>Ga0265293_10000156_pt1 | contig 166433 bp, 161 predicted proteins | sample Munlanlewell138R_FD_192505 | JGI IMG/M metagenome (GOLD analysis project Ga0265293, IMG submission 192505) | Leachate microbial communities from a municipal landfill in Southern Ontario, Canada - Leachate well 138R | ecosystem: Engineered > Solid waste > Landfill > Unclassified | place... | reverse complement strand
GCTATTCCACAGTTTCCCAGTGTTCTCGTTCCTAATTGCGTATGTTTCTTTTTTATATAACTCTAGAAAATTGTCAATCTTCTTATTTCTGGCGAACATATCTCGTAGATTTTCAAGTTCATAAGGAGTTCGATTTGATATCGATTTAGGTGTTGACATGAGTAGCAATTAGATTCTACACTATTTTTAGGTGAAGAGTAGATTATTTTTTATATCAGCTTTATTATTAATCTTATTCTTTTTCGTCTCTTTAAAAAATGTAAATGCTAACTATGCAACTTCAGATTGGATAACAACTCAGAATCTTTCACATAAAATAGCTGGGCATGTAAGTGTTAGCGTTGATGATAGCTTGTATGTTATGGGTGGCGCAAACTCCGACGACTACGCAAGCATACTAAACTCTACGCCTAGTATAACGGGCCCCCTTTCTGCGTGGTCGTCATTATCCTCACTGCCTAGTACTGGGTATTGGTTTTCTTTATCACAAATGGCTAATGGCAATGTATACATTTTGGGAGGAGCAAAATTTAGTGGTAGTCAGTCTATCACGAATAAAGTTTATTTCGGAAAGGAAGACAGCAATGGAGAGTGGGATTGGCAGGAAGTTAATCCTCTTCCAGGAAATAGGGCTCAGGGTGCTAGCGTGATAGTAAACAACAGGATTTATTTTGCCGGAGGATTGAGCGGGTCTACCAGACATAATGACATTTTTTATGCGGACATCAATCCTGATGGAACATTAGGGGATTGGATTACAAGTACTATTACGTTGCCTATAGACATCGTAGGATTTGGGATGATTGAAGACAATGGAAATATTTACGTGATTGGTGGTTCTACAAGTGCGTCTCAATCTAATGTATATAAAACATCCGTGAATGATGATGGATCTATTTCAGCATGGCAGACATTGGAATCTTTGCCCCAGGGAGTATATAGAGGAGCAGTTATAAAAGTAGGAGATAGGATTTTGTCGATTGGTGGACAAACAGGAGGCGTTGTCCTGGATAAAGTCTTTTATGCGGATATCAATTCGGATAGCTCGCTTTCACAATGGCAAGAAAGTGCGTCAAGTCTTCCCATCTCAACAACTGGCGCATCGGTTGCGCAAATCGGAGACTATCTATATATCGCTGGTGGATGGAATTCAGGTGGATATTTAGACGATGTTTTCTATGCAAAAATCGATGATAGCGTAGATCTTTCAGTGCCTCTTCTCAAACAAACGTCTTCTCCTTGGAATGATGACCTGTATGATAGTGCAAACCTGTGGGCGAGTGATTCATCTTTTTCCAGATGGGGATGCGCTGTAACCAGTGCTGCGATGGTATTTAATTATTATGGTTTGGACGAGATGGTAGGTGGAGCTGTTCTCGATCCAGGGTCGCTTAACGAATGGCTCAAATCCCAGCCGGACGGATATATAGGAAACGGAAATACAAATTGGCTTGCTCTTTCAAGACTTTCAGAGCAGATTTCAGATCAAAATGTAGTAGATTTCGATGCCCTGGAATTTAGCAGAGAAGTATCATCAAATCAGCAGATAGTTAAAGATGGTATAGATAATGATATCCCATCGATATTACGTGTGCCCGGACATTTTGTAGTAGGGAAGGGATACGCAGATGAAGATATATTAATAAATGACCCCTATTATGAAAGAGCTGACTTAGCAGCATATGGAAACACCTTTCAGAATATTTCTAAATTTACCCCTTCAAATACTGACCTGTCGTACATAATGCTTACTGTAGATGATGGTGTAGATATCAAGGTTTTCGATGAGAGTAGTGACGAGGTAGGCAGTCTTTTAATCGAAGAACCAATAGAAGACCCATCAGGAGAGGCGAGTTCATCAGCTAAATCATTGAAGGTCGTGTATATAGCAAAGCCCACATCGGGAGTATACAGAGTCGAAATATCTTCTGACGCACAGAACGATTATGATTTTGATGCATATTTGTATGACACACAAGGAGAGGTAAAAAAGTTTTCCTTTGGAGAGACCGCGGATAGTGACCCAGATGTTTATGTAATCGAATTTAATAAACAAAACTTTGAGGAGAGCAACGTGGAGAAGGAGCTTGTTGTAACTTATGATTCGCTGATTTCCGATATAGAAAAACTATACAAAGATAAGAAGTTAAAGCTGGGAGGGCGCATAAGTCTTTCGGTAAAGACGAAGCTAGCAAAAGCTTTCTCAGGGAACAATAAAATGGAGTTGAGAATGCTCAAAAATCTCAAGAAAGAAGTTGAGGGATTATCACGAAAGAGACAAATTTCAAATGATACTAAAAGCTATCTACTGGAAAGGATAGAAGTTCTTATTAAAAATATTTAATACCCTACTCTGCTTGTCCGAAAGCTTCATTTATTGATAGAATTATTATATGGAAGATATCATGGTCATAAAAAGAAATGGAGAGCGTGAACCGTTCTCGGAAGATAAAGTTTTTCGCTCTATGAAGCGCGTCGGTGTTCCGCACGAACTCCGACACGAAGCGATGGCGGAGATAAAAAAAGATCTGCATGGGGATATTACGACAGATGATATCTATCAAAGGATCTTGAATTTTCTGGAGCCTAGAGATCGCAAGTCGTCGATAAGATTTAATCTCCGACAGGCGATGTTTGATCTCGGCCCTACAGGATATCCATTCGAGCAGTACCTCGCGCGAATTTTTCGCGACCAAGGGTATCAGGTGGAAGTTGGAACTACTTTGCAGGGGGATTGTGTTACACACGAGATAGATCTGTTACTTATAAAAGACAATTCGAGACAGATAGTTGAGGCAAAGTTTCATAATTCGCGCAATACAAAATCTGATATTCAGACAGCGTTATATACATATGCCAGATTCTTGGATGTAAAGCAGAAAAACGATATAGATAATGTTTGGCTCATCACTAATACGAAGCTTTCTCAGGATGCGATAGTCTATACGCAGTGCAAGGGAATGCCAGCTATTGCTTGGAACTATCCAAATGAAGGGAATCTCCAGGATTTAGTAGAAAAGCCCGAGATGTATCCGATAACTATCCTTAATGCCCTTACAGAGAAAGAGAAGCAAAGGCTTGTCGAAAAGGATATAGTCCTGTGTCGTGATTTACTTGAAAAAAAGGATGAAGCATTTGCGGATGTTTTGATAAACAACGAGAATTTAGAGCGAGCAAAAAGCGATGCCGAGATGATCTGTCCTCTGCCTTCAAAGAAAAGTTAGATTCTTGACTTTATTTCTTTTGCGAGAGATGGGTTCCACATAGCGCCTGTCGCGGACATGACACTATCAGCGCCCGCTTTTATATATTCGAAATAGTCGTCTGGTGTAGTTACACCACCAACACCTTCTATCGCAAATTTGTAACCATTTTCATCGCGGATTTTTCTCAATCTTCTAACTTGGTCAAGACCAGCCCATTTTATCGCTGATCCGCATACCCCGCTTTTAGCACGATTTGGTCCAGGCAGGGCTTGGTTTCCATCCCGGTCTATTATGGTTGCAGGAATAGTATTTATAGAAGAGATAGAGTCAGCGTACTCATTTGCTATTTGTGCAAATCGTTCAAGGTCCCTATCGTCATTATAATATCCTACCTTGAGGGCAAGGGGCTTGTCTCCTATTTCGCGTCTTATCGCTTCTGCCACCTGTCTGGTTGTATCTAGGTTATAGCAAACAAGTCCTTCATTTCCGATGTTGGGACAAGAGAGGTTTGCTTCCAGGATAGGGGCACTTGTTTCGTTTGCGAGACGTGCAGTAAGTGCAAAGTCCTCAATAAATTCATTTGGTGTCTGGTCAGCTTTTACCGTTCCCATGAAGCTAAGGACCAGGACTTGTCCTGCTCCAGCAAAGCTCACAGCCTTCTCCACATCCTCCTGCCAGATGTCCGGAGTTTTTGATGGAACGCCGAAGGAGTTGGTTATAGACAAAGGCTCTTTGTATGTCGCTCTTGCGATTATCGGCTCTTTCGCTTTTTCCATCGTGAGATCTCCTTCAAGTTCTATCCCGAGAACATTTGGGAAAGGATGGGAGGGGAAAGTTCCGGCCCTAACTGTTTTATAGACAGCTATATCAAATCCATTTTCAAAAGCTCCCCTCACGAACTTGCTATTTAAAAGGGGTCCTGCAGGGATGCCTAGTGGAAGGTTAACCTTGTGTCCGAGGAATTCGTTACGAGGTGGACTTAGGGGATCATCGTATTCCTGAGGATCTGAAAATTCACCAAAAGGTCCCTCATCGTAGTTTTGCTCATAACTTTTAGTGGGATCGTAAAACGCTTCTTTTAGCATTACAGAAAGTATAGCTTAGTACCTATCATTGTCAATATTCAGATAATTTATGAAAAATTCCTCAAGACTTTTAAATGCAATTTTATTTATCGGAAAGTTTTCTTTTTTAAAAAACTCGAACCCGTTTATATCATCAGACGCCTTTAGTTTTTCTCCAGACGAAATTTTCCCTTCGAATATTACGCCGAGTGTCTGCTGATACCGATTTCCGTATTTATAGATATCTACCTTTGATCCCAGATATTTTAATTTTCTCTTTGTGATTCCTAGTTCTTCATTTAATTCTCTATTGAGTGAGTTTTCCAGCTCTTCGTTAAGATCGACAAAGCCTCCTGGGATATCCCAAAGTCCTTTGCCGGGATCCACTCTCCTTTTTACGAGAAGAATCTCGTCGTTCTCATTTATCAGGATTGCACCGGTAGTTGTTGAGGGGTTTATATAGAAATGCAGGCTACAGTTTGTGCATTTTTTAGAGCTTTTGAATTCTTTGCTAAATTTTGCTCCACATTTAGGGCAGAAGACGAAACATTGCTTGACTAAATCCAGATCGTTTGACGATAGATTCATGTTGTGCTATATATTATACACGATGAACTTTATACGTCTTCTTCTCATATTTATACCAGTACAAAAAGCTTATGCTCATTGCGATATACCTTGTGGTATTTATGAGCCGACTCCACTTCAGATCGCAGCCCACACTGTGCTTCGTATGACACAACTTCTAGGTGAGCATAAAGAGACTCATGATGTTGCAAGGATTGTGCATGTTAAGGAGGAGCACGGAGCAACGGTCGAGAAAGAGCTTATGACACTTAAAAACGATTATTTCAAGCCGGAGCATTTTGAAAAATATCCAGAACTAAAAGATCTCATAAAAGAGACAGTGGCTTTATCCGCAAAGACAAGGCAGAAAGTGGATCTTTCTTTATGCAAAGACTTGGTTGAAAAGTCTTTGCTCGTCTCAGAAATCTTTTATAAATCAAAAGGCTTTGAGCCTATCAGAATTCCTTCAGGTTTTCCCACAGAAGGTGAGCTTGTTACCCATAAATAAATGCTACTGCGGGTTTTCAAAATCTCCGGGCACAGTATGATGCCCACATTTAATCCCGACGATAGAGTCTTAGTAAGCAGTATCCCCTACTATTTTTTGCCGCCTAAAATCGGTGATATCGTGATCTTTAAATATGACGACAAATTTATGGTCAAGAAAATTATGCAGATTGAAAAAGACCGGTATTTTGTGCAAGGGGAAAACAAATCTGATAGCTTGGATACGGGTGCGATAAGAAGAAGCGATATATTAGGTAAGGTGATCAGGAAAATCTAGATTTTAACTTTAGGTAGCTCCAGCGGAGTTTGTCTGCTATCTTGTACCCCGTGTACAGTCTAGGATTTATAATTAAATCATAACTTCCTACAAACTCTACATGTCGTGGATTGTAGCCTAATTTAAATTTATGAAATCCATACCAACTATCGGATTCTTTGGCATCAGGACCCAGCGATCCCCACAGATCGAATTTTTTGAGCCCCATTTTTTTTCCAAAAAGGATTGCTTCCCACATCACAAGGTTTGATGCCATGAGATTTTTATGTCTCTGTGTGCTTGCACCATATGGATAATAAAGAGTGTCTTTAAAAGTAAACAAGATCCAAGTAGTAAGTATTTCCTTTTCAAAGGTTGCGGTAAGAAGATGCGCGGAGAGTCCTTTTGGATTTTTTTTACTTAAAGTCTCCCACATCGTTTTGTGGTAGGAGGGAGTATGAGCATAAAACTCCTGTCTTTTTGTAGTTTCGTTGGTAAGTTCTAGATATTTGTCAAAGGCCTTTTTAGAATAATCGATTTCGACCCTAACACCTTTTTTATGAGCCAGTCTGATGTTGTATCTCGTTTTGGATCCGAATTCTTTCAAAAGTTCATCTTCAGATTTTTTCAAATCTATTTCAAAAGTGTATTTTGTAAACAAGGGGTGCGCGGAATGCACAAGATTTTTCTTATTGAATTTGTCACCAGATGGACTTTCAATATTTGGTTCCAGCTGAACAAATATGCAGTTGTTCTCTTTTCCGATTCGCTCTATTTCAGAAAGCACTTCTTTTGTTGGATTATTTCCTTTTGGTAAGTAGCCGATGTTGTATTTTGTCTTCGGGATTTTGTGAATAGTTATGGTGAATCCATCGGTCATTTCCCCTTTTTCCTCAACACCTCTTCGCACGATTTTTATACCTGTTTTTTCTCTAAACTCTCCCCATTCAAAGGATTGGAGAGGGTGCGATACAACTGTGTTATATTGGGATTTATTTTTTTCAGTTATGTCGATAAAGTTCATAAGAAATCTGGTGACCCTGCATCAAAGTTGATACTGTTCATTTCGCGTACTTCTTCTGGTAGTTCAAATATAAATCTGCTGGGGGTTGAATTCGACCGTTGGCCGAAGATAGTTCTTTCTTTAACATACGTTAAGTATAGGTGTTCTTTTGCGCGGGTAACACCTACATAGCAAAGTCGTCTTTCTTCTTCCACATCTGAAATACTAAAAAGAGACTGACTGTGAGGAAAAATTCCCTCTTCCATGCCGACCAGAAATACTACCTTAAACTCTAGTCCCTTTGCAGCGTGAAGCGTCATAAGGGTTATCGCATCGTTCGGGTCGCCTTGTTTTTGGTCGGGTAAATATTCTGCTTCAACTAGGGCTACATTCTCTAAAAATTGTATAAGGTTTGGAAATTCTATGGCAACAGATCGGAGTTCTTTTATATTCTCAAGCCGTCCCATGTCCTCAAGATCGTTTTCATCGTATTTATCTAGATAGCCAGTTTTTTTCAAGACCCCATCAAGTATATCGATAGTTTTTTCAGACTCTACGAGATTTTTTTCGTTAAAGTCCTTCTGGTACTCCTCAAAAAATTTAAATTTTCTTTTCCCCAGTTTTTCCAGCCGTTTTTTTGCAACTTTATCTTTAGGGTTTGAAAGTAACGAAAGGTAGGAGAGAACATCTTTTACCTCCTTACGATCATAAAATCTAACACCACCAACAAGCTTATAGGGAACTCCTAGGTGTAAAAAGACTTCCTCAATAGTCCTTGACTGTGCATTCATGCGATAAAGGACTGCTATATCAGAAAGCTTAATTGTAGGATCATTATCCTGAAGTGATTTTATTTTTGTTATTATATACTCCGCTTCTGCGTGTCCGTCATTAGTTTCTTTTATCACCAGATCAGATCCTGCCCCATTTTCTGTCCAGAGTTTGAGGATAGGGTGAAGGGAATTATTTGCGATTATTGAGTACGCTGCATTAAGTATGCTCTGTGTTGAGCGGTAGTTCTGGGACAGTTGGAAGGTTTTACTTTCAGGAAAGTCCTTTTTGAATTTCTCAAGATTTCTAAAATCAGCACCTCTAAATGAATATATGCTTTGCGAAAAGTCTCCGACAATGCAAATATTTTTGTATTTTCCTCCCAGTAGTTTGGTGAGTTGATACTGTGCTTGATTCGTGTCTTGATATTCATCTATGAGGATGTATCTGAACGAGTTCTGGTAGAAAGAAAGAACATTAGGGTCCTCTCGCAAGAGTCTGAGAGTTTTTATAAGTAGATCATCAAAATCTAGCGCGTTATTTTCCGTAAGCATCCCCTCATATACTGGATATATATTTGCGACAAATTCCTGAAAATATCCCTTTGCAAAATCACTATAGGTATTTGGGTCTATCATCTGATTCTTAGCGGAAGAAATTGTCTCGAGCACTGCTTTGGGGCGAGCCTGTTTTGCATCGATGTCAAGAAGGCTCATGCATTCCTTTATTGTAGCCAGCTGGTCTTGCGTATCGTAGATTACAAAGTTATGTGGAATGCCGATACTCACGCCGTGACGCCGTAAGATCCTTGCGCATAGTGAGTGAAAAGTGCTTATTATTGGAACGCTTGGATTATCTAGCGCAATCTCCATACGTTCGCGCATTTCACCCGCTGCCTTATTGGAGAAAGTAACCATGAGGATTTCTGTCGGGTCAAATTTTTTCTCTTGGATAAGGTACAACACTTTTTGAATAAGGACTCTGGTCTTGCCGCTTCCCGCGCCAGCGAGAATTATCATCGGCCCTTCGTTATAGAGAACCGCTTCCTGTTGCTGTTTATTTAGTTTATTGAGAATGTCCATCGGTACTTGATATACTAACAATTATAACTTAGATCTGGTTACTTTCTATGGATAAGAAATTAATTATAGCAAACTGGAAATCCCACAAAACCCTTTCAGAAGCTGAGGAGTTTATAGTCAGTATTTCTAGGAGTATCAATAGGATCAATCTGGAAAATAAGGAGATTGTAGTTGCGCCCTCGTTCCATCTGCTTCCAATATGCAAGAGCTTGATAGAAAAATACAATTTACCCATAAAGCTTTCTGCTCAGAATCTTTCACCTTTTCCGGAGGGTGCTTTTACTGGAGAAGTTAATGCTTCGCAGATAAAGGATCTTTGCGGAATGACAATCATCGGTCATTCTGAAAGGCGGGAGCTATTTAACGAGAATGAAGATGTATTGTCCAAAAAGGTTATAGAGGCAAAAAATAATAGACTCGAAATCGTTTATTGTATACAAAATGAATCCCAGAAAATTCCTAGTAGTGTCGATATTGTAGCCTACGAGCCGCCGACTGCTATTGGAACTGGCACTCCTGACGACCCATCACACACAGGAAAAGTATTCAAATCAGTCAAGGAAAATTTTTCAGGGAAAATCTTGTATGGGGGAAGCATCAAGTCTGATAACGTAAGAGATTATATACACATAGATTCTTGCGGAGGGCTTTTAGTGGGTGGTGCAAGTCTCGAAGCAGATTCGTTCATAAGTCTTCTTTCACAATGGTAAAAATAAGACCCTTAGAGAAAAAAATTGATTGGAAAAAATACAAGTACTATTTGCTTGTTGGAGTTATTCTTTTGATACTTATTGGAATATTCCAATCTCAAATTAGGCAAATAGGGACTTTTCTATTTGGTGTGACTATAGATAAGGCAATAGATCTTACGATAGACAATGAAAAAGATTTTTCAATACTCGTGCTAGGGATTGGTGGGGGTACCCATGACGGGCCGAATCTGACAGACACTATAATTTTTGCAAACGTATCAATAGAAGAAAAGAGAGTTGATCTGGTTTCTATACCTCGAGATTTGTGGATCGATAGCCTAAAGGCAAAAATTAATGCAATTTACGCATTCGGAAAAAAGGATGGTAAGGGTCTTTCTAACATTAAGTCAGCAACAGAACAGGTGGTTGGAGAGGAAATTAATTACGTTCTTATAATAGACTTCAAGGGATTCGTGAATCTGATAGATCATTTGGGTGGTGTAGAGGTCGATGTCGAAAAGTCGTTTGTCGATAATGAGTACCCTGTGAATGGGATGGAGAATGATTCTTGTGGATACACTGACGAACAGATAATTGACTTATCTGCTCAAGTTGCTACAAATTCAGTATCGGTGACGGAGGCATTTGCCTGTAGATACAAATCTCTAAGTTTTACTGAAGGAAAACAGATAATGGATGGGGAGACTGCTCTTTCTTACGTCAGATCTAGGCACGGAACAAATGGTGAAGGAAGTGACTTCGCTAGAAGCCGCCGTCAACAAAAAATAATAGATGCTTTGAGAAATAAAGTGTTGTCGCTTGAGGTTTTGCTCAATCCAATAAAGGCAATCGGTGTATTCAACATAGTTAAGGATAATATAGTAACTGATGTTGATACCAGCAAGCTTGATGATTTCGTTAAGCTTGCACAAAAACTTCAAGATGGGGAGGTCAGGAGTTTTGTTGTTGAAGAAGAAGATAAATTTCAAGAAAAACCAGGCTTGCTCGTCTCTCCAGTAACTTCAGAAAGATTCTTATATCAATATGTGTTAGTGCCCAGAACAGATGTAGACGATTTCTCAGAAATTCATGATTTCGTCGACTGTATAAAAAGAGGAGAAATGTGTTTGGTAACAGATTCGGGAGTATCAACTCCCACTCCTTTACCTACTGATCAACCTGATAAATAGTTGTCGATCCGTTCGTGAATACTGGAGTTGCTATCTGCCGGAACTTTGACTCGTTGATATTGATATATTTTTCCTTCTCTAATTTTCCTACAAAAATATATTTAACATTGTATTTATCGATTATCTGTTGGGTCCTAATAATATCGTCTTCATAGAGGGATCTTACCTCATCAATTCTTGGTTCCGGTATGGAGTATTCTCCACGCCAAAGCCATTCATGAACTGTCCATCCCAGAATCGTCGGAAGGCCAGTATTGGAGGAAATGCGTCCATAGTGAGTATAGGAATCCCCCTGCGCTTCGGCGATGACGGGTTGCCCTTTTATGTTGTTGTTTATCCAGGTTATTGCTTCGTAGTCTTCCGGGTATTGAAACTGCAGATACGAAATGCCATTAAGCCCCTGATACCGTTCAGGTGTTATATCTCCAAAGTAAGCCTTAATTGAAAAGTATGGGTATGCGAGGATTAATGTTACTAAGGCGGTAAAAAAGGGAATAAGAATAAGTTTTTTCCAACGGGAGATGAGTACTATTATCGCAAATCCCGAAATTAGCGAAAGCATTATATATGCCTGATATCCGAGCTTGAACATAGTATTTGCTCTGTAATGTTGGGGATAAATATCTTTTGCATATAAAAATTCAGGTACTATGAGAAGCAGTGTTGAAAATAAAAAGAGAATTAAAGTAAATATTACAGGCGTAGTATTGAAAATATTTTTCCCTTTCTTATAAAGATATGTAATAAATATGCCTATCGTTATGAAGAAAAATCCCCACAATATTGCGAGCTGATAAAGAGGAGATTTTTGACAATGGTCTGCTTCAAAAATTAAAGGTCCAAAAGATTTCCCTTCCAGAAATTCCGGCGCGCATAAAAATCCTATACTAGAGGCAAACGGTTTGAAATACGTGTTAAATGGCAGTGTAAATATAAAAAAACCAATGCCTAAGATTGCGATTTTTAGCAAGGAGTCCAAAAGAAAAGGTTTAAGCTTTTTCAGTTCACTAGTCATGACGATCTTTCTTGGTCTGAGATTTTTAATAAGTGCCGTATTTTTGAAGGTTATTATTAAAACCATAAGTCCAGAATAGATTATTCCGTCCCAGGCATTTGTCATGTACATGACGGCCGCCAGAAATGAAAATAGAAGAACGGATATTTTTCCCAGACCTTTTGTTTTTATAAGCACATAGGTAAAAGCAAGCGCCAGAAGTACGATTGGAATATCTAGTACGTGCCCATGAAGATCCGAGACTACAAAAGAATAGGAAGGGAACTCATGAATAGTGTGTTGGATAAAGCGTGTCGCATTTGGATACCAGTATCCAATGCCAAACTGATCGAGTGGAAGAAGTTTTAGTGTCCAGAAGGGAACAGGGTTCTCGCCGTCATAACTCTCAAAAAATGCATATATCATATGTAGATTCCCTCCAAGGGTCACAAGAAATGCCGATAGGATTCCAGCAAAAAGACTCGGCTTTATCTTTTTGAATAAATCGTAGGAAACTGAAAAAACTATTGAGAAGCCCCCTGCAAAAAGGAAAGCAAAGATTGCTGCAAGCATTATGTTGTATAAGATGTATGGCTCAATCCCTGTTAGTTTTGTCAGGAATGCTGTTTGGAGATGTCCGAAATAGTAGTAGTTTATGGGTTCGGGAGTGAACCACATGTCAACCGGTGGGAAAAAATCCGATCTGAGGATCGAATTGATGAATCCAAAATCCATGAATTTCTCCAGCCCATTTATATCCGGTTGAAAACCTTTTATATAAGACCAAAAAGAAAGAGCGGCTAAAAATAACGCTTCCTCAAAGACCCATATTCTCCGAAGTTTTTTGTCCGGAAGTTTTGGCAATTTAAATCCATAGATAAAAGTCAGCACGACCAGATATATAAGTATTATGAGAAAAATTGAAATTTCAGTAAATGGTAGGATATGTGCGATTCCAAGAACGAATAACAAATAAGAGATGGTTACAATCCCTAGGACTTTTGAAAATATATACCCCTTGTCTATAAGTGGAGAAAAAATTCGGGTAGTTATAGGAAGAAATATGATTCCTAGAAATAACACCGTGATCCAAAATTTAAAAATGAGTCCTAAGTCAAAAAAGTACATTGTTAAATATATTTTTTCAAATCGCTAATTGATTTAATAGTCCTGATATTTTTAGGCAGCGATTTGTAGTCATGTCTTTTATTTTTTGAAAGCCAATAATAATGATTGTAAGGGATTTTTTTTGATAAATATACAAGAAGGTCTAAATCATCGTCGATATAATATTCGATACCCTTTTTTTTGATAATCCTTTCCTTGAACGTGTGTGGTTGTTGATTGTTAAAATTAAAATGAATCTCCTTGAATTCACTTTTCATTTTATTTTTATCCAGCCACGCATTGGTTTTGTCTTTAAGAAAACCAAATCTGCTAGAGACAAGATATAGGTCGTGGGATGTATTTTTATGAATTTGTTTTAGTGCTCTGATATTATTTTTTAGTGGTGGGCGAAAAATGTAACTGTGCGATAGTCTTCTTATCTGTTGCTCAATGCTGTTTGGCATTCTGTATTTAAGCACTACCTCCTCCACCCCTTTTTGAGGTATCAGTGCAATCTTGCCTTTATACAAGAAATCAACTAGTCGGTCAGGAATTATGGGCGGGTAGCTAACGAATACTTTGTCAAAATCGAATCCAATTTTTTTTACAGCCATTTTGTAATGATATCAAGAATCTTAAAATTCCATATTGTCCTATGTGTTTTGCCTTCACGTCCTAAAAATTCCTTTCTGTGTTTTGAGTACCAATCGTAACTTTCTATAAGTATTTCTGAGTTGGATTTTGTCGGTTTGAACCCCAGTTTTTTTTGAGCTTTTTCTGTAGATACATAAGAGTTGACTGGAAAAGTCTTATAATGCCATGCGACAATGGGTGACATGTGTAGTTTTTCAAGTATAGAAAGCGCTATTTGGGAAGGTAATACAGGAAGACCAACTAGTTTTGATTTTGACTTTGCGTGTTTTATAAGAGCTGATAAGTCGTCTTTCCATGTTCCGAACCTATCTGTCCCTGCGTTGAATATTTCGCCCTTTATTCTGGTGGTAAGCGTGCTCTCTATCATTTTGCACAGATCATGAACTTCTAGGAGTTGGTAGAGGTTGTCTCCTTTCCCCAATATGAATACAGGTTTGTTGTTGTAAATCGCCTCAAACCAGATGGTGAATACCCCTAGACGTTCTGGTCCAAGAAAAGTTTTTGGTCTTATTATATTTACCGCAAGGCCCTTTTTAAGATACTGCATGCAAAGCTTCTCGCCTTTGGCTTTAGATTCACCGTAGTAGCCTATCGGATGAAGTTTGCTAGTTTCTCTTTCTGGAAGATCGTCTGGGATCCCGTACATAGCGGTTGTCGAGATAAATGTAACTTTATTTATTTTATTTTTTAACGATGCTTCTAATATATTTCTAGTTCCGTCTACATTTACCGACATTATATAATCTTTGTTGTTGTGGATCGGAAGCGCTGCCGCAGCATGAACTACAAAATCGACCTTTGCAGATTTGAAATAATCGTTAATTTTTTTCTTGTCGCGAATATCTATGTCTGCGATTTCTACTTTTCCCTTAAGGTCTTCTGCTGTCGATGGGGCCGTATCAAGAGCTATGACGTTGTAGTTTTTTTGTTTGAGAAAATATCTTGATAGATGTACACCTAAAAATCCGGTACCACCGGTGATAAGAACAGTCTTTTTCATAAGCATTATTCTACAATTTCGACTATTTCAAAAGCAACCTCAGAATTGGGATAGATTACCTGATGTTTTACAACATAGTTATATTCAGGATGTTCTTGTATATACATTGGAGTGATTGCAAAGAGCTGACGAAGACTGGAATCGTATCTTTCGTGAGGAAATCCGATGATGCACTTTGTACATTCATCATCTGGTATATAGAAGTTAAAAAAGATCTCGGGCTCATTGAATTCGGAAGTCATTAGGAGTTGGTCATAAACGTCTTCTTTTGAATTAAAATACGAGATGATTTCCTTCGGACCATATTGCCATCCCCAGTAGTCGGCAGAGATTTTTGGATATTTAACGAAGTAAAAGAGTAAAAAATAAAATACACTTACAAAAATACATAGCAAGATGCTGATTACTTTTAGCACCTGTAAGCTCTGGAAAGATTTCTTGTAATCAATAAATTCAACAAATCCCCTCGTTATTATCAGGACAAATATGACGCTTCCTATAATTGACCTACTTGTGTATGGTGGTTCTACTGTTAGACTTCCAGGAAGTGGATAGATAATTAAGCAAAGCAGACAAAGTCTCGAAAATGCACTTTTAAAGTTTTTTACAATCGATATAAGACCTAGTATCAAGAAAGGGAGAAAAATTAGCATCAATGGATAGAGACCATCACTGAAATGGCGGCTTACGAAAAAGTCGTCACCTTTTGTAAAAAGGAAATTGGGAGAGAAATGATAAAGATATGTATCGACTATCTTAATTGCTTTTTCTGAAATTGGAATATCTTTAGAAAGTGTTGCGATTTGATTGTATCTTACTAGGCCGTCCCCACTTGTCATATGCATTGTAAATGGGATTGTTGTTGTGATGAGGATAAGTATTCCGGCGATAAAATACCATAGGTGTTTTAAAAGAATTTTTCTGTAAGTTATTGTTAAAAATAATAATAATATTGGGATCTGTATAAAAGCAGCCCGGTAAGTATATAAGGAAAGGCCTGTGACAAGAAGTGCCAGAGTTATAAATATTGGATGATCTTTTGTTTTGTTAAACAAATAAATAATTAGCAGAAAAAAGAAAAGATAGAAATTTAGCTCGAATGCTGTGCGGCTGTAATGAATGAGCCAGGGTGTTGCTGCAGCAAAAAAGGCTGCAATTATTCCGAATCTCTGGTCAAAGTAGGTTTTTCCTACTGCAAATATCAGAAGCACTATTCCAGCCCCTATGATTGCAAAGGGAAGTCTAGTATTGAATTCATTAAGGTCTGAATATACGAATGGGCTCGTTAAGTAGATTGGTAGACTACCTTTGTATTCACCGAACGACTTAAAAAATAGCGGAAGAAATGTTCCATATTCATCACGCGCTGAGTGCGAAATTAAGTAAGCATTGTATCCAATGGCAGCCTCGTCCGCGAATAATCCTGGTGGATTATTTTCTAACTGATATATACGAACAAAAAGGCTAAATACCAGCACAATGATCATGGCAAACAGGGTTATTGCTGGCGACTTTTTATTTAGAGGTCTCATTTGGATTTATAGATTATGATCTTGGGGTGGTCGTATACTGTAAATGATTCATCTGCGCTTTGGTCATCGATTCCCAAATTAGTGAGTGGAATGCTAGGGTACGATGTAAATTCAACAACTTTTGTAAAGTTCAACTTTTCAGAAAAAAGATCATCATAATATTTAGCGGTTCTCCTGTAGCATCTATTCTCTGGTAGATTTTTACAATCTGTTAGTTTTCGCAATGGTGTATAAAGCCTATTTGATGCGATGATTATGTAATCAGAGTTTTCGATCTGCCTATTGATCGTTTCCCATTTAGATTTCGTATCGTGTTCATATAGGGCGAGTGTTTCATATTGATAGTTTGAAGTATTAAATATTGGAAGCTGGTCATCCCAATGTTCTGTTGCTAGAGTTTTTCCTGCAGGAATATTTTGACTGATCCATTCGGATGCGACAATTTTCGTATGTGGTTTTAAATAGATAGACATAAAAATAATCGTCCACGATGAAGCGAATAAAACAATAATTGATGCCAGAAAGTATTTGGTACGTCTGGTTTTATTTATATGTAAATACTTTGTAGCAAATGGCAAGAGATAGTTAATTGTAAAAAAAGCTGCAAATAGGGTTAAAGCGGGATATACAGGTAGAAGATATCTCATCCATCCTACGGCGTAGCTAGAGGACAGCAGGAAATATAGCCAGAAGAAAACAACTATCGGCAAAACCCTATTCGACTTTCTGAAGTTGAATATTATTTTTATGGTAATCAGTAAAAGTCCGGAAAATGCAAGAATGCTTAAAGGTACTCCTAGTCCCCAAAAGAATATATTCTTAAATTCGTAAAGAATCGGAATTTTTCCAACATACTGTAGAGTATACGGAAATATAAATGGGTCAGTACCCATCTTTGATTGTAGTAAAATCTGCTCTGAAAAGTTTTTGAAATCTATCAGGGTGTAGGGTTGGGTTAGAAAGAAAAGAATTATTGTTGAGATCAAAAAAATAAATGAATGGCTAGTTCGTCTTGTCAACATCAGGAACGAAATACGTTTTTTTTCATTCATGCGAGCAATTATGAATCCAACGATTATTATTGTGGCAACGGGTGCCGCACTGATTTTAGACGCTAATGCGAGTCCGAAGCTAGCGCCCAATATCATCGCCTTAAAAAAGCTAGGTTTTTGGATATAAAAATCCAGGAAATATAGTGTCAGTAAAATAAAAAGAGTAAGCAGTGTGTCTACAGTAAAAAAATGTGAGTTTTGGATAGGAAATACTGCAACCGCATAAAATATTGCTGCAAGGATCGCGGTTCTATAGTTGAATAGTCTTTTTGCAAAAAGAAAAATTATCAGAATTGTAAGAGTGCTGGCAAGAGAGTTTATGAGTCTACCAACGACGTGAATTCCGTTATATGTTGCTAGATTAGGATCGAGCAGTGACATCAAGTCTCCAGAAGCTTTTAGTAAATATATCGGAAAATTTCCATAAGCAAAAAAATTTGTATTTAGGGGACTTTCAGGCGAAATAAATTCTGAAAGACTTGATGGGTAGCGGAGATCAACTGCCGCCATTATTATGGCCCTTTCATCCGGATGAAATATATACCCGCTATCCCAGTTTATGTTAAAAATTCTAAGACAGAACCCAAATAGTAAAATTGCTATAAGAAAGATTTTCTGATTTTTATTCATTTATTTTGTAGATCTGGACTGTTGGTCTGTCAAATACGCTTGATGTTTCCTCAAGTAGATAAATCGGTTCTCCTAGGTATAAAATCTTACAAAAAATATCACATTCCGTTTTGTAGATAAGACTAAATTTATCTGAGTTAAGGGTATCATAGAATTCGTTTCCTTTAGGGAAGTCGTCCATATTTTGAGTCCTGCCTTTAATTATTCTTTGACTCGGCAGGATCAGGTAGCCTGAGTTATCTATTAAATCTTTCAGCTCCTTTTCCTTTTCTTTTCCCACCCATTCATCATCTAAAGCATAAAAATCAAAGAGGACTATGTTCGGAAAGCTACTGTTGAAAGGGACGATACCCATGTCGTATATCTCAGTTATGATTTTGGAATCGCTTGGGATATTTTCTCTCGCAAACTGTGCTGCAGCCAATCTAGTATCTTCATCAAGTAGTACAGTTTTATAGTAGGAAAAAGAAAAAATAAATGCTGGTATAAGCAGCAGCCCGGAAATCATATATAGAAAGACCTTTCTGTGCTTACTGTTTAAGTTTCTTATTAAGACGCTTATTCCCAACACGAGTAAGAGGATTAAAAAAGGAATGGTAGGGATATAATAACGAACCCATTTTACATAAAAGAAAGCTTGTGATAAGAATATGATCAAGAAAAATCCCATTGAGAGGATAGAAAGTCTATTTTTTGTTTTCCAGACGTCATTTAACAGAAGAGGGATACTAAATATTAATGCAATTAAATTTATCGGATTGAAAATATACGGATATACAGATAGCATTTGATATGCGATAGGGGTAGTATTCCTAAATCCTCCCACATAAAATACATTTATGTTTCCCAGTGCCACTCCAGATTCGTAGTTCATGCTATCTAAAAATGATTTTAGATCTAGAAAGAAAAAAGGTGAAGTTAGGATTATTGTGATGATAATAAAATATCCTAATATAAAAAATGGAATAGCAAGATTTTTGTATGTAGATATTTTTTTGAGATTATTTAATCCTTTTGACTCACTCCATAAAATAACCAGCATGACGAGGGGGATAATAACTAATGATGATACTTTTACCGACACGAGTATGCCAGCAACTATTCCGATCAAAAGTATTCTAAGCTCCGAAGGCCTTCCTATATAATCATAAAGAAGTTTCAAAAGTAATAGGAAGAGAAATGTTAACCAAATCTCAAATGTTCCAAAATGAGAATACTGAATGAGTCCTACATTAAATCCAGCAAGAAGAGCTCCTAGACAACCATAAAATAAACCAAGTCTTTTATATAGAAGGTTGAATATCAGGTAGACAATCAGTATAGAGAGCGAAGCAGATATTATCCGTAGATTTACTGTCGCCTGCTCAAATGCTACGGATGTTAAATTTATCTCACTACCAGACAGCTTGATTGCAAGGTTTTGCGCGATACCGAGAAAATATGCCGAGTAAATAGGGGCTGATCCATATGCGAAAAACTCCGGATTCATATTGTCTGGGAAACTAAGTCTGGTAATTGCTGATGCGACATTTCTTTCATCAGGATGGAAATAGTACGGTGCTCCCCAGTTGAGATCATAAAAACGAAAAAAAACTACAATGAAAGACGAGATAAAAAATAAGAACAATAATATTTTTTTGTGATTAGGAAACTTATTCATATTGATTTGATATTTTTTTACCAAGCTCTACGGCATAATTAGTTCCTCTGTCCCATGGATAAACTTGCTGGATATTAGCGAGATGTATGTTTTCAAGAGGTGTTTTGATCGAGGGGATAATTTTTGAGTATCTTGGTGTTATGATCGGTTGTGCAAAGGGGGCTTTAAACAACTTAAGATCTATTATCGAGGATTTATAATCGGGATTGATTTTTCTTAGCCACGGATCATAAATTTTTAACAGCTCCTTTTCTGACAGCTTAAATCTTTTGTCGGAAGTCTCCATGTAATTTCCCAAATACAATAAATGTTCATTATTATAGTTTTTCTTATTCATGAAATTGGTGTGTTCGACGATGGCAAGTATCGGAGAATTTATGTCGCACATATTTATCCAGTAGCTGTTATCTTTCAGGAATGGTTTTTTCATTCTTAATACAAGATTCATTGCTCCGATACTTACAAGCTTTTGTGACTTTTCGATATATTTTTTAGGAAGTGAGGGGGTAATTTTTGTGAACAGGCTCAGGGGAAGCGTTACGATCACTTTATCAAAGTTTTGTGTTTGGGGTTGTGTGCCTGATATCGAGAAAATTATCTGTGGAGATTTATTCGAGGAAAGATTTTTAACTTCGGTATTGTAAAAAAATCTCCCTCCATTTTTTTTCACTTCTTTTTCTATGTGTTGAGCAAAGCTTAAAAAACCGCCCTCTGGATAAGCAAGAGATTGAGTTCTTTTAAATACTCTTGCCCAAAACCATGCAAGAGATACTTCCCTTGAATATTTTCCAAGTTTATTTATCATCAGTGGTTCCCAGATTTTTTTATAGGCAGTTTCCCCCATGACTTTTTTTAGATAGGGTATAGCGTAAAAATTTTCGAGCGGTTTCCAGAAAGGGTTATATCTTAAAAACGCAATCGCCACTCCCGTTCTTATGCGATCTATAAAATTTAATTTGGGAAACTTAAGAAGTGATATGGGTGAGTCAAGCTGATAAATTTTGCCGTCAACAAATGATGAAGTTTTGGGCTGTCTTATTATCACCTTATGGTCAAGTTCCTGTGCGAGCGCCAGAACACTCTTATCATTTGTGAACCAGTGATGGTAATGTGACTCTAGTGTCCACAGCCAGCCTTTTTCTTTATATCCTACAGCCAGACCTCCCGGCTTATCATCTTTTTCAAAGACAGTGATATCATGACCCTTTTTTGATAAATAATATGCGGCCGTAAGTCCAGTAAATCCGGCTCCAATAATACCTACTTTCATAAAAATATTAAATCATTATAGCGCAAAGAAAATGGCAGCGCCGGCTACTATCAGTAAGATCGATACGACAGCAAGCACTGCAGAAGAATTGATATCCCCGGGGTTATCTATGGGTGGAAGAGGGGTACTTGAAGGCAGGATTTCACTTCCAGTTGGTGTCAATACTATAGATGATGTAGGAGTTGCTGTAGGAAGGACAGAAGTAGGTGAAGGGGTTATCGAAGTTGATGCAGGACTAGGTGATGGGGTTTCTCCAGTAGGAGATGGAGAAACAGAAATAGAGACAGTCGGTGTAGGCGGGATGGTTGTAGGAGATGGTGTAAAGGTGGGCGTTGCAGATGGCGTTGCGCTTTGTGCTACTTGTGTTCCCGAAGCAAATATAGAAAATAATCTTGTGATTCTGACCTTTACTCCGTTGTCATCTTGTATATCAAAAGTAGCTGAGTGTTCCCCTTGTGGAATATCATTTTCGGGGCGGAAGGTCCATCTTCGTTGAGCGGATATATCAACGGATTCATTTATTCCTACAGATGGAATGGTTATAAAGGCTTTTCTATTTATTCCTCCTGTACCTGAGAATGTAGGTCTAGAATCCACAAATGATTGATTATCACGTGGTGAAATAACGACAGGTTCGGACGAAGATTGGCTGGGCTCTTCAAAGTTTTCAAAGCCGGACTGCGGTTGGTTTATGATAGTTTGAGTTGAAGGCAGGAAGGAATAATCTTGATTTAACGTGACAGGAGGAAGATTTTGGGCGAGTTGAAAATCTGACGTGATCCTAGCTGAGTAGCTTTCTCGGAAAAAAGTTAGAAAGACAGGAGAGCTGGGAGATAAGATTTGATATTCACTGAGTGATTCGTTTTTCAAAGAATTAGTCGGGAGAATATAATTTCCAGAATTATTAGTGATAGAAGATACGATTTGGCTGTTGTCTGATTTCGCTAAAATTAACGTATCCGCTCCATCGGACCCATCAGGTAGAATGATTTTTCCGAAAAGCGGATTCTGCGATGGGGGGGCAGATTCGATTTGCGGACCTGTCGTTATCATGTATTGTGCTGGCGATGAATACTCTTTGCCATTTGAGACTATCGAAAAGGAATAAGTTCTTTGAGGCTCTAAGTTAGGTACTGTTATGTGGTGTGAAAAATATTCATTTTGAGCCCCAGTTGCTTTATCTCTGTCGTCCAGTATAATCGTGTTGCCTGTGCTCTCTCCAGCTAGACGGATTATCGCACTGGTCTTAAGCTCTGTTGTGAAGACGACAGTGAACGAGCTGTCGGAGATATTAGTCATCTGTACATTTTGAGGTACAGCTGTTGGCCGCGCTCTTGTGACGATGAGGATTCCTTGCTGAATTAGAATTACAGTAACTCCTATCGCGAGGATTAGAAATATTCCAAGAACTAATGATGACCTTTTTTTGTTAATTTGCATAATCTAAGTCTAGATGGGTTGTTCTTGTATGCCTGTGGGTGTTGGCGAAGCTGTGGGTTGTTCCAAAACAGAACTTTCGCTTGCGATTACAGTATCTGGATCCGTTAGGATGCTTGTACTTTCTGTCAGATCGGCGCGTATGTTTTCCCTGGTCTTTAATTTGTCGATAGAATCTTTATCAAATGACGAATCGATAGGAGCGATTCGACTTTTATTTACCGGAGAAATTTTTGATGTGACCGTATTATGATATACGGTAGAGCTGATCCACACTATCGTTACGAATGTGCTGAATCCGAAAAGAAATATAAGATTTTTTAACATAATTCTACTCCTTAATAAAAAATGCTCTTCCTGTAACAGTTGCTGAAAATAAATTCCTTTCTGCACTACCTGATGTAATTCTTTCGATGCTCATTATTCTGTCTATGTTTATTATCTCCTGAATGAAGGAATTTATGGAGAATTCTTCGCCTACAGCAGTAACGGTTATGGTATATGAAAAAAGAGGAGAACCTACTCTTGTTGCAGGGAATAGTTCAATCGGTCCCGTAGTGAGATTTTCGATTATCAGATTATTTCGGTTTGCAAGGACTTCAATTTTTCGGGTGAGTTCGGGAATTCTAGGGGAAGCCGGAATTGCATTATTTACAATAGTAAGCTCATCCTCGATTTGCTGATACTCGCTGCTTAGTGCTTGAAGTGATTGATTTTTCTTCTCCAGTTGTTCTAGCGTAAATTCTGCATCCTCTTTTTCTTTATGAAGCTCAGAGATTGTCCCGAGGGTTGGCCGTATGGCAAAAAGTCCGAAAACCGTTATCGCCATCAGGCTAAAGATCAGATAAAGGTAGGTGATTATCTTTTGTTTGCCTTGTTTTCGCAGCAGTGCATAGAACTCCTTCTTTACTTTGTTTAATTCAATTTTGAGTCGTTCTTTCATATTTTTAGTTTTGAGTCACTCAGTGAAATTCTCATACTGAATCTAATTCCGCTGCTTGAGGTATTGATTTCATTTATCGTAATGGAGCTTACCTGAGGAAATTCCTGAATCTTATTCACAAAGTTTTCAACCGTGAATACTGAAATAGCGTTTCCTGAAAGCGTCATGGTTTCTTGATTTAGCGTGAGACTTGTCTGGGTGAATTCATTGGAACTGATAGCAGAAATGACCTCATTCATCACTTCGATTTTTCCACTGGTTTCTTCATTGATTATTTTTATGTTTGATAATCTGTCTTGAATACCTCTAAATTTTCGTTCGTCGTTTTGCTGAAAATCAACTAGTTGCACTTGTCTACTTATCTCATCGTAAGTATCATTTATCTGGCTATCTACTAGGAATCTATATCCCAGTGCGCCCAAAGCAACTAGCTCTATCAATACCACTATTGCCCGTCCCGCCTGAAATGCCCATTTGTAGAACACATTTCCGACAGACAAGTCTTTTTTTGAGGATAGATTTATCGAAATTTTGCTCTTTTTCTCCATCATCTCAGCTTACTGAGTTTTTAGGGGTTTGTCAAAGAGGTATGAGGTAGAAAAAAGGAATTTATTTGCTCTCTTTTTTTGCTTTTGCAACGCTCTTTTTGGGAGTCTTTTTTGCAGTTGCAGCTTTTTTTTGTGCAGTTTTCTTAGGGGCTATCTTTGAGACTTGAGATTTAAGTCTTGCAGCTTTATTTTTATGGATCGCACCACTCTTTGCTGCTCTATCGATTTTCGAAAAAGCCTTTTCAAGAGAGATCTTTTTTGATTGCTTAACTCCCTTAACAACAGTTACCAACTGCTGCTTAATTTTTTTGTTTACGGCAGTTCTTTTTTTGTCCTGTCGTAGCTTTTTAATTGCTGATTTTGTTACTGGCATAGGCGAATTTTACCATGCTATACTAGAAAAAACAATCAAAAAATAAAAAAATGGTTAATAATCTTGTCCGCAAAGGATTGTCTGTAGTTGCCTCAAAGCAGTCGAGTATATTTACGGCTGCATTTTTGATTATTGTGACAACTGCACTTTCTCAAGTTTTAGGGATCCTAAAATATAGACTTTTTGCATCATATTTTGGTGCGTCAAGTGACCTAGGAGTATTTTTCGCTTCATTTAGAATTCCAGATCTTCTCTTTCAGATAATAATTGTGGGAGCGCTGTCTTCGGCGTTCATTCCGGTCTTTTCTGATAATTTGACGAAAAAAGGTAAAAAGGAGGCATTCGATTTTGCATCAGCGATAACAACATTGGGCTTAATAGTTTTTTCACTAATTACTCTTTTCGTACTTATCTTTGCAAATTTACTTGCAAAGCTTCTTGCCCCAGAGTTCACAAATGAACAAATAGATCTTCTTGCAAATCTCATGCGTATTATTCAATTATCACAATTCCTTTTTCTATTCGGTACCGTATTTACAGCGATGCTTCAGTCTTTTCATTACTTTTTGATACCTGGTCTGGCAAATGCCCTTTATAACATCGGAATTATTGTCGGGGTTTATCTGCTTGCACCGCGCTTTGGAATCTACGGTGCAGCATTGGGGGTTGTACTTGGTGCGCTACTTTTTCTCTTGGCACAGCTTCCATCAGTCATTTCAAATGGATATATTCCAAAATTAAGGTTAAGTCTGGACAATGGCGTTAGCAAGGTTATAAAGCTTATGGGCCCGAGATCTATGACTATTGCACTTGCGCAACTTGCGATAACATCAAACGTAATTTTTGCAGGAATAATCTCTGCGAGAAGTATTGTAATTTTCGATCTTGCCATGACGCTTATGGCCGCCCCTGTTTTTCTTTTCGGGCAATCTATAGCTCAAGCAAGTTTTCCTACTCTCTCAAAAGTGAAAGGTAATATGGACGAGTTTAAAAGCGTATTCAAGTCGTCGTTTAACCAGATACTTTATCTCACTCTTCCTATAAGCGCTTTATTCATCGTTTTGCGTATCCCGCTTGTGAGACTTTTTTATGGATCGGGAAGATTTGACTGGGAGGCTACTCTTACGACCGGCTATACGCTGGCTCTTCTGAGTCTTTCGATCAGCGTGCAGGCAGCAACACTTCTTATCGCCCGTGCCTTTTATGCACTTCATGATACAAAAATCCCATTCATAATAACGCTTATCGCTGTTGTGGCAAATATTATTTTTTCTGTCTATTTTATTCTTTTCCAGAAATTGCCTATATATTACCTTGCATTCGCTTTTTCTATAGGAAATATTGTGGGGTTTGTCCTTATGATTCTTGCTTTGGACAGGCGGATATCACTTCCAAAACTGGATATTTTTATAAGCGTATTTAAGATAGTTATTGCGGCATTCGTAACAGGAGTTGCTTTATATATTCCGATAAAGCTTTTGGATCAGCTCGTTTTTGATACCACAAGGACAATAAATCTATTTATGCTTACAAGCATCGCATCGGTTGCAGGATTTGGGGCGTACCTATTCTTTACGTGGTTACTTGATATAGAGGAGTTCAATTATCTGATCAATGCCATAAGCAAATTCACCTTTAAAAGTAAGATCGCCAGACAAATCAAAGAACTTATCAGTGATAGCTCGAAACTAAATCCATAAAACCTTTTTAACTGATATAATTGCCTATTATGAATATCAGGAATTTTGCGATCATCGCGCATGTCGATCACGGTAAGTCTACTCTTGCCGATCGTCTCATGGCGCTTACGGGAACTCTAACTGGAAAGGATTTGGATCAGGAGCAGTTTTTAGACAGCAATCCTATTTCGCGTGAGCGCGGTATTACAATAAAGCTTGCTCCTGTACATATGAATTATCGCCTAGAAGGCACGGATTACACACTGAATCTTATCGATACTCCGGGGCATGTGGATTTTTCCTATGAGGTCGTAAGGACTCTTTATGCATGCGAAGGTGCAGTGCTAGTGGTTGATGCTACAAAAGGAATACAGGCGCAAACCGTGAGCCACTATAATGTTGCAAAAAGTCTCGGGCTTACTATTATCCCAGTCATAAATAAGATAGACCTTGATAGCGCTGAGGTAGAAAAAGTTGAGGGCGAAATAATAGAGGCTTTCGGATTTGAAAGAGACGAAATACTCCGCATTTCTGCAAAGTCTGGGATAGGGATAGAAAAACTCGTTGAGGTAATTATAAAAAAAGTTCCTCCGCCTACAGAAGTTGTGAGCAATAACACTCAGGCTTTGATTTTCGATTCTAAATACGATGAGCATAGAGGAATTGTTATTTTCGTCCGTGTTAAAGGTGGAAGCATCAAGAAGGGTGACGAGATAATGTTTTTGTCTGATAAATCCAAAGCACTGGTTATGGATGTAGGCTTTATGGCGCCCTTATATTCATCACAAAATGAGATAAAAAATGGTGAGGTTGGATATGTGATAACGAATATAAAGGATATAACGCAGGCAAAAGTGGGAGACACTATGACGCTTTCAAAATCCCCAAGCGCTCCTTTGCCGGGATATAAAGAGCAAAAGCCATTTGTTTTTCTTTCGATATATCCCACATCATCTGTCGATTTTCAGAACCTTCGAAAAGCACTTCATGGAATAAAACTTACCGATGCAGCGCTTTCCATAATGCCTGATTATTCGACGATTTTCGGGTCTGGTTTTCGCTGTGGTTTTTTAGGACTTTTACACGCACAGATTGTAGTTGAGAGAATAGAGCGAGAGTACAATGTAGATTCTTTTACGGCGCCACCAAGTATCGTCTATAAAGTCGATGGCGAAGAGATAAGTAGCCCTAAGGATTTTGATATCTCAAAAAAAGATATAGCAGAACCGTATATTTTAGGTGAGATATATACGCCGGTAAATTATCTAGGTAACATTCTGGAAATTATTTATTCGATGCGGGGTAAAGAAGGCGATATTGCTTATTTCGGGACTCAGGCAAGAGTAACCTTTGAGATGCCGATGGCCAGTATCGTCTATGATTTTTACGATAAATTGAAGTCGGCTTCAGCCGGATATGCATCGTTTGACTATGATCTTTTGGACTATCGAAGTTCTGATTTGGAGAGAGTTGATATATCAGTCAACGACACAATAGTTCCTGAGCTTTCGTTTATTATCCATAAGACGCAGGTCGATAGTTTTGCAAGGAAGATCGTCAAGGCGCTTTCAGAGAGTATTCCAAAGCATAGTTTTCAGATAGCGGTCCGTGCACAAATTGGAGGAAAGATAATAGCATCAGAAAAAATCGGCGCCTATATGAAGGACGTTACTGCAAAGCTTTACGGGGGAGACAGGACCAGGAAGGACAAGCTGCTGGATAAGCAAAAAGAAGGCAAGAAGAAGATGAAATCAATCGGTCGGGTAAACGTGCCTAAAGAAGCCTTTATGTCGGTTCTAAAGATATAGCTATAAGGCAATAAGCGCAAGTCCTCCCAGTACTATAAGAAGAAGACCTCCTATGATTATCGCTGTTGTCTCAATTCCGCCAGGATTTTCGATGGTTGGAGTTGGGGTATAGGTTGCAGTTGGTGCTATTCCGCTACCAGGTGCCTGAGTAGGCTCTTCTACAACACTTTGATCTGAGACGGTTATGGTCTTTGTGCAAGAGCTACTTACGGCTCCGCTATTGTCAGTGAATACGACAGACGCATCATATGTGCCGGCACTTTGATATGTGTGGGGGAGCTCTGTTGTTACAGATGCTGTTCCTAATCCTTCAGTTACATCTTGGACAACATTATCTCCGAAATTGAACGTCGCTTTGATAATAGTGCCATCAGAATCTGATCCCTGCGAAGTAAGTGTTAACACGAAAGGAGCTGTTCCTGAGTCGGATGGAGACGAGACCAGGGTCGAGCAGACAGGCGACACGTTGGCGGCCCCTGTTGTTGGTGAAATAGTAGTAGTTATAGAAGGTGTTGTCGATGGATCTTCCCCACCTGTCCCGTCGGTAGGACTTGGAGACGGAGATGTCGATGGAGACGGAGAGGTTGATGGTTCAGTTTCTGTTTCCCCATCTGCGCACGCTTCACTTATGGTGACCTGTGCTTGACTACCGCTCAAAAATACATTTTCTGTGTCAGCATCATTATTCGATAACGAGAATACTCTGGTTTTGGAGCTATCTATAGTTATGGTCGCATTGTCATCCCCAGTTCCCGCGACTGGAATTATGGTGATAGTGGCTATGTCAACTGGCGTTTTGATTGCGTCGGTAACACTCGATCCGATATTGAGTACTATGCTTGCTTGACCATTTGATTTATTGAAAGCCCTAAGAATTTCTTTAAATACAGTAGTATTAGGGGTTAGTTCGATGTCAAATTTAGTTGAGTCATAAGTTAGGAATAGTTCTACGGTCGATACTATATTTTCACCCGGGTCGAGCTTCAGTGTGGTCGTTTGCTCGCTGCATTCATTTTCTCCAAAATTAACTGTTTGTGGTGAAAAGCTGATAGTTGTTGTCGGGGATGCTTTTGACCTTACGTCCTGCTGGCGGCTTATGAAAAATAGCGTTAATGGAATTACAGCAAGAAGAAGCGCAATATTTCCAAGTATAAAATACTTATTTTTCAAAATTTTCATCTACTTTCAAGCGTACTCATTATGGAGATTAAAGTCAATATAATTTTGTTCCTTATGAGTCTAAAATTAGCAGATGTATTGACAAACTGACAGCTCTGTTGTAAACTTTTTTCCTAATTGGTTAGAGAGAAAAAGTAATTTACACTGATAATATGGCAAAAAACAACACAACTCTAAATATAAAACCGCTGTTTGCAAATGTTCTAGTAAAGCCCGTTGAGGCAGAAGAAAAGACAGCAGGTGGCATAATACTTCCAGATAGTGCTAAAGAAAAACCTCAGGTAGGGCTTGTTATGGCTATCGGAGATGGCGAAGTTGACGAAGGCCAGATAGTCAAGAATTCTATGGTGGTGAATGTCGGAGATAAGGTAATGTACAAAAAATGGGGAGGAAATGAAGTAAAAGTTGGGAATGAGGAATGGACGATAGTTGAGCAGAAAGATATCTTGGCAATAATTAAATAGTATGGCAGCAAAAAAGATTATATATAAAGAAGAGGCACGAAAAAAACTCCTTGCAGGAGTGAATAAGCTAGCTGATGCAGTGGCAACAACGCTCGGTCCTAAAGGTCGAAATGTAGCGCTGGACAAAAGCTGGGGAGCTCCTAGTGTTATTCATGATGGAGTAAGTGTTGCAAAGGAAATCGAGCTTTCTGATCCATTCGAGAATATGGGAGCTCAGCTAGTGAAGGAAGCATCTTCAAAAACAGCAGATGTAGCGGGGGATGGAACAACGACCGCGACAGTTTTGGCCCAGGCGATAGTCAATGAGGGAAATAAGATGATCACTGCAGGGTCAAATCCGATGATTATGAGAAGGGGCTTGGAGAAAGCGAGCGCTTATATTTTGGGAGAGCTTGATAAAACTAGAAAAGTAATCCAGGAGTCAGATTGGGCAAACGTAGCAGCAATTTCAGCAGGAAATGAAGAATTGGGAGGTCTGATCTCTGAGGCATTAAGAAAAGTAGGAAAAGATGGAGTCATAACGGTCGAGGAAGGCAGGGGAATAACGACAGAAATAGATCATAAAGAGGGAATGGAGTTTGATAAAGGCTACGCGTCGGCTTATTTTGTGACGAATCCGGACAGGATGGAAGCAGAAATCGAGGATGCATATATCCTTATTACAGATAAAAAAATCAGCAACCTTCAGGAATTATTGCCATTTTTAGAAGAATTCGTAAAAGTAAGCAAGAATCTAGTTATCATCGCCGATGATGTAGAAGGTGAAGCACTTGCAGCGCTTGTATTGAATAAATTGCGTGGGACGTTCAATGTCTTGGCAGTGAAGGCTCCAGGATTTGGTGATAGAAGAAAACAAATGTTAGAGGATATCGCGATCCTTACCGGCGGAACTGTAATTTCTGAAGAAACAGGGCGTAAGTTTGAGAGCATAACATTGGAAGATTGTGGTCAAGCAGACAAAGTAAAATCTGATAACGAAAATACCCAGATTATTGGCGGAAAAGGCGCAAAGGCTGCCGTAAATGCACGGGTTGCTCAAATTAAAAAGGAACTCGATAGGGCCACTTCAGAGTTTGATAAAGAAAAACTCCAAGAGCGACTCGCAAAACTTTCAGGCGGAGTTGCAGTAATAAATGTAGGTGCTGCAACAGAGGTTGAGATGAAAGATAGAAAAGAGCGGGTAATAGATGCCGTAGCAGCTACAAAAGCAGCACTCGATGAAGGAATAGTTCCCGGGGGCGCAGTAGCACTTTTGAATATGAGCCAGAAAATGGATGTCAATGTGATAGTCGGAAAAGGCGCAAGCAACGACGAGATTATCGGTGCTCAGATTGTGAAAAAAGCGCTTGAGGCACCATTTATAAAACTTATCGAAAACGCTGGTCTTGATTCAGGAAGGCTTATTACAAAAGCTCGTGAAGTAAGTGGTAAAGGATTTGGATACGACGTCGTATCTCTTGATAGTGAGGATAACGCTACACCTATAGATATGCTCAAAGCAGGTATTATAGATCCTGTAAAGGTCGTAAAGTCTGCTTCACAAAACGCGATATCTGTTGCGACTATGATTCTTACAACTGAGGCGTTGGTTGCAGACGATCCTGAAGAGAAAAAGAGCGAACCTCCTATGGGTGGCGGTATGCCAGGCATGGGTGGAATGGGAATGTAATCTCAAATATATACTTCATTAATTTTCCCTTATAATACAACCATATGGTTGATGTTCATTGTCATCTCAATCTTCATAAGTTTGATGAGGATTATGATGACGTAATAAAAGAGGCCCTTTCTAAGGGTGTAAATACAATAGTAAATACAGGGACTTCTATACCATCGTCTCGAAAAGCGGTAGAGCTTGCCCAAAAGTACGATAGTCTTTATGCGATAGTCGGAATCCATCCGCATCATGCAGATAAGACTGATGTGGAATTTGAGGGAGAGCTTCATGAGGATTGGCTACAAGAGCTGGAAAAAATTGCTAGGTCTTCAAAAAAAGTTATCGGAATAGGCGAAATAGGAATGGATTATTTTTCCTATAAATCTAATGGAATAGTTGAACGTCAACTACAAGAGGATGCATTTCGAAAACAGATAGAACTTTCTATTAAATTAAACCTGCCTTTACAAATTCACAATCGTCTTGCTTGGGATGATACATTAAATATTCTCCTTGAATATAAAAGCAGGCTCCAAAATCCTCTTGGAATGTTCCATTGTTATTCCGGATCCATAGAGTTTACCCGAAAGGTCCTTTCTGCCGGATTCTATCTGGGATTTGATGGAAACGTAACATATAAAGGACTTCCGCCAAAGGAGGACACAGCACTGGTCGATTTGTTAAGATATGTGCCTGTTGATAGGATACTTACAGAGACTGATAGTCCATTTCTTGCGCCGGAGCCGCTTCGGGGAAGACGAAATACACCAGCAAATATTCCTGTGATACTTGAATTTATTGCAAAGGAAAAAGGTATTACCTATAATAAACTGGAGCTACAAATAGACAACAATTTTAGAGAAGTTTTTTCCATTTAACATGCATGGCACATTTGAAAAATTTTTTACCCGCTACCCAAATAAGTCAAAGAGATTGCTTGAGATAATCCCACCTTTGATCGGGCTTTTTTTGGTTACGTTGCCTTTTTGGGGATCGCTTATATTCCCCGTACAGCTTGCCTATTTCATAATTTTTTTCAACGTCTACTGGCTTTATAAGTCTGCGAACTTGGCGGTTACGTCGTGGATCGCTTCCAGAAAGATTCATGAAGCTGAGAAAAAGGATTGGTTAGGTGAGGCAGAAAAACTCAAGAATTATGATAAGGTAAATCATCTGATCGTAATCCCTAGCTACAAAGAAACATCTGAGAAGATCAGACTCACTCTCGAAAGTATCAAGAATCAGACATTTCCAAAAGACAGGATGTTTATATATCTTGCGTTAGAAGAAAGAGAAGAAAATGTTAAGGAGAAGGTGATGGGACTTAAAAAAGAGTATGAGAAGATTTTTGGTGGATTCTACTACACTTTGCATCCTGATCTTCCACACGAAGTTAAAGGAAAGTCCTCAAATCAGGCATTTGCAGCAAGAGATGCTTATAAAGAGCTTGTGGAAAGGAAGAAGCTTGATATAGATTATATGACTGTTTCGTCAGTTGATGCGGACGTGCTATTTGACAGGCAGTTTTATTCGTACCTTGCACATTCTTTCTTGACATCTTCTGATCCTCATTATGCCTTTTGGCAATCGGCGAATGTGAACTATAATAATTTCTGGAAAGTCCCGTCATTTACCAGAATCATTTCTTTTTTTGGAAGTTTGTGGAGAACGTCGATTTTGGTCCAGCACGTGAGGCTAATTCCAAACTCCGTCTATTCGCTTTCGTTCAAACTTTTACATAATCTTGATTATTGGGATACAGATGTAATTCCAGAGGATTATAGAATATTTTTCAAAGCGTATTTTAAGACCAAAGGTAGAGTAACGGTAGAGCCAATTTTCCTAAAAACCTCTATGGATGCGGCTGAGTCCAATTCTTATGTCAGGAGTCTGATGAATAAATACCATCAGGAGAGGCGCTGGTCATGGGGAATTGCTGACGACGCACTCTATATCAGATGGTATCTTACGATAAAAGGTGTGCCTTTCGTAAAAAAAACTCTTCTAGTCGCAAATGTAGTTATGGATCATATCCTTTGGCCTGTTAATTGGTTTTTCATAACGGTCTCTGCAAATGCAGTAGTCATCCTAAATCCAGTCTTTTCAAGAACCAATTTAGGATACACGCTACCTCAGCTTTCAGGATTTATATTGACACTTTGTCTGGTTTCTTTAGTGGGGATGATATATGTTGACTATACGATGAGGTCCCGCAGTGTTTTTGCGAAGCAATCAAAAATCAGACAGCTTCTATTTCCGCTCGAGTTTGCGTTTATGCCGATCGGAGGTTTCTTGCTTTCTGCTCTTCCTGCTTTGATCACTCAAATTCAGCTTATAAGCGGGAAACGAATGGAATATAAGGTAACCGACAAAGTATAGGTATGAAGTACCCAAGTTTTTTCAGAAAAGAGATAAAATTCTATAAAGATGCATGGATCCTTGTTATATTAGTCCTGGTTTTTATACTTTTAAGAATGCCATCTCTTGTTGAGCCACACTGGTATGGAGATGAAGGAATATATCAAGTCATAGGAAAAGCGCTCACCTCAGGCAGGATATTGTATCAAGATATATGGGACAACAAACCTCCGATACTTTATTTTATCTACGCTCTATTTAACGGTGACCAATTTCTGACAAGAGCCTTTTCGCTTTTGGTTGGAGTATTTTCTGTCGTATCTTTTTATTCTCTTGCAAAAATGCTTTTTGAGAAAAGCAAAAGTATAATTATCGCAACATCTATATATGTAATTTTTCTGGGGAGCCCGATTATTGAAGGAAATATTGCTAACGCAGAAAATTTCATGCACCTGCCTATAGTTCTTTCTGCGATTTTTGTCCTAAAATTCCACAAAGGAAAAAGACTAAGGTATTTATTCATAGCGGGACTGTTGTTGTCTATAGCATTTATGACAAAAATAGTTGCAATATTCGAGTTCTTAGCATTTTTGGTTTTCATTTTCGTCGTCCACAAAGAGCATCTTTTTAACGGAAAATTAAAAGATTTGGTGGATTTTGCTAAGTACAGAAAAGAGGCTTTATATATTTCAGGTTTTTTGATATTTCCTATAATTTTTTCTCTGTATTTTGTAGTAGTCGGTGCATTCCCCGATTTTTTATCTGGGGTATTATCTGAGAATATCGACTATGTTGGAGTTGAGAATAGTTTTATCTTTCCTATGGGGATATTGCTTTTTAAGGCTATTGTCGCCTTGGTTTTGCTTTCAATTCTTTTGTACAAGCGGAAAAGCTTCTCGGATAAAAATCTATTTTTGTACCTTTGGTTGATATTTGCGATGTTCAGTACATTTTTCTCTCAGAGGCCATATCTTCACTATATGTTAATGCTTTCTTTGCCTTTTGCGTTTTTTGTAGGCAGTATTTTTGAGACTTCAAAAAATCGGGTATTAAAGATAGTTGCTGTACTAGCTATCGCGATAATTGTCTATATGAACTTTGGTATATATAAGAAAAATATAGCGTATTACCAAAACTACATAGCATTCATGCTCTTTGACAAGAAGATAGATGACTATAGATCTTTTTTTGATAGTAATACTTTGAGGGATTATGAACTTGCGCGTTTCATTGGTAGTTTTGCCAATGGAAAAGATGAAGATGTGTTTTTATGGAGCGATAGCGGACAGATATATGCGCTTTCCGATACTTTACCTCCCGGTAAATATATTGTTGCTTACCACATTACATATTATAATAACGCAGTGACTTATATGATGGATCAGGTCGAAAAGACAGAGCCGAAATATATAATACAGACCAAAGAGTCTCCGGAATTCAGAAAATTCCTTCCTTCGTATATATTAAAATATAAAATAAAGGATGCAAGTATTTATGAAAGGGAGAATTAAATTTTTATACAAAGATAGATTTATTTTATATTCATTTATCTTAACTGTTATTTTTACTATTCTATTTAGTCTTTCTGTAGTTTTTTCCTATACTAGTTTGCCGCCGCTTGTCCCGATTTTCAGCAGTATGCCTTGGGGGATGAGGAGGCTATATTCTTCAGAAATAATAATTTTCTTGCCGCTTATTATAATTTCGGTTGTTATAGTAAATATTTCTATCGCTGCTGTAATATATAAAAAATTTACCCTTCTAAGCCGTGTAATTTCATTTAATACATTTTTGTTTTGTCTGCTCGCGACACTTGCATATTTACAGATATTATTCCTAATTTATTAATGGAGACAATCTACTTACTTTCTTTTGGTCTGACATTCCTTTTGACTGTAGTTTTGATTCCGCCCACGATAATACTTGCCATAAGATTTGGGATGGTTGATGATCCCAAAAAGCATAAGCATCCTGCAATCCTTCATAAAAGAACTATTCCCCGCGCAGGTGGAGTGCCTATATTTATAGCGATTGCAGTTGTTGCGCTGATTTTATTACCAAAAACAACTCTTAATATGTCTATCATTGCGGCTTCGTTTATTACGATCGTAACCGGAATCCTGGATGACAAATATGATCTTTCTCCCTATATAAGATTTATGGTGAATATATTTTGTGCATTGATCGTAGTATTTGCGGGTGTGTCTATTCCTTTCATAACGAATCCATTAGGAGGGATTTTGTATTTTGATAAGTTCTTGATTTTTTCACTATGGGGCTTTGACTTTACTGTAGCGTCAGCGCTTGCAGTTATGTGGATTGTTTGGGTTATGAATATGCTCAACTGGAGTAAGGGAGTTGATGGACAGATGCCTGGAATTGCCGCAATCTCAGCGATCATTATCGGGCTAGCCTCATTGAGATTTGTACCGATAGAGACAATAAATATCGAGACTGCACAATTCTCTTTTATGGTTGCTGGCGCAGCTCTTGGATTTTTGGTCTTCAATTTCTATCCTGCGAGAATTTTCCCAGGATATAGCGCAACGGTTCTGGGATTTTTACTGGGAGTATTATCTATCACCTCAGGTGTGAAGCTTGCGACAGCGGTGCTGGTAATGGGAGTGCCGACAGTTGACGCTATATTTACGATAATACGAAGGGTAATCTCAAAAAAATCTCCATTTTGGCATGACAAAGGTCATTTGCATCATCTGCTTTTAAAATACGGTCTTTCACATAGAAAAATCGCACTCTTCTATTGGTCGATGTCTCTTATCTTAGGATTGGTGGCACTTAGCTCATCAAGTTGGGGTAAGTTATTTGCTATAATTCTACTAATTGTCTTATTTAGTGGGCTTTTCTTTACATTAAAGTTCATAACCAAAAAAGAAAACGAATATGAATAACAATACTTATTATTTATTCAAACTCCTCAGGCCTAGACAGTGGACTAAGAATCTTGCATTATTTGCAGCGATAACCTTTTCAGGACAGTTGTTTAATTTAGATTCGTTGTGGCAGGTATTTTTGGGTTTTATAGCATTTTGCCTTCTATCATCATCTACTTATATCGTAAATGATCTACTCGACGTTCATAAAGATAGGCTCCATCCTTTTAAGAGAAACAGGCCTATCGCAAGCGGCAGGGTTAGTGTAAATCAAGCTTTGATTCTGCTTACATTTACGCTTGGTGTAGCACTTATTTCATCTTTCTACCTAAACTGGATATTTTTTATGATTGCAGTAATCTATTTGGTTCTGCAGATGCTGTATTCACTATTTTTCAAGTCGATCGCTGTTTTTGATATTCTATTTATAGCAACGGGTTATATTCTGAGAATTCTTGCCGGAGCATCTATCGCAAATTTTCATATTTCTGTCTGGCTCCTTTTGACAACAGTCTCTCTCTCACTTTTTCTAGCGACCGGAAAAAGACGTTCAGAGTTAACGCTCCTTCAAAATGTTAAGAAGATTAGGGTTGATGAAATAAGAAAAAGTCTATCTCATTATTCGGAGCCACTTCTAGACTCCTTCTCTGTAATATTTGCTACATCTACCTTTATTTTCTATACTATGTTTACTTTTCTAGCAAATCCTACAGGGCTCCAGATCCAGATAGATGTATTACTTCCGGAATTTCTTCCATTTGAGCTTTTAAAAAGAAAATGGCTCATGATAACGATAATTCCAGTGATTTATGGAATTATGCGGTATCTTCAGGACATATATGAGAAGAAGGAAGGAGAAAGTCCTGACAAAGTTCTTCTGTCCGACAAGTCACTACTGGGCGCCGTCATCCTATGGGCATTTTTGGTAGTTTTTATAATATACGTTCTAGGTGGTTAGTTTATTTGAGCAAAATCGCTGCTGATAAATCCTGAAGTAGTATCATCTACTTGGATTTCGTACCATCCCGAGGCTTCACTTAGAACATCATAAGTTTCGCCACTATTTACCCGTGTCACCTCAGGAAAGTTCGTTCCAGCACCACTTCGGACTCTTAAAAATCCATTTGGTGTTTGAGAAATCGTGAGGGTTTTCTCTTCATTTTCTATCTCTTCGAGGTCTTCATCGGTGGTAGGCTCTTCATCCGGGGATGCTTTTTCACTTTCGGAAATATCCTCTGATGCTTCTTGACCTCCCTGCGTTCCTAAGTATGCTTCGATTACAAGTCTATGATTTTCAATCATTTGTATTTGCATAGTTTTTTCCTGAAAACCATTTTTGCTTATTCTTAGCTCATGTTCGGATGCAGAAAGATCGCTTGTCTGAAATGGGGTCGCGCCTTTCGCGGCGCTGTCGAGGGTCACTATTGCGTTATCGGGTAGTGTAGTTATAACAAGCTCGGGTTTTTCTGAGTTGATTTTCTCAAGAGTTAATATAGAAGCACTGGCATATGCGCCAGGTAAAAAAGTTCTTTCTACGGCTGTTAGTACTCCTCCATTGATCTTTACCTTCGTGCTGAAGGCTGCAAGACTTGAATCCTCAGGTTCTATTCGAAGATCGTACGTACCTGCTGCGATGGTTTCGTTTTCCGTGCATTTGCAAAGAGGGGCAGTTCCTATCTCTGTTCCGTTTAGAAAAACTTTACCCTTTATATTTGTCGTTATTTGCAAAGCTCCTTTGCCTGGAGTCTTGAAGGAATCAAGGACCTTTACGAACAAAAATAGACCAGCAGTTATGAGTAATATCGCAAGTATAAAAAGAAGCTTTCTTACCATGAGGTAATGATATCAGAAGGTAAAACTATTGACAAATTAGCAGTCAATATGATAGAGTGCTAATATAAATTAAGAAAGATTGGAGGTGAGAAACTATGGCAATAATTAGATGGAATCCTTGGAATATAGACCGTTTTTTTGAAGACGATTGGGATATGCCTACAGTTCCTGGTATTTCAAAGCTTATGGGACAGGGTCTAAACCTTTATGAGACAGAGGACGCGATAGTTGCAGAAGCTGCGCTTCCTGGTATCCCAGAGGATAAGATAGACGTGACATTTGAAAATGGCGTAGTTAGGGTTAGCGGAAGCGCTGAGGAGAAACAGGAAGAAAAGGAAAAGAGACGCTATTTTATGTCATCGATGGCAACTTCATATAATTACTCATTTAGAGTTCCAGAGGGAATCGTAAGTGATGGTGAACCTGAGGCAGAGATAGACGATGGGATACTAAGACTCACATTCAAAAAAGCCCAGAAAAAAGAACCAAAGAAAATAAAGATTACTAAAAAACTCAAGGTAGAGAATAAATAGTTCTTTGGGAATCTTTGAAAGCTCCTGCTTTTGCGCGGGAGCTTTCTATTTTATCCTCGGAAAAAGTGGTTCGATTGCTGTGATTTTTTCTTTTGAGAAATGCGAGAGGATTTTCTCAGCAGTCTCGGGAAGAAATGGTTGGAGATTGTAGGCGATTTCTATAATACCAATTACCAAGGTAGCAAGAATAATTTTTGACTTCTCGTCGTTAAGCTCCCATGGCTTTTCAAGATTAATGAGCTTATCGAGTCCGGCAATCTTATTCCATAAATAGTCCAACGCTTGATTGAACTCAAAATTTTCAAAATAATCCTTTACGACCTCATCTAATTGTTTTTCAATATTTTTAGGTCCAGAAAAGTTTTTAGTCTCGCATAACTTAGAGACTCTTGAGACTAAATTTCCCAGGCCATTTGCAAGATCCGCATTGTAGACTGTCTTTAGTTTTTCCTCAGAAAAGTCGCCATCCTGCGTAGATGGGATTTGGCTCAGCAGATAATAACGGAGTGAATCTGCTCCATATTTTTCAATTAGCTCCACCGGATCAATTACATTTCCTAAAGTCTTTGACATCTTTTGGCCATTTACAGTGAAGTACCCATGAACAAATAGTGATTTTGGAAGCGGGAGTTTTGCTGAGAGTAGGAATGCGGGCCAGTATACCGCATGGAACCTTAAGATTCCTTTTCCTATGACATGAACGTCAGCGGGCCATGCATCTAAGTTTTCGACTCCGCTCCTATATATATTCAGAGCATCAAACCATACGTACATTCTCTGGCTGTCGTCGTCTGGGACGGGCACACCCCAGTTTTTCGCGCGTTCATTCGAGCGGCTGATACTTATATCCTGGAGACCAAGTTTTAGAAATGATAGAACTTCGTTCTTTCGGGAATTAGGAACGATCTTGATCTGGTCGTTTTCGATTATATCTATGATGTCTTTTTCGTATCTAGATAACTTAAAAAAGTAGTTCTCCTCACTTACCTCATCGAGTTTTTTACCTGGATGCTCAAAGCACTCTCCATTTTCATTAAGTTCACTTTTTTCATAAAAGGTCTCACATCCTACGCAGTAAAGTCCAGTATATGTTTTCTTGTAGATATCTCCACTTTCTAGGCACTTATTCCATAAATCCTGGGATGATTTATAGTGATCAGGGACACTTCCTTTTTGAAATACATCAAATTTTACGTTTAGAGCCTTTGCAAGGTCCTCAAATAGATGGCTATTTTTATCGACAAATTCCTGAACGCTGACATTCTCTTTTTCTGCCGCCTGGACGTTTTTCAATGCATTCTCATCACCACCTGATAAAAGTATGGTGTCCTTTCCCAGGAGCCTATGGTATCGCGCTATGACATCTGCCTGTACAAACTCCAAAGAATGGCCTACGTGCGGTTTTGCATTTACATAAGGGATGGCGGTCGTTACATAGAAGTTTTTCATAATAAACGATTTTAACAGTTAGTAGCCTCAAGCTCAAGCTGACTTATAGGTTAATCTATCGATAAGTATTATAAGAAGCAGTAAAAGAATTGGGTAAAAAAGGTTCGAAAATCCAAAATACCTTAGCGTCAGAAATGAAAGTATAAAAATACCTAAGAAAAATCCTCTTAAGTAGTTTTTGAAAATAAATGATCCTAAGCATATGAATACACCAAAAAGAAGAACAAAAAAAACTACTACGGATGGAATAGAGATATCCAGAATTACAAGTGGCTGACTAGGAGACCGGAATAAAATCAAAGCCATTGTTAATAGAAGCAAGATGGTTGCGCCCGACAGGACAGGCAAGTATTTTTTTCTCTTTCCCATATATACATAGATTATCAGAAAAATGGTGTTGACAACAGTTAGCAGTCATGATATATTAGTGCTAATCAATCACTAAGCCTAGGCTAAAAATCTTAGCACTTTAATATGTACGATTTAACGCAGAGACAAATAGAGATCCTGAAGCATATCGTAAAAGAATATACGGACACGGCGCTTCCTGTAGGCTCAGAGACCCTAGAGAAAAAGTATGATCTGGGAGTCAGTCCAGCGACCATCCGTAATGAGACCGCTGATATGGTCAAAAAAGGTTATCTGACTAAAGCTCACTCATCATCCGGAAATGTTCCGTCCTCAAAGGCAGTAAAGCTTTATATCAATGAGCTTATGAAGGAGAAGGAGCTTTCGGTAGCAGACGAGGTTGAGGCAAAAGAGAATGTTTGGGATCTTCGCGAGAAAGAGGCGCAGTTTTTGCGGGCTGCAACAAAAAAACTTGCGGAAAAAACAAAATCTCTTGCTGTTGCCAGTACGGATATAGGAGATATATTCTTTGCAGGATATTCAAATATTTTGAGCATGCCGGAGTTTTACGATATCGACGTAACAAAGAATCTGTTATCGATTCTGGATAACGATTCGTACTTTGACGCAATCTATGGAAGGATTACAGAAAAATGCACTGTGATATTGGGAGACGAATTCGAGCAGGAAGTATTTCGCCCATACAGTTTCGTATTTGCTAAGTTTAATACCAGGCGGAATCATTCTGGATCAATAGGCGTGATAGGGCCATCTAGAATGCATTACGAATATATATTGCCTATCGTAAGACATTATGGAGCGTTAGTAGACGAGATAGCAGATTGGTAGAAGTTATTGATAATTATAAATTGAAAGTTTAAATTAGATAAATGATGAAAGATGAAAAGAAACAAACAATTAAGAAAAAGACAAATGATAAGAACCTTGAAAATCAAATAGCGAGTCTGGAGGAGAATCTGAAAAGAGCTCTTGCTGACTATCAGAATCTGGAAAGAAGGGTTTTGAATGAGAGAGCTGATTTGGTAAAATATGCGAATCAGGAGCTTTTAAAGAAAATCATCCCTTCATTTGACAATCTATATCTGGCTGAAAAATATATTAAAGACGAAGGAGTAAAATTAACCATCCAAAAGCTTACAGAGAACTTAGGAGAGGTAGGAGTTAAAAGAATCGATGTTGTGGGGAAAGAGTTTGATCCGGTAAAAATGGAATGTGTAGAAGTCGTAGATGGAGATAAAGATATAGTTGTTGAGGAGACAACACCAGGATTTATGCTATTTGATAAAGTAATTCGTCCTGCAGCAGTAAAAGTAGGAAATAAATAAAAAAAATATTAAAATAAAATAATTATGGGAAAAATAATAGGAATAGATTTAGGAACAACTAATTCGTGCATGGCCGTCATGGAAGGCGGTAGCCCTAAGGTGATCTTTAATTCTGAAGGGAAAAATACAACACCCTCAGTCGTTGATCCAGTAGACGGGGTAGTAGGAGATGTTGCAAAACGTCAGATGGTTCTAAAGCCAGAGCGCGTTATCTACTCTGTAAAGCGTTTGATGGGTAGACGTTTTAAGGACAAGGAAGTAAAGGAGGCCGCAGAATTTTTACCTTATAAAATAGTTGACGGAAAAAATGGGATGGCTGCCGTTGAAGTCGATGGAAAAACATACACCCCACAGGAAATATCAGCAAAAGTACTACAGAAATTAAAGAAAGACGCAGAAGACTATCTGGGAGACAAAGTAACACAGGCAGTTATTACTGTTCCCGCATATTTTGATGATGCGCAGCGACAAGCTACAAAACAAGCTGGAGAAATTGCGGGTCTTGAAGTTTTGAGAATCATAAATGAGCCAACTGCAGCGGCGCTTGCCTATGGTATGGATAAAAAACATGCTCATACTATTGCAGTTTACGACCTGGGAGGAGGAACTTTTGATATTTCGATTTTAGAGTTAGGCGAAGGCGTTTATGAGGTGAAGGCTACAAATGGAGACACTCATTTAGGAGGAGACGATTTTGATCAGGTGATAATAGATTATCTGGCTGATGAATTCAAAAAGGAAAATAGTGTTGACCTAAAAGCTGATAAGCAGGCTTTGCAAAGACTTAAAGAGGCAGCTGAAAAAGCAAAGATTGAACTTTCTTCCTCAAAAGAAGTTGATATCAATCAGCCATTTATTACGATGTCTGCAAGCGGCCCGCTGCATTTGACTACAAAATTATCACGTTCTAAGTACGAATCTTTAGTTTCGGATCTTGTCAAAAAGACTTTTGACCCCGTAAAACAGGCTCTCAAAGATGCAGGCGTAGATGCTTCAAAGATAGATGAGGTAATCATGGTCGGAGGAATGACCAGAATGCCAAAGATCGTTGAGGAAGTAAGTAGCTTTTTCGGGAAAGAACCCAATAAGAGCGTTAACCCAGATGAGGTTGTTGCTGTGGGTGCTGCAGTACAGGCTGGAGTTTTGGGAGGGGATGTAAAAGACGTTCTGCTTCTTGATGTTACTCCGCTTACGCTAAGTATTGAGACATTGGGAGCCGTTGCTACACCTCTTATTGAGAAGAATTCTACGATTCCAACTAAAAAATCTCAGGTATTCTCAACCGCTGCTGACAACCAGACACAGGTGGATATTCATATTTTGCAGGGTGAACGGCCGATGGCTGCTGACAACAAGGATTTGGGAAGATTTATTCTTGATGGTATTCCGCCAGCTCCGCGTGGCGTACCACAAATCGAAGTTACATTTGATATCGATGCGTCAGGAATACTCTCCGTTACCGCAAAAGATAAGGCAACAGGAAAAGAACAAAGTATAAAAATTACCGGGTCCACTGGGCTTTCTGACGAAGAGGTAGATAAGATGACAAAAGAGGCTGAGATGAATGCGGAGGAGGACAAGAAGAAAAAAGAGCTTATTGATGCAAAAAATAGCGCCGAGGCTTTGATAATAACCGCAGAGAAAAGCATGAAGGATATAAAGGATCTGCCCGAAGATGATAAGAAAGGACTTGAGGATCTGATTGAAGAACTTAGAAAGACGCTTGAGGGCGAAAGCAAGGATGAAATTGAGGAAAAGACACAAAAACTCTCAGAAGCGCTATCAAAGGTGGGCGAAAAGATGTATTCCCAGCAGGGAGAGCAGTCTTCGGATGAAAAGTCCGATAATGAAGATGAAAAAAGCGGAGAAAAGGATGAAGACAAGAAAGACAAAGAGAATGTTGAAGAAGGCGAAGTCGTAGACGACAACAAAAACTAACAATTTCCCCTAAAGCGTTGTGTTGATTCCTATTGCATGATACGATGTTATTATGCAAGATTGTGCTCCAAATGAGATATTGACAGACTTTGGATGTATCCCTGATGATCCTGTTGGATTCGTGCAAAAGTTCTATGGAATAGGTCTGGGATTTATAGGTATGGTCGCGCTGATTTTTATCATAATTGGTGGGTATAACATAATGACCTCTCAGGGTGATCCTACAAAGCTTGCGACCGGAAAATCCTTCATTACATATTCGATAATTGGGGTATTATTGGCGATTTTTGGTTTTGTTTTCATAGAAGTGGTTACTGGAGATATATTAAGAATTCCAGGATTTAACTAAAGATGAAGAAATTACTGCCCATAATTTGTTCTATTCTATTTGCTGCATTTGCTTTTTTCGCAGTAGTAAATACTTCTAATGCTCAGGTTATCGGCACAACTCCAACTCCCGAATCCCCATCAGGGGACTGGAAGAAAGATCAAGAGGTAACCTTTATAGGTAAGACCGCTGCCCGATCAAACGAATTTTTGCAATGGACGCTCCAGAATTATCAATGGATAAGTATCACTCCGGAAAATCCTACAAATCCTCTTGCTGAGTTCTGGGGTGTTATAAGAAATATTGTCTTGGCGCTTCTTGTGCTTTTTATTCTAGCAGCTGCATTTGTGATTATTATTACCCGTGGTCAGAACATAACCATAATGCGGTTTATCCCACGATTTATAATAATCATTCTTCTGATTGTATTTTCTTTTGCTATCCTTAGATTTTTGTATCAATTTTTCGACGTAATCCAGGGATTTTTCCTTCGGACTACTGATCCTGCAGGAGGACCCGACAGATTTATAGAGCCGAAAGACCTTTTATATATAGCTTTTGATTATAAGAGCTTCATAGGATTTAGGCAGGTTGGGATGGAGTTTGATGAGTCTGCTTATATATCGCTTCTTTTGGTGAAAATTACTGCGGTTACATATTACGTGATGACAGGAATTCTTTTGATCAGAAAAATCATACTATGGTTTTTCATAATTATCTCACCTGTTTTCCCATTGTTGCTATTTTTCAGGCCTCTAAGAAATACTGCAAAGATATGGGTGGGCGAATTTTTTAGGTGGCTTCTTTACGCTCCTCTGTTTGCAATATTCTTGCATGGGCTTGTCGTAATGTGGAGGGATAGGATTCCTTTGTCTTTTGATTTTTCTCAGGTTGGAACACAGATTTATCCTACTGCTATAAATATTTTACTAGGAGGTCCGGGACAGCAGATAGGGCTCAATAATTCTGTTAACTTTCGTGATACATTCGCACTTTATGTTGTAGCGCTTCTTATGCTTTGGGTGGTCATTCTTCTCCCCTGGCTATTGTTGCAGATATTTTTGGATTATCTAAATAATCTTTCGCTCTCTGAGACTCCTTTTTATCAAAGAATAGCCCAGACGAATATCCCATTTATAAATAGGCCGATTGGTAAGGGACCAGATACGCCACCATCCGTTCCACCACAGGGTCCAGCATCAGCAGGGCTCGCCCGTAGTCTTCCATTTATGAACAAACGTGCTATGCAGATTCCTGTTAAGAAAGTTACAAGTGCCGACAATAACAAAAACATCTCATCTCGTCAAAATATCTCTAATATTTCATCTGAGACAAGCGAGGTAGTAAGACTTGCGAACCTTTCGGTTCCCAAGATGAGAGATATTGCCCGCATGGAATCGGCATCTATTACTAAGAATCAGTCAGTCCAAAACCAAAAGACGGAGATAACTAACAAATTGACGCAGATATCATCTCCCGCTTCTGCGCCGGCGATTGAGCGCGAAAAGATCACCACCATAAAAGAAAAGCTTGTACAGATGCAGCAAAAAGGAGATCCAGTCGCAAGTTCTATATTAAGTGCTTCAAGATTAGGATCGAGAGGAGCAATGACATCGGAGATGATCAAAAACAAACTGGCGGTAACTTTGCAGCATATTGCAAGTCCTTCGATGGCTTTGACTGCGCAAGAGAGGCAGAAGGTGCAAGATATACGACAAGAGCTTTTGTCAGCTCAACAACAAGGCAATCCGCTTGCGACATATATCTTGGATATGAGTGAGAAAGTAAGTGGGGAAAACGTAAATGAAAAGGAGAAGCAGTCACTTATAGATAGAGTAAAAGAGAAACTTTCAGCAGAAAAACAGAAAGGAAACAAACTTGCCGAAAAAGTGCTTCCAGCAGAAGGTGCAACAACGATCGCTGCAGCATCTCTTCCTAGTGTCAATCGAGTTCAGCAGGTAAGTCTGGATGAGTACGAAGAAGTCAAAAATATTTGGAAAGAAAACTATACGAATATGGAACCCCCTGCGCCTCTTGATGGTAAGACACTGACCAAGGAAGAATGGATCAATAATGATATTCAAAAAATAGATGAAACTATAAATCTACTTAGTTCTCCCGACCAGACACAGGTACAAAAGGGCATGGAAATGGTTTCCGACATATTGCCGTTTCTACTCATAGGAGGTTTCTCAAAGGCTGAGGTCATTGCCTATCTTAAAGCAAAGCAAGCTGCCGGCAAAGAAGTCGCAGGGCAGGTTGAACAGAAGAGGAATGAGGAGGATACACTTCTTGAGAATAAGCCTAAGAAGGAAGAAAATTCAGCTGAGATGACGATGAAAAGAGAGTTGCCAATAGAAAACGCCCAGGAAAATAGTGGAAATCCTGATAAAGATCCATCAACAAATGCATCTTAGCATTTGTTGAAGTAGTTGCTATTTGTCTATAATAAAAATATGTTTGGAGATTTATTTAAGAAAAAACAATACGAGCAAAATCCGGCGGCTCCTCAAAATCCGCAAGGACCATTTGCGCCTAATAATCAGTATCCTGTACAGCAAATGCAGCAGGGGCAAATGATGGGACAGCCTCAACAGATGCCAGCGCAAATGATGCCAAATCAAGGGATTGCTGGGTCGACGATGGATCCTGGAAAAAGGCAGAATGTAAATGCTCTTTCCCATTTAGATTCGCGCTCCAATCAGATACTTCAGCAGGCTCAGAGCGAAGCGAAGAAGTATCAGCATCCAGCGATAGAGCCAGATTTACTGCTTCTCTCTCTCACCTATGACAGAGAGATATATAAACTTTTGCAAAAGCATGAAGTGGATGTAGCATCCCTTGCAAAAGAAATAGAGTCCAAGCAGCAGGTAGGAACTGCGACAACTCCTCCTATTCTAAGTGAAAGTACTCAGCGTATTTTTGATGAATCTTATAAATTCGCTACAAAAAGAGCTTCAAGTTTTATTTCTCCGGAGGATTTGCTTTTGGCAGTCTTTTCATCGGAGGCGGCCCAAGCTCTTTTGACCTCAAAAGGAATCGATAAAAAAGATTTTGAGCAGACACTGGAAAAAGATTCAAAATTCAAGACCGGTAAAAAAAGCGTTATTGAGGAATATGGTATAGATTTGACAGCTGAGGCTGGGAGCGGAAAGCTGGATCCAGTCGTCGGACGCGAGAAAGAAATAGAGAGGACGATTCATATATTGCTTCGAAGGAGCAAGAATAACCCAATCCTTATTGGAGAGGCGGGAGTAGGTAAAACTGCAATAGTTGAAGCACTCGCTCAGTTAATCGTAAAAAAGCAGGTCCCTAAGGATTTGCAGGATAAGAAAATAATTCAACTCGATCTAACATCGCTCATTGCGGGTGCATCTCATAGAGGGGAATTTGAGGAGAGGTTGAAAAACGTAATAAAAGAGGTGATGCTTTCTGAAGGAAGACTGCTGCTTTTCATCGATGAGATCCATACATTAATAGGTGCCGGAACTACTGATGGTGCGATGGATGCCTCAAATATTATAAAGCCATATCTCGCGAGAGGGCAGTTGCAGCTGATCGGTACGACAACGACAGCAGAGTATAGAAAATATTTCGAGAAAGATAAAGCATTTCAAAGAAGATTTCAGGCGATCATCGTAGATGAGCCATCGATAGAGACCGCTATTGAGATGATGAAGGTTCTTCAGGTAAAGTATGAGAAATTTCATAACGTTACCATAACGCCCGAAGCTATAGAGTATTCGGTTAAACTTTCTAAAAAGTATATTGGAGAACGATATTTACCTGATAAATCAATCGATCTTATAGACGAAGCGTCTGCTGAGGTAAAACTTATGGCTGCGGAGGGGAAGCGAAAAGATACTCAGGTGGTTCGATCTGACATAGAAAAAGTCGTAAGTGCTTGGACAGGAATACCCATAACAAAGCTTACAGAGGATGAAAGCAAGAAGCTGTTAGGTCTTGAAGATCTGATCCATAAAAGACTTATAGATCAGGAGGAAGCTGTAAAATCCGTCTCAGAGGCGGTTAGACGCGGGCGTATAGGACTTGCCTCAGCAAATCGCCCGATTGCATCTTTTATATTTCTAGGCCCTACAGGAGTCGGTAAGACAGAGCTTGCAAAAACGCTTGCAGAAATTTTATTCGGCCGTGATGATGCGATGGTGAGGCTTGATATGTCTGAGTATATGGAAAAGCATGAGGTTGCAAAGCTTATCGGTGCACCCCCTGGGTACGTCGGTTATGAGGAAGGCGGACAGCTGACAGAGGCGGTTAGGCAAAAACCTTATTCTATAGTTCTGCTTGATGAGGTTGAGAAAGCACACCCTGACGTCTTTAATATTCTTTTGCAGCTTCTTGAGGATGGAAGACTTACAGATAATAAAGGAAATACTATATCATTTAAAAATACAATAGTTATAGCTACATCAAATATTGGTAGTAAGCTTATCCAAGAGACTTTGACTACTCAAAAAGAAGTAAAGGCGCTATCTGTTGCTGCAGATAAAGATAGTAAAAATGATAGGCAGAATGGTCAGGTTCAATCTGCTCAGCCGCAAGTTTCCCAGCCTCAATCCTCTGCTCCAAGCGACCAAAAGAAACCAGAGATGACAGAGGAGGAAAAAATCGATGAGAAAGTATTCAAAGAGCTCTCAAAAAATCTTATGGATGAGTTGATAAAGTTTTTCAGACCAGAGCTTATAAATCGTTTTGATGGGGTCGCAATATTTAAGCCACTAACAGAAAAGTATATGAATGCGATCGCCAAGTTAGGCATAAAAAATACCCAGAAATTACTCAAAGAACAGGGATTTGATCTTCAAATAACCGATAAGGCTATTGAAGTTCTGGCAAAGGATGGATTTGATCCCGTTTACGGAGCAAGACCCTTAAGACGTCTTATCCAAACAGTTATAGAAAACCCGATAAGCATCGAGATAATCGGAAAAAAATTTATCCAAGGAGATATCATAATTGTTGATTATGATGAAGTTACTAAGAATTTTACCTTCAAAAAATCGCCTAATTCAAAAAGTTTGCAAAATAATTCTACGCAGCCAGGAGGAATTCCACAAAATCCTATAGATCCGAATATAGCTCCAGGTGATGCTTTGAATGTGAATGGTCAAATGCAAGGCCAACCAAATATGCAAAATGACATGAATGCAAATAATGGTTATCAGCAGGTTGGTCCGATACAAAATGGACAGGCGCAAATGCCACAACAGCAAAACGGTGGCATGATAGTAGATCCGGCAGCGCCAATTACCCAAGATCCTGCTCCCGCTCCTCCTCCTGTTGACCCGACAACGGGAGAGGCTATGACGATGGCAGTTAACGGAAATAATCAGAATCAATTATGATAAGAAATCTTTCAATAAAAAATAAAAAGTTGATAATAGTTTTGATATTTATAGCTGTTCTTATTCCTATAATAATATTTATTACAGCTTCAGTAGCTAAGTCAAATTCAAAAATTGATGACATAGCACCTACTCCTATCGATGAGATTCCAAGTGAGGAGGATGAAAATGCTTACGAATTAGAGCTTCTCGTAGGTGTTCCTACTATCATACCCGGGACTGATATAGAGCTCAAATTAGTCTCAACAAGTAATCAGCCTGCTGATTGTTTCGATTGTATAGCTTTGACAATAGTCGAGGTGCAAAGCGCAGGAGAAGTGGCTGTCTGGGACTATGCCTGCGGAGGATTTTCGGGGGAGTGTAATTATCAATTCAAAAAATTTGGATATGTAATCGAAGCCTTAGACTTGAAGATTGATTCGATGGTAGTAAAAGTTTATCCGGAAGAGTGATGAAGAATAATATCCCCCAACCCGTGATATTTGGGATCATCGGGCTAGTTCTGTTTGCGATAGCCTTTTTCGCAATCCTTATTAGTTTGAATAATAATCCCAAAGCGAATGTGTCGATTTCCGGAGATGATACTATCCGGGAAATTACTGTCAAATATCCAGAGAGCGGATATATAGCCAGATCTACAAATGAGAATGCGGCAAGAGAGTATTTAGCTGAAAGCGGAATTGTAGGCGAGTCATATATAGATAATTCGGAGATAGCAAGGTCGGTTGAAGACGAAGATGATAGTAGTAGTTCAAGCGAACATAACATTCAAGTTCCTGCCAGTCATTATTTCTTTCAACAGTATATCGATGGAGTAGCAGTTCAGGACTCTATTTTAGGAGTCCATGTTCGCAATAACAATGAAGTGTATTATGTTTCTGGAAATGCGCTGGTTACGTTTGATGTCGAAAGTGAGAATATTACTGTTGAAGAGGCCGTAAGTAAGGCGGTTGATGAAGCAAAAAAAGAAGTAGGTGAAACAGTAGATATGGAGCTGTCTACCGCAGAAAAAGTGATCTATAACAGTAAACTAATAGGTCTGTCTAGCGACAATAGAAATATCCCGACAGTAAAAGTGACAGTGAGCACTGAGGCAAATTCTTTAAATTTTGCCAAAGAGTATTTTATATCCCTTATAGATGGGGAAAAACTTGAAGAAAGAACACTCATTTTTCACGCACTCAACAGAACTATATTTGACTGTGGCGGATCCCAAACTTCGTGTTCGCAGGTTAGAAGCGAAGGAGCGCCTCCATATGGAGCCAGGGATATAGATGACGGATATAATTACTTTGGCGATACATATAATTTCTATTTCAATAACTACCAAAGAGATAGTTATGACGGCAATGGTGCCCAGCTAAGAGGATATATGAACTATTATACGGGGAGTCCTAATGCAGGATGGGATTCGAAAGCTGGCAGGATGATCTATAGCTCGAATATGGTGACCCCAGATATCACCGGACATGAGCTGACTCATGCAGTAACATCTTCTACAGCAGGGCTAATATACAACGCTCAATCAGGAGCCATAAATGAGGGGATGTCTGATGTGTTCGGGTGGGCTGTTGATCCTAACGATTGGACTTTGGGTGAAGGGTCTGCTTTGGGGGTCATAAGATCTTTAAGTAATCCCCCCTCCCATAATCAACCAGATAGACTTTTCGCATCTAACTATTGGTGCAGTTCAGCTGATAACTACGGTGTACATCAGAATAGCGGAATAATAAATAAAACCTTCTATCTATTAGTAGAAGGTGGCTCATTTAATACATGTAACGTATCTTCGATCGGCAAAGATAGAGCGCTGGCGATATTCTATCGCGCTTTAACCCGATATCTGACTCCGTCTTCTAATCTAAAAAATCTATATGATTCCTTACTACAATCATGTAACGATTTGTATGCAGGTGATGCGGGAGTTTGTGAGCAGGTAGATATTGCTTCACAGGCAACAGAGATAGATCAACAGCCTGCTGGAAGCCAGTCAGGACCTGTGTGTTCTGGAAATTCTGGACAACCTCCTAAGTGCTCTGGAAATCAGGGAGGAACGATTCCGACATCAGTACCGAACCAGCCAACATTAACACCAACGTCTGGAGCTCAGGTGAGATATTATATTTCAGGTAGGATATATCAAGATAATAACGGTAATACCCAATATGATACCAGTGACACTCCATTGAGCAATCAGTCGGTGGGTCTTTCTGGGAGTTTTACAGACACCGTCAGTACGCTTTCTGATGGGACATTTATTTTCGATAACCTTTTTAACGGAACATTCAATGTTTCTTATGATAGTAGTGCAAGAAATGATATCTCGCTTTCCCAGACGCAGAGTGCGGTGAGCGTCAATTTTATCGTGACCAAGGATCCGTTAAATCCGACGCCAACTATAGTAGCTGGTCCTACATCCGTTCCTACGACTCCAACCCCTGCTGCATCCACCCCTACCCCTGTATCTGCTACCACGATCCCTACTCCTACAACACCGATCCTATACACATGTGAGTATGATCCGAAATGTGCCACTGGAAAAAAGAATATACAGCTATGTCCGCTTGTATGCACAGAGAAATTTGGCGATGGGGGAGGCGGGCGTGGAGGCTCGTCAATTCCTCCAGCACCTACGAGTACTCCTGGTGGCGGATCAGTGCCAACGTCTACTCCGCAGCCTGGTCAGGTGGCTACATCTACTCCTATTACTGGAAATGGGCAAGGTGCACCCTTGGATGTAGGGAGTCTCGTAAATGATGTTTCGGAATCAAATATCAGAAACTATATGCAAAGTCTTGTTGATGATGATGATATCGCGGGGGATGACCAGTCACAAACAAGATACACCTCTACGAATGGGAATCAGACAGAGGCAAATTATATATACAATACCCTTCAAGGTTTTGGATTAAACGTGGAGTATCAGCAATTTAATTTTTCCGGCAATACTACAAGAAATATAATCGGGAAAGTTCCTGGGAAAGATGCAAATAGAGTTTATTTAGTTACAGCTCATATGGACTCGACATCCGGCTCGACTGATCCTGCTCCAGGCGCAGACGATAATGCCAGTGGGACAGTAGCAGTTATGGAGGCAGCAAGGGTACTAAAGACCATGCAGGACAAGTTGAATGTTTCGCTAGAATTTATTTTGTTCTCCGGGGAAGAGCAAGGGCTTTATGGGAGTTCGTATTATGCAGGAAATATTCCTTCAGGGAAAAAAATAGAGGGAGTTATAAATTTGGATATGATAGGAAACGATTCAGGGAGCGCGTGTGTGAATTTTGGATATAAAAATTATAATGGTGGAGATATCATGTCAAACAAGATAATAGAGATGATCCAGAAGTATAATATAAATCTTGGGGGATCATCTGTCTCCACATCAAATGCCAGAAGTGATCATGCTCCATTCTGGAGTAGAGGAATTCCAGCAATCTTTGGACATGAATGTACATTTAGCTCTGTATACCATAGTACTAACGACAAGATCGAATTTATCAATTTTGCACAAATAACAAATACTGCAAAAGGAGTAGTTGCTGCGGTTGCAGAATTATCAACACAATGAAAAAAATACTACTGATATTAACTCTATTTCTACTGGCATTTTTATTTTTTAGAGGAGAGGGGTATGCACAAGAGAATGGAGGAATACTTGTTGTTACAGTTTATGAGACTAGAGAGGATATAGATATATTATTTGAAAATAGCCTTAGGGTCCTCGAGTACCTAGAGGGCGTCGATGTAGAGGAGCCGATATTTTTATCTCTTGTGAGTGATCAGCAGATAAAAAATCTACAAGACAACAATCTAGATCCACAAGTTATTGATGATAATGCTGATCTTGATTCCTACATTCTTTTGTATAATCCTTTAGAAAATCAGGGAGAGAAGCTTTCTGGTTTTGGTGAACCTATAGAAATATCCAAACACTATACGCTTCTCAAGCTATCTCCTGGTCAGGAATTCTCCCATGAGGGAGAAGGTGTTGCTTTTTTCGATATTCCATTTCAAGAGGTTGTTGTTACTCCTCCGCTTAGAACGAAAACAGCAACTGAAGCTATAGATGTAGCTACTGAAAATGAGCAAAGCATAAATCCTGTAATATTTGTAATTTTAGCGATAGTTATAGTAGGTTTGGGAATAGGGGCATTTTTCTTCATAAGAAATAAAAGAAACGGTGATTATCAGCCTCAATAATTTCTAGCAATCGACTTGCTTTTTTGCTAAAATAAAGGCTTACTATGGCAAAAGATTTTTATGATGTTTTGGGCGTGAAAAAAGGGGCAAGTCCTGAGGAGCTTAAAAAAGCCTATAGGAAGCTTGCTGTCGAGTTTCATCCTGACAAGAACAAATCGAAAGAGGCAGAAGGCAAATTCAAGGAGATAAACGAAGCCTATGAAGTGCTTTCAAATCCTGCGAAGCGCCAAAATTATGATCAATTCGGATCTAGCGGAGCTCAAGGCAGCGGACCTTTTTCGGGTGGAAATCCATTTGGTGGCGGAGGTGGTCAAGGTCCATTCAAATACTATTATTCTTCAAGCGGGGGAGGCTCACAGGGATTTGATTTCGGTGGGACAGATCCTTTCGATATTTTCGAACAATTTTTTGGTGGGGCTTCTCCTTTCGGTCGGCAAAAACCGTCATATTCTCTTGCTATCGATTTTATGGATGCGGTAAAGGGAGTAACAAAAAGAATCGACTTGAATGGAAAAAAAAGAGATATAAAAATTCCAGCCGGAATAAACTCTGGGCAAAGAATTAGATTTGATGATTTTGATATTGTAATTGATGTAAGACCTGACGATTTTTTTGAGCGCCGTGGCGCAGATGTATTCTCCGAAGAAGATGTGCCATTTACTATGGCGATTCTGGGGGGAGTAAAGGAAATAAGGTCGTTAGAAGGTAAGGTTAAGCTTAAGATTCCAGGAGGAACCCAGCCGGATACGTTGATAAGGATTAAAGATAAGGGAATAAAGGAGATCAATGGAAGAGGGCATGGTAGCCACTTTGTAAGAGTAAAGGTGGAGATACCAAATAAGATAAATTCCAAGCAGAAAAAACTCATTGAGGAATTTGAGCAGGAGAGCTCAAAAAAGGGTTGGTTCTAAGATTCTTCGAGCTTGATTTGAGGTTTAACTATCCCTAAACTAGATATAGGATGAAAACTGCCCTGATGTATCCATTTGAGCTATTAATATTTTGGTATCATGATATTTGTCTGGGTGCGATAGATTATTTTACCCGCCTAAATTCGTATATTTTGCAGGTTCTCTCTACGCCACTGCTTTTGAGAACATTCTTCAAGCCTCTCAAGAACGAGTACAGAAAGGGGCTCGTACTGTTCTCGATAGTCTTTGGAATTCTCGTGAAGACTTTTTTGATCGGATTTTCACTGACGGTCCTGTTGGTCCTTATAGTCATTGAGCTTTTTATTGTGGCGCTACTTTTTTTGTCGCCAATAATCTTAATCTATTTATTATATGCAGGAGAAAATATTTTTCAATTTATATAGATTTTTAACTAGCAAGGAGGGTGTTCTATTCAGAGCCTTACTTTTCATTGTCTTGACACTTGTTCTCCTTCTGTTTGTTGATGAGCCCTCCGTTTTGTTAAGGATACTGCCTTTATATCTTATCTTTTTGCTACAGGAATTATTCATTCATAAAAAACTTGAAAGAATTCATCCGGAAAAAAATGTTAACGACGCAAATGACTTAATTGACGCAACGGTATTTGATATAAGGTCAGAACTGTCTTCTTCCAAGAGTGCTTTCACTCTTGTCGAGTCATTACTTATATCAAAGAAAGGGAAATTTATTCGGGAGCGGATAAGCCCCGAGCTTAAATTGACTGATGCAAATATAACTAAAGATGCACTTTTGGATAAAGCTTCTGCTTTAGTGAAGGCATTAGAGGGAAAATATATTACATCTTTGGATATTATTACAGCCTACCTGTTGCTACAGGAGGAAAGTGCACGAATTCTTCAAGACAATAATTTGAATGAAAAAGATTTGCTTACTATTTTGTACTGGGCAAGGAAAAAATTTCATATAGGTGAGGTAGAGCCTCCAGCATTTCTGTTTCATGGGAGTGGTGCATTTGATTCTTTGGTTTACGGGTGGACGCCGGAAACAAAAAATTATACATCTGATTTCACCACCGAGGTGTTAAGCCTTGATTACGAACCCAAAATAATTGGCCGCGAAAAAGACTATAGAGAATTTGTAGAAAGTCTTTCAAAAGGCTCTGCCAGCAATGTCCTTCTTGTGGGAGATCCAGGAGTTGGCAAGACTACCCTTGTTATGAAATTCGCCCACGATGCTTATAAGGGACTTCTTACAAAAAAACTTAAGAATAAAAGAATATATTTTCTTTTTGTAGACAGATTGTTATCTGGTGCAGGCGACAAGGGGGAGATAGAAAGTCGAATCGGAAACATATTCACCGAAGTCTCACACTCCGGGAATATAATCGTTTTTATCGAGAATATAGAAAATATTTTTGGCGGCGGCGGCGGATTTGAGTTCGATATGTCGGGCGCTATACAAGCATATCTTGAAAGTAACAGGGTGCAAATCATCGGAACTATTAATCCTCAGGCTTACAAGGATTCTATCGCAACAAAACCTTCGGTACAATCTCTATTTTCAGAGATAGATTTGGATGCACCTGATCCGAAAATAGCTACATTCATGCTTATAGAAGAAGTAAATATAAGAGAAAAAATGTCAAAAGCGATAGTTACATATGGCGCTATAAAAGAAATTGTAGAATCATCAGATCTTTATTCTCCTGATTCTTCTCTTCCCGGATCCGCTGTCAAGCTATTGGAGGATGTAATGGTCAGGAGTTTTAATTCAGGAAAGAATTTAATTACACGACATGAGGTTTCTGAGATGATAAAGGATAAAACGGGGGTTAAATTGTCTGCGCCTACAGAAGAAGAGAAGAATACGTTGCTTGCTATGGAGGAGACTTTGCACAAGAGTCTTATCGGCCAAGACGAAGCGGTTTCTTCGGTCTCCAACGCATTAAGACGACTTAGAAGTGGACTTAGAAAAAAGCAAGGCCCGATTGCATCCTTTCTATTTCTGGGCCCGACAGGAGTAGGTAAAACGACCACTGCAAAACTTTTAGCAAGGGAATATTTTGGTAGTGAAGACCGGATGATAAGGGTCGATATGAGTGAGTACCAAACGCAAGATAGTATAAAAAAACTATTAGGCGAGATGCCTGGGGAACAAAGTTTCAAGAATTCTTTTGTAGACAAAATATCAGAGACCCCTTTTTCCATAGTTTTACTGGATGAATTCGAGAAAGCGCATCCTCAGCTTCTTGACGTTTTTCTACAGGTTCTTGACGAGGGATTTGTCACAAATAATAAAGGTAAAAAAATATCGTTTACAAATGCGATAATAATCGCAACTTCAAATGCCGGAAGTCAATTTATAAGAGAGAAAATAGAGTCAGGAGGCAGCGCTGTAAAGGATGAATTGATAGATTATATTTTGACAAAAAGTATATTCAAGCCGGAGCTTGTCAACCGTTTTGATGACGTTGTAGTATTCCATCCGCTATCAAAAGAGCAAGTTGTAAAAATTACAGAGTTAATGCTAACAGATTTAAAGGATAAGTTGATGGAACAATTTATTGATATAAGTTTTTCTGATAACGCGATAGACAAAATTTCTATAGAATCATTTGACCAAGATTTTGGAGCCAGAAATGTGAGAAGATATATAGAAGAGAATATTGAAAATCTCGTATCAAGAATGATACTTGAGGGTAAAATCAGCAAGGGTGAGAGATTTATTGTTGGCGTTGGAGATAACGGAGATTTTATTATAGAGCAGTAATGAAAATAGTAATTTTTGAAGCAGACAAAACGGAGCAGAATTATTTTGTGATGGCACTTCCATCGCATGAGCTAATTTTCGTGGATGATGAGCTTTCTTCTGACACTGTAGGTCAGGCGAAGGATGCGGAGATGGTTGTGGTGTTCGTATATTCAAGAGTAAGTAAGGAGCTAATTGACCTGATGCCAAATCTAAAATTTATTACGACTATGTCTACGGGCTTTGATCATATAGATCTTGATGCGGCAAAGTTAAAAAACATAGTAGTTTCAAATGTACCGGTATATGCAGAAACTGTAGTTGCAGAGCATGCATTTGCTTTACTTTTATCAATTTCAAGGCGCCTTGAAGAGTCTTTTGAAAGGGCAAGAAAAGGTGAATTCAACCCGGAAGGACTTACCGGATTTGAACTGAGAGGAAAGACCTTGGGAATTATAGGGATTGGTGCGATCGGTTCTCATGTGATTGAGATCGCGAATGGATTTGGAATGAATGTCGTAGCTTACGCGAGGCATCCGGATTTAGTTATGGAGCAGAAGATGAGATTTAAACATGTGGATTTGCCAGTTCTTTTTTCGAAAAGCGATGTCATATCCTTGCATATACCTTACAATAAAAACACGCATCATTTTCTTTCAGAAGAACAGTTCTCTCAGATGAAGCAGAATGTAGTGGTAATAAATACTGCTCGAGGTGGACTTATCCATAATGGAGCGCTTCTAAAAGCGTTGGAGTCCGGGAAAGTTTATGCTGCAGGACTCGACGTACTAGAAGAAGAACCAGTTCTGCACGAAGAAAAGCAGCTGCTTTCAAATAAATTCGAGAAAGAGAAGCTGCAGTCGGTGCTTGAGGACCACATGCTTTGTAATCATCCAAAAGTAGTTATCACTCCCCATAACGCATTTAATAGTTATGAGGCGTTAAATAAAATTTTGGAGACGACACATGACAATATAGAATCATTTATTGCAGGAACTCCGATAAATATAGTCAATAAGGATTAGTTTAATATTTTCTATCTCCGCGCTATAATAAGCATAATGCAATTCAAGAATTACTTAGATAGTACAAAAAAAGATATTTCGATTTATTTTAAAAAAATTATAGAAGATAAATCCAAGACGGAACCCGCGCAGCTCAAAGATCTTAAGATACTTTCGGAGATCGAAGAGTTTGCACTACGGGGGAAGCTTATACGTGGGACTCTTTTTATCCTGACGTGTCGGATTTTAGGACAAAAGATAACAGATGACCATTTAAAGATTGCAGCTGCGATCGAACTCATTCACTCAGGACTTCTTATTCACGATGACATAATCGATAACGACAGAATGAGACGGGGAGAAAAATCAGTTTTTGCAAAGTACGAGGAAAGAGCGGCAGATTTAGATGTTATCGATGCGTCTCACTATGGGAAGTCTATGGCGATTGTAGTCGCGGACGCAGCCTATTTTTATGCTTTCGAAATCATATCTCAGATAAAATATGATAGGACACTAGAGCTTTTGAATTTTTTGGCGAAAGAAATTTACCTTGTTTGTTTGGCCGAAGGACTGGACTCGCAACTTGGCCAGAGTAATCTTGAGACAAGACGAGAATCTATTCTAGAAGTTTATAAATACAAGACTGCTCGATATACTTTTTCTATGCCATTTACGATGGGGTGTATTTATTCGAATAGTAATAATGAAATTAAGAAAACGCTTGATGAGTTGGGGGAAAAAGCAGGACTGATTTTTCAGTTAAAGGATGATGAGATAGGTTTTTTTGGAAAGGAAGAGGAAATAGGAAAGCCAGTTGGTTCTGATATTAGAGAAAATAAGAAAACAATTTTTCGTGATATTTTATTTAAAAAGGCAGATGCTAATGATAGGTTAGTTTTGGAAAAGTATTTTGGAAATGCAGACATCGATATTGATCAGATAGAGATAATAAGAGCTCTTGCAATAAAATATGAAGTTAAAAAAGAAATTAAGGAAATGACCGATAGCTCGATGAAAGATATTAGAGCTTTGATAAAAAGAATAGACGTTGATAACAAGTACATGGACATCCTAAGACAACTTTTGGATTACAACTTAGATAGAAAGTCCTAACGCCTTTTTAGATATTCACCAGAATATATAAAGTAATATATAACTGGAATAAAGAAAAGCATTATTGCTCCCGAGAAAACGAGTCCTGCAATTATAGCTCCCCCAAGCCCGCGCCATAAGGGATCAGAAAGAGTAATCGGAATGAGTCCAATTATGGTAGTCAATGAAGTTAGAAAGATCGGTTCTAGTCTACTGGATGCTCCATCGATTACAGATTTGGTAAATGAGATCTTGTTGTCTAGATTCTGATTTATGGTGTGAATCATGACTATCGAATTATTTACGACTATTCCAAAAAGCGCAAGAAGTCCAATGAGCGCTGGGAAGGAGAGGGGAATTCCAAATAGCGCAAAAATTATGAATACTCCAGATACCGCAAGAGGAATAACAAGCATCACAACGAGCGCTTTTCTGAATGACCCAAGCTGTATCACTATTGTAATCAGGATTAGAATAGATGAGACAATCATTGCCTGAAGGATTGAATTTATAGAATTTTGGTTTTCTTCATTAACTCCTCCGGTTTTTAGTTCATATCCGTCGGGAAGGGTGAGTCTATTTGCAAAATCCAAAACCTTCTGGTTTTCCTCAGGAATATTATATCCTGGAATAACTGATCCACCTATGCTTATGAATCGCTTCTGTTCTTCTCTATTGATCAATGTCGGATTCTGTTCGAGTGTAAATTCACCTAAATCTAAAAGTGGAACATCGCCACCCTGAGTAGGAATATTTAGGTAGTTTAATGTTTGGGGATCATTCTCTCCGGCAATACGTATTTGGATAGGAATATTATCATCCTCAATACGCAGGTCATCAGGAGACATTCCGCTGAGATAACTTCTCATCGTAAATCCTAAGGTGTCGATCGTTAAACCATATTCACTTAGCTTTGATGTATCTGGCACGAATACCATTTTTCCTATTCCAGGTTCTATCGATTTTTCGACATTGGTTACTCCTGGTTGTTCATTCATGAATTCACCTATCTCGTCTGCGATTTTATCTAGTGTTTGAAGATCTGTTCCAAGAATTGTTATCAATATATCGTCACCGACTGGTGGTCCGCCGCTAACTTCAACAACAGAAAATTCGCCGTTTGGATAATCTGAGAATGCGTTTCTCAACTCCTGAGATATTTGTATAGAGTCATTATTTCTATAAGTCTCATCGACAAGACTGATAGTTAGGGTAAGATCACCTCCTATTGCAAAAGCTCCTTGACCTGAGCCATACTGAGTTGTTACGAATTTGATATCAGGATGTTCCTGAATAATCCCACTAAGTCTTATTGCTTCCTTTTCGATAAAGTCCTGGTTAGTCCCACTAGGAAAATCTATCGCTACATAGAATTCATCAGATGGACTAGCAGGGAAAAACTCATTTTTTACAAGCCCGAGTGGGAGCAAGAGATATGAAAATATCGAAAAAATTACAACTGCGATTAGGGTCTTTCTTCTTGCTGTTCTGGAGTTAATGATCCTACTTAGGGCGCGGTTATATTTTTGATTAACAAGATCGAACTGTATAATTCCTCTGTCTGCTGCCACTTTCGCTTTATTCAGAAGTGCCCTTTGGCTAGTCGTAGGTTTGAGCTTTTTCAACAGTTTGATTCTGAGTTTGAATGTTGCTAGTAGTAAAACAATATAGATGAATAATGTAGGAATAAAAATAATGCTATTTGGTATTAGCATGAAGCCGATAAGCAGGAATGCTAACACTCCTATTGTATAAAAAAGAACAACGACTCTTTTTGGAATATTAGGTTTTAAAACAAAAATCAAAATCGGGATAGTTATATAGAAAGCAATCATGGTTGATGATATTAGTGTTGCCGAGACAACTATCGGTATGGTTTTTATGAATTCTCCTATGATTCCGGTTGCAAGAAGCAATGGTAAAAACGCCCATACGGTCGTAAGAGTAGTTGCCCATACTGGTGAGAAAAAATCCCTATATACGAGTAATCCAGATTCTTCTGCAGTAAATCTTTTTGACTTGTAGTAACTTGTTGCGGCTGACAATATAACAATCGCATTATCCACAAGAAGACCGAGAGCAAGCAGCAGGGAAAAAAGAGACAGAAAATTTATGCTTATTCCACTAATCTGCATAACTACAAAACTTATAAGAATCGATAGAGGGATAGTGAATGATGCAAGGACAGCCTGTCTTAGTCCAAGCACAGCCAGGAGTACTATAAATACTAGAAGAATTGTAATTCCAAAATTTGTAGCAAGCTCATTGAATTGATCGTTAATAAGTTTCGCATAATCCGTTATTTCAATTACCTCGTATTTTCCATCTTCTCTTGCAGTAGCATCTTGGATTACAGCTTTTACATCCTGCACAGCCTTTGTGATATCTGCGCTTGAAGTCTTATAAACTGAAAGTACAACTACCTGTCTGGGATCTATCTTTTCGGCAAGATACGATTTTTGTTGATCAGGAGATGTAGATACATAAACGCTTGCAATATCAGCAAGCCTTACGTTATTGCCGCTGATTTCTACTTGAAGGTCTCTAAGATCTTCAATGGAATTTATTTCTGGATCTATACTTACAGTAAATACATTTTTGTCGGTTTTTATAGTTCCGATAGGATAAGACGTAAGAGATGTTCTTATAGATTGAGAAATTTGATTTACCGAAATACTATATTGATTAATTATCTCAGGCTTAATCTCGATTCTTATTTCATCTTCATATAGTCCCGATGGGCTTATCCTGTTTACTGTACTTAGCTTCTCTAAGGAGTCACTTAGGTCTCTTGTAAAGTTCATAAGAGACGCAAGATCGTTTTCTGATCTTATAGCAAAGGTATAGACTGTTTGGTCTTCAAAATCTATTTCCGCAACTCGCGGAGTTGTAGCATCTTCTGGGAGATCATCCACGTTATTTACAGCTTTTTGTACATCATTTACTGCATCATCTGTATTAACTGAAGATGCGAACTCTAACGTTATAGTGGAACTACTATTTAATGAGGTACTAGTTATGGTATTTAGATCTGTAAGAGATGAAAGTTGTTCTTCTAGAGGAATTGTTATGAGTGATTCGACATCTGCAGGACTTGCTCCTGGAAGATTTGAAGAAACGACAACAATCGGAATTTTTACTTCGGGATTAAGCCTTCTTGGTAGTGTTGAAAAGCTAGTTAGTCCACCTATCAGGATTATTATCAAAACCAGGATTACAAGTCGTATATTTGTTAGATAGCGTCCCGCAAAACTTTCCTTGATTTTTTTATCAAAGCGAATAAGTTGTAAATAATTTTTCTCTTTGCCTGCCATGCATTTCTAGAATGAAATAAGTTCTCCCTCAGAGATGTTTCTTGTCAAGATTACATATTGGTACCGTGATAGGTCATTGCTGCTGATTTCTGCAAGATTACCCCGGATGCTCCCTACCTCTATAGAAATAGCCTGCGCCTTATCCCCACTTACTACATATATGGTAGAAGAGTCGGGTAGGGTATGTATTGCATCAATCGGAACATAGATTGCTCCATCAGTCTTCGAGTTCACGTCAAGTGGTACTATTATATTTACATATGAATTATTGGAGATACTGTTTTGATAGGAATCTGGTATGGAATATAAAACAGATGATAAGTTTCCATCAGTTGCATCTATGGATATGTGTTCAGGAAAGATTTCTATCTCATTTTCGTTGATAATGACCTTAGTAGCTCTGTCTTTACTTATCATTTGTGACAGATCGAATGGGATTTTCGCGATGAGTTGGAGATTTTGATCTCCATGAATAACCATAAGTGGAGTTCCTGGATTTACCAGTTCGCCTTCCTTTACGAAAATTCTTTCCACGGTCGCTTTAATAGGCGAAGCTGGAAACATTAAGGATTCTTGAATCTGTGCTATCTGGAGCTGAAGTCCTGCGGTTTTAAGAGATAGCTCCAGTGCCTTTTCTTGGACATCCAGCTGTTTTAGCGCGATTTCCTTTGTGAGATTAGATAGGTCAGCCTGAGGAGTATCGCCTCTGGATTGGTAGCGTGTATTGTCCAGTCCGCTTTGTAGCTGATTCAATCCAGACTGTATCTGACTTTTTAATTGTTTGGTGAAAGTATCGCATCATCATTTACGCCTCCTACGTTTCCAGATTCTAGCTCATCCAGGTTGGAGTTGATGCTATCCAGAACGTCTTGATTTAGTTCAATCAGATCCTCAGTTCGCTCAATAGAATCGTCTGCTATTTCACGCAGTTCATCTGCATTCTCGTCCTGTTTGTTTGCTATTTCTTTTTGTTTTGAAATAATTTCTTTTTGGGTGTCATACGTATCCTTGGTGTTTTGGTACTGTGCTCCTGCTAGTTGGCGTTGAACAGATGGAGCACTTGATCCTTGATAGTTGGAAGACAGCGAGATAAGTTTTCTTCCAGGACTAACTATATCTCCAGCTTTTACATCAATACTTTTGACTATTCCTGAAGTTTGAGCAGTAATGGTAATAATTCCAGATTTCTCTATCTGTCCCTGGATGGATATTTCGCTTGGGTTTCCTGTGTCATACACCTGCACATTCTTAACTATTTTTTGTGTACTTTTGTCCTCTTGGGATGGGGTCCTAAGAATATTTCCTAATACGATAAGTACTAGCAAAACAAGAACGAAGAGTGTGATAGAGAGAAGTGGCCTTTTTTCAAATCGTCTTATAAAAACAGGATAAGTATTTTTTAGTTTTTTGATTATATTTTTGCGTTTTTTCCTAAAGAAGATGTTAATATTTTTGAGCCTGCTCATAGAAAGCAAGTATATCATAATAGTGCTTTGTGTAAAGTACTATTTATTGCATGGGGGCTTGGAATTTGCTAACCTAAAGCATGAATATAATCGTTAGAGTTCTTATTCAGACAGTTGCTATATTTATTGCTGCATATATTCTTCCGGGCGTGGAGGTCGATTCTCTTACGACTACTTTAATAGTTGCAATCGTTCTTGGAGTAATCAATGTGTTTCTAAAACCCATACTGGTTCTTTTGACACTTCCTATAACTCTAGTTACGTTCGGACTATTTATCTTTGTTATCAATGCTCTCCTAGTCCTATTAGTGAGTAGTTTAGTCAGCGGTTTTTATGTTGACGGGTTCTTGTGGGCGCTTCTTTTCAGCATAATAGTTTCACTCGTGTCTGCATTCCTAGAAAGTTTAAGTAAATAACTAAAGCTGATTGAGGTCTTCGTCTAGTGGAACAAATTCTTCGTCAAGGCTTTCTTCCAGATCCACATTTATTACTTCTTGTTCCTCTGTATTTGCTGGTGTTGGGTCAGGATTTTGTGTAGGTTCTGTTTGTGCAGCGGGGGCAGGTGTTGGAATTTGAGTCTCTGGTTCAGAAGCCTGCCTTATTATCAGAAAATAAAGCGCTACAACTATTACGATAAATATCGTGAGTATTCCTCCAACTATAATGGCCCCACCTTTTCCGCCACCGGATTTTGCTGGAGGAGTCGGAACGCTACTGGGTTGCGGAGTACTTTGTGTTACAGGAGGAGTAGTAGGCGGAGGAGTGACTGGAGCCGCATTATTTACAGGATTTATAGGAGGGGTTTGTGCGTTTTCGCTTGTTGGGTTAGTGTTAGGATTTGGGGTTTTGTCTTCCATATTTATTGAATGATATCACTTCCAGAATCTGGTTGTAGGTCTAATGTTTGCTGCTCATTTTCGGCAGGAACAGTATTGAGAGCCGCTAGGCCACGAGCAGCAAGTCTTACGGCATCGCGAGCAGTCTTTACTGATGCAAGGGTTGCCCTAAGATCTTCTTTGAATTTTTGAACAACGGGCTGGATGGATTCTCTAAGTGTTGCTTCGTCAGTTATCTCAATAACGTAAGAGTTTTCTGCTTGGGTCGTAACTAGAACTGACGCGCTTTCTATAGCCTCTTTGGCACCCGCTACTAAGGTATCTGCAGAAGTGGTGTCTACACCACTATCCTTAAGCACATTTATATTCGTCTCAATTCTAGTAAGTATCTCTGATAGTGTATCTAGAGCAGATGCCCAACGTGTAGTTTTTGCTTCATTCATAGTCTGAAGTTTCGTGTTGAGCCTCTCCACGATTGCTTTTTTGGTTTCATCCGTTATAGCAGCAAGATCTTCTGAGAACTTTTCTCTAGCAGCAACATTTCTTTGTTGCATAGCTGCTCTTTTCTCAGCAACCATGTCTGAAACATTTTCGCGGACTGCTCTTGTCTGCGTAGTGCGAGTTTGCTGCAAGGTATTTTCAAGTTCTTGAGCAAATGAATAGACACTAAAGAGGGAAAGAAGTGCTAAGGCAAGAATCGTGGATGTAATAAATCGGCTAGAGATACGTGAGCTCATGACTATAATAGTAATAAGGATTGAGGTGCTATGTCAAGTTAGAGTTTTCCGGATTTTATATTCTGCCTTAAGTTCTCGACTAATTTATTAAAGTATGTGAGATTATGTATCGTTAATAGCTTTAGTCCCGTGATCTCGTTTCCCCTTAAAAGATGGCATATGTATGCTTTTGAGTATTTGCTGCAGGCAAGGCATTCACAGCTATCATCAAGTGGCTTATTATCAGTTAAAAATGATTGTTTTTTCATAGCAAGTTTTCCCTTAGGAGTGAAAGCTACTCCGTGGCGTGCGTAGTGCGTTGGAGTTATGCAGTCGAATGTTTCGACACCCTCAGACATAATCGGCTCGAAGTCGTCCGGATGCCCGATCCCCAGTAGGTGGCGAGGTTTATTTTCTGGTAGAAAAGAGTTGGTGAGGCGGAGCATTTTTTGCATTGTGCGCTTGTCGTCTCCGAATTCGCCTCCTATACCGAATCCATCAAATGGAAGAGCTCCTATAAATTTCGCGCTTTCGGAGCGAAGATCCTCAAACTTTCCTCCTTGGACTATCCCGTAAAGTGCCTGATCGGATTTTTTAGTATCCAGACAAATTCTTGCCCATTTATGTGTTTTTAGAAGAGACTTTTTTGTGTACTCATAGTTGGCGATAGGACTGGTGCACTCATCAAAAGCAAAAATTATGTCAGCTCCTATCGACTCTTGAATTTCTATAGACTCTTTTGGACCGATAAAAAGTTTTCGTCCATCCACTGGGCTCCTGAAAAATACACCGTCATCAGTTATCTTTATATTTTGTGGTTGTTGCCCTTCTTTAATAGAAAGATCAGATTTTTCTTTTAGGATCTTTCCGACTCCGTGATCTATTCCAAAGCCTAGTGAAAAAACCTGAAATCCGCCAGAATCTGTCATGAGTGGATGATCCCAGTTCATAAACTTATGGATCCCGCCAGCTTTTTTGAGAAACTTTTCTCCAGGCTTTAGGTGCAGGTGAAAGGTGTTTGAGATAAGTATTTTAGTGTTGGTCTTTTCAACTTCATCACTTGTTAGAGTTTTGACGACAGCTTGAGTGGCAACTCCGGTAAAGGAGGGCGTCTCGAATTCTCCATGAGGAGTCTTGAGTATTCCGATTCGGGCGTTACTTTTTTTCGACTTAAACTCAATCTTGAAATCTATCATGAAAAGTATTCTAGCATTATATGCTCAGCATTGATATAATTATTAATTATGGGCCTAATTGATGCTTTGTCTGGAAAAACATACAAAAGGAATATTCTAATAAACAAAAATTTAGATATTCTATTAACCAAATCTAAAAATGAAGATGATAAGGTATATTTGTGGCTAAATTCTATAATTGTTCCAATAGGTATTTTTGTCGAAACATTATTAATTGATGATAAAAGTGATCAAACAGAGTTAATAAGAAATAATACTTCTAAGATTGATGCGGAAAAAGTTTTGACCTTAATGAAATTTTTAATTCTTTTTACTCTCTATTTAGATAAAAAAGGTGAATATGCTAAAGAGTATGGTATTACTAAAAAGAGTCTTGAGAAAGCAGTACTTGAATTTACAGACGCTAATGAAGAAATTGTAAAAATGTATTTAGACTTGAGTAAGGATAGAACAGACTTTAACTTAATTGCTGACGGATTTTACAATAATATATTAACTATTCTTTTAGGTATTAAAAGAGAAGGCTTTATGGATAAGCTTACAGAGAGTCTTTACATATTAGACCTTTTCTCATTTACAGTATTTGGAGAAAGCAAAGAAAAGTAAAATGGATAATATTCGATTTCTTCGGTAAGCTCAGGGTCACACTACCTCTTGTCAAAGTATAATGTAACTGTTGAGGTGATAGTTTGAGATCCAGGCTGGAGATTTGCGCTTCCGCCACCCATTGCTTCTACCGAAAGTGCCCTGTCATACATAGGCATAGGGTAGTCATTTCCACTGGACTCAACTATATTTGTAACCTTTCCAAGTCTTATTCCAAGTCTGTCTGCAAGTTCTTTTGCCTGCTGTTGTGCATTTTCGATAGCAGCATTTCGAGCTTGCTCGCGGTACTCTTCAGGCTTGTCTATGACAAAACTTGTTCCCAGTATCTGATTTGCGCCATTTGCGGTGGACTGCTCTATGACTTGCGGGAGGATATCAAGATTTCTTACTTTTATGGAAAGACTCGCATTGCCGCTGTATCCGGTGATTTCATTAGTTCCGGATTCATAATTATAGTCTGGATTTATCGAGTAATTTGATGTAGATACGTCTTCGTCAGAAATCCCCAGACTCTCCATGGCAGCGACAATCGAGTTATTGGTTTGGTTGATCTGGTTTTGTGCTGTTTCGACAGTGGTTGCGTTGCTTACGATAATTCCGACATTTACTTGTGCCGTATCAGGGACAACATCCACTTTCCCTTCTCCGATTACAGCAAGTTCTCCGGAGGCTTGTTTGGTGGTAACGTCTATCGGATACGAAATCCCTAGAGCATTTATTACCCAGAGAGTAAATACAATAAGTGCAAGTAAAACGATAGTAAAGAGAAAATTTTTACTTGCGACAAGATCGGCAATACTTCTTTGGAGTTTCACAATTAAAGTTTAGATTCTAAAAAATCCTTTGTCAATAAGAATTATTCATACCTCAAAGCATCGATAGGAGATAGCTTTGCTGCACGCCTTGCAGGGTATATCCCAAACACAATTCCGACAAGCGTTGATACCCCCACCGCAATTATAATGGCAGGGATACTTACGACAAATGGAATATTTGCAACAAGGGAAATTAGAAAAGCTCCAGATATCCCTAGTGCGATCCCTATAAGTCCTCCTATAAGACTCATAACAACTGATTCGACCAAAAATTGCGTTAATATATCCTTTTCCTTTGCGCCGATCGCTTTAAGTAGTCCTATTTCTCGCGTCCTTTCGGTTACAGATACTAGCATTATATTCATGACACCGACTCCTCCTACGACTAGGGAAATTCCTGATATGCCAGCAATCATGGCAGTTAGTAGGCCCGTTATGGTCTGTACAGTAGACAATATATCTTGAGAGCTAGTTATCTGAAAATCATTTTCATCGTCCTCATCTAAATTGTGTCTATCACGCAGCAAGAGCTCAACGTCCTCTAAGGTCTGATTTATTGAATTTTGATCGTGTACGCCTATATCAATCTCCTGAAGTTTTTCCTCGCCAACGATTTCCCGCGTGACAACATCTATGGGAACTATTGCCGAGTTGTTGATGAATCCGCCCGCAAGCGCGCTGGACGACTCCATGACACCAGTCACCCTAAATGTTCTGTTATTGATTCTTACTATTTCTCCTAACGCAGATGTGTTTTCTCCAAATAAATCCTCCACGACATCTGTTCCCAGTATGACAATTCTCTCTGAGGCTGTACCTTGTTCCTGCGTCATGAACTCTCCTTCGATGAGGTCAGGACGCAGAATTTCAAATATTTCATGAGTGGAGCCATATGTCAAAACTTCTTCGTCTTCTCCGTTTGCTGATATGTTCACAGATGCCATGGAAATTGGCGCAACGTATCGGATGTTTGTTAGGGAAGCGTCATTCCGGATCGCTTCTACGTCATCAAATGTTATGGTATTTGAACCTGCGAAAGTACTGAACTGATCACTCCCAGGAGTAATTTGAAAATAATCTGTTCCAAATGATGATAATTCGTCTGTTACAAAAGCGACTGCTCCTTGACCTATAGAATAGATTAGGATGACCGAGGTTATTCCTATTATGATCCCCAACATCGTTAAGGACGTTCGCAGGATATTGTTTCTCAGTGCTTGGATTGCCGATTGGACTATTTCCTTGTATTCCATAATTATTTCTTTTTGTCAGAAACGACCTTTCCGTCGACTAGCCTAATAATTCTTTTTGCATGCTGAGCTATATCATCTTCGTGGGTGATTAGGATTATTGTCCTTCCTTTGTTATTTAGCTCTTTTATAAATGACATAATTTCATGCGACGTCTTTGTGTCTAGATTTCCGGTCGGCTCATCCGCAAGGATGATCGATGGGTCCATAACGAGTGCACGTGCTATCGCGACGCGTTGGATCTGGCCACCTGATATGTGATTTGATAGATTGTGCGCTTTATCTGCGATTCCTACGAGCGAGAGTGCATCCATAGCCCGCCTCGTCCGTTCTTCCGGGTTAATCTTTCCATAGAGCATAGGGCGTTCTACATTCTTTAAGACGGTTGTCCTGGGGAGCAGATTAAATGACTGAAAAATAAATCCAATTTCCTTATTCCTGATATCAGCGAGTTGATCCTCCGTATATGTGCTTATGTTCTTTCCATTAAGTAGATACTTTCCGGTTGTCGGAGTATCGAGGGCTCCTATTATATGCATTGTTGTTGATTTACCACTTCCAGATGGTCCCATGATTGCGACAAAATCTCCCTCGCTTACCTCAAGTGTTACTCCATTTAGTGCTTGATAGAATTGATCGTCACCGAGGGGATAGCGTTTTGTGATGTTCTCTAGCTTGATGATCGGAGTGTTATTTGGCATTGCATCTTATTTAAAATAATCCTGATCTTTGAATTTGTTCGTTCGAAAGCGACGTAACAATTTCCTGTCCTTCATCTAGACCCTTGAGTATTTGTGTCCTGTCCTCTCCCCGTATTCCTATTTCTACAGGAACATATTCGACAGCTTTAGTCGATGGATTAATGACTCTTACTGCGCGTCCTCCCTGATAAGGCTTAACAGCCGAATTCGGGACAGAAAGCACGTCCGTTATTTGATTTGTGACGATCTCAACATCTGCCGTCATTCCCGATCTCAGGTCAGTATCAGGATTAGTTATTTCTATATAGACGTTATAGCGGATAACGCCCATGTCATCAGTTCCGATAGTGTCAACTCTTCGTACGATACCTTTGAATTCTTTTCCATCTATAGAGCTTACATCGATAACCGCTTCCTGACCGTCTTTTACTTTAGATATATCTGTTTCACTTAGCGAGACTTTTACCTCTGTGGTACCTGGCTTTGCGATATTGAGAATTGGCGATGAGGCATTTGTTACAGTCTGGGCTTTTATCGGAGACCCACCAGTCACTGCAAGATTTGCTATAGTCCCGTTAGTTGTTGCTTTCACAACCGCATCTTGGGTTGCCTGATACAAAAGCCATGTTGAGCTAACTGCCACTCCGGCTTGGCCTACGACCGTCTGTTGATCTTTATATTTGGCTTCAGCTGCTTGCCATTGGTCTTGCGATATCTGAAATTCTGCAGCTTGGCGATTTTCCTCCCGTGGTCTATTTTCACCATCCTCATACTCTCCATTAGTCGCCAGGTCTCGGAATGAATCCCATGCTCCGTACATATCTGCGCGCAGTACATCTAGGTTGGATTTTGCAGCATTTAGAGTTGCCACAGCTGTTAGGTAATTTGCATAAGCTGCCTTTTGTTCTTGTTCTGTTGCGTTACTTTCTATATTTAGAAGATTTTGGTTTTCGATTACGATATCTCCATTTGCTACATAAATTTCTTTTACAATACCGTTAGTTGGAGAATATATCTCGACGTTTCCATTCGATGACACTCTTCCCGTTTCTGTAACAGTTTCCTTTATATCTGTACGCTCAGCCTTTGCCAGCGTATATCCTGGAGGGGCAGTGAGCGCGCCGATTTGGCCAACAACGATAGACAGTAATATGATTATTACAACTATTACGATGATCTTTTTTTTCCACGATATAGACTTGAACCACGAGTGGAACTTTCTGGGAAAATAGAGCACTTTAGCTATCATAATTAATATCACCTATGATAACATGTTTGGCTAATCTTAAGAAAGTAGATTTCAAAAGGCTTCAATCATGAAAATTTTAAGTTCAAAATAGGCCAAAAGTAAAAAAAGGTGAGCAAAATTACTATAACATATTGACTAGTTTTATACAGTCTGATACTATCCTGAGACTGAACTGCCCCAGCAAAGGGGCTTTTTTTATAGCAAAAAATATGGACAAAAATAATTCTACAATTTCGATAAATATCCCAAATCCCGTTGTCGGGATCGATAAATTGAAAAACTACATTTTCGCTTTTGCATTGGAGATGTATAACGGTCCGATAAGACAAAGGACTTCTCCACTAAAAAACTTTCTGAGCAACGTAAAAAATCCTTTTAAGAATTTTAAATTCCCAAAGTTTAACAAGAAATTTTTGATCAAAATCGCACTTCCTATACTTGTAGTAGTAATTTTCCTGTTGGGTGCAGCAAGCATCATAAGAAGTTTTAATACCACGAGCGCAAATCCTGATTATGCGACGCAAGTTGGGGCAGCACTTCCAAACCCAGTGTCTGAGCAGAAATTGGATAAGAGTTTTAATTTTCCTCTGACAGATGAGGAGGGAGAACAGGTTGGATCTTTTGACTATACAGTCGAGAATGCAGAGCTTAGAAAGCAGATTATTGTTCAAGGAAAAAGAGCGACTTCTATAGAAGGAAGAGTATTTCTGATCCTAAATCTTAAGATCGTGAATAATCTGGATCAGGCAATCCAACTTAATACGAGAGATTATGTCAGGGTGGTCGTAAACAATAACGCTGACGAGAGGCTTGCTCCAGACATCCACAACGATCCAGTAGAAGTGCAGGCGATCTCAACAAAATACACACGACTTGGTCTTGCGATAAATGATACAGATACTAAAAATCCAATCATTCTTCAGGTAGGAGAAATTGATGGAGAGAAACAAACGATAGAGATAAGCTTTAAATAAGCCTATTAATGTACGTTTTCATATGAGTAACCTAAAACAGGACGAGCTAATCTCAGAAATAAAAAACGCCCTCAGAAGCGTTAAATATGGAAGCGTTGAAATCATTGTTCAGGATAGTACCGTTACTCAGATTACCGTTAGAAACATCAAAAAAACCAGCGTTGGAATACATGAGGAAGATGCACCAACGCAAGATCATACACTTAGGAATAATATTCATACGAGGTCTAAAATAAGAATAAACTTGCACTCTTGACACAGTAAGTTACATAGAGTATAAGTATTAACTAGTAACGAAAGGCTGACCGCAAACGGAGGCTTCTACACACAAAAACTTGTGTGCGGAAGTCTCCGTTTTTCGTTTTTAAGGGCTACCAAAAACGACTTAGGCGGGGCAAGTTACGAAGTGCTCTCTTAACGGAGAAATCTTAATAAAAAGGAGGTGAAACTTAAAATGACAAATTTAAAACAACAAACTTTTTCAGTACTAGCAGCAGGAGCTATGCTTCTTAATGTAGCTACTCCAGCCCTAGCTGGTACTTATGAAATATCTGGTAACGGTTCAGGATCTGACAACGATATCGTTGTTGAATCTACAAATACAACAACCGTTAATCAGAACAATACAGCAAACGTCACCAACAATATAAAAACAAAAGCAGACACAGGCGACAACAAAGCTAATTACAATACTGGTGGAAATGTAGAAATTTCTACTGGGAACGCAGGTGTAACTGCAAGTGTTTCAAACAACCTTAACAGCAATGTTGCAGAGGTTGATTGTTGCGCAGCAAATGATACCGATGTCACAATTTCTGGCAACGGTTCAAAGTCTGATAACAAAGTTGGACTAGTTAACTCTAATACAACTAAAGTTAATCAGAAAAATGTTGCAAATGTAACAAATGATGTAGATGCTAAAGCAGACACAGGCGACAACAAAGCAGGCGCAAATACCGGCGGAGATGTCGTTATAACAACTGGTAAAGCAGTAGTAAATGTAGACGTTGACACTGTTGCAAACAGCAATGTTGCAAGAGTTGGAAGCGGAAACAGCGCTACTCCTACACCATCAGCAAGCTTTATGATTATCGGAAACGGTTCCGGATCTGATAATGAAATAGCAGCTGCACTTACAAACGCAACAACACTAGGTCAGAACAATACAGCAAACATCACTAATGATGTAGATGTAGACGCTGATTCTGGGGACAACAAAGCTAACTATAATACAGGCGGCGATGTTGTAATAACTGCTGGTTATCCAGTAGGAGCAGTTGCAACTGTTGATGTTGACAATCTAGTTAACTTCAACGCTGCAGATGTTGATTGTGGATGTGAATTCGATGTTACTGCAAAAATCTCTGGAAACGGAGCAGAAGCAGATGACAAAAATCACAAAAATTGGTGGAGCAAATGGTTTGACAAAGACCAGAATTATATCGGTCTTACCCTAGACAACACTCAAACTGTTGGACAGGCAAACTTAGCAAATCTAACCAATGATGTTGACGTAGACGATGCAGAAAGTGGAGATAACGAAGCTAGTTACAATACTGGAGAGGCTGATACCGACCCAAGCATAACAACTGGTGCTGCTATCTCAGATACTTCTGTATCTAACGAAGGCAACTCAAATATCTTAGGTGATCTTTCTCTAGAAATGCCTGAAATGCCAAGCAATGTTGAAGTTTCTTTCAGCTTTGCAGCAATGATGGCTTTCTTTGGAATGTCATTCTAATTGGGCGTGAGTAGAGGTTCTTGCTAGCACTTCGGCAAGACCTCTACAAAACCCAACACAAAATTGAAAATTAAAATAAATAACTAAAAATAAAAATGATAAAAATACAACAAAAAATAATAACAATATTACTGATCCTCGTTATGGTAGGACGGGCGATAGTGCCATCTGTTGTAGTAGCGCAGGAGTCGACTGAGACAGAAACCCAAACAACGACTACTCAGGAAGAGCCTAAAGAGCCAGAGTCTCCTAAAGAACCCGAAGCACCTAAGACACCTGAGAGCCCAGAGTCTCCAAAAGAACCTGAAGCACCTAAGACACCTGAGAGTCCTAAGTCGCCTGAAAGTCCTACATCTCCAAAGACACCAGAGTCTCCGAAATCTCCAGCATCTCCAAAGGCACCAGAGTCTCCTAAAGAGCCCTCTAAGCCATCAACTGATGCATGGAAACCAAAACCACGGGGAAATTATGGCGGAAATAATATCAATTCAAATGAAACGCAGGACGCAGTCCCCAGCACAGGAGCAAATTCAAATGGTAATGTAGGGAGTACATCTGTGGATACCGGAGATGCAAATAACGCTGCAACCGTTACGACAAATGGTAATTCAAATCTCGCATCAGGAAATGGTCCAACTAACGGAAGTGCAGGAGTCGTTAACAGCGGCAACGGAGTACACTCGTCAAATAATGGTTCTGCATCTACAACGAATAACAACAATACAAATCAAAACAATAGTGCAAATGTAGGAAATAATGTAGAGCAATCATCTATAACCGGTGATAATTCGACGTCTTTTAATGTGGGAGATTCATCGATAACTACAGGGGATGCAAACGTAACTGGAACAGTCATAACTTCTGTTAATACCAATGTCGACGGAGTGGCTGTCGCGGAATTCAATATAGCAGATGACCATGTGGGAGATATAATTCTTGATTTTGGATCAAATTGCGTGCAGGGATGCACTCCTGGATCTCTCTCAGCAACAAATAGTGGCAATGGTGTAGGCTCAAATAATAGCTCAGATGCTAGCACAACGAACAATAACACCACAAACCAGACAAACGATGCTATCGTAGGAAATAATCTGGATCTATATGCAGACTCGGGAAACAATACAGCAAGCTTCAATACTGGTGGCGATTCGTCGATAACTACTGGGGATGCAAACGTTAGCGCAAATGTACTGACTTTTGCCAACAACAACTTTGCCGGAAATATAATATATGGAGTAGTCAATATATTTGGAGATCTAGTAGGTGACATAATCCTTACCGAGGAAGCGATGAATGCAGCGTGTGGAGGAAATTGTTATGGACAAAATACAAATGCAGCAAATGCAGGAAATGGAGCATATTCAGACAATAACGCAAGTAGTACAAACACGAATAACAACAATACATTTCAATCAAACGATGCGACCATAAACAACAACCTAGTTCTTGACGCGACTACGGGGGACAATGATGCGAATTTCAATACAGGTGGATCGTCAAATGTGACTACTGGAAATTCATCGATCGATGCAAATGTGCTAAATATCGCAAACTCAAATATAAACGGTGGTAACTGGTGGCTGGTTGTGGTAAATGAAGCCGGTAATTGGGTAGGAAAGCTATTTGGAGCAGATGAAAATGGAAATATGGCAGGATCAACTGGAACGGAATTTGTGATAGATCCTGTAACTGGCGCAGTTACAGCAAAAAATAACGCAAACGGAGTGGGCTCCGATAATACGGCAAACACGACAAATACGAACAATAACACGACAAACCAGACGAACACTGCAGTAATTGATAACAACATAAATCTAGGTGCAAACACTGGAGGAAATAAGACCAGCTACAATACTGGAGGAGATTCTAACATCGTGACGGGAGACGCAGAAGTGGTCGCAAATATCGTAAACTTTGTGAACAATAATGTAAGTGGCGGTGGTAAGCTTCTTGTAACAGTGGTTAATGTATTCGGCAGCTGGATCGGTGACTTTGTGACACCAGGGCACGAAAAGGCTCCTTCTACAGCTCAGAATGTAGGCGGATCAAATAATAACTCTCATAATAGTTCATCAAATTCATCCAATAGCACAAAGTCAGAAAATTCGGACACAAATGTATCGATAATAAATGCTGGGAATGAGAATGTGGCATATGTAGGAGGAGAGATGGGAGACGAAGAGGATTTTGAAGGATTTGGTTTTGGTACAGTCCAAGGAGAAAATACATCCGGAGGAAATGAGGCTACTGTTGTAAAAACCGTTGGGCAAGACGATTCTGCGGCAGTAGCTGAAAAGACACTTCACATTAATCTAGCATGGCTACTTCTCGCCTTCCCTATGTTAGTTATGATCTCGTTACTGAAGAAATCATTTGTTCCGGTAAAGACACTTGCACTAAAAGGTATACATCTATTTCTATGATACGAAAGGCAGCATTGTTAATAATCTGCCTGCCCATCCTGACCCAAACACTTAGCCAACAAGTTCTGGCAGAGCAAATAACTATCGTGGTGGAAGGAAATGGCTCAGGTTCTTCAAATGAAGCAAATGTAAAAGTAGAAAAAGAAACGACGGTCAGTCAGAATAACGAAGCAAATATTAACAATAATGTAGATGCGAATGCCAATACCGGTGATAATTCTGTAAACGGCAACAGTGGAGACGCAAACATCCAGACAGGAGATGCAAATGTTACGACAAACATAAATAACGAAAATATCAACACAAATTCTGCAGACATCAATAATTGCTGCAATGGAGATACTAGCATCAAAGTTTCAGGAAATGGATCAAATTCGACAAATGTTGTGAACAGTAACCAGTATTCAGGAAATACGGTGAATCAGACCAACAAAGCGAATATCGGAAACAACGTCAACATAAAGGCAAATACCGGGAACAATACTGCAAATTACAACGGTGGAGATGTATTCATCAAGACGGGGAATATAAAATCGACGACAAATATCTCAAACAAGAACATAAATAATAGTTATGCGCTATCTAATACAGGAGTTGGCGGAGCGTCTGTTGTAATAATCGGAAATGGCTCTAATTCTGTAAACATCGTAAATCAAAACGATATCAATAGCACAGTAACCAATGTGGTAAATATCGCAAATATAAATAACTATGTGAGAGAGGATTTGAATACAGGAATCAATAAAGCAAAAGGAAATCTGGGGGATGTGGCCATAATTACGGGAGGTATTGAGAGCGTTATAAATATCAAGAATGAGGATATAAATACCAGTACTGCGATAACTACATGTCTTTGTGATACAAAAACTCCTGAGGAGCCTGAGAATCCCGAAGAGCCAGAGAACCCCGGAAATGGAAATCCTCCTGGATCAACAGTCCAATCTGCAAATGGAAGTAGCAATGGGGGAAATGGTGGTCCAGCTGGAGCAGTGCTTCCGATAACCGGAGGACTACCTTTCACATATATATTTACTCTTGTGCTATTTCTAATGTTTCTGATGGGTCTGTATCTGCGTTTTTATTCTGGAAAATCTCCGCCGGCAGTTGCCAAGTAACTTAATCCTTAAACCCCGAAAGGGGTTTTTTGATGCCTTAAATTAGATTTGCTTTATATAGCTTCATAAATTAACATACCCATATGAATACAAGAGTTCAAAAAATGCTGGGAAATATACTTATTGTACTTTCGCTATCAGGATTATTATTCATATATTATCCATTACTAAAGGAGCTTTTCTTCCCCCCGATTTATACAGTAGAGGAAAAGGAGAGTCTCGATTTTTCCGTAGAAATACCTTCGATAGGCGTTTTTTCAAAAGTTATCGGTGATGTTGATCCATTTGACCAGTCAGAATACATAGAAAGCCTGAAAGATGGTGTAGCTCATGCTCTTGGGTCTAAAAAGCCAGGAGAAAACGGTACAGTGTATCTATTTGCGCATAGCTCTGACGTGCCGTGGAGAATTACCCGTTATAACACAGCATTTTTCAAACTCGGAAATACGAATTCAGGAGACAGGGTTGTCGTCAGAAATGATGGAAAAAAATTCGTCTATGAAATCTTTGATAAAAAGGAAGTCTGGCCGGACGAGATAGAATATTTGACGCAGGATCAGGGGGACATATTGATCCTCCAGACGTGTACACCTGTAGGAACCGCTCTTCGCCGCCTTCTGGTATTTGCAAAACCTATATAAAAAACAAACCCTTTCTTTGTACTTCAGAAAGGGTTTGAAATAACTATTAAGCGTCCTTATTAGTTATTTGTATTAGATGATCCTTCTACAGTTACACCTACTGTTGAGTTGGTTCCACCGCTTGTGATTGAAGATCCACCGCCTACGTTAAAGCTTGAGCTATTGCCGCCGGTATTGGATCCGACAACTATATTAGTATTTGCAATAGTAGTATTGCTTTGGTAGGTTGACTTGCTGTTTTTGTTTACTAAAACTACGGAATTTTTGCTGAACGCTCCATTTCCAGAAATAGTCGTAGTATTTGATCCCTCTTCGCATCCGCAGTCGTCAGTATTTGTGTTGGTATTACCTGTCACAGTTACAGTCGCATTGGTAGTTACTCCTCCTGTAGTGATAGTATTATTACCTCCTACATTGAATGAAGATTTATTCTTTCCAGTGTTGGAAAGTATTCCTACATTCGTATTTGCGACAGTAGTGTTGTTCTGGACTACACGGGTCTTTTTCTTGTTAAAGATCCATGCATGATTCCATGAAAAAGCACTATTGTTTTTGATCTCAACGTTATTGCTTGCCGCAAATGAGCTTGCAGGAGCAAAAACAGCTGCTGCCATACTTCCGATTACAGCTGCAGTAGTTAATTTTTGTTTTATATTCATTTGATTCACCTCCTTCCTAGAAAAATCCTGCCAACCATATGTGTATTTGTACAAAAAAACAGCCAAAAAAAAGGCTGTTTATAATTTTCTGTAGCAAATGACTATCATAGGCAGGTTCATAAAAGACTTAGATAAAATCTTTTTAGATTAAAAGGTCTTTAAATAAATGGCAAGAAATTAAAGACTGGGGCAAGATTAAATGCCATTATATGCTAGCTTCTGCCACGTCCGTCAAGAGAGACTAACTGTATGTTTTTATAATAAAAAGGCTCAGTTTTGTTTTCACGGATATCTTGTTATTCTTGACTTCTTAGGCTAATTTTAGTATTATAAAGCTAAAGTTTCCGATTATTTAGAAGCTTTACCAATCAAAACTAAATAGATACGGTGGGAAGAAATTTGCCCACCTTTTTTTATAAAAATATGGCTGTAATACAACGAAGTGAATTTGCACTAGCACTAAATCAAATCGCATCAGAGCGAGGAGTTCCTGTGGAGACGATAATGGATAGCATAAAATCCGCAATACTGGCTGCCTACAAAAAGGACCATGTTGTTTCCGAAGATGAGGACGAAGATAAAGAGATGGAAGGGGTAAGTGCTTCGCTAAATGAAAATACTGGAGAAACAAAAATAGTAAAAGACGGAAAAGACATAACACCTCCAGGCTTTGGTAGGATCGCAACCCAGACTGCAAAGCAAGTACTTTTGCAGACTATCCGTGAACGTGAGAAAGATGCGATCCTAGCAGAATATAAAAAACGATTGGGAACTGTAGTAAATGGAATGATCCTGAGGTTTTATGGCCCCACGATAATCGTTGATATAGGAAAAGCAGAGGCTATTATTCCTCAAGAGGAAAGAATCCCCAATGAGTCATATTTTTTGAATAAAAAAATAGCAGTTTATATCAAGGAAATTCAGGAAGACAGCACGCGTGGACGAGAAATAGTTGTGTCCAGAACCGATCCGGGACTTTTGGAAGGGCTTTTGAAAAGAGAGGTTCCAGAAGTAAGCTCTGGTAGCGTTATCATCAAAGAGGTTGTCCGTGAGCCTGGAAGCCGAGCAAAGATCGCAGTTTACTCAGAGCAACCAGGGATTGACCCAGTGGGTAGTTGCGTAGGTCAAAAAGGGGTAAGGATTCAATCAATAATTGATGCTGTAGATGGACTTGAGAAAATTGATGTTATCCAGTGGAACAGTGATCCCGAGCGATTTATCGCAAATTCACTTTCGCCGGCAAAAGAAATAACTGTAAAACTTGATGCAAAAGAAAAAACAGCATACATAAAAGCGCCTCAAGAAGAGCTCCCTCTTGTCATAGGACGTGATGGACAGAATGTGAGGCTTGCTTCAAAATTGACAGGATATACGCTTGAAGTTGTTGGTGGAGAGAAAGAAAAGAAAGAAGCCGAAAAAATTGCAACCGATTTTGACGCATCACAAAGTGAAAAATAAAGATATGAATTCGCTTTTGCATCTATTCATAATATGGGAAAGAAAAAAGAGCAACAAACAACTCGCACGTCGCATCCTCCAGTAGTATCTGTTTTAGGTCACGTTGATCACGGAAAAACTACGCTACTTGATACCATAAGAAAGACTAATAGGGCAGACAGGGAGGCTGGTGGAATTACCCAGTCGATAGGTGCTTCGTCGATCAAACTAGATCACGAGGGAAAAAAACGTGAAATAACTTTCATAGATACACCAGGCCACGAGGCTTTCTCGAATATGCGTTCATATGGGGTAAACGGAGCAGATATAGTCCTTCTAATAATTGCTAGCGATGACGGAATAAAACCTCAGACGAAAGAATCGATTGATTTGATTTTAAAATCTGGGTTGGATTTTATTGTCGTTTTTACAAAATCAGATGCTCCTGGAGCAAACCTAGAAAAGGTGAAGCAGGAAGTTTTAAAATCCGGAATCCTTTTGGAGGGACTTGGTGGAAATACGCCATTTATCTCAGTTTCCGCAAAAACAAATACGAATATCAAAGAGCTTTTGGATCTGATACTTATAGTTTATGACATAAAAGAGAACAAGAAAGACGCAGGCGGGGAATTTCAAGGGGTTGTTATCGAATCTCAGCTTGATAAAAGACGCGGACCTGTATCGTCAGTAATCGTAAAAAAAGGAACGATAACGAGAGCAAGCAAGCTATATGTAAAAGATAAAGAGGTTGGAAGTGTTAGGGCACTATTTAACACAGAGTCAAAACCTGCAGCATCAGCTTATCCAGGTGACGCAGTTGAAATACTAGGAATATCTACTGTTCTTCCTGCGGGTAGTGTTTTGTATTCTCAGCCTCAAATAGAATCGGAAAAAGAACAAGGCCCGACAGCTCTTTCCGATGTTTCTCATCACGATTTGTTAAAAAGAATCCAGATGCAGTCCCAAGATAAGTTGCCACTTATCCTAAAGACCAGGACGAGCGGAGAGTACGAGGCGATAGTCGAGTCGATGCCGGATGATGTAGAGATAATTTTTGAGGGTAGGGGAGATATAGTCGCATCGGACATCATGATGGCCAAGGACTTTTCAGCGATTGTTGTCGGCTTTAATGTCGGAATCGAAAAACAGGCGGAGAGTATCGCTATCTCGCAGGGGATCTTTTATAGGAATTATACAATTATCTATAAGATGCTTGAGGAGATAGAGGATGCTGCTCAGATGCTGCTTGAACAGGGAATGAAAAAAATTGCCGGTAAGGCAAAGATACTGGCTCAATTTGAAGGAACGACAGGAACGATTATCGGAATTAGGGTTGATGAGGGAAGGGTTCAGATAGGAGACCTAATCCAGAGAGAAGATACGGATGATACTATAGGTAAGATTTCTACGATAAAGCAGGGAAAAGAAGATGTAAAACAAGTCGGCAAAGGTAAAGAATGCGGAATCATGTCAGACACGCCGATTGACTTTACTATAGGTGATATGTTAATATTCCTCTCAAATAAAAAATAAAGTAATTTACTGCTTATGAATCAGTCAAATTTAGTTCAGGAAATACTAAAAATCCGCAATCTTCTGCAAAATAATACTATAGGTATCGTTTTGGGAGATAGATTGAATTTGGATACTGCAGCTGGAGCTTTGGGACTCTACCTTTCGCTTATTGAGGCTGGAAAAAAGCCACAGATAATTTCAAAAAAAGAACCGACAGTCGAGATAGCAAATCTTGTAGGAATTAACAAGATAAAGAAAAACTTCTCAGGAGATTCAAACAGAGTGGTCGTGTCTCTTCCTTACAATAGAGGAGAGGTTGGGAAAGTTTCGTATAAAGAAGAAAACGATAGAATAAATTTCTATTTGACCGCAGTAGACGGAAAATCTATTAGTCAGTACGACACAAATGAGATAAATCTTATCTGGGATGGTGCCATGCCGAGTGTGATATTTGCTTTTGGCATATCAAATCCTAGTCAGTTGACTGAATATGTCGATTCAAAAGGATCATCGCTTAAGGTTATTAATATCGATAATTCCGGAGAATCTTTCGGAGACGTTTCTTTGGTGGACAGCTCCTTTTCTTCCGTATCTGAAATTGTTGCGAAGGTAATCAAAGAACTGCGCCTTCCTATGAATATAGATATCTCTCAGAACTTACTTGATGGAATACTTTATTCAACAAGAAATTTTACAAAGCCCAATAGCAGTGCATATGCATTCGAAGCAACAGGTGCCATGATGCAGCTTGGAGCTATCAGATCCGACAATAGAAATACTGGACGTCAAGGAGGATCACAAAATAGACAAAGTCAGCAGTTCAATCAGAATAGGAATCAGTCAAATCAAAATAGATCCAATAATCAGCCTTTTCAAAATATGAATAATTCAAACCAATCAAATCCGCAAAATAGAAATGTAAGACAAGACACATTGAGAAATGATGTCACATCTCAGAATGATACTTTCGAATCGAATTCGATCGTAACACCTGTTGATTCAAATCAACCTCAAGATGACCAGGATATCCCATCAGATTGGCTTATGCCAAAGGTCTTCAAAGGAAGCCAAAATATCGATGATTTGAAATGAGCCTCACGCTCTGGTAGAATATACATCTTATGCCACTTACAACGACAGAAAAACAAGAAATAATAAAAAGCTACGCAGTAGGCGATGGCGATACCGGGAGTCCTGAGGTTCAGATTGCACTTCTGACTAACCAAGTCCAAAAGCTTACCGACCACCTAAAACTACATCACAAAGATGTTCATAGTAGAAAAGGACTTCTAAATATGTTATCAAAGAGAAGAAGGTTATTTACCTTCCTTGATAAAGTGGATAAGAAACGTGCCGAAATTATCGCTGATAAAGTCGGCATGAAAAAGTAAGGAACTGAATGAAAAAAACCTCTAAGACGTTTGATATTGATGGTAAGACTATTACCCTCGAAACAGGTACACTAGCACAACTCGCAACGAGTAGCGTTATGGCTCGTATGGGTGACACAATCGTTCTTGCGAATGTCACTATGGGAAGATCCGACACCACCCTCGACTACTTCCCTCTTTCGGTTGATTATGCAGAAAGGCTTTACGCTGGGGGAAAGATAAAAGGTTCCCGATGGGTAAAGCGCGAAGGCAGACCGACAGATGAAGCAGTACTTACCGGAAGACTTATTGATCGTTCTATTCGACCTCTATTTCCTAAAGAGCTTAAAAAAGATGTTCAGGTAATTGTAAACGTTTTATCGGTTGACGGTGTAAACGATCCGGATATTCTAGCTATTAACGCAGTGTCGGCAGCTCTTGCTATCTCAAAAATCCCTTGGAATGGTCCAGTTGGAGCAGTTCGGGTAGGAGTCGCAAAAGCAGATTCGCAAAATACACTTTTGGTAAATCCTGACGCGACTGTCGAGCTAAATCTTGACCTGGTTCTTACCGCCAGCAAAACCGGACACACTCTTATGGTTGAAGCTGGTGCAAGCGAGATCCCCGAGGAAATCGCACTAAAAGGAGTAACCCTGGCTCGTGAATGGGGAGTAAAGATAATCGAATTCGTAAATGAGGTTGTAAAGGAAGTTGGAGAAGAAAAAATAGAAGTTGTAGCAGATAGTGCAAAGGATGAGTATGTTGCTTTAGTCGAGAAAAGTTACAAGAAAAATATTGTTGACGTTTTGGAAGGAGATCTTGGAGAGAATGTAAGTGGAGATCTAGGAAAAATTGCAGATGTTATCGCAGAGGAGGAGTCCAAAAAACTTAAAGAGGGTGATGAGGCGCCAAATAAAAAGAAGATATTTGAAGCAGTAGACTATGTATTCAAGAAAATTATCCGAGAAAATATAGTAGAAAAAGAAAAAAGATTTGACGGCCGAAAGATCGACGAGCTTCGCGAAATTACATCTCAAGTGAGCTTTTTGCCCCGTGTACACGGTTCGGGATTATTCTCTCGAGGACAGACTCAAGTTCTATCTATCGCAACACTTGCAGCATCTTCATTTAGCCAGCTTATAGAAACCCTCGAGGGCGAAGAGACGAAAAGGTATATGCATCATTATTCTTTCCCACCTTATTCTGTAGGTGAAACTGGAAGAATCGGAAGTCCAAATAGACGCGAAATAGGCCACGGTGCGCTTGCTGAGCGTGCTCTAGAGGCAGTACTCCCTAGTATTGAAGAATTTCCATATGCGATAAGGATTGTGTCTGAGGTTATGAGCTCAAACGGCTCTACATCTATGGCATCTGCTTGTGGATCGACTCTAGCCCTCATGGACGCTGGAGTGCCTATTAAAGCTCCAGTTGCTGGAATTGCGATAGGTCTTATGACTCTTGGTGACAAGTATAAAATCTTGACAGACATAATCGGTCTTGAGGATTTTGCCGGAGATATGGATTTTAAAGTAGCAGGTACGAGGTCAGGAATAACTGCGATACAGCTTGACGTCAAAAAAGACGCATTAACCGATGAGATGGTTGCAGAGGTCTTTGAGCGCGCTAAAAAGGCACGCCTTGAAATCCTTGAAGTTATGGAGAAGTCTCTTCCGGAATCAAGAAAAGAAGTCAGTGCGTTTGCTCCAAAGATAAAGATGATAAAGATCGATCCTGAGAAAATTGGTGGACTTATAGGTCCTGGAGGAAAGATGATAAAAAATATTATCGCGACGACTGGTGCACAGGTAGATGTTGAGGACGACGGATCGGTAAGTATTTCTGCAGTAGAAGAGGAAGCGGTAAATAAAGCAGTCGAATGGATAGAGGGGCTTACTCACGAAGTAAAGCCTGGGGAGGAATACGAGGGAACCGTAAAGCGGATGATGGGATTTGGAGCATTCGTGGAGATACTTCCTGGTAAAGAAGGACTGGTTCATGTATCTGAAATGTCTACTGACTACGTAGAATCGCCTGAGGATGTAGTGTCTCTTGATCAAAAAGTTAGGGTTCGTGTAAAAGAGATTGACGATCAGGGTAGGATAAATCTTTCGATGAAATTTGGAGAGGATGCTGATAAGCCTTCCAAAAGGCCTGAAGGTATGGGTGGATCTGGTCCACGCAGGGATAATCGCAGCGGGGGCTCTAGATCATTTGAAAGATCTTCGGGTTCACGTGATGACAGGCGAGGAGGGCGTTCCTTTGGAGGATCTTCATCGGGACCTAGGCGTGGTTTTGGCGGAGGACGCGGTAGATCACAAGGTAAAGAAAAACAATACGAAGGCGGACGCCGCGACGATTGGAATAGATAAATCTTCAACTAGTTTAATTTTCAGCGATTTTATTTGTTAGCACCCTTTGGTTAGTGCTATACTTTTTTTATGGATCAAAGACCAAGTAGTGACCCGAGTGGTCAAAATTCAACTAATAATCCGGATCAGAATACAGTTCAAAATCAAACTGAGGATGTATCACCTCATTTACAAATCCAGAAGCTTGAGGACAAGATAAAAGCAGCAAATCTACCCGAAGAACTTCATTCAAATGTAATGTCGATGGTTGGGCGTTTGAGATTGATTGAGAAAGAGAATAATTTTTTTGCAGAATATGATACGCTTTCACGTTATATTAACTGGGTAGTTGTTCTTCCATGGACGAATTCCTCACAGGATATTCTGGATCTAAATCATGCACAGCAGATTTTCGACAAAAATCATCATGGACTACAAGAGGTAAAAGAAAAAATACTTGAGTACCTGTCCATTATGATTCTAACAAGAAGTAGACTCGAAAAAGATGCGATAATCCGTGCTCCGATTCTCTCCCTGGTGGGTCTTGTGGGAACAGGTAAGACGACTATCGCGCGTTCTATCGCCGAGGCTTTAGGGAGAAAATTTGTACGTATCCCATTTGGAGGTATGGGAAATGCAGCTCAGCTCAGAGGTAAAACGCGTATGTCGCCTGATTCTGAGCCTGGTATGGTGATAAAAGCACTGCGTCAGGCAGGAACGAATAATCCAGTCATACTTCTTGATGAGATTGACCGTGTGAGTGCTGAGGCAAGGGCTGATATAATGGGAGTTTTGATTGAACTTTTGGATCCAGAGCAGAATCAGCATTTTTCAGATCACTTTATAGACTATCCATTTGATCTTTCAAATGTCCTTTTTATCGCAACATCAAACAACACGAAAGACATCTCAACTGCTGTTGTCGATCGTATGCAGATAATACAAATGCCCTCATATAGCGATGATGAGAAGATTTATATCGCAAAAAACTATATTTTTCCTGAGGTATTGCGTGAATCAGGATTAAGGCCCGAAGAGTTGGCGATTGCGGATGATGTCTGGGGAGAAATCGTAAGACCCTTAGGGTACGATTCAGGTATCAGGTCGCTAAAAAGGGCGGTACAGGGACTCGTCCGGAAGGTTGTACATTATTATTTAACTGGTAAAATAGTTCAAGGCAAGCAATTCATGATCACTAGCCAAAATCTGCCAAATTTTGTTTCGCAATGGTAAATTCAGTCACAAATACAAATATACAAGTCAGTAAAAATAGTTCTGGTCTAACGTTCATTTCTCTCGGAGGTATAGGAGTCGTTACCCGTAATATGCATCTTTATATGGTCGATGACGAGATACTTATTGTCGATTGTGGGATAGGTTTTCCGGACCAGACGACCGTGACTGGAGTTGATTTTTTGATTCCAGATATAACTTATCTAAAAAAACTCGTAGATGAAGGGAAAAAAATTGTAGGAATGATTCTTTCCCACGGTCACGAGGATCATATAGGTGCTGTTCCATTTATCCTTGATCAACTCCCTCAGTTTCCCATCTATGGATCCAAATTTACATCAGCGCTCACAAATGTAAAACTAAAAGACTTTGCTTTAAACAAGAGAGTCGATGAACTGGATTTTAACAAAGAGGTAAATCTTGGGAAATTTACCTTCAAGCTTATCCGCGTAACGCATTCTGTTCCTGATACATCTCACATTTTTATAAAGACTCCAGCTGGGAATTATTACCATGGGTGTGACTATAAATTTGATCTTGCTCCTGTTGATAAAAAACCATCAGATCTTCAGGCGATCGTCGCAGCTGGAAATGAAGGTATCACAGCACTATTTTCTGATTGTTTAGGGTCTGAGAGGGAGGGTCATTCAGAGTCAGAGAGTAAGATAACAGGAAATTTCGAAGATGAATTCAGACGCGCAAAAGGAAAAGTCTTTATAACGACCTACTCCTCGAATGTTGCCAGAATGAATCAAGCGATTGAGGCTGCGATAAAATTCAATAGGAAAATTTGCTTCATGGGCCGTTCATTTCTTAAGGTTAGGGATCTTGCACGCCAACTTGGATATCTTAATTGTCCGGAGAAGTGGGAGATAAAGCCGGACAGGGTTGCCAGCATGAATCCTAAAGAAGTGATGATTCTTCTCCCCGGTAGTCAGGCTCAGGAAGAGTCGGCTCTCGTTCGTGTTGCAACTGATTCAAATCGATATGGAATTAGGGTAGACAAAAACGATACGGTAATTTTTTCTGCTGATCCAATCCCGGGGAATGAAGTCTCCATCTACGCGCTTTTAGATGTGCTTTCCCAAAAGGGAGCGAGGATTATTTATTCAGATATTGCAAATGATTTTCATGTATCAGGACATGGTAATCAGAATGATATAAAGCTTTTGACGTCGCTTTTGAAGCCAAAATTTGTAATTCCGATAAGCGGAAACTACCGACATATGAATGCATATAACAGAATAATGCGCGAACTTAACTATGATGACAGGAATGTAATTCTAATCGAAAGCGGACAGGAGGTTTCATTTTCGGGAAGTGTATATAGGGTCGGGAAAAAGCAGGATCTAAAGACTGTCTATGTAGATGAATTTACGGGAGAGGAAATGGAGCATTTTGTGCTTCGTGATCGTCAGAAGATAGCAAAAGAAGGGGTTATGATAATTCTCGCGGAGGTTGATACTAATAACGGAAAGTTAGTTGCTCCACCCGATATTATCGCCCGAGGGTTTTTATATCCGGAGAAAGAGGAATTCACGAAAAAACTCGAAGGAGAATTTACTAAGTTTTTGTCGGAGAAAAAGGGTAAAGCTACAAATTGGACGTATTATAGAAAAGTTATACAGAGAAGCGCTGAGAAACTACTTGTGCGAGAGAAGCGAGAGCCGATGGTGATCCCCATAATTGTTGAGGTTTGATAAACGATATAATATGCCAAATGGTGTATAATTTTTTGTATGCCTAAAAGACGAAAGCGAAAATCTTATAAGAAGAAAAGTTCACTTAAATTAAAGAAAGATACGATATACACACTTTCTGCTATCGGACTTTTTTTCGTTGCGGCATTGTTATTTCTTTCTTATACGCGAAACGGTGACGTGTTAGACAGCCTATATATAACACTAAGCGATTATTTCGGATTTTTCGCATTTTTGGTTCCACTCAATTTGATATTTTTCGCATTTTATCTAAGCCGTACAAAGTTTGCTCTATCTCGCGCAAATGTTTTTGTCGGTTTTCTCCTTTTCTCGATAGCTCTTGTTAGTCTTTTCCGGACGGGGATGGTCGGAAATGACATATTTTTCTATTCTGAGGAGTTTTTGGGTGGAATAGTTACCCTGCTCCTTTTTTCTGCGATGGCATTTGTTGGATTTGTTGTTCTTATGAATCTTTCATTTAGGGAAGTATTTTCGTTCGTGGGCGAAAGTGCAGCAAGTGGAGCAAAATCTATTTCATCAAGCATAGTTCCACTTCTTAAGACGAAAGATAAGTTAGTGCACGATATAAAGCAACCGATTGCTATCCGCGGGATCAATGAGCCCAAAATTCAAGAGGCAGAGATCGCTCCAGCGGATAAACCTCTCCCTCCGCCACCTACATCTAAAAAACCAAGCGAGTTTCCGGATGACGTAGTAGTAAATCCACTTTCTGACATAGGGGTGTGGGAATCACCTCCGCATTCTCTCCTTACGCAAGCTCCAGAAAAAAGACGGGATAGTGGTGATGTCAAAAAAATAGCTGCGGTGATTGAGGATACTCTGCAGAATTTTGGAATAAAGGCGCAAGTTGTTGAGATAAACGTAGGGCCTTCTGTTACGCAATATGCGATAAAAATACCCTTGGGAACAAAACTTACCAAAATTACGACTCTTGCAAATGATTTGGCATTGACTACAGAAGCGCCCACTGGTCAAATTAGGATCGAGGCGCCGATCCCTGGAAGATCTCTTGTCGGAATAGAAATCCCAAATAAGACACTGCAATTTGTGGGGCTTCGCGAGATGCTCGAGTCGAAAGTGATGCAGCAGTCCAAATCCAAGCTCTCAGTTCCGCTTGGGCTTAATGTTTCGGGACAGCCGGTGGTCGCTGATATATCTAGAATGCCTCACGTACTTATAGCAGGTACTACCGGTTCTGGAAAATCAGTTATGGTCAATACGATTATTTCGTCTATCCTATTTAGTGCTTCACCAAATGAAGTGCGATTTATCATGATTGATCCTAAAAGGGTTGAGCTTACTGGGTATAACGATATCCCACACCTTTTGTCGCCCGTAGTAGTTGATGCTGACAAGTCGGTTTCTGCTCTTAAATGGGCACTCAAAGAGATGGATAAGCGTTATTCGAAATTTGCCGAGGCAGGAGTTAAGAATATCGATGGTTATAATGAACTCTCAGGATTTCAAGCAATTCCCTATATCGTTATCGTGATGGATGAGCTCGCTGATCTTATGGCACTTGCTCCTGTTGATGTGGAGGATTGCATAGCCCGTCTCGCGCAAATGGCAAGAGCTACGGGTATCCATCTGGTGCTTGCTACGCAACGTCCATCCGTAGATGTTATAACAGGACTTATAAAGGCTAATATTCCGTGCAGGATAGCATTTAATGTATCATCCGGAGTTGATAGTAAGGTAATCATCGATACTCCTGGAGCTGAGAAGCTTTTGGGTCGTGGAGACATGCTTTATGTTCCGCCAGATCAAGCGAAGCCTACGAGGATTCAAGGTACATTTGTATCGGATCAAGACGTAAAAAGACTGGTGAATTATATTAAATCAAAAGGAATTCCAGTTCAGTATACAAGTGAGGTGGTAGAGCAGGCTGTAAATATAAAGGGACGCGGTGGGACGGTGGTATCGGGTGGTGGAGGAGATGAGAAAGATGATCTATTCGAGGATGCGATAACACTTATTTGCCAGCATGATAAAGCGTCAGCCTCACTTCTCCAAAGGAGATTTAAGATAGGATTTAACCGAGCAGCAAGATTACTTGAACAACTTGAAGAACATGGAGTAGTAGGTCCTGGAGAGGGCGCTAAGCCAAGAGAAGTTCTGGTCAGAAGTGTCGAAGATTATTATGCCCGTTCTGGTCAGCAGCCAGAAAGTTCCGAAGTATAAATCCTCATGAGAACTGTAAATCAAATTCTGCGCGAAGAGCGTTTAAAACAGGGTCAATCCATACATACTGTCGAGAGAAAGACAAAGATAAAGAAAAAATTTCTTGAAGCAATAGAAGATGGGGACTATAAAGTGTTGCCTTCGGAGTCTTACGCTGTGGGTTTTGTAAAAAACTATGCAAAGTATCTGGAATTGGATGATTACAAGATCGGCCGGATGTTCAGACGTGAATATGAAGAAGAAACTCAAAAGATAATTCCTAGCTTTTCGAGTAAGCAGTCGTCATTTTTCCATAGGATATTTTTTAATCCCAAATTTATTTTGGTAGTCCTGCTTTTAATTCTTGTTGGAGGATATTTGGGATTTCAATATAGTGCTTATTTTTTTCCTCCGCATCTTACGGTTCAAAGCCCTCTTGATAATCAGAAGGTAAGTAATAATATCGTTGAGATAAAAGGAGAGACAGATCCATATTCTACGCTCAGGATTAATGGGGACGAGACTTATGTTAACCTAGATGGGACTTTTGAGAAAAATATCTATCTTTTTTCAGGTGAGCGGGAAATCGAGATAGTGTCGGAAAATAGATATGGAAAGCAAAATGAGAGAGTGATTAGAGTTCAAATTCCTTAAATCCTGAGCCTTTTTTATATCCTAAGATATATTGATTTAAATATTTTCACATGATAGGCTTTTTCTACCTATGGTAAATGTTATTCAAATAGTGCTTTTATCCGTGATAGTTTTGCTGTCGGTCATACTGGTGATATTGGGAGTGCAGGTATTTTTTATTCTAAAAGACTTCAGACAAACCGTTAAAAAAACGAATAAGATTCTTGATGATGTCGATCTAATCACCGAAAATGTCACCAGTTCTGTAAATTCATTCTCGGATGTATTTGGTGGCGCAAGTATGTTGACGACAGTATTAAAAATCGTAAAGGCGTTTAGAAAATGAGCGACAAGAATAACAACTCAGGATTTGTATGGGGGCTTTTGATAGGAGCTGCTGTTGGATCACTGATATCTACAGAAAAAGGAAGACGGATAATAAAGGAGCTTTCGGAGCACGGACTCGATTCCATAGAAAATCTTATGGATATCGATGAGATAAAAAATGCTATGGATGAGGGAATCGACCGGGGAAAAGAAATCTTGAATGGGGAGAAAGAGGTAGAAGTGACAGTAAAGAAAAAGCCTAGATTATTTCGAGGAATTAAGAAGAAATAAACTTTTAGATAGGCTATAATCCTCGTTAAAGAATGAATTTTATTGATAAGGTTTCTGCGAAATGGCAAGAAGGAAAATATGTATGTATCGGATTAGATCCATTACGTGATAAGCTTCCTAAAAATGCTAAGGATTTTTTTGAATTCAATAGAGCGATTGTTGATTCAACGCATGATTTAGCGGCGGCTTATAAGCCAAATGCTGCGTTTTATGAATCTGAGGGTGAGGATGGTGTCAATGCCTTACGAAGGACAATCGGTTATATAAAAGAGAATACAAATGTTCCAGTTATCCTGGACGCAAAGAGAGGAGATATAGGCCCCACCAATGACGGATACGTAAAATCTGCTTTTGACGAAATGAACACTGATGCGATAACTGTGCATGGCTATTTAGGCAAAGAAGCAATGCAACCATTTCTAGATAGAAGCGACAAAGGAATATTTGTCCTAGCAAAAACTTCGAATCCTGGAGCTGGAGAATTTCAGGACTTAATGATTGATGGAAAACCTTTATATCAAATAATTGCCGAACATGTTGCAAATGATTGGAATGAGAATGGTAATGTGGGACTTGTTATGGGAGCAACAAGTCCAGCAGAGCTTGCCAGAATCCGAGAATCTTTACCTGATGTGCCACTTCTGATACCTGGTGTAGGTGCTCAGGGTGGGACTGCCCAGGAGGTAGTACCAGCTGCAAAAGGAAGATTTCTTATAAATTCGTCTAGGGGGATAATATTTGCGTCTAGCAGTGAGGATTTTGCAGAAGCTGCGAGACGCGAAACGCAAAAACTTCATGAACAAATTAGAGCTGCTATGGCAATTTGATTACTTCTCAAATCCCATCTTCTTGCCCCACCCGGAAGGGTCTTTAAGCCAATCTAGGACTAGCTGCTTGTCGCTATCCTTCATCTTTCGCATTTTTACTGCCATGTCGACTACTTCTGGGAAAGTGGTTAGGGTATGGAGTTTTACTCCTGAGTCTTTGATGTTTTTTAGAGATGAGGGCATAGTATAGGTGTAGATCGCGACGATATCTTTTACTTTGCCGCCAGCATTTTTTAAGGCGTTACAAGTCTCTATAGAACTTCCTGCGGTTGAGATAAGGTCCTCGATGACGATCGCTTTCTGGCCTTTTTTAAATAGTCCCTCTATTTGTGACTGTTTTCCATGATCTTTTGCCTTTCCTCTGACATATACCATAGGAATATCTAATTTTTCGCTAACATATGCTGTATGCGGAATTCCTGCCGTTGCTGTTCCGGCAACTATGTCTGGTATACCGAGATTTTTTATAAGATTAACGAGTTCTTTTATGACAATTTTTCGCTCTTTCGGATAAGACATAAGAAGCCGCATATCAGAATAGACGGGAGATAGAATTCCTGAAGAGTATCTATATGGTTTTTTAGGAGAGATTGTAACGGCATCGATTGTCAAGAGGAGCTTTGCGATTTTTTGTGAGACGGTCATTTTATCCGATTATAGCAGAATATATCGCATCGTTGCGATTATTTTTTCTTAAGTCTATAATTGCTGGTACTTATGAAAAAAGTTGTCGTAATAGGTGGGGGAACAGGAGTATTCACTGTGCTTACCGGACTTAGGGAATATTCCGATCTAAAGTTATCAGCCATAGTTAGTATGGCCGACGATGGAGGGTCTACGGGGCTTTTACGGGAAGAATTCGGAACTCTTCCTCCTGGAGATATAAGGCGCGCCCTCATCGCGCTCTCTGGATCTAATAAAGAGGTTCTGTCAGAGCTTTTCAACTATAGATTTGATAAAGGGTCGTCGTTAAAAGGGCATACTGTAGGAAATATTTTACTTACAGCACTTGAGAAAATAACAGGAAGTTTTCCTGATGCAATAGCAGAGGCTGTAAAGATCTTGAATGTAAAGGGTAGGGTGATTCCAGTAACTCTTTCTCAGGCAAAACTTGTCGCAGAACTTGAGGATGGAGCAAAAATATATGGTGAATCTAATATCGATATTCCCAAGCATGACGGAAATAAAAAAATAAAAAAACTTTCTCTTAAGTCTAAAGCTATCGCAAATCCGACCGCAATAAAAGAGATAATTCAAGCGGATGCAGTTATTTTGGGTCCTGGAGATCTTTATACATCAGTGGTCCCGAACCTTCTTATCGATGGGATATCTGACGCAATAAGGAAAACTAAAGCACAAGTTATATACAACGTAAATATAATGACTAAATTTGGCGAAACAAATGGATTTAAGGCTACAGATTTTATAAGGGTTATTGAGCAATATCTAGGCCGTGGGGTAATTGATTATGTTGCTGTTAATACAAAAAAACCTAAGGGTTCTATCGTCAAAAGATACGAGGAGGAAAGCGTGGAATTTGTTGAGGATGATACAAATAGCATGGACAAGCCTGAAATAATAAGAGGAGATTTTTTGCGAAATGGAATGTTTTTAAGGCACGATCCTGAAAAGCTTTCAAAAAAACTCTATTCGATAATCTCAAAATGACAAAAGCTCAAAAGTCAGCAAAGATAGTAGGGGAGTTGAAGAAAATTTTCCCAAAGACGAAAACAGCGCTTGACTATAGTTCTGACTTTAACCTTCTTGTCGCTGTGATTTTATCTGCCCAGACAACAGACAAAAAAGTAAATGAGGTCTCCCCTAGCCTATTCAAAGACTATAGGACAGCGAGTGATTATCTGAAACTTTCGCAGTCGGATTTAGAAAAATATATCAATCAAATAGGTCTGTATCGTGGGAAAGCGAAAAATATTCTGGCAACCGCGAAAATTATCCATGATAAGTATGACGATAAGTTACCAAAAACCATGGAGGAAATGATTGCGTTACCTGGTGTTGGCCGCAAGACGGCAAATATTGTATTAGGTGTTGTTTATGGTTTGATAACAGGGATTGCAGTTGATACTCATGTAAAACGACTTTCTAATCTTTTCGGATTGTCCACAAATTCAAATCCAGAAAAAATCGAGCGCGATCTTATGGAAATACTACCTCAAAAGGAATGGCAGGAGTTTACGCTTCGCATGATAGATTATGGTCGTAAATACTGCCCTGCACGTCATAGTCACACAGACTGTCCATTGAGAGAGTTTATAGTGTAAGTGTAATAAATCTTACAGACATTTTTTCCATTAATGTGTAATATGAACAAACTATGACAGTAGTAATAAAGACTACTTCCGAAAGTGTAAAAATCCCCATAGAAGTAAGTGATAGGCATAAGATTTTACGCGAGAAAGAGAATAGAGCTATTCACGAAACGCTAATAAAATTTGCAGAAAAACTATCCAGATACGTAAAGATCAATCTTATCGAATCAACGATAAATGCGTACCATAATAAGCGTGGGAAAATTACTAATTTTGAATTCCATCTTCAAGTCTATCCCGTCAGAGGGAAAGTGTTTGTGACCGAGGTAGAGGATAAAAGATTAATGAATGCGGTGCACCTGGCTATAAATAAAGTAAAACATCAGGCAAATCATAATCATTATCGGTAAAAGTCCTTCTTTTTTCCATGCTATAATAGGCTCACTGTAGACTTATGAGTGCGTCAGATATTCTAGATAAATATATCGGATTTTTTGAAAAAAGAGGACATAATCGAATAGAAAACTCCTCTCTTATTCCATTAAATGACCCCACTACCCTATTTACTTCCTCTGGGATGCAGCCACTCCTCCCCTATCTTTTAGGCGAAAAGCATCCAGCGGGCAAGAGACTTGTGAATGCGCAGAATTGCTTTCGTGCTCAGGATATAGATGAAATCGGAGACAATAGGCATACGACTTTTTTTAGAATGCTCGGGAACTGGTCTCTGGGAGATTATTTCAAGACCGAGCAAATTCCATGGTTCTGGGAATTTTTGACTAATAAGGATGAGGGGATAGGGTTGTCTCCCGAAAAGCTTTATGTCACTGTTTTTGAGGGAAATGAAGATATCTCTAAGGATAACGAAGCAAAGCAGATCTGGACACGAATCTTTAGTGATGCCGGACTTGATCCTTCTGAAAAGATTTTCGAATATGGAGTCAGTAAGAATTGGTGGTCTAGAGCTGGTGAACCTTCAAATATGCCCGTTGGAGAACCGGGAGGACCTGATACCGAAGTATTCTACGAATTCGATGTTGAGCATGACGAGAAGTTCGGAAAAAATTGCCATGTGAATTGTGACTGCGGGCGTTTTATGGAAATCGGAAATAGCGTATTTATGCAATATGTAAAAAGAGATAATGGATTTGAGGAGCTACCCCAGAAGAATGTGGATTTCGGTGGAGGACTGGAGAGATTGGTAGCTGCATCAGATAACAAGCAAGACGTATTTGAGACATCGTTATTCTCGCCGATAATAAAAAGCATCGAGAATACGACTGGGAAAAAGTATGTAGACAATAAATCCGAAATGCGTATAATTGCGGATCACATTACCGCATCGGTATTTATCATTTCAAATAACATAAAGCCATCTAATAAAGAACAGGGATATGTCTTGCGTAGACTGATACGCCGCGGGCTTGATAATTTTTATCTATTAAATGGTGATACTATCGTTCCGATTATTGAAAAAATTGTAGATCAGTATAAGGATACAGATATGGTGCTTACAGAGAGGTTTGAGGAGATCAAAAATACCATACTTGAAGAGGAGCAGTCTTATCAGAAAGCGCTTTCCGGTGGAAGGAGACTTATAGAAAAAGAACTAAAGATTTCCGGAAAGGAAATCAATGATGCAAAGACAGAAATTTCGGCCACTGTTGCCTTCAAGGCGATTACATCATATGGACTTGGGCCAACTCAGCTTGAGAGTCTTGGATATGTTTTTGATAAAAAGGAGCTATCAGAACTCATCAAGAAACATCAGGATCTTTCAAGAAGTGGAGCTGGAAAGAAATTTGCTGGAGGGCTTGCGGATCATACGGATTTGACCGTAAAAGGACATACAGCAACTCACCTGATGCACCAGGCGTTAAGAGATGTTCTCGGAGATAAAGTACATCAGTCTGGTAGCAATATCACATCAGAGCGTATCAGGTTTGACTTTAATTATGACGAGAAGTTGACGAAAGAACAAATAGATGAAGTAGAAAGAATAGTGCTTGAAAAAATCTCTGAGGATTTGCCGGTATTTAGTACGATTATGACTCTTTCCGAGGCGAAGGAGTTAGGAGCAATAGGACTTTTTGATGAGAAATACGGGGATAAAGTGAAAATATACACTATCGGAGGATCAAGCTCCGATTTGAAATCCGCTTATTCAAAAGAATTCTGCGGAGGGCCACACGTCGAACATACTTTGCAGATCAGTAGTTTTGATATACTAAAAGAAGAGGGGGTATCTGCCGGCATAAGAAGGATTTATGCTAAAGTAACCTGATTGTTGTATGAAACTGCCCAACCTACCATTTTTAAATAAAAAACCGCAAGAGGAATATTTTATATCCCTCATTCTTAATCCCAAAAATACCGTTGCGGTACTGCTTAGCAATAAAGAATCAAAACTGACTATTATCTCTACGAAAAGTGTTTCGTTGGATCTAGATTCTGCGTCGATTGAGGAGATAATCGCAGCAGCAGACGAGGCGATATCTTCTATAGAGCTGAGTCTTGATGAGGGATACTCTTTGGAGAAGACAATTTTTTCAGTACCCTACTTTTGGTCTGAGGATGATGGATCGATAAAGAAAGAAAAACTTTTGCAGCTTAAAAAGCTAAGCGTTGAGCTTGCATTAAAACCGATGGGGTTTATTTTGACGGTAGAAGCTCTGATAAAGTATTTTCAGGATAAAGAGGGAGTGCCGTTGAGCGCGATTTTTGTACAAGAGGCTAAGAATAAGGTTTTTCTCTATCTTGTGAAAGGTGGAAATATAGTAGAGGTCCAAAGTGGAGACATAGATGAGGAGGTAGAGAAAGCGGTTGAGCATACACTTAAAAAAGTCGAACAGTTTGATAAGTTGCCATCGAAAATGATCCTTCTTTATCACGATGATATCGAATCGCGTCAACAGAATTTTTTGAATTTCCCATGGACCAAAGACTTGCCATTTTTGCATCTCCCGCAGATTTCGCTTATGGAGAAGGGATTTGAGAACGAGGCAGTAGTTGATGCGATCGCATCTCAGTTGAACGCGGAGGTTTCGGATAGAGCTGAAATTTCTGGAGCAGAAATCATCGAATCAGATGCCTCGAATATGACAGACGGAAAAGACTTTGGTTTTGTAAAAGAAAAAGATGTTGCCTTTTCTGAAGAAAGCGAGCAGGACACGGCCCCGGACGAGCCGGTCGTAAGCGTCATGGGTAAATCGGCCCAGGATAAGGATTTTGATAACGAAGACAAGATGGAAAGGATAGAAAAGTCCTCCGGAGGAGTCAGTGCTATATTGGGACTCGCGATAGCTTTTCTGTCTAAGGCTCCGCAGAGCATTACAAAGGTCTTTGCGACAGGATCGGGCATAAAAAAGTTTTTTATTCCTATTGCTGCGGCAGTTATATTTATTGCCTTGATGTTTGTTTATTTTCTGCTATTTTTGCGTGCCGAAGTTGTCGTATTTCTAAAAGGAGAGACAGTAAAAGATGAGGTGATAGTAAGTCTTTCCGAGGAAGATGAGACATCATTTAGCGATGAGATACTAAGAATTGACACCATAGAACAGGAAGTGACCGGGAATGCATCTAAGGCGTCTACCGGAGTCGAAGAAACGGGTGAGAGTGCAAAGGGTGAGATTACTATCCTGAGCTCTCAGAATCAAAGCCAGAAAATTGAGTCAGGAACAGTATTGACGTCTTCAAACGGATTGAAATTCACTCTTGATGATGATGTAAATATAGCGTCGAGCTCTGGTGTATCTGATATCAAAAGCGCAAAGGGGAAAGTGACCGCAGAAGAAATTGGAAAAGAATATAATCTCCCCTCCGGTACGAAATTTTCAGTGACAGGATACGATAGTTCTTCGGTTGAAGCAAAAAATGACATAGCTTTTGCCGGGGGAACTAAAGAAGAAAAGAAAATAGTCGCTCAGAAAGATGTGGATAGTCTGGAAGCAAAGCTTTTGTCTGACCTATTCGAGGACGCTGTAAATGCAGCAAAGGCAAAAGTTGGGAGCGATGAGCAGATAGTGTCGGTCCTTTTGGACTCGAGCATTTCGGAGGATAATTATAGCGCTTCAGTCGGTGATGAGGCAGACAGTCTAGAACTGGATGCAACGATTATCTATACACTTGGCGTGTATAAGAAGGAGGAAGCTAAAAAGTTTATAGACGATGCTCGCGGTGGGGATGCTCCTGAGGGTTTCGTTATCTCAGAGGACGATTCTGATATCAGGCTTGATGAGATAGAGCAAGATGGAAATAGGATTACAGGCAGGTTAGTTTACGAAGTCCTATATAAGCCTGATGTGGACTTTGATAATCTTTCTGAAGAGATTAAAGGGAAAAGCCTTTCTTCAGCCGAAGAGCTAATAAGCGAAAAAGAAGGCGTATCGGATGTAAATATCGTATTTGCAAACAAGTTGCCTTTGTTGCCTTCAATCCTTCCGATGAGAAGCGATCAGATAGATGTTAGCATTAAATTCGAGAAATAGTATTTTACGTGTATGAAAAAATATTCTTACGGTTCAGGTTCTAAATTCAGGAAAAAAATTAGGTTTTTCGGATTTGCTCTCGTTGCATTAGGATTTGTATTTATACTTTACATATTCTTTCCTGTGATTTCATATTATCTTTACCTCTCCTCGGCTTTTGCTTCAAGTAATTATCAGACTCCAGTTCCAGATCGTTTTGTGATGAAAAATGAAACACATATAGGTGATCTTTTGGGGCAGGGAATATCTTCATTAACACACGATTATACAGATGCCTCGAACTGGTTTCCTGAGGTGAGCGCGGATGCCAAGGAAATTTCAGAAGGTAAAAAAGTCGAGTACTATACGCTTTCGATACCAAAACTTGGCATAACAGACGCAAAAGTTTCCGCTATGGACACCAAGTTGTCGGAGCACTTGGTGCAATACTTTACTACCTCAAATAATCCTGTAGAGAAGGGTACATCTGTAATTTTTGGCCACTCTACCCTCCCTCAACTATTTTCTGAGACAGACTACAGAACGATATTTGCAAATGTTCATACCCTAAAGACGGGTGACGAATTCTCCATTAATGTAAATGACAAGGATTATACATATAGGATTTTTTCGATCAATATTTTGAGTCCTGATGACCCGAATATCTTCTCTCAGTCGCATGATAATAGTTACATAACTTTAGTTAGTTGTACTCCGCCTGGCACTGTGTGGAAGCGCCTGGTTATAAGAGCAAGCCTTGTCAACTGAGTTTGTATTTTCTGGTAGTATTATTAGATATGGAAAGTCAGCAGCCGTTCGATCCTTATTCCCAGACCCCACTTTCATCGCAGCAGGATTCAAATGGAGTCTACTTTAAAGATAAATTGCGGATGATTTTCGAACGCATAAATTATTATTTGGTAAAAATATTGCCGACGGTAGGAAATTTCATTACTTTTATATTCTTTTATATAAAGAAAATCATCACCAGTTTTATCAAAATCGCGCTAGAACAGTTGAAATTTTAGATGGAAGAGCATAATAAGGCCTTAAAAGCTATACAAAAAAAACTCGTTGGAAAAGAGCTTAATTATAAAGAGATCTTTTCGATAATGGATCAGATCGCAAAAGATAAGCTAGGGGATATTCTGACTACATACTTTGTCGCATCTGGGTATTCAGAAGGATTTACCAAAGATGAGCTTTACTATATGACAAAGGCTATGATAGAGACCGGAGACACTCTCGATTTCAAAGGAGTCATAGCAGATAAGCATTCTATCGGAGGTCTTCCAGGAACGAGAGCTACGATGATAGTGGTGCCTATCATAGCTGCTGCAGGATTTATAATCCCCAAGAGCTCTTCGAGGGCGATTACGACTCCTGCTGGAACAGCTGACTGTATGGAGGTTATCGCAAACGTCGAATTTGATAAGGAAGGGATATACAGGATAGTTGAAAAAACTGGTGGATGTATCGTCTGGGGAGGGAGTTTTAAGATAGCTCCAGCAGATGACGAAATAATTCAGATAGAAAAGCCTCTTTCGTTCGAGAGCTTCGATAAGATACTAGTATCGGTTATGGCGAAAAAAATCGCTTTTGGATCAACTCACGTTGTGATAGACATTCCTTGGGGAAAAACGATGAAAGTTCATACAAAGGAAGAGGCTGAATTTTTAGCAAAAAAATTCGAATACATAGCTAGAAAATTCGATATAAAGCTTAAAGCATTTGTTAATAGATCTTTCCAGCCCTCAGGCTATGGTATAGGCCCGTTACTTGAAGCAAAAGATGCTCTAAGAGTATTAGAGCAGTCGGAAGATAGGCCGATGGAGCTAGAAAAGCGGTCTGTAGAGCTTGCTGGTAGACTACTCGATTTGTGTCTTGAGGATGCAAAAAAGGAGATAAAGGAGGAATTTAAATCCAAATACAAAACCGGAGAAGATTGGGCAAAGGACATCCTTGTATCAAAAAAAGCACATACGAAAATGATGGAAATAATAAAAGCACAAAAAGGTAATCCAGACATAGAGTCAAAGGACTTGAAGCCTGGTAAGTATTCGACAGTTATAAAAGCAGGTTTCAGTTCGAAGATTAAGAGTATAAATAACAAAAATATCACATCTCTTGTAAGAATATTGGGCGCGCCCAGAGACCGTCGGGCTGGGATAGTGCTCAAAAAAAGGCGAAGAGACGACATAAGTAAAGGAGAGGCGATGGTTGAATTCTATAGTCAGAAGGAAAATCTCCTGGATGAGGCGGTGGATTCTTTAAAACTATTTCCTATATTTAATCTTGAGGATTAGCTGGGTATGTTAGAATATATCAGATGAAAAAAATTTCAGCACTCCTTGCAATAGCATTAATTTTAATTGTTGGATTCTTTATATGGTGGCAAAATGGTATGAAGGCTCCTGATCCTAAGAATGAGACCGCCAGTATATTCGTAATAAATAAGGGAACAGCCATAAGACAGGTTGGAAATGATTTGAAGGAGCAGGGCTTTATAAAGGATCCTGTCGTTTACTTCCTGTATCTAAAGAAAGAAGGAATTGAGAAAGAGATTCAAGCTGGTTCATATAGGCTTTCTCCATCAATGACTCTGCCTCAGGTCCTGGATGCTCTTCAACACGGAACTATTGACGTGTGGGTTACTATTCCTGAGGGATATAGAGCAGAAGAGATAGCTCAGGTTCTCGAATCATCTTTGAGCTCGTACGAACCTAGTTGGGTAGAGACTCTAAAAGACAACGAGGGTTATCTGTTTCCCGATACTTATTTAGTGCCACATGCGGCTGATATAGACACTGTAGTCTCTATTATGCGAAATAATTTCAACACTAAAGTTATAGAAGCAGGACTTGATCCCGATGGATCAAATATGCGTAGGGCGGTTATTATCGCATCCCTGATAGAGCGTGAGGCTATTAGAGATGACGAAAAGCCTTTGATTTCGTCAGTAATAAATAATAGGTTGGCAAATGGAATGGCATTGGATATAGATGCGACACTTCAATATATAAAGGGAGTAGATCAGGAGGGTAACTGGTGGAGTGTTCCGACTGGAGAAGAGCGTCAGATCGATTCCCCGTATAATACATATCAGAATCCGGGACTTCCGCCAACGCCTATTGCAAACCCAGGGATTGTCGCTATTGAGGCTGCGATTAGTCCAGAGCAGAGCCCTTATTACTTTTATATCCATGACACAGACGGGCAAGTTCATTTTGCAGAAACACTAGAAGGTCATAACAGAAATGTGGACCAATATCTTAATTAAAAAACTATAAGATATTGACAACCGTTATAATTTCCTGTATAGATTAACTTCATACAGCAAAACCAGAGATGGGGAATGGGTGCCCTGTCGCTTTTTTTGTTTTTGTGAGGGTAGAAGATTTTATTTCCTAGATGGCAGATAAAAAAAATATAAGACAATATTGGGGCAAAGAGCTGGATATACTTCCAGAACTTGATTTACTGAACATTCAAAAGACGTCATATCAGTGGCTTATTGATGAAGGAATACAGTCGATAATTGACGAAATTACTCCTATTTCAGATTTTACCGGTAAAAACTGGGAGCTATCTTTGGGCAACTATGAGCTAGGGGAGCCAAAAATTACCGAAGAGCTGGCGATGCAAAAGAATCTAACCTACTTTACTCCTCTTACTGTTGAAGCAACCCTCCTAAATAAAAAAACCAATAAAAGTGTGAAGCAGGAAGTCTTTTTGGGCGAAGTTCCAAAGATGACAGATAGAGGAACTTTTATTATCAATGGTATCGAGCGCGTTATAATTAGCCAAATAGTAAGAAGCCCAGGAGTTTTCTTTACGGGTTCTGAAGATCCGATTACCGGTAAGACTCTTTACACAGCAGAAATGCGACCGGTACACGGTTCATGGCTTGAGATATCAACGACTAGAACTGACATGATAGTTGTTAGAATCGATAGAAAGAAGAAGTTCATGGCCTCTGTCTTCCTAAAAGCTTTGGGAATCGAGTCAAATGAAGAAGTTTATGAGAAGTTTAAGGGTGTTGAAGGTGCTGAAAACTACATCAAAAATACTCTTGAAAAAGACGACACAAAAGGAAGCAACGATGCTTTGATTGAGATATTTAAGAAATTGAATCCTGGCGAGCCTATCGTAATCGATACGATAAAACAGAATTTCCATGATACATTCTTTGATAAAAGACGTTATGACCTAAATCGTGTAGGACGATATAAGATAAACAAGAAATTAAGAAATCTTAAAAACATTAATTTTTCCGATACAACAACGCTAACTATGGACGATGTTGTTGGAATTATTACTTATCTTATTGGTCTTACACAAGGAAAAGGTCGCGTTGATGATATTGACCATCTATCAAACAGACGCATAAGAAGCGTCGGAGAGCTCGTGCAGTCGACAGCTTTTAGGGTTGGAGCACTTAGACTTGAAAGAATCGTTAAAGAAAAAATGAGTTTGACCTCAACTGAGGAAAGCTATACTCCATCACATTTCATTAACGCACATCCTATTATCGCTGCAATCAACGAATTCTTTAGGACTTCGCAGCTTTCGGCAATCTTGGATCAGACGAATCCTTTAGCTGAAATCGATAACTTGCGTCGTCTTACCGTTATGGGAACAGGTGGAATATCCCGGGAGCGTGCGTCGTTCTCTATCCGCGATATAAATAGCTCTCAATATAGTAAGATTTGTCCTGTAAGAAGCCCTGAAGGACCTAATATCGGTCTTGTAACATACCTAGCACTTTACGCAAAGGTAAACGATTATGGATTCCTGGAAGCTCCTTATAGAAAAGTTGTTCAGAAAAAAGTAGGCGGAAAGACCGTGCCTCAGGTAACTGATGAGATAGTATATCTGGATGCAGACGAAGAAAGCGATTTCTATATTACTCATGCTGACGTTAAGATGGATGAAAAAGGTAATATAGTCGATCAGATTATTCCAGCCAGGTTTAATGGGGAATACCTAGAAGTTGAGCCTGAGAAGATACAGCTTATCGATATTATCCCTAGACAGGTGGTTGGAACTTCTGCATCACTGATTCCATTTATCGATCATGATGAAGCCAACCGTGCGCTGATGGGAACTCACATGCAATGTCAGGCTGTGCCTCTAGTTAGGTCACAGAGTCCGATCGTCGGGACAGGAATGGAAGCGTCCGTTGCTGAGGCTTTAGGTAGAGTGGTAAAAGCTCCTTTTGATGGCGTAGTCGAATTTGCTGATGCGTCTAGGGTTGTTATTAAGGGAAAAGGTGGAAAAGCAGAATATGGTCTAAAAAAATTCAAAAGAACTTCTGCGAACACTTTCTTCTCCCAGAATCCAGTTGTAAAAACAGGTGATAAGTTCAAAAAGGGAGACGTTCTTATAGACGGTCCAGCAACTGATAATGGAGAACTTTCACTAGGTAAGAATCTTCTTATCGCTTATGCATCATTTGACGGATTGGGATATGAGGATGCTATCGTCATATCAGACAGGTTAATCAAAGAAGACGAGTTGACATCAGTTCATATCGAGAAATATGAAGCAACAGTTGTCGACACTAAATTAGGTCCAGAAGAGACTACCAGAGATATTCCAAATGTAGCTGAGGAGGATCTTTCAAATCTGGATGAAGACGGAATTATTGCAATCGGATCTGAAGTAAATCCGGGAGATATTTTAGTCGGAAAAATCGCTCCAAAAGGTGAAACTGAGCTTACAGCCGAGGAAAGACTACTTAGGGCGATTTTCGGAGAGAAGGCACGTGAGGTCCGCGATACGTCGCTTAGAATGCCTCATGGAGAGCACGGAATCGTAGTCAGTATCCAGACGCTTGACCGCTCAAAAGGTGACGAGCTAGAGCCAGGTGCGCTAAAGCGTATTATGGTTGAGGTCGCGCAGCTAAGGCATGTAGTAGTTGGGGACAAGCTTGCAGGTAGACATGGAAATAAAGGTGTTATCTCAAAGATTGTTCCACAATCAGATATGCCTCATCTGGAGGATGGAACTCCGGTTGACGTTGTTATTTCACCTATTTCTGTTCTCTCACGTATGAATCTTGGACAGCTTCTTGAGGCTCATGCAGGATGGGCAGCAGATAAAAAGGGTATAAAGCTAGCACTTCCAGCTTTTGAAAAGATGGAGGAAGGAAGACTGTTGAACCTACTGGAGGAAGTTGGGCTTCCTGCGAGTGGAAAAGTTAAGCTTTTTGATGCGAGAACAGGAGACGCATACGAAAATGATGTTGTTGTAGGGGTTGCGTACATCATGAAATTAATCCACATGGTAGAGGATAAGACCCACGCCAGGTCTACGGGCCCATACTCACTTGTTACTCAGCAGCCGCTAGGAGGAAAAGCTCAAATGGGAGGTCAAAGACTTGGAGAGATGGAAGTCTGGGCACTTGAGGCGCATCGTGCAGCATACACATTGCAGGAGATGTTGACGATAAAATCTGACGACGTTGCTGGACGTGCAAAGGCCTTTGAAGCTATAATAAAAGGAACGGATATTCCTACACCGAAAGTTCCTGAGTCATTCAAGGTTCTTATCCGTGAACTTCAAAGCCTTTCTATGAATATCCAACCAATTCATGGTAAAGTAAGTGTCGACGTTGACGATGAAGAGGCAGATCCAGAAGTCGTAAAGGAAGCAGAAGAGCTGCAGGAAGTTATAGCTGACGAGCCGGCAAGCACTGAGGAAGAAGTTGCAACAGAGTCTGAGGTGTCTGATGATGAGTCTGTCGAGCTCGAAGGAGAAGCGGGAGAAGAAGGAATACAGGCAGAGGATGAAATGGTAGAGGAAGAAATGATATCAGAAGAAGAACATAATAAATAAACTATGGACGAAAATAATAAATTAAACATAATAGGAAATAAAAGACGCGATCATAAGTCAGATATTATAAATATTACTGATTTTGATAGCCTCAAGATAACCGTTGCTTCTGCAGACGACATAAAGAACTGGTCTTATGGTGAAGTTATAAAACCAGAGACGATCAACTACCGTACATTTAAAGCAGAGAAGGATGGACTATTTGATGAGAGAATCTTTGGTCCTACCAAAGACTTTGAGTGTTACTGCGGTAAATACAAGAGAATCAGATACAAGGGGATAATCTGTGATAGGTGTGGTGTTGAGGTTACATATTCTAGGGTTCGTCGTGAGCGAATGGGTCATATAAATCTTGCAGCACCAGTAATTCATGTGTGGTTTTCAAAAGGTTCACCCTCGAAGCTTTCTATCTTTATGGGTAAGACCCAAAAAGAGCTCGAATCAATCGTGTACTATGCAAGCTATCTGGTCATGTCAATCGATGAAGAAAAGAGAAAAGAAGCGCAGAAGAAACTTGACGAAGTAAAAACTCAGAGATTGGCAGACCTAAAGACTCAAGTCGAGGAAGAGAAAGCAGAGATTGAATCAGAAGAGAAAGAAAAATTAGAGGAGATAGACAAGACTTTGAAGAAAGAGCGAAAGGATTTGGCCCTAGAAGAGACAAGAGTAATGTATAGGCAAAAAAATGTGGCTCTAGATAAAAGATATCAGAGAGATAGCCTAAGGATCGAGGAAATATTCAAGAGAATCTCAGATATCGTAAAAGGGCTTAAACAATGGGATGTTCTTTCTGAGGAAGAATACGTAAGACTTCTTGAATACAATGTAATGCTATTTTTTGAGGTCGAGACAGGAGCTAGCGCGATTTTGACAGCAATCGAATCAATGGATTTGCCTAAGCTAATAGGTGAACTCCGTGAGGAAGTGCACGAGTCTTCAGGTCAAAAGCAGCTAAAGCTTCTTAAAAGACTTCATCTAATCGAATCTATCGTTGAAGCAGGATTTGATGTGACCGCTATGGTTTTGAGGGTCATTCCCGTTCTCCCACCTGATCTAAGACCTATGGTACAGCTAAATGGAGGACGTTTTGCGACATCCGACCTTAATGATCTTTATAGAAGAGTAATCAATAGAAATAACAGACTTAACCATCTTATTTCACTTGGTGCTCCTGAGATAATCCTTAGAAATGAGAAAAGAATGCTTCAGGAGTCAGTTGACTATCTGATTGACACTTCGATAAGAGCAAACCAGTCTCAAAGACAGTTCAAGTCTCTTTCGGATGTGCTGCGTGGAAAACAAGGCCGATTTAGAAAAAATCTTCTCGGAAAAAGAGTCGATTATTCTGGACGATCAGTTATTATCGTAGGACCTGAGCTAAAGCTCAATCAATGCGGACTTCCAAAAGAAATGGCTTTGGAGCTATTTAAGCCATTTGTCATCCGTGAGGTTATAGCAAGAGGGCTTACCACACCTAACGCAAAAGCTGCAAAAAGATTTATCGAGAGGCGCTCTCCAGAAATATTCGATATCCTAGAAGAGATCACAAAGAACCATCCGGTGCTTTTGAATCGTGCTCCTACGCTTCACAAATTAGGCTTCCAGGCATTTTACCCAGTTTTAGTGGAAGGTGCAGCTATTAAGATACATCCTTGCGTCTGTGCAGGATATAATGCGGACTTTGACGGAGATCAAATGGCTATTCACGTGCCACTTTCGTCACGTGCTCAAAAAGAAGCAGCAGATCTTATGATGCCTGAGGCAAATCTATTAAAGCCGGCCGACGGAAATCCTATCACTCTTCCAAATAAAGAAATGGCACTGGGAGCTTTTTATCTTACTAGTGTAGATGAGAGCAGGCGTCAGGAAGTACTTCCTTCATTTAGTTCGATTGACGAGGCGTACCTTGCATACACTTTGAAAAAGATAAATCTACGTGAGCCACTAAATGTGAGAATTGACGGTCAGGTAATAGAGACTACGATCGGAAGGATATTATTCAATGAGAGTCTATCTGCTGTAAATATTCCTTTTATGAATAGTGCGATAAAGGCTGCAACGATTCGTGAAATTATCACAAAGGCAATGGCTGATCATACAAAATCTGAGGTTGCAACTCTTATTGATAAGATCAAGGAAATCGGATTCTTCGCAGCAACGATTTCAGGTATTTCTGTCTCGAACTTCGACCTAAAAATGCTTCCAGAAAAATCGAAGCTGGTTAGTGAGGCTGAGGTAAAAATTAAGGAAATCGATAATGAATACCAGCAGGGACTTATAACTGAAGCTGAGCAGAAAAGGCTTAAAAATAACGTCTGGCTTGAGCTTACAGAAAGACTTGCAGACTTTACGTGGGATCTATTTTCAGATAACGATATGGTAAAAGTTATCGCTGAATCTGGAGGAGCTCGTGCAGGAAAAGATCAAATCAAACAGATGGCTGCGATGAGAGGTCTTATCTATGATCCATTGGGACGCATCGTCGAGCTTCCTATTAAATCTAACTTTAGAGAAGGACTTTCTATCTTTGAGTATGTTAACTCAGCTCGTGGATCTAGAAAGGGTCTTACCGACTCAGCTCTAAAGACAGCTGATGCAGGATATCTAACACGTAGACTAGTTGATGTTGCGCATGATGTAATTATCCGAGAGGATGACTGTGGAGTCGATAAGGGATACGAAATAAATATCGATGACAATCGGGATAATACTAATTATCTGACGAATATGCTTTTGGGAAGGGTTGCTCTAAAGGATATCGTATCTAAAAAGACCAAGAAGGTTTATGTCAAAAAGGGCGAAGATATAGATCACGACAAACTAGTAGCACTATTGAAAGACGAGAACGTAAGTGTCGCTTTCATAAGAACACCTATTCTTTGTAGCCTTAAATATGGAGTTTGTGCTAGCTGCTATGGATGGGATCTGTCTACCTACAAGAGAGCTGATATGGGAACACCTGTCGGAGTGATAGGCGCACAATCCATCGGAGAACCGGGAACACAACTTACTATGCGTGTTAAGCATTTCGGAGGAGTTGTTATGAGTGACGTGACGCAGGGCCTTCCTCGTGTAGAAGAGTTGTTTGAGGTGAGAAAGCCAAAGAATATGGCTCCAGTTTCTGAAATCAGCGGAAAGGCAGAGATTGAGAAAGTTGAGGATGGCTATATAGTTAAGGTCAAGAATTCTAAGGTGAAGCCTGTTGAAGAGCGCGAATACTTCGTGCCGCTCGCATCATCTCTTATGATCGAAGATGGTGAGCAGGTCGTTGCAGGTACACAGCTTTGCGAAGGACATCTTGATCCGAAAGAGGTCTTGAAGGTAAATGGACTCGAGGCATCTCAGCAATATCTTATAGCTCAAATCCAGCACGTCTATGAGTCTCAAGGAATCGCAATCCATTACAAGCACTTTGAGACAATCGTGCGAAAAATGTCAGATAAGGTATTGGTCGAGACTGCTGGAGATACCCCACTTCTTCCAGGAGACTTGGTAAGTAGTTTGAGGTTCGAGGATGAGAATGCAGAGGTTATGTCCAAGGGTGGAGAGCCTGCTACAGCTCGCGAAACTCTTCTGGGTGTAACAAAAGCAGCCCTAGTTACAGATTCGTGGCTATCGGCAGCTTCATTCCAGGAAACAACCCAGGTTCTAACTGATGCCGCTTTGCAGGGGAAAGTTGATCATCTTATCGGACTTAAAGAGAACGTTATCGTCGGTCGTCTTATTCCGGTAAGAGAGAGTTTTATGGATGATGAGGTTATGGAGGCAGAAGCAGCCGCTATAGACGCAGCAGCAGAAATAGTAGAGGAAAAAGCAGAAGAAGTTAAAGAGGAAGCTGGACTAGAGCCAAAACTTTCTGTATAATCAGCGAACTTATGCCAACACTTAATCAGTTAGTAAAAAAAGGACGATCAAAGAAAACAAAAAAAGTCAAAGCAACAGGGCTTAGGACTACTTTCAATGCAAAAAATCGTGCATACAATGAAAATCCATCACCTCAAAAAAGAGGAGTTGTAACTCTTGTCAAAACAATGACTCCTAAAAAGCCTAATTCTGCGCTTCGAAAAGTCGCCCGTGTAAAACTATCCAACCGTGAAGAGGTAACGGCATATATTCAAGGAATAGGTCACAATCTGGCAGAACACGGAATTGTCCTAGTACGTGGTGGACGTGTAAAGGATCTACCAGGAGTAAAATATCATCTAGTGCGTGGTAAATTTGACCTTGCTGGGGTCGAAAAAAGAACTTCATCCAGAAGCAAATATGGAACTAAGGGAGGAGGACAGGCTGCGGCCTAAAAAAATATGAGTAGAGGTGCAAAACAAGTTAAAAAAAGAGATATAGCTCCAGATCCTGTTTATGGAAATGTTTTGGTTGCAAGGTTTATAAATCGTGCTATGGTTTCGGGAAAAAAGACGACTGCACAGCGCGTAGTCTATGGAGCTTTTGAGATAATAAAGGAGCAGGGAAAAGATCCTATTGAGGTTTTTGAAAGAGCTATGGATCAGGTTGCCCCAAAACAGGAAGTAAGGGCAAAAAGAGTCGGAGGAGCTGCTTATCAGGTTCCTACAGAAGTGCGGGGTCCACGAAAGACATCCCTTGCTATTCGTTGGATCTTAGAGGCTGCAAAGAAAAGATCAACAGCAGAATTTAAGACATTCGATCAAAAGCTTGCTGCTGAGCTTTTGGCAGTTATAAATAACGAAGGTGAGGCTGTAAAAAAGCGCGATATGGTCCACAAGATGGCAGAGGCGAATAAAGCATTTTCTCACTTCCGATTCTAGATTCTCGTTCTATTATTTCAGGTTTTATATATTATGAATATTTGGCAGGGTATTTTGCTGGTTTTTGTGGCGATTTATTCGTTCACAGCCTTTTTGAAGGGTTATCGGCAGACAAAGATAAAAAACAATCCATATGGACTTTCTAAGTGGTTTAATCCGCTGGGCAGTTTTGTGTGGGCAGATGCTGTGATATTTGGTATATTCTTTTTTTGCGTTTCTATCATAAGCTTTGCTTTCCGGGATTTTATCTTATTTCTGTTGATTTTCTCAGTCTTTTGGACAGTTAGAAGTATCGGTGAACAGTTATATTGGTTTCATGAGCAGTTTGCTGTAAATCACAGAAATCCAGAACATACTCTGTGGATGCACAGGTGGTTTCCCAGGAATTCTTCATGGATTGCAAACCAGATCTTTAATCAGTGTCTGAGTGTTATAGGGATAATTCTTTCTGCATATCTTTTTAAGATCTGGTTATTTTAATACATTTGATTTAGTTTCATTTAAAAGCTAAAATGTTTGTCACACTATGGCAAACAATACTCTCATCTGTCCCAACTGCAAGAAAAATATAGAGCTAACAGAGGCTCTGATGCACGAATTTCAGGAAGAATTTGAAGCAAAGCATAAAAAAGATATGGCAGAGGCAGTCAATCTTGCCAAAGAGCAGGCAAAAAAAGATCTGGAGGAAAAAAATGCAGAACAAATAGAAAAACTTAAAAAGGAAAACGAACAGGCGGAGGAAGCCTTGCGCAAAAGAGAGCTTGAGGCGGCTGAGGAAAAGAGAAAAATCGAAGACGAAAAGAAAAATCTAGAATTAACCATTGCGAAAAGAACAGAGGAGGAGAGAAAAAAGATTGAGGAGGAGAAGAAAGAATTTGAGGCAAATAAGCTAAAGGAGGCAGAAAGAATAAGAGAGGCTGCGTATAAGGAAGTAAGTGATAAGACGAGGCTTGAAAAACTTGAATATGAGAAGAAGATTAACGACATGCAAAGAGCTTTGGAAGAAGCTCAAAGAAAAGGCAAACAAGGGTCACAGCAGCTTCAGGGTGAGGTTTTGGAACTGGACTTCGAGCAGGGCTTGCGTGACGCTTTTCCCTCGGATGAGATAATCCCAATCGCAAAAGGGAAAGTCGGAGCAGATGTCAGGCAAATCGTAAGGACAAGTAGGGGCACAATTTGTGGAGTAATTTTGTGGGAAACAAAAAGAACCAAAGGATGGTCTGGCGATTGGCCAGAAAAACTTAAAAGCGATTTGAGATCAGAGAAGGCAAATGTTCCGATAATAGTAACAAGTTCATTTCCAAAGGGGTTTAATTCTGCGATGGGTTTGCATGAGGGTGTGTGGTTGGTTGACTATTCACTTGCCCAAACTCTAGCTGAGCTAATCCGCCAGAGACTAATTGATGTAGCAAGAGAAAAATATCTTGCAAGTCACAAAGAGGGCAAGCAAGAGCAGCTTTATGAATATATTATAAGTCATGAGTTCGTTCAGCAGATCGAATCGCTTCTAGAAGTACGCAGGACAATAGTTGATCAGATAGATAAAGAAAGAGCAGCGTTTGAGAAACAATGGAAAGTTAGAGGGGAGGCTGCAGAAAAATTATTGAGAGGAACAGCAAGGATGGTCGGATCGATTCAGGGAAAACTCGGATCATCGACGCATTTACAAATAAAAGGACTCGATTTATTAGAACTCGATAGCGGGGAAGAAAATTAGTTGATTTCTATAGAGAGCATTTTGTCGCCGATCTCCAGACTATCTACCACGTCAAGTCCTGATGAAACTTGCCCGAAATTCGTATATTGACCATCCAGATGCGGCGCATCAGTTTTTGTTATAAAAAATTGAGAAGCATTTGAGATCTGAATATTTCCCCCTCGAGCTATCCCTACAGACCCGCGTATAAACGGATTGTTATTAAGTTCTGTCGGCATCTGTCCTCCACCTGTCCCATTTCCAGACGGATCTCCACCTTGAACTACCCAGTCTTCGACTCGATGAAATGTTAGGTTGTCATAAAAATTATTTGCAGACTTATTAGCAAAATTTGCGACAGTATTTGGTGCAGCCTCAGGAAAAAGTTCAATGACTATCTCACCTTGGGTGGTTGTGATAGTCGCAGTCGATGCAGCTGGAATTTGTTGGGCCTGTTGAGCTTCTTGGGCTTGTTCTCCTAGTATTTGATCTTGTGAAGTTATAGAGTTGGAAGAAGTAATTAGGGGCGTTGGGGTCGGTATTTGAGTCAGGTCAAGCTCTTTTTCCTGATTATTTTTCGTAAGATAGATGCTGAGAATTGCTGCCCCCAGTAAAAGTCCTATTATTATGTATGAGTAGTTTTTCATCGTTTTAGCTTATTATAGAGACCTATTCTATAACGGTCAATTGCTTGCGCGATTGTGTTAAGACTTCGAATCCATCCTCAGTCAGTAAAATATCGTCTTCGATCCTTACACCACCGACTCCTGGTATATATATGCCAGGTTCTATGGTTATCACAATGCCTTTTTTTAGAGGATTTCCCTGTGTATATTTTGAGATGCTTGGTAATTCATGAACTTGAAGACCAACACCATGTCCAAGAGAGTGAGGAATCTGCGGGTACCCATTTTGCTCTATGTGACTTTCTGCAATTTCATGCAGATGAGAGGCCTGGAATGATTTATCTTGCCACTCTTGCAGCTTTGCTATAGCTACTTCTTGGGATTCAAGTACAGTTCTATACATTTTCTTCTCCTCCTCGCTGGGGTTGCCAAAATATACAGTCCTGCTCATGTCTGCACAATAGCCCTCAAATTTTGCTCCAAAATCCAATAGAACAAAAGAATCTCGTTTTAGGACAGTATCATCAGATATGTGATGTGGGACAGCCGCATTTTTCCCAAAAGCAACAATAGGTCTAAATGCATTTCCGCCAAATTGATTAAAGTAAAATTCGATTCCAGAAGCTATTTCACGTTCTGTCACTCCTGCCGCGATTTTATCTAGCACTCCTTCATAGCACACATCTGTTATCTCGCAGGCTTTTTTAATTCTTTCTATTTCGTCATCTTTTTTGATTTGCCTTTCATCTTCTATGAAGTCTTCAAGTGGTATCAGTTCTACTCCAGCCAGTGCATCATGAAGATGTTCAAATTCTTTGTATAGCAGGTTTTGTTCTTCAAATCCGACCGATTTGATATTTTCCCTCGTACATATTGCAAGAAGATTTTTATATAGCCCTTTTGCTGCTGTAATTTCGATATACGTGAAGCCGTCGGTTTTTTCCTGAATGCTCATCAGAAACATTTTTGGCGCCAGAAGGTATGCGTTGTCTTTAGTGATAAAGATATAAAACTCTCTCTCCTCGACATTAGAAGGAAAAAGATTTGTCAGATACGAAATATTATAAGGTGAGGTGATGTAGAGTGCATCAATTCTGTCTCGTGAAATCTTTTGTTTTGTTTTCCGGATCCTGTCTTCCATTACAAGATATTATATCAGCTTGACAGTTTTTTCATTTTTTCTTACAATATGCTATGGAAACCACATCATCTTTTTCCCAAGGTTTGACCTACGATGACATCCTGCTTCTTCCCGGATATACTGATTTTTCCCGCGACGATATCTCGATAAAAACGAAAATTTCTAAAAATATAGAGATAGATATTCCTTTAGTGTCATCTCCTATGGATACTGTTTCTGGATCAAGGCTCGCGATAGCACTTGCTAAGATCGGTGGGATAGGAATAATACATAGAAATCTTTCAGTTGAGAGTCAGGCAGAGGAGGTTGCGAAAGTAAAAAAAGAGAATCTTCTGGTTGGAGCTGCAGTTGGAGTGTCGGAGGGTTATAAGATTAGGCTTGAAGCACTATTAAAATCTGGAGTAGATGTTGTAGTTTTAGACTCTGCACATGGGTGGACCAATAAGTTCATGGATGCATTGCGTTTTGTAAAAAATAACTACAAGGATCTTGATGTCATAGTTGGAAATATTGCGACAGAAGATGCGGCGATAGATTTTTGCAAGAATGGTGCAGATGGGCTCAGAGTTGGCATGGGTCCTGGTGCTATCTGTACGACTCGTATAGTGTCAGGTATGGGAGTTCCGCAAGCAACCGCAATAAGCAAAACAGTAAAAGCTGCAAAAAAATATGATGTTCCAGTGATAGCAGATGGAGGAATAAAGTCTTCAGGAGATATAGTAAAGGCTTTAGCGCTTGGAGCATCATCTGTTATGATGGGAAATTATTTTGCTCAAACGATAGAATCACCTGGAGAAGTTTTTGATCTAAAACGTGAAGAAGTCCCCAGCCGTTTCCAAAGTATATTTGATAACAATAAAAACAAAACTTTTAAGTTCAAAGCATATCGTGGAATGGGGTCTGAGGGTGCTATGTCGGATGGAGCAAAAATAAAAGCTGAGGATGAATTCCATGGAAAATCATACAAAGATAAGGTTTTGGTCGCAGAAGGGGTCGAGGGGATGGTTCCTGTGAGAGGAAGCGTAAAAGAAGTAGTGGAGCAGTCTTTAGGAGGTATCAAATCGGGGATGTTTTATATCGGCGCAAAAAGTATTTTAGAATTACAAAAAAAAGCACGCTTTATCCAAATTACTCAAGCATCCCTTACAGAGTCACATCCTCATGGAATGATAGTCAGCAATACTGGTAAGTCGTATCAATAAATGATAATAGTTGTCGATTTCGGTTCTCAGACCTCGCACCTTATTGCACGAAGGATCAAGGAATACGGTGCAAGCTCCGAGATGGTTACTCCTCAAAAAGCGTTGCGTACTATTATGCTCAAAGAACCAAGCGGAATCATCCTTTCGGGAGGTCCGGCATCCGTATATGAGACTGGTGCTCCACAGATCGAGAAAGAAATCTTTGACTTGGGGATTCCGATGCTCGGGATATGTTATGGTATGCAGCTTATGAGCAAAATTCATGGCGGCAGGGTTATATCAGGAAAAAAAGAATATGGACCAGCAAGTCTTAGTTTGAAATCCAGCACAAAGGAGCTTGCTATAGGAAAAGCATTGCCAGAAAAATTTACCGTTTGGATGAGTCATGGCGATGAAGTAAAAAAGCCATTCAAAGGCGCAAAGGTGCTAGGGTCGACCTTAGACGTCCCGTACGCATTTGTAGGAGATGTAAAAAGAAAACTTTATGGTGTGCAGTTTCATCCTGAGGTAGAGCATACCGAGAACGGCGATACGATACTAAAAAATTTTATGTCTGTGGCTGGCGAAAATGTGTCTCATGTTCCACTGTCTATCCCCAGTCTTATAAAAGACATAAAGAAAAAAGTCGGTGATAATTATGTGATAGGTGCCTTATCTGGAGGGGTTGATTCAACTGTTGCATCTGTCCTTATGGCACAAGCTATCGGAGAGCGTTTTATTCCGGTTTATGTAGATACCGGGCTTATGCGTTATGACACTGACGATCATATCGAAAAAATATTTTCGCATCTTAAAGCAAAGCCTGTAACCATAAAAGTAAAGACAGAGATGCTAAGAAGGCTCAAAGGATTAACTGACCCAGAGAAGAAAAGAAAAGTTATAGGAAAAATGTTCATAGACACTTTTGACTCGGAGGTAAAAAAACTTGCGAAAGAGGGAAAAGACATAAGATTTCTGATGCAGGGAACGATTTATAGCGATGTTATAGAAAGTAGAGGTACGAAGCATTCTGCGAATATAAAATCACATCATAACGTAGGAGGCCTTCCGAAGAAAATGAACTTAAAGCTGGTCGAGCCAGTAAGGTCATTTTATAAAGACGAAGTTAGAAAGCTGGGTGCTATGCTGGGACTTCCGCATGAATTTGTCATGAAGCAGCCATTTCCGGGACCAGGATATGGAGTGAGGATTCGTGGCGAGGTGACCCGTGAAAGACTCGCTTCTGAAATAAAGGCAGACGAGATAGTTATGGAAGAGCTTGAGAAGGCAAAAGTGCTGGACAAGGTATTTATTTCCTTTCCTGTCATGACCGGCGCATATTCTACCGCTGTAAAAGGTGATGGTAGGCATTTTGGAGAGGTGGTAGCGCTTCGGATTGTAGAAAGTACTGATGTTATGACTGCTACTTGGGCACGTCTTCCATATGACGTGTTGCAAAAGATTTCATCAAGAATAGTAAATGAAATTCCTGAAATTTCCCGTGTAGTATACGATATCTCCACAAAGCCCCCAGCCACTATGGAATGGGAGTAGGATCGGGAGCAAAGAAAGAATGGTCTGGATGATGTTCTTGCCAGGCGCTCGATAATTTTTGTAGATCATCTTTAATCTTTAGCCATTCTTCTGTTTGTGAAGTATTCACATTTTGGCGGATGCTTGAAAAGAGGGTATCGAAAGCGACGTGTCCACTTGACTGTCCATGCAGGATAAATTTTCTAAAAAAACTTGCATGTGGGTCGTTTTGTGAGTCTGGAACAACTAAATTCTCTTGGTTTCTATTTGGCCTTCCTTCATCTTCGAGATATTTCAAATCTCTCCTAATTATCCCTTCGGCTATATCTTCTTCGAGATTTCCATTATAGTTTCCATCAGCACGATTCAAATAATCCCACATTTTATCAAGGGATCCTTTAACTGTATCATCCTCAACGTGATTCTTTCCTGGATATGTAATAGATGTGATAAATGAACGTGTATCCTCGGTTACTTGGTTTTTATCTATATATCTATTTTTTACTAGCCACGAAAACAACTTGTCTTGTACGTCCATAGATCCTTGTGAATATCGAAATGACAGGTAAAATAATTGCTTTAAGTCTTTTTGCTCATTGGATGGTGGAGCTGTTTGTATTTCAGGCGAATCTTCCATTATTCCATTATAGTATACCCTACTTAAAAAAAATTGAAGATGTGTCTTTATTTTTACACTCCAATTTGTTATACTTATTCGAACCTAAATTTGGGTTCTTTTTTTGTTAAAAAAATAATTTAATATGGCTGAAACAGTTGTTACAAAAGACAGGAATGTCGCACTAGATAAAATCCGAAATTTCGGAATTATCGCTCATATCGACGCAGGAAAAACTACCACTTCTGAGCGTATTCTTTATTACACTGGAAAATCTTACAAAATAGGAGAGGTTCATGAGGGAGCCGCTACTATGGACTGGATGGATCAGGAGCGCGAGCGTGGTATTACCATAGTGTCCGCTGCCACCACTACTTTCTGGAAAGATTGCAGATTTAATCTTATCGACACCCCCGGTCATGTAGACTTTACAGCTGAAGTAGAAAGATCACTTAGAGTTCTTGATGGAGCTATTACAGTTCTCGATGCTGAAGAAGGCGTGCAGTCGCAGTCTGAGACAGTATGGCGTCAAGCTGATAAGTATAAAGTACCTAGAATCTGCTTTGTGAACAAAATGGATAAATTAGGCGCTGACTATGAAAAAACAATTCAGTCGGTAGTAGATAGACTGGGCGCGAATCCTATAACGATAGGTCTTCCGATCGGAGCAGAAAATGACTTCAAAGGAATTTATCACGTCCTTGATCAGAAATCATATATCTGGTCAGGAGAAGAATTGGGTGCGAAATTTGAAGTGCTTGACGAGGTTCCGGAAGGAATGGAAGAGATGGTTAAAAAATACCGCGAACAAATGATTGAAAAAATCGCAGAAACAGATGATGTACTACTCGATAAATACCTAAATGGTGACGAGATTTCCTATGATGAGTTAAAGCTGGCACTCCGAGCTGCAACTATCGCATATAAAGTGGTTCCAGTATTTGCGGGAACATCACTAAGAAATAAAGGTGTGCAGCCACTTCTGGATGCGGTTATCGATTTTCTTCCTTCTCCTATGGATCTTAAGACTGTAACCGGCACGAATCCAAAAACAGGAGATGAGGAGATTCGAAACCTAACTACGGATGAGTCATTTACTGGTTTTGCTTTTAAGGTTCAGGTAGATCCACATGTCGGAAAGATAACCTATGTGAGGATCTATTCTGGAAAACTATCCTCTGGAAGTTATGCATATAACTCTACAAAAGACGTCAAGGAGCGTGTGGGGAGACTTCTTCTGATGCATGCGAATCAACGTGAGGAGATAAAAGAAGCTTATGCTGGAGAAATCGTAGCCGTTGTAGGTTTCAAAGACACCATAACAGGAGATACCCTTTGTGAAGAGAGTAAGCCAATACTTCTTCAACAAATAACTTTCCAGGATCCTGTCATATCCCTTGCTATAGAGCCAAAGACTAAATCTGATCAGGAAAAACTGGGTGCTGCTATGAAAAGACTTCAAGAAGAAGATCCTACATTTACCGTTAAGATGAATCACGAGACAGGACAGACAATCATGTCTGGTGTCGGAGAGCTGCAGCTTGAAATCATGGTAGACCGTATGAAAAGAGAAATGGGAGTCGAGGCAAATGTCGGAGCTCCACAAGTTGCATATAAAGAAACTATCAAAAATCCTGCTGATGCAGAAGCAAAGTACATAAAGCAGACTGGAGGACGCGGACAATATGGCCATTGTCTTATCAAGATGGAGCCACTTCCACGCGGTGAGGGATTTGAATTCGTGAATGCGATAAAAGGAGGAGCGATCCCACAAGAATTTATTCCATCCGTTGAAAAAGGTGTACGTGAAGCGATGGAGCGTGGAGTATTACTTGGATATCCAGTAGTAGATTTCAAAGTTACACTTTATGATGGAACTTATCACGATGTCGACTCGTCAGATATTGCATTTAAGATTGCGGGATCACAAGCATTCCAGCAGGGTGCGAAAAAGGCAGAGCTAACACTTCTTGAGCCTATCATGAAGGTAGAGGTTACAACTCCTGAGGAATTCATGGGGGACGTTATCGGAGATTTGTCTGCAAAGCGTGCGCAGATACAAGGAACAGAGGAAAGAGGGAACAGCAGAATAGTTCTTGCTCAAGTGCCTCTAGCAGAGCTTTCGGGATATGCTACAACGCTTCGTTCTCTTACTCAGGGAAGGGCGAATCCATATATGGAGCCAAGTCATTATGACGAGGTTCCTAAAAATATCCAGGAACAAATGCTTGCAAAAACCAACTTCGTGGCGAGAGTCGAATAAAAGTATTAAACTTTTAAATATATAATGGCCTTATGGCAGATTCTTCAAAAAGTTATAAGCTGATAATTTCTGATTTTGATGGGACACTAGCTGGGGCTGACCATCAGATTTCCGATAAAGTAAAAGATGCTATCCATAGGTGGATGAGCGCTGGAAATCTATTCACTGTTGCTTCGGGTAGACAATTTGAGATGATAGGATACGACTGTCGGGATTTAAATATAAAAACACCATTTATAGTAAGAGGAGGAGCAGAAATCGTTGATCCGATTACCCGCGAAATACTCTTTTCAGAACATATAGATAAAAAAACCACAAAGGATTTTATAAATCTTATGATGAGTACTAAATACAGGTTATTTGTTGAGGTCGGCGACTCATTTTATGCAAACTACGACTATGATCTTTCATACTATCCGTCACTTAAAAAACTCTCAATAAAAGATATTCCATATGTTGGCAGTCCCAAGATAAATGTGAGAGCTAGAAGCAATGAGGTGGAGGAACTCGAGAAATTTATGAAAAAAAATGTAATACCTAAATTCCCTCAGCTCTCTATGATAAGAAGCTACAATGCTTTGGGAATGTCATGGGATATCACATCCATAAAAGCGACGAAGCATCTTGCAATTCTAAATCTTATGAAGATTTTGAATATTGATGTAAGTAGAACTATAGGAATTGGAGATGGATACAATGATTTCCCTTTACTTGAAGCTGTAGGGTTTAAAGTAGCTATGGGAAATGCAAACGATGAGCTAAAAGAAATCGCAGATATGACAGTCCCGTCACTTGACGATGATGGAGTGGCGTATTTGATAGACAAACTGCTAGAATAAATCCAAATATGGCAAGAGTTAAGATATCAGAGTTCAGGGCAAAAAACATTCTATATAAATCACTAAATAGAGATTATTCAGGAATAGAAGTTGATTCGCAAAAGGATCTGGATCAGCAAGTTTCGAATCTAGATTCCAGCAAGAAATATGTTTTAAAAGTAGACCAAGGGGTAAAGCAGAGAAATAAAAAAGGGCTAGTTGTGCTTAATATAGGCAAGGAGAATGTAGTAGATAAAATAAAAGAATTATCCCAAAAAGGATATACGCAGTTTTTACTCGAAGAATTTTTAGAGCATGATAGTGACACCGAAAAATATCTTGCGATAGAAAGGATTCGTGAAGGAAAAAAAATATATTACTCGACTTCTGGAGGAGTTGATATAGAGGAAAATAAAGATAGAGTTAAAAGTCTCACGATAGAAAACTACGATCAGATAGGAGAAGTATCAAAAGAGCTAGGAATGAATATAGAGGTTTTTGATGGGATACTAAATGTCTTTGATGATAATTATTTTTCCTTTCTCGAGATAAATCCATTAGTTGTTAAAGATGGAGATTGCTATTTTCTAGATGCTGCTGTGCAAGTTGATAGTGCTGCAGAGTTTTTTATAAATGGGGGATGGGGGGCTGACGACTTTCGTGAGAGTCTTTCACGCGATAAGACGAAGGAGGAAAGAGAGATAGAAAGACTTAGAGAGAAAAGTCCTGCATCTTTTAGCTACGAAATACTAAATCCAAATGGGTCGATATTTCTACTCTTATCTGGAGGTGGAGCATCGCTCGTTACTGCTGACGAGATCTATCAGCAGGGAAAGGGAGAAGAGATGGCAAATTATGGAGAGTATAGTGGAAATCCAAACACTCAGGAGACTTATATTTATACAAAAAATTTACTTGCTACTCTACTCCATTCTAATTCATCTAGAAAAGCCATAATAATTTCGGGAGGCGTTGCGAATTTTACCGATATAAGAAGTACATTCAAAGGGCTTATAAGGGCTATGTCAGAGAGCGCGCAAAAACTGCGCGAAAACAAAGTTAAGGTTTTTGTTAGGCGGGGGGGGCCTTTTCAGGAAGAAGGACTCAGGATCATGGGGGAATTTTTAGAAAAAGAAGAACTATTAGGAGTAGTTAGTGGGCCTGATATGATCCTTACAGACATCGTAAAACCTGCAATCGAATACGTATCTTAATATGAATATCGAAAAGTTAAAAAATATAGAAGCAAAAATAATCGTTATCGGAAATCATCCTGCGATCATACAGTCTATTTTGGATTTTGATAATATTTCTGGCAAAAAATTCCCAAGCATCGTAGGAATAATTGCTACCGGCAGAAATTATCAAAGATTTTTTTATGGTAAAAAGGAAATCTTGATTCCGATTTTTAGTTCTGTAGAAAGGTTGCCAGGCAGTGTAAAAGAAAATGTAAATGTGTTTGTAAACGTTAGCTCCGGAAGAAGGGTTTTACAGTCATCGATAGAGGCGATAGACAATCTACCGAATTTGGTTATCGGAACAATTTTTGCAGAAAACGTTCCCGAAAAACATGCGATAGATTTAGGCGAATTCGCGAAGATAAAAAATATAGTTCTTATCGGTCCTGCTAGCGTGGGAATGGTTTTGCCGGAAGTATTTAAATTAGGTGCGATAGGAGGAGTAAATCTACCACAAATCGAAACCTCGGGGATTTTAAATAAGGGTGGGATTGCAGTTCTTTCTGCATCTGGCGGGATGGTAAACGAAATAATAAATATAGTCGCTCAAAGTCATAACAGCATCTCCTTTGCACTTTCATTTGGAGGCGATAGATTCCCATTGTTAGAACCTGTTGACGCCTTACTTGCTGCAGAACATGATGAACAAACCAAAGCTATAGTATATTATGGAGAGCTTGGTGGTGAAGACGAATACAAGATCGCAGAACTTTTGAAATCCGGTGAGTTTTCTAAAAAGGTTATTTGTTATGTAGCTGGAAGCGTTTCGGATCTTTTTGACACTCCCCCACAATTCGGTCATGCGAAAGCTATGGCAGGGAGCAAAGAAGAAAGCGCAACAGCAAAAAGAAAAGCGCTTCGTGATGCTGGGGCAGTCGTGCCGGATACTTTTTCGGAGTTTGTCGGAGCTATAAATTCGTTGGAAGACTATGGAAGTAGTAGAACTCATGATAAAATAGAAAATATGGATGACAGACGCCACGCTCTTATCGCATCAACCATCTCAAAGGACGAAGATGGAGATGTTAAAGTTTTGGGAGAAGATTTGATAAGCTTTGCAAAGACAAATTCGTTTGCAAAAATCGCCAGCTCCCTTTTTCTAGGGAAGAAAATAAGCTCAAGTGACACGGAAGAACTCGTCGATTTTATTCTAAAAGTAAGCGTTGATCATGGGCCATATGTTTCAGGTGCACTAAATACTATAGTGTCAGCTCGCGCTGGTAAAGACCTGGTTTCATCACTCTCATCAGGACTTCTTACCATAGGCCCGAGATTCGGTGGAGCCTTGAATCAGGCTGCGGATAACTGGTTTGAAGGGGTACGTAGCGGGAAAGATGCGCACGATTTTGTTGAGGAATTTGCGCAAAAGAAAGAATATATCCAGGGAATCGGACATAAAAAATATAGGGTAGACATGCCCGACCCTAGAGTAGCAGAGTTAAAGCACTTCGTAGATAGACTCGATAGTAAAAGATTCACAAATTTTGCTCTGGAGGTTGAAAAAATAACGACAGAAAAGAAAGGTAATCTTATTTTAAATGTCGATGGCATGATAGCGGCTGTGCTTCTGGATTATCTGTCAGAGAAAGAAGGATATAGCGATGACGAGTTAAGAAAATTGATCGATGCAGAATTTTTTAATGCACTATTTGTTCTCTCTAGAAGCGTGGGATTTATCGCACATTTTCTGGACCAAAAGAGGCTTGATGAAGGACTTCTTCGACTAAGCGAGGAAGATGTGGCTGATGCAAATATATAATAACGTTCCCCTATCTACAATTCTTTGGTACCAAATCGGAGGCGAAGCAAAGCTAGTGATCGATATTTCATCGAAAGAAGATTTGTTCGAAGCGCTCCAATATATAGAGAATAATAATATTTCCGATATCTTTGTAGTAGGGTTAGGGTCTAATATGCTTTTTCCTGACGAAGGGTTTAATGGTGCGATATTTAGATTTTTGGTTCAGGAAGATGGTGAAGGGGTAAGAAAGATTTCCGATAATGTAGTTGAAAGCTTTGCAGGTGAGGCTTTGGATAGCGTTATTAACTTTAGTCTGGATAGTGGACTCACGGGATTGCAGTGGGCAGGTGGATTACCTGGGACGGTGGGCGCCGCGGTCCGAGGGAATGTCGGAGCATTTGGGGGAGAGATAAAAGATAATTTTTTCAAAGCTCATTGTATAAAGATTCTTCCACATGGAGGATTTGAGGAATTGATTTTGACCCGCGATGAAATGGAATTTGCATATAGAAGCAGTAAGGTAAAAAAAGAAAAATTAATCGTAGTATCGGTACAATTCGAGCTTAATATCGCGACACAGGAAGACCTGCTTGAGGCCCGCGAAGCGTATTATGCGAATATTGTCTATCGTCAGGATCATCATCCTCTCGACTACCCAAATTGCGGGAGCGTATTTAAAAATATCTCAAAAAGTGAAGAAGTGGGGAAGGTTAAGTCAACCTGGGGAGACATCTCGGATCTTATCGATAACAAATGGCATGGAAAGGTTAGTATGGGATATATAATCGATAGACTTGGTCTAAAAGGATTTAGGGTAGGAAATGCTCAGGTTAGTAAAAAGCATCAGAATTTTATTGTAAATCTAGGTGGTGCAAAAGCAGCAGACGTAAAAGAAATTATTGCGACTATAGAAAAAAAGACGCAGAGCGAATTCGGTTTTACTCCGGAAGTCGAGATAGAAATTATTTAGGTTCATTGTCAAGACTTTTCCAAAGAATCATAGAAGCATAAGTCCTATATGGGCTCCATTTTTTAGATATTTCGATAAGTTTTTCATTTGATATTTCATCCAGCCCATACAGTTTTTTGATAGCGTTTTTGAGTCCTAAATCTCCTACAGAGAAAATGTCCGGACGTCCAAGCGAGAACATCAAAAACATTTCGGCGCTCCAGGCCCCTATTCCCTTTACCGTAGTCAGATTCCTTATTACGGTATCGTCATCATCTTCATGGATGGTTTCAAGAATAAGCTTTTTTTCTATTACCTTTTCTGCAAGGTCTTTGATATAGCTTATCTTGGGATAAGATATTCCGCATTCCCGCATTTTTTCTTTGTCTATTTTCAACACCCTTTCAGGGGTTATTTTCCCATCAAATAATTTCTGAAACCTCGTAAATATCGTTCCTGCAGCTTTTACCGATAATTGTTGTCCTACTATAGAGCGAATGAGACGCACAAAGTGCTCCGTAGATGGAAGCATAGGAACAAGAGGATCGATATTAATCGCAAGCTCGTAAAGAAGAGGATCAACTGTCTTGAAATGTTTCAGTGCCCGTTCGTGCATATCCGTATTATATATTATGAAGTTTGTTATAATTACCAAGTAAAATGACAAAAGCATTGATTTCATTTTCTGTTGCGGATATTCCGTTGGGCATAGCACTTGAGGAATATTTTTTACTTGCAAATCATCTTAAGGTAGATGGGCTGGAGATTGTTGTCGGATGGAAAACGAGATTTAATATGAGAAAGCTGGCGAGGCTTTCTAAGCGTTACAATGTGCCGATTCTGTCTATCCATCAGCCTGCATGGTCTGTTGCTGGATTCTGGCAGGATGAGGGTGCATTCAAGTTTGCTCAAAAATTTAATGCGATATATGTTGCTCATCCTATCGTGGTGCAGCCAATGAATGCTCCAAAATCTAAAGCTTATTTTAAGTGGCTGTCTGATATGAAGAAGAAATATAATCTTGAGATAATGATAGAAAATATGACGAACATCTATCAGTTGATGCCGCTTCTTCACTACGTTTCCAAAAAACATCACGATAGCGCAACAAGCCTTTTGTCATTTGAAAAGGTATGTAAAAAGTATGGATTTGGATTTACTTTAGATATATCGCATATTATGCAGCCAGATCCGCAAAATGCTCCAGGATTTAAGGAGCTTTTTCCTATCATGCGAAACATACACCTAAGCGATTTTACCAAGAAGAAAGAGCATATGGGTCTCGGGGACGGAGATTTGAATTATGAGGGGTTTTTGTCATATCTAAAGGAAAATAAATACGATGGAATAATTAACCTAGAACTTTGTCCGAGAATCCTCAATGCGCGGGAAAAGTATTATAAAGATATAACTGAGTCTGTAAAAATAGTTAAAAAATACCTTACTGGATGATTTCTCTTGACATAAAATAATTCTCCTGCTTTACTTTAATAGTGAATGGATTTCGTATAGGATTTATCGCATCTTTGAGTTTTCTTCTAATTATTGCTGTTTTTGCGGGAACGATGGGATATTTTCCTCCACCAGAGGGTCCTAAAGCTCCAGAATATCCTAACTATACTGACTATCAATTCCTGTCCCAGCCTCTGAATTTGCTCAATCAAAATCAGATCCAGCAAACTCCTATAGACACATCATATGAATCGGAATATGACAAAGCCCTAAGAGAATACAACGAAGCAAGGGAGGCATACGAAGAAGAACAGGCAAGTTTTGTGGAGGAAAAAATTGTTCCTTATGCTAGAAATGTATTTGTTTCATGGATAGTATTGCAGACGGTATTTGTTCTGATTGGTGTATTTTTCATAAAGATAAATAGCGAGCTTGTAGGATCAGGATTTGCTTTTAGTAGCGTGTGGACGATTCTTTTTCTCCCATTAGGAGGAATAATCTGGTATGCGAATTTATTAATTTCAAGTTTTGCTATGCAAGCAGAGAAAACTTATTCTGCAGACCCTATCCTTCAGGCAGTTATGTGGACATCGATCGCTGGAGTACTTCTGCTTACTATTTTCGGAAGTATTCTGTACGGTGCAATTAGGTTGCCTAGGATGAATTCGAATGTTCCCCCGCAAAATACAGGATTATAGCAATCAATTAGGAGGTGATATTATGGCTGATAGAAAAGAAAAAATGTCTACGAAAGTGATGGTAATAGTTTTTATCGGAGTAGCCTTCGTAGCTGGATATTTATTCGCAAGAGCAAAGTATAAGCCGCAGATAGTAGAGCTCGGGTCCATGGTTATGGATCGGGATGATACTATAAATACACTTAATGGTCTACGAAATAGATACATGCTGACCGATGATGGAGTAGTCTATTTACAGGATGGCGAAGCGACTCCAGTTGAGGATGTAGTAACGCTTACTGATGGGAGTAAAATAGATGCAAATGGTACCGTTTTGAGATCTGATGGTGATGAGGAGAAATTGGGAATCGGAGATTCGATACTTTTAGATGGAACAATAGTTACTGGATCTGAAGTAATGGAAATGCAGGGGAAGAAATAGAATTAGTTCTATATAAATTCTTCTTTAACTTCCTTTTTAAACTCCTTGAGAAGTTTTTTAATTTTTGGATCTATTACTACTGTACAATAAGGGTAGTCCTTGTTTCTCTCATAGTACCTTTGGTGGCTAGGTTCCGCCTCATAGAATTTTGTATATCCTTCAAGTTTTGTGACGATTGGGTTTTTGAAAGTTTTGCTTTTTTCTAGATCACTTTTTATTTTTTCAGCTATCTTTCTTTGTTTTTCATCATGATAAAAGATAGCTGATCTATACTGCGTACCGTGATCTGCTCCCTGTCGATTTAGGGTCGTGGGATTATGTGTATGAAAAAAAATCTGAACGAGTTTTTCAAAAGATATAATATCGGGGTTATAAGTGATCTGGATTGCTTCCGCATGGTTAGTATTTCCCATTGATACCTGATCGTAAGTAGGATATTCTATGTTACCTCCGGTGTATCCAGATTGTACTTTCTCAACCCCCTTGAGTCGTTGAAAGATAGCCTCTGTGCACCAGAAGCATCCGCCTGCAAAAGTTGCTAGTTCGTTCATATATATGATTATAACAGAGGGGGAAATTAACCTTGCAAATTTAGTTATAATAGCCCTATGAAAAAAGCACTAATTATTTCACTGCTTATTGCGACTATTGGTTTTTTGGGAGCTATCTTGTATATGATTCTTACCCCCGATGGGAATAAGGTCATAAATCCGCTAGTTGAAGAAGTTGAGCAAGAAGTCTTTCCTCTCAATAAATATTCTTTTGACAATCTTTCACAATCCGAATTTAACGGCAATCAAATAGAAATAGGAGAAAAAATTGACGAGGAAATAGACGAAATAGATTTGTACATATTTTATTTTTATGACCAGGATCCACAAGATGCAAATAATTTAAAAAAGGTCAGCGGACTCTTAACAGTTCCTGCAAAGGAGGGAAATTATCCTGTTATTGTTCAGTTCAGGGGGTATGTAGATAGAGAAATTTATGAAACTGGAATAGGCACTAGACCTAGTGCTACAGAGTTTGCACGAAATGGATTCATAACACTTTCACCAGATTTTTTGGGATACGGCAAATCTGATATGCCTTCGCAATATCCTATCGAAGAACGATTTCAAACATACTCAACATCACTATCGCTTTTGGCATCATTGAAGAATTTGAATAAAGCATTTGATAGAAAAGAGGCGTCACAGTCTGCTGATATTTCAAGACTTGGTCTTTGGGGCCACAGTAATGGTGGACATATAGCTTTATCAGTTTTGGCGGTTACTACAGAAAATATTCCTACGGTTCTTTGGGCACCCGTGACAAAACCATTTCCGTATTCGATACTGTACTTTACAGATGAATTTGCTGATGAGGGAAAAGCATTGAGAAAAGTTGTATCTGATTTTGAAAGAGATTATGATGTTTTTGACTTCTCTCCGACTGGTTATTATGGCAGGATGACTGCGTCTTTACAGATACATCAGGGAACAGCGGACGATGCAGTGCCACTTGCCTGGACGAATGAGTTCGTAGAAAAGCTAGATGAGCTGGAAATTGAAAATGAATATTTTGTTTATCCTGGTGCGGATCATGATTTGCGCGGCGGGTGGGATGAAGCGGTGCTAAGAAGCATAGATTTTTATAGGGAAGAACTCGAGCTTTAATAGATATCAAATTTTTCAAGAAGCTTTTTGTTTCCCTCGATCTGATAATTTAAAAGCTCTGAGTAGATACCCTTTTTCTTGGAGAGTTCTTGTGGTGTTCCATAGTTTACGACCATTCCGCTATCTATAACGATTATCTTATCGACGTTTTGGATAGTCGAGAATCTATGTGCAATTATTATGACAAGTTTTCCTTTCATGAGATTTTCGAGTGCGATTTGTACCTCATTCTCACTTTTTGCGTCAAGCGAGGAGGTCGCTTCGTCGAGGATTAGAATCGGGGCATTTTTTAGTACAGCTCGTGCTATCTGAATACGCTGTTTTTGTCCTCCGGAAAGCCTAACGCCACGTTCGCCTATTTCTGAATCTACTCCCTTTGGGAGTTTTTTTACGAACTCATACGCATTTGCCATTTTGAGTGCTTCTATAATCTCTTTTTCCGACGCGTTCTTTTTCCCATACATAACATTTTCCCGGACCGTTGATGAAAAGAGTTCGTTCTCCTGAAATACAAGCGCTATGTTGCTTCTTACAAAATTGTGCGACAAGGAAGAATAGGCTTTGTTTTTGATATAGATCTCCCCACCAGTAGGCGTATAGAGTTTCAAGATGAGGTTTACTATCGTAGATTTTCCAGCCCCGCTGTGTCCTACGAGTGCTACTTTCTCTCCCTGTTTGATCTTAAAGTTAATATCGCTAAGTACTGTTTCAGATTCTTCATAATTGAATGAAATATTCTTAAACTCTATATCAGGATCGGAAATTTTATTTGTCGTTTTTGTTTCTCTAAAATTTTCAGTAGATTTTAGATCCATTATCTCGAAATACTCTTTACTTCCTGCCTCTGCATTTTGAATTTGAGTAAGGATAAATGACATAGCAAATAAGGGCGTTCTGGCCATATTAAAAAGCTGAAGTATAAGAACCATCTCTCCAATCGTAAGGTTGCCTACGAAGGTATTATAAAAAACAAGAATATTTATGATGAAAAGAATTATTATGAGGGATAGATTCCTAGCAAAGTCGAACTTATGAAAAGTTGAGCTTTGATGAGCATAGATCTTGTTAATTTTGGATAAGTTAGATGATGTAGTATTGAATTCTGTTTTTTCGCTACTAAAGCCTTTAACCAGGCGTATATTATTTATTACTTCATTTATGCGGCCTCTGGTTACATCTTCTATCTTGTTCTTTTTGACTTCTTCCTTGCCCCATTTTACTGTTGAATAATATGAAAGTGTCAGATAAACGGGAAAAAGCGCAAACGTGGCAAGTGCTATGGTCGTGTCATAGTAAGCTAGGACTATTATCGTGAATATGCTTTGGAGAAAGGTTGGCAGGATGAAGTTTGACAATCCATTTAGAAATGAGTAGGTGGTTTGGATGCCGCGATTTAGCTGATTTACGATTTTCCCCGATACTTGTGAGTCGAAGTAGCTTTGTGGAAGAGTAAGCACCTTTGCGTAGAATTTTTCGGTAAGAAATTTTCTGAGTCTTCCTGCAAAATGATCACCCAGTCTGTTTGATATAGAGGTTATACCTATGCCTATAAAGTTTAGCAATAACGAAAGTACAACTAAAAAGATCAAGCGTTCGATGCTGCCATCCTCTCCCTGTACTCTTGCTACTATGTCATCTACTATGAATTTCGAGATTATTGGCGAAGCAAGCTGAAGCGCAGAAGAGACCAGGATGAGAATAGATATGATTGTTATAAGCCCGTAGAGGGGTTTTGAGATTTTTATGATCTTGAATATATTCTTCACGATTGCTTATTTTAGCACGTAAATAGTCTTATGGAACTCTTTTCTCAGACTGTTGTAATTTTTACAATAGTTCGTGTATAATTCGATGCGATATTAATAAAAGCGATACTTAGCGCTATCTTGAATTGCAAGTATAAGCCGCGGTTTTCCGCCGCGAAAGATAAGTATCCGCAACCCAGAAGGGTTTTTCCGTTCAGCGGGATTGCTCAAAACCTAACGCCGGGTGTAAAGGAAGGTTCATGTTACCCTCTCAAATCTACGAGAGGATTTTGTACCCCACTTACAAGGCTAAAAAGTATTATGGAAAACGAACAAGCTTCGCGAAATTATCGTGGAGAAATAAAACAATTCGTAAAGAACAAGGGGCAAGTAATTGCGTCTGGAGGGATCCTTGCAGGACTTAGCATTTTCGGTATGTGTGAGGCGTCAAATGCAGATAATTCCAGTGATGATGAGTATCAGGATTTTAGTTCTACGCAGCTTGTTGAGGAATCATTTGCCCAGGCTGAAAGTTATCAAAGTTTTGTAGATAGGATTATGGAAGAGTCAAAAGAAAATGTAGACCAGATGGAACAGGAAATGCAAACAGATGAAGAATTCGACCTTGAGACTCCTACCCCAACTGCTACAAGTACGCCAACTCCGACGATGACTCCTACGCTGACACCCACTCCTATTCCTCCAACTCCAACTCCTGAGCCATATATTCCGACTCCTACCCCAACGCCTGATGTTTCTCCTCAATCACAATCTTCTTCGAATGTGCCTTCTAACTGCCCAGAATTGATTGCAGATACTTTCGGTTGGAGTGGTTGTGCGATATCATACTGTGAGAGCGGATGGGATCAGAATGAAACAGGTGATGCTGGAGAACGCGGGTGGTTTCAAATCCACCCTATCCATAGCGATTCAACTTACGATCCTGTAGGAAATGTCGCAGCAGCAAATAGAATAAGCAATGGAGGAACAGATTGGGGTGCGTGGTCTGTTAGGGGAGTTCTTAGTAATGGTGGATTTTGTCCGAATGGTGAAGCTGTACCATCTCGATAAATTTTACTATTTCCAATAGTCCTTATTCTGCGCCGATTATTATCACAGCGTCTTCATCGCCATCGTAGTTGGTTGAGGTATCACCGATGGTGTATTCATCCGAAAGATCGCTTTCCAACAATTCGAGTAGGGCATTATTTCCGTTTGCTACAGAAATTTCTGTCTCCGTGTAGTCAAAATTGTCTGCATTTTCAGTTCCTCCAACGGTGTAGCCTAAATCACCTAGTATGTCAGAAAGCCTTCCTGCAGCCCCTGCTGTACCGCTTCCGTTTTGGATAAGTATTGTATATTCTGAGCGATCTATATCAGAATCGCTGTCATCCTCATCTGTATCAGCATCCTCCTCTGATGCTGAGTCTTCATCTTCTGGTGTTGGCGCAGGGGTATCCGTAGGGGACTGTGTTATCGCGGGTGTTGCAAATATGTCCTCTTCTTCAGGTTCTTCATCTGAAGAGAATGCGGAGATTGCGACTATAAGAACAATTATTATTATGAGGATTCCTCCGATTATCGCGAAGAGTTTTTTCTTATTTTTTCTTCCTCCTTGAGATTCATACACATAAGATCTTCTGGAGTGTGCTTGCGGCTGTTGTTCGTCTTCCATAGTCCTTACCTTGCTCAACACCATAATACCACTTTTTTCATTAAATTCAAGTTAAATTGAATATTTATAATAGAATTTAATAGCAAATAGTATAATATTTAAATGAAAAAGTTACTGATCATAATTATTATTCTCGTTTGCTTCGGGATATGGTTTTCTCAGAGGGAGAATATTAGTCTAGAGAAAGATATGCTCAATCCCGTTGAAGGTAAAAAGCTTCTAAATCAACAAGAGGAAAAATTCATTTTTGTACCCTATTGGACATTCTCGGATGAGCTTGATGTGAATGAATATGGTAGCCTCATATATTTTGGAGTATCTATTGATGAAAATGGCATCGATAAAAATGAGGAGGGATATAGGAAAATGGATTCTTTTGTGCGTTTTGCCCCAAGTGATAAGAAAAAATACCTTACATTGCGGCTAGTTAATAGCGAAATAAATGAAAAAATAATCGAGGACGACACCTTTCAAAGAAAGGTTGCATCCCAACTAGCTGATCTTGCAAATAGTCATGAGTTTGATGGCGTGGTGATAGATTATGAGACGTCAGCATTCGGATTTGAATCAGTAGAAAATGAGATTACTGATATGTATAAAGTATTTAACTCAGAAGTTAAAAGGAAGGATTTGGAGCTGCTGGTTACTGTGTTTGGAGATACATATTATAGAGCTCGTCCATATAATATCGGAGAAATAGGCAAGCTTTCTGATGGGGTAATTGTTATGGCATACGACTTTCATAAGGCGAGACTAAATCCGGGACCGACCTTTTCTTTATCTGATGATGATAAATACGGCTATAGCCTTTTAAGCATGGTAGATGATTTTAGTGAGGATGTTCCGGGTGAAAAAATAATTATAACTTTAGGATATTTTGGATATGATTGGAAGCTTTCTGATGACAGAACAAGTATGGGTATGGCTGAGCCGCTTACTACAAATCAATTTGAATCTAGATTTTTAGCTGGATGCGATTTTGATAATTGTAGAATCAACAAAAATAATGATGGTGAGAGTAGCGTTTTGTATGAGGATGAGGAAGGGTATAATCATGAAGTTTGGTCTGAGGACATGGATTCTATCGATCGAAAGATCACCGCGCTAAATGATAAGGGTGTGAGGAGAATCGGTATCTGGGCATATTCATTCTACTAGGGCTTGAAAACGAAACTATAAGGATGTAAACTCAGCTTCATAGTAATGAAATTGCTTAAGGCTTTATTACTGCTCACCCTGCTTTCTTTTTTTATGTCTGTAAAGACACCTGTCGAAGCGGTAGGTTTTGAAAGAACAGAAATTGTTTCCGGCCTAACTGCTGCAGTAAAGTTAATCCATTTACCTGATGGAAGAATGTTGGTTGCAGAGAAAGCTGGTAAAGTTAGGGTCATAAAAGATGGACAGCTTCTTTCGGCCCCCATGTTGGACATTTCGGATCATGTTAATAATTATGTAGACAGAGGGCTTCTTTCCATAGCAATAGACCCTGATTTTGAGGAAAATTTTTACTTATATCTTCTCTATACGCATCAGGGCACGAACGATCCTGCTGATAAGAATAAGACGAATAGATTAGTCAGAGTTCAGCTCCCATCAGCAACTGCAGACGAAGCTGTTCCTAGCATTAATCCCCCAGAGGCTATAATTTTAGGGTCAGTAGATGACCCATTCTGTGGGCCCGGATTAGACTGCATGCCCATAAATAGCTATTCTCATGCTATTGGAGATATAGTTTTTGATGAAGAGGAAAATATATTTTTATCTGTTGGAGATGGTTCCGAATATGATTTTGTTGATCCGCAAGCTTTGCGTGCTCAAAATCCCGATTGGCTACTTGGCAAAGTTTTGCATATAAATAGAGAGGGAGAAGGTCTAGATTCAAACCCTTATTATAATGGTGATCCGGATGCGCCCAGGTCTAAGGTTTACCAGATGGGTCTTAGGAATCCATTTAGGCTTACCTTGCACCCTGATTTCGGATTGTTTACAACAGACGTTGGGTGGTATTTGTGGGAAGAGGTAAATCATGGAGGAGTCGGAGCAAATTTTGGGTGGCCTTGCTTTGAGGGGAATGATCCTACCACAGAGTATAGTACAAATCCTCAGATATTGGATTTTTGTCAAGATATGTACGATAACCCTACAGACAAAAAACCTTTATATGAGTATAGTCATGAAGGGGGAGGGGGAGCAGCAATCGGAGGAGCGTTTTATGATGGTACGGAATATCCTGAGGAATATCGTAATAATTTCTTTTTTGCAGACCATGATAAGAAATGGGTTAGAAGACTGAGCTTTACCTCTGAGGGAGAGTTCGAATCAGCTGAGAACTTTATGGCGGATGTTCAGGAGCCTGTTATGGTTTTTTCATATCCGGATAATGGCGATATAGGCTGGATTTCTATATGGTCCGGAAAAATTATCCGTGTGTCATATAATGAGAACAACAGGGCGCCGGTTGCAGTTGCTTCTTCTAATATAACTTCAGGGGCCGTGCCTTTGACTGTCGAATTTGACGGATCATTATCTTCAGATCCAGATGAAGATGAGTTAACGTTTAATTGGGATTTTGGTGATGGCAGCAGTTCAGCAGAGGTGAATCCTGTTCATACATATAGTAGTCCGGGAACTATGAGTGTTACTTTAACGGTTTCAGATGGATTTAGTGAGGCTACGGATACTATTACTATTAATGTAGGAGATGAAGCGCCTGTAATTAGTATTACTTCTCCAATCAAAGACACGAATTTTGTAGCTCCTGCAGCAATACAATATAGTGGAAGTGCGGTAGATACTTCAGGTAATCCTATTCCTGCAGAAAATGTAAGTTGGAAGTTGATAATTCATCACAATGATCACATCCACGTCGAATTTGATGGTGTTACTGGTTATGCTGGGTCAAAAACACTTCCATATCATGCAGATAATTCATTTTATGAGCTAGAATTTACTGCCACTGATCCTAATAACGGCTTAACTTCTAAAAAAACTGTAAATTTTTACGTTCTTCCTGAAGGATCTGGCTCGGAAATTGTAATATATGCGGCAGGGACGTTAGCTCATGATTCTTATCCAACGATGGAGTTATTAGTAGATGATGTTGTCGTTGCTAGTTATGAAAATGTTATGGGAGATCCTCAAGAGAGAATGTTTGAACAGTTTGCCTATAATCACACGTCTAATGTTAAGGCTGAGCAGATAAAGGTCAGATTTACGAATGATTTTTACAGTCAAGCTGAGGGACAAGATAGAAATCTCATGGTTGATAAAGTGATAGTTGACGGTATAACCTACGAAACCGAAGATCAGAATGTTTTCTCAGTAGGATCGTGGTCTGCAGATAACGACTGTGGTCCAGGCTATAAACGCAGTGAAGAGTTAGCATGTAACGGATACTTTTCTTATGCAGGAGGTAGCCTGATTGAGGTATTTGCTGCAGGTACTCCAGCTGGAGGAGTTTATCCAAATGCTCAACTTGTCATAAATAATGTGGTGGTTGCGACATCTAATAATATCCAAGGAGATATCGAGAATAGAGATTTTGAAAGAATTGCATATAGATATCCCATAAAGCTTACCGAGAGTGATAAGATCCAAGTCAAATTTACAAATGACTTGAACGAAAATGGCGAAGACAGGAATTTAATAGTTGATAAAATTAGAGTTGATGGGATAGATTATGAGACAGAGAGTTCTAGTGTATTTTCTTTTGGCTCCTGGTCAGCAGCTAATAGTTGTGGGCCAGGGTACAAATTAAGTGAAACACTTGCCTGCAATGGATATTTTGAATATACATTCTCAAATCCACAAGGATCACAAATTGACATCTATGCTGCTGGGACACCTGCAGTTGGTGTTTATCCAAACATCGAGCTTCTTATTGATGATGTGGTGGTAAAAACATTTTTTGGAGTAGGTTCTACCTTCGGTCCAGGGTTCTTTGAGACGCTGAAATATACTCATAGAGATACGGTTTTACCTTCACAAATAAAGGTACGTTTCATAAATGACTATTACGATGCGTTAACTGGAGATAATAGGGATGCATTTATTGATAGGATAAGCATTGATGGAGTTGATTATCAAAGCGAAGACCCATCAGTTTATTCGGAAGGTTCCTGGTCAGTAGGTAATGGTTGTGGTGGAGGATATAAAGCTTCTGAAATGCTTTCTTGCAATAATTCCTACTTTCAATACTAGATTTTTTCCACGAAAAAAGAGCGGAGGTGCTTTATCAGAAGAACTCTGACAAAGGTTTGATCCTGAATGGACCAAACTTCCGCTCTTTTCCAGTTGTGCAGTTAGCTCTTAGCGTTCTTTTAGTTCGAAGTACGGATTGCTGATTCCGTTCATGAACGCTTCGAGTTTTACCCCCGTTAACCTCCAGTCGATTACGACGTTAGGCCGAGGGTGCTGCGCGTTGTAGTAGACGAGACTTACGAGCATCGGATAATTCTGCACCGACGCAAGCATTTTCGCTACCCAATCCGCTTCCAGCGGGAGATTCTCAAGTGAGACTCCCACCTCAGGGATGATGATAGGTTTGCCATAGCTGGCAAACCCTGGGTACATCGACGCCATCAGTTCGTCGAAGCTCAGGTATCCACCCTTCTGCCACACGTATGTGGCAAATACGGTGAATCCCACGAAGTCGACGTAGTCGTCGCCAGGGTAGTACACAGTGTAATTCGGGATGTAGCCCGCGGGGCTCCATAAGAAGCGTGCATTCGGAGCACTCTCCTTAATGATCCCGTACACGTGTCGCCAAGCTGGCGCATAAAGCTCCGGTTCGGTGTCCCATGGGAATGAGCCGTTAAGGTCCATCTCGTGAGCAAACCGAATGATGATCGGAGATCCGCCGTCATACCTGCCGATCAGGTTACCCCACGCCCGGATGTAGTCGTCGTACTTGCCGTCGACAATATCCTGCAGGGAAACTCCCTCAGATCCATCTGGCGACCAGATCCATGGTTCCCATGTGATCAGGGAGATCTGGTTCTGCTCTGCTGCCGTCAGTATCTGCGTGTCGAGGTAGTCCATGGTGTCCGGATTCCAGTCTGCAAAGACCATGTTGATCTTGCTGATGGAGGACAGGGCTTGATCCGGATCCCAGGCTCCTATCGCCACTCCAGAAAATTCCTGTTCGACGAATCTCGCAGAAACTGTAGGAAGTGGTGTCGGTGTTGGGGTCGGAGTAGGCGTTGGGGTAGGCGTTGCCCTTGGTGGCGTTCTGGTAGGGACAGGAGTTGAAGTATTGGCATCGATTTGAGAGGGCGTTGCTGCCCGCTGCAGATCTGGTGCCTCAGTTATAACTACCATTCCCCCATCTGAGAAAGTGCGGGCTATCGGCGACGATTGAGGTTGTATTAGTGCGATTGCTGTAGCTGATGATGCGATAGCAACAGCAGCAACCCCAAAGTACGCGGCTTTTCGTCGATACGCCACCAGCGTTGGACGAGACCGAAGCAGGTGCTTCTGGGAGCTTATGACCACCGCAAGTTGTGTCGCGATGGTAAAGGCCGCCCAGAAACGGAGCTGCGGCGCCTCACCGTTGCCGGTCATGAAGCTCGCTGCGATTCCGCTCAGGGACAGGATGATGAGAAATCCATGCATGCGGAATGCAGCAAGGGAGTCTTTTTGCACCTGTGTACCTTTTGCGGTGACGACGTACTGGAGCTTCCGATAGAAGGCGACCAGAAGGAAGGCCCTGAAGTATATTGGAAGTGCTCCTAGCGTAAGGAACATCCCTTTCAGTCCAAGTCCCTTCTCTCGCTCCGGGTCGAGGTAGAACCTCTGACACCATCGCTCGATAAGCACCGAGATTAGGAAGGGTGGCATCGCATGGTAGGCCCACTGCCAGATGTCCATAGCTCCCGCCGACACTCCGAAGAGTAGGTAGAGAGAGGTGAGGATGACAGAGAGTGCCATGGTGACGCCTGCTAGGTAGTACGTCTGGACGAAGAAATACCCCAGTCGTCTCTTCCAGTTGAACTTGAGAAGGAGACGGGGAGAGTCGTCACGTACGATCTCGAAAATCCCGTAGGACCAACGAGTTTGTTGGTTAAGGTATTCTTCCCATGAGGAAGGGCCTTCTCCGATTGCGATGATCTCTGGGACGTAGATTCCTTTCCAGCCTTTGGATAGCATCCTCATGCCGGTCAGGTGGTCTTCGACGATCTTTGATGCATATCCACCCGCGTCTTGCAGAGCGGATGGACGATAGACGTGATTGGTGCCGATGAAAAGCGGCATCCCGAGACCATTGAGTCCCTGTTGGAGGGGACCATGGAAGCAGAATGACTGCTCGGCTGCACCACGTGCGATCCAGTTTTCCTGGTTGCCGTAGATCTGAGGACCGACAACGAATCCCACCTGGCGATCCCGAAAGTACCCGAGGGTCCTATCGAGATAATCCTTGGTGGGCACGTGGTCCATGTCCATCTGAGCTACGAAGTCGTAGGCATCTTCGTATGCATCGCGCCATGCGTTGTGGTTGCCCGCCTTGGTCTTGGCCTTGAACGGGCCCGATGGCTGGTTGTATCGTCCTATCCCCTTTCGGGAAAAGTGACGAACACCCAGTCTTTGGCACATGTCCTTGACGATGACGTCATCTCCCTCGTCGAGAACCCACGTGTCGTGAGGATAGTCAACTTCCGTCATGGCTTTGAGCGTTACCTCTAGCATGTCGTAAGGTTCTTTTCCCGGAACGAAGCACGTAAGCATCGCGACTCGGAGTCCTGGACGCGGTTTCTGGTAGGGTGTCCTTTTCATGTGGGACACGATGTACCAGAAGCCCAGGCGTTGCACGAGACCGTGCCAGATAACGCCTGTGAGGGCAAGGTAGAAGACGATGTCGAGCCAGTCGAATCCTCCCTGTCCCCAGTTCGATGGGATGTGGTTGGGATTAAACCACCAAACCGCATAGCGGATGATGGCAAAGATGGCCAGCGTCACCACGAGGGTGAAGAAGACCTTCTCTTTCCGGGACATCACGTTCATCTGAATCTCCCTGTGGGATCGGTGAAGGCTTTGATGGTGGCAAGCAGAACGGGAGGAGTCCTCGCCTTCTGCTGGCTGTTGCTCCGGTTAGGAAGCATTAAGGTGAGCCACCATGCGGTCGGATCGATCGTTGGGCAGAAGTTTGTCATCATGTTGATGAAGACAAGGACAGTGCCCCAAGTTGCCGAGAGCATTCTTGTTTTCTCCTAGGTCAATCGTTGTTGGGATGGTCGTGACGGGTATTTCTTGCTTTGCAGCTTGTGTACCCTGGTATCATTGTCAATGAGCGCAGTCTTTCGACGCACAACTGGTTTCTTGGCTAACAAAAAAACCCACGCAAAACTTTCGTTCATTTGCAGGCAGTCTGTGTCAAGATATTGTTGTCACCTTGGTTTCAAGAATCCGCTCCAGCTAAGGAATGGCTTATCGACCTAGAGTGAACAACAACTGCGGAGATTATAAGGGTAAAGAGCAATTAGAGTCAATGGCTTAGAGTTTTATCTATTAAGATAAATTACTCATATTTTGGAAAAGAATGGGATTGAGAATTTTACTTTTTTAATTACTTTTCGGGTTTCAAAAAGAGATGTTCCGAAAATTATTTTTCTATCGTCATATAGTAGATAAATTTTCTTCGCTTTTTCTTTGAGATTTTCATCTTCGAAAAATAGTGAGGACTGATGCATTCTATCCTCCTCGAAGTTATAGATAGTTGCTCCTGTTGCGCGGTAAAGATTACTCGGGTCATAAATCTTCTCAAATCCCTGCCGTATTTGTCTTCGGATCATAATCGGATAAGACGTCTTATCATTTATCCTTATCTCGATTCCCTGGTAGGTAAACTTTTGTGTCTTTAGATATATAAAAATTCTGCCTACACTGTAGTTATACTTTCGAGCTTTCAAAAAAGCACTCTCTACATGATGAAGAATTCTTGCCCAGAGCACGCTTTTTTCGTTTGTCGCAGGGGTAACTGTGTGGGATTTGGTTATAGATTTATATTCTCTTTTTACGCTTGGATCAACCTTAAAAAGAGATGTGCCATTTAACTCGAGCCAGATTTCATAAAAAGGTTTTGGATAGAATTTTTTAATAAAATTTTCTGGACGGATAGCATAGTCATATGCTGTGTTGATGTTAAACCTTCTTAATTTTGGTGCGCTCCTGTATCCTATTCCCCAGACCTTTGAGATATCTATCTGTTTTAAAAGTTCGACCGTTTTTTCTTTAGGAATTATAGTAAGTCCAGAGGGCTTGTTGAGATTTGCGGCAATTTTTGCAAGAGATTTAGTAGTCGCGATCCCGATAGAAACAGTTATCCCTAATGAGTTTTCTATTTCATCTTTCATAGCCCGACCGATTTCGTAATACGACATCTTTAGAGGTCTTGTGAGTCCTTTCAGGTCTGCAAACCCTTCATCTATAGAATAGATTTCGACAGCGGGCGAGTATTTTTTCATGATGGAAAACATTTTGTTTGAGAATAGGTGATAGAGCTTGTAGTCGGAATGCGTGATTATGACTGTTGGAAATTGTTTTTTTATTTCCCAGCATGGCATGCCTCTTTCTACGCCTAGTGCTTTTGCTTCATAGGACACTGCTGTCGCAATCCCTCGCTCCATGCCGCTTACGACAGGTTTTCCCTGAAGGTGAGGATTTACTGCCTGGGTTACTGATGCAAAAAATGCATCTGCATCGAGATGTAGGATTGCTTCAGGCCATGAGGTGGACATAATACATTTTGAAAAATCTTTTTAATAAATTCAGTATTTTTTTACTTCTCTTTCTGATCATAGTCAATATTTGCGCATCACACTTTTTACGATCCCAAAAACTTTAAGCTCCTCTACAGGGATAAATTCAGGGTAGTTAGGATTCGCGGCACGCAGGATACTTATCCCATTTTTGCGGTCCAGAATCTTTAGTGTCCATTCGTTATCTATGAGTGCGAGGACTATGTCTCCTGCTTTTGCCTGCGCGGTCTTTTCTATGACTACCATGTCTCCGTCAAATATTCCCACGCCTTCCATAGAGTCACCAGAGACTTTTAGCAGAAATGAACTGTTAGGTTTGTCGATAAGGTATTCGTCAAGTGAGAGAAAATTTAGCTCCTCCTCAGCGCCTGTCGGAAATCCTGCTTTGATATTCCCCAGAATCGGCACCTGAAAAAAAAAGTTGGTCGGGGAGAGTTTGTTATTTAGCTTTTGTAGATAGTTTTGTTCTATAAGGTTATTTACGATTTTGTGAATCGCATTCTTTGAAGAAAGATTAAATATCGAAAGCATTTCAGAATAGGAAGGTATACGTTTGTTCTTCTTATAAAATGATCGAAGTGATTCGAGATATTCAGATTTCATACCGCCAGAATAATATAGTGAACAATCGTTCACCTGTCAAGATATCAAATTAATACTATTTAATACTTTTTACTTTTGTGTTATAAAACATTAAAGGTATGGCAGACTTCAGGGAAACCTTTCATAATCCTCACGTAGTTTTACCCGTAATTCATGTCGAAACGCCTAACCAGACCATGAGAAATGCAGAAGTTGCCTTTGATTCAGGCGCAGATGGAGTCTTTCTAATTAGTATGCAGGGGATGGACCACAAAAGATTGGCAGAAATGCAGGAGATGGTAAGGGATGAATATATGGCCTGGTGGGTAGGAGTCAATTACCTGGACCTGCCAACAGTAAATGTTTTTGATGCTTTAAGTCCAAATGTATCCGGGGTCTGGGCAGATAACGCTGCTATAAGTGAGTGGGTAGAAGAGCAGTACGAAGCAGAAAGGATAAAACGGGCTAGGGAAGCAAGTAATTGGGAGGGACTGTATTTTGGAGGAGTAGCATTCAAATATCAAAGAGGAGTAAATAATCTCGAGAAAGCTGCTCAAATTGCGACACGTTATATGGATGTGATAACAACAAGCGGAAAAGGAACGGGGTCTGCGCCTGATACTGAGAAAATCGCAAGAATGAAGGGCGCTGTGGGGGATTTCCCATTAGCCATTGCTAGTGGTATTTCGCCTGATAACGTTCATAATTTTAAAGATATAGCCGATTGTTTTATAGTCTCGACAAGCCTTCTTGTCCCAGAAAGCGAAGAGTTTGATCCTGGTAGAATGAAAGACTTAATGCAGGCAGTCAGAGGCTAATTGAAGTATTCCCACACCTTTTCAGATATCCCTGCTTCTATCTCAGTAGCTGTGGTTTGATCCGCCGTTTCAGACATAAGTACTATTATATAGTCGCCATTTGGTGAGTAAACTATCCCCGCATCGTGCTTTACTGCGCCCAGTTCACCCGTTTTATGTGCTATTGTTGTGTTTTCTGGTAGATATTTAGGGATCCTGTCGTTAAGCTCCTGCCGTTTTAATATTTCCAACATTTCATTTGAAGCGCTTTCACTAACAATTTCGCCTTTATATAAGAGTTCATAATATTTAAGGATGTCATTTGTTGTAGTTGTAACGGAATCAGTCGATGAGTCATTCAAATTGTATTCACTTAGAAATTCTTCTACCTTATTCCATCCGATCGTTAAATATAGGATGTGAGCAGAATAGTTGTCAGAGACAGTTATCATGCGCGAAATAGCACCTTCTACCGTATTTCCTACAAATCCCCCAGTAATTTCTGCAGACTCAGATGCGATGTTAAGCCTCTCATTTATAGTAGATGCGTCAAAACCTATATTCTGGTCAAGCGACAAGTTCCCGTTTTCAATTTCCTTATAAGTAGCAGCCATAACCCAGAGCTTGTATAGGCTGGCAGAATCAAATTCTCTATTTTCATTTAAAAAATAGTACTCGTTAGTCTCCAGGTTTTTTATAGCAACAGCGTAAGTGCCTTCCGTATTTTCAAGCTCGTTTAAAACTATTTTTTCCATCTGACTTGACGCATCGATTTGGTTGATGCTGTTATCTATAAATTCACTTACGGGATTTAAAATGCCTGGTTCATTTTTGGCAGGGTTAATAGCAAGCCATAGAGGGGTTGCCAGTAAAAATATAACAGGAAGGATTTTTATGACAAGTTTTTGTCGGGAGGCGATTAGGCGCTGATAGAGTAAAGCTAAAATAAATACTATTATTATGAGAAAAACTAAATAGATATATTCCACGCGATAATTATACCAGAGGATCTTTGGGAGAATGTATTATAGAATTGTTATTTTTGAGGCTAAAATACAGTAGGCAATCATAAAACACCTTTTGACTGCATTTCCCCCTTGACGAATAAAAAAAGATATTGTATTATTCATTCACACCTTTTTTAACAGGTGTTTTATTTTTGAAAAAATATGGCAACAGCAAAATTTGATCGCTCAAAACCACACGTAAATATCGGAACCATTGGTCACGTCGACCATGGTAAGACTACGACAACTGCAGCTATTACTACAGTCCTTGCTAAAAAAGGATTTGCAGAAGCTAAGAAATACGAAGATATCGACAATGCTCCTGAAGAAAAAGAAAGAGGAGTTACGATTAATATTTCCCACCAGGAATACGAAACCGAAAAACGTCACTATGCTCATATTGACGCTCCAGGACACGCTGACTACATCAAAAACATGATCACAGGTGCAGCTCAAATGGACGGTGCAATACTTGTTGTATCAGCTCCAGACGGTCCTATGCCTCAAACAAGAGAACACATCCTACTTGCACGCCAGGTTGGAGTGCCTAAGATTCTGGTTTTCCTTAACAAGATAGACATGGTTGATGATCCAGAGCTTATTGAGCTTGTTGAGATGGAGATCCGCGAACTTCTTACAAAATACCAATATCCAGGAGACGAAACTCCTATCATAAGAGGTTCAGCTCTTAAGGCTATCGAAGGTGATGCAGAAGCAGAAAAAGCAATTCTTGACCTTATGGACAAGGTTGATGAATATATTCCAACACCAGAACGCCCTGTTGATAAGCCACTTCTTATGCCTGTAGAGGATGTTTTCTCTATTAAGGGTCGTGGAACTGTGGTAACTGGAAGAATAGAGCGCGGAATGGTTAAGGTAAATGAAGAAGTAGAGATCGTCGGAATCACGCCAAAATCTACAAAGACAATCGTTACTGGAATCGAGATGTTCCGAAAGCAGCTTGATGAAGGTCAAGCAGGAGACAATGCTGGACTTTTGCTAAGAGGTGTTGAAAAAGACGACGTAGAGCGTGGGCAGGTTATCGCAAAGCCAGGATCTATAACTCCACACACTGATTTTGAGGCTGAAGTTTATATTCTTACTAAAGAAGAAGGTGGACGACACACTCCATTTTTCACAGGATACCGACCACAGTTCTATGTTAGAACTACTGACGTAACCGGAGAAATCAAGCTTCAAGAGGGTGTTGAGATGGTTATGCCTGGAGATAACGCAAAGATGAACGTTTCACTTATCGTTCCAGTTGCTATGGAAGAGGGAATGAGATTCGCTATTCGAGAAGGTGGACGCACAGTTGGAGCGGGAGTTGTGACTAAAATCACAAAATAATATACCTTAGCAGGTAGTTTGCACATTTTATAATTTAGATTAAGAGATTTAGGTAGAACCTGCTTTTGGATAAGCAGGTTTTTTTTGTTAAAATAGGAGAAATATATGTCAAAAGGAAGAATTAGAGTAAAATTAAAAAGCTATGATCCTCGTATCATAGACAGTACGTGTCAGCAGATCATAGATACGGCGCTCCGTACTGGTGCAAAAATAATCGGTCCCGTACCTCTCCCTAGCAAAAGAACCTCATTTGTAGTTAACAAAGCTGCTTTTATTGATAAGGACGCCAGGGAGCATTTTGAACTTAAAACGCACAAAAGACTAATTGATATAGAATCTCCTACAGAGAGCACGATCGAAAATCTTATTCATCTCGATTTACCCACTGGGGTAAATGTCGAGATCAAGATGTAAAGACATCTATTTAACCTCATTTCTTCTTGCAATTCCAGCGTGAGCACGATATAATAGCTCTTGGTGATTATGACCTATACTTTGGAGGTGAATTTTGCTACATAAGTATTAAGTCCGGGCTTTAAAAAGCTTGAGCTTAAACGACTGTGTAGCAGTCGTTTTTTTCGTTTAAAGGGGTAAATATGAATCTATCAACAATAATAGGAAAAAAAGTAGAACAGACACAGGCCTTTCTGGAGGACGGAACTAGGGTTCCGTTGACTCGCGTGTTTGTAGGTGATAATTCTATATCCCAGATTAAAACCCAAGATAAAGAAGGATATATGTCGGTCCAAGTATCGTGGGGCAAAAGAAACAAGATTTCAAAACCACTAACTGGGCACCTAAAGAAAGCGGGGTTAAAGAATACACCTCGCTTTTTACGCGAAATAAGGGTACAGGATGTATCAGGATTTGAGAACGGTGCTGTTATAACCCCCGAAGAAGTGCTTGCTGCAGGAGATAAGGTAGATGTAGTAGGTACTTCAAAAGGAAAAGGATTTGCAGGAGCGGTCAAGCGTTGGGGATTCCGCGGAGGACCAAAAACTCATGGACAATCAGATAGACATAGAGCACCAGGATCTATCGGTCAGGGAACAACTCCGGGCAGAGTCTATAAGGGTAAGAAAATGGCAGGACGTATGGGAAGTGATAGGGTAACTATAAAAAATCTGCAGATAATGGAAGTAAAAGATGGAGAGATACTTATAAAAGGGCTTATCCCAGGACCTAAAAATGGATTGGTTATAATCACGAAAATCGGAGAGAATAAGAAATTTAGAGCACTTTACTCAAGTGTTCCAGAGATTGTAGAAGCTGAAGCAGAAAAAACTATCGATCAGGAAGAAAAGTTAGATGCAGTAGAGGAAGTTAAGGCTGAAGAAGTTTCCGAGGAAAAGAGTCCGGAAGTAGTATCTGAGAAAGCATCAACTGAGCCTGCAGAAGCTGAAGCAAAAACAGAAAGTGTCGAAGATACAGATGAGGTAGCAGATAAAGCCGAAAGTGATACAGACAAAAAAGAAGTTGAAACCAAATAAAATATGAAAGAAACAAAGGTAGTTAAAAAAACAACGAAGCCGGCAGCAGTAAAAAAGCCTGCGAAAGTTGATGTAAAAAAAGCGGAAGTAAAGACCGTGAAAAAAAGCGCAGACTCGAAAGTCTCTGCTCCTTTATTTGATATTTCTGGTAAAAAAAGCGGAAGCTTTAGTCTTCCATCGGAGCTTTTCTCAGGCAAGATCAATGATAAGTTGGTTGCGCAGGCGATACGTGTGTATCTCGCGAACCAACGTCAGGGAAATGCACATACCAAAACAAGGAGCGAAGTCAAAGGATCGAGGAGAAAGGTTTGGAGACAAAAAGGAACAGGTCGTGCACGTCACGGGTCTATTACAGGACCGATCTTTGTAGGTGGAGGTATCGTTCATGGTCCTCGTGCTCATAGTTTTGACTTAAAGATGCCAAAGAAGATGAAGTTGCAGGCACTGGTCAGCGCTCTTTCTGAGAAAAACAGCGAGAATATGGTTTTTGTATTTGATGGGAAGCTTTCGGGAAAATCAAAAGAGTTTGCAACGATGCTAAAAACGATAGTTATGAGTGATAAAAAGAAAAGCCCATCAGTTCTTTTCGTAAGAAGTAAAAATGATGATGGCGGCTATAAGGCATCAAGGAATATCGCAAATGTGCAGACAGCAACAGGATCCGATATTAATACTTACAGTGTCGTCAAGAATAAGGCAATCGTTCTTTCAAAGGATGCGGTTGAAGAGATGAAGCAGGTTTTTATAAAAGCATAAATGAAACAAGCATACGAAATAGTTAAAAGACCAGTTATAAGTGAACAATCACTTCGTGAAGGTGAAGCAGGAAAATATAGTTTTATCGTGGACAAGGCTTCATCAAAGGATGAGATAAAAAAAGCAATCGAGTCGATGTTTGGTGTTAATGTAACAAAGATTATGACAAATATCGTAAAGGGAAATAAGACAAGGCTTACTAAAAAAAGAAAAATAGTTGCAGACGGATCTTATAAAAAAGCTAGGGTCACACTTAAAAAGGGAGAAAAATTAGATATATTTGATGAACATATAGAGGGTAAATAATTATGGGAAAACTAAGAACAATACTAAAGAAAAATTCAGGACGAGACGCAAGCGGTAAAGTTAGCGTTCGTCATCAGGGAGGACGTCATAAAAGATTTTACAGGGCGATTGATTTCAAGCGCGACAAATTTGGAGTTGAAGGAAAAGTTGTAGGAATCGAGTACGATCCAAACAGATCTGCCGAAATAGTCTTGGTTCAATATGCCGATGGGGACAAAAGATACATACTACGTCCACTAGGGCTTAATGTAGGAGACAAAATTATGGCAGGAGATAAGACTGACATAAAGCTAGGTAATTCTATGCCTTTGAGACTTATACCGGTGGGTTCTCCAATTCACAATGTAGAGCTTACTCAGGGTAAAGGGGGACAAATAGCACGTTCTGCAGGAAATCAGGCATTTGTGGTCGCTAAGGAAGAAAAATATGTACACGTAAAAATGCCATCAGGTGAAGTAAGACGAATTTTTAATGAGAATTATGCTACAATTGGCCAACTTTCCCTCATTGAATGGAAAGATAGAGTTTTGGGTAAAGCAGGAGCTGCAAGGCGCATAGGACGCAGGCCTACTGTAAGAGGAGTAGCGCAGGATCCGGGATCTCATCCGCATGGAGGAGGAGAAGGAAGAACAGGAATAGGACTTAAATACCCAAAGACATATGCAGGAAGAAAGGCAGTAGGAAAGACGAGACTTAAGAAGAAATATTCTGATAAGTTTATTATCAAAGGGAGAAAATAAAAAGGACCCCCAGCCTAATTTGGGGAAAAATTATGAGTAGAAGTGCTAAAAAAGGACCATATATAGACGCAAGAGTCATGAAAAAAGTCATGGCTCAGAAAGAAACTGGTGCAACAGATCAAATAAAGACTTGGTCGAGAAGCTGTCAGATTCCACCTGAGTTCGTGGGACACACATTTGGTGTGCATAATGGGAAAAACTTTATAACGGTGAAAGTTAATGAGTCTATGGTAGGTCACAGGTTAGGAGAATTCTCTCCAACTAGACACTTTAGAGGACACGGAAGAATAGTCGCAAGAGATATAAGCAAGACCTAATAAATATTATGGAATACAAAGCAGTTGCAAAATACATAAAAATTAGTCCACGCAAGGTAAGGCTTGTTGCGGATGCAGTACGAGAGCTGCCTATAGAGGAGGCAAAGTCATCTCTTGCCGGGCTTAATAACCGTGCAGCAGAGCCTTTACTGAAGGTTTTAAATAGTGCTGTCGCAAATGCTGTTAACAATGGGAACGCGAATAAGGGAGACCTGGGAATAAAAGAGATAAATATAACCGAGGGTATCAGATATAAGAGATATCATTATGCGGGACGTGGGAGAGTTAGGCCATACGTAAAAAGAACCAGTCATATAAATGTGACTGTGGTAGATAAGAATAAGAAAGGAGGCGCCGAAAGCGTAAAAGCTGTCGACGCAGGAAAGTAATATGGGACAAAAAGTTAATCCAATAGCGTTAAGACTTGGAATACATCATGAATTTAAGAGTGTAGGATTCTATCCTAGAAAGTCCTATGCAAAAAATATCCTGAAAGATATCCAGATCCGTGATGCACTCCTAAATAAGCTAAAACATGCCGGAATTGGGGATGTCATTATTGAGAGGTCTCAAAATCATATCAAGCTAACTATTTATGTCACGAAGCCCGGAATAGTTATCGGACGTGGAGGAGCAGGACTTGAGGTCTTAAAAAAAGATATAGTGAAGTTATTAAAGGCTGGTGAAGTAGATAAATCTGGTGAGCAGAAAATAGAGATCAAAGTAGAGCCTATTAAAGACCCTAATCTAAGTGCCAGGATTGTTGCTTCAAATATAGCAGACCAGCTGATTCGCAGAATGCCTCACAGAAGAATTATGAAGCAAACAATAGAGCGAGTTATGAGCAGCGGTGCAAAAGGAGTAAGAATCGTTCTTTCCGGAAGAATTGCTGGAGCAGAAATTGCACGCGTAGAGCGTAATCAAGCTGGAAAATTGTCATTATCGACCATCCGTGAGGATATAGATTTTGCTTCGTATCCGGCTCTTACCAAGAGTGGATATATCGGAATAAAGGTTTGGATAAATAAATAAAATAATATGTTACAGCCTAAAAAACAAAAATATAGAAAACAATTTAAGCCAAGGAGCTTGCCTCATATGTCACATAGAGGAAATGTGGTAAGTTTTGGTGAGTTTGGATTACAGGTAACAGAGCCGGGTCATATTTCCAGCCGCCAGATTGAGGCAGCAAGAAGAGCTATTGTGCATTATATAAAAAGAGGGGGAAGAGTTTGGATAAGAATATTTCCAGATTTGCCACTTACAAAAAAGCCACCTGAGACCAGGATGGGCGGAGGAAAAGGGGATATAGATCAGTATGTTGCTGTAACTAAGGCTGGGCAGGTTGTATTTGAGATGAGCGGTGTTGCAGAAGACGTAGCAAAGGAAGCGCTGCGACGTGCAGGACATAAATTACCGATCAAAAACGCATTCATAAAAAGATAAATATGAAAAAGACAGTAAAAGAAGAATTAAAAACAAAAACAAAAGAAGAGATGGTAAAGTCTTTAAAGGATTTAAGAGCGAAAATCTCTAAAATGTCTCTTGACATTTCTATGCAAAAAGAAAAAAATACAGCTCTTCTTAAAACAAAGAAGAAAGAGGTAACGAGAATATTAACTTTTTTAAATCAGCCTCAAATAATTGAGGATAAAAAATAAAATATGGCAAAAATATTAACAGGTACAGTAGTATCAAACAAAATGAAAAATACAGCGGTAGTTGCAGTAGATAGAGTTATTGCGCATCCGTTGTATGGAAAAAAATTGAGAAGAACGACTAAGTTTAGTGCAGATACAAATAATATGACTATCGAGGTTGGAGACACAGTAAGAATAGAAGAAGCTAAAAAACTTAGCAAGACAAAACATTTTAAAGTTATAGGAAAGGAGACCTCAAAGTAAAGTTTGAGTTTTTGATATGGTACAGCACAGAACAATGCTATCAAGCGCAGATAATAGCGGAGCAAAGATCCTCCAGGTTATTCAGATATATGGAGGAACAGGGCGACGTTATGGGTATATAGGAGACATAGTAGGTTGTGTTGTAAAAAAGGCTTTGCCTCATACTCAATTCAAAAAAGGAGACAAGGTAAAGGTTGTTCTTGTCAGAAGCAGGAAAGAGTTTAAGAGGAATGATGGAACCTATATCAGATTTTCTGAGAACGCTGGTGTGATAATCGAAAACGAAAAAACAAAAAATCCTATGGGGACAAGAATATTTGGTCCTGTAGCAAGAGAAGTTAAGGATGCAGGATTTGCGAAGATCGCATCACTTGCAAAAAACGTAGTATAAAAATATGAAAATAAGAAGAGACGATACAGTACAGGTTATGATGGGAAAAGATAAGGGTAAGACCGGAAAAGTCCTTAAGGTAATTCCTGCAAAAAAAATGGTACTGGTTGAAGGATTAAATCAGTTCAAGAAGCATGTAAAAGGTCAGGTGCAAGGGCAAAAATCTGAAATTGTAACTATCACAAAGCCGATGCATGCGTCTAAAGTGTCGTTAGTCGATCCTAAAAAGAAGAAACCTACGAGAGTTGGTTACAGAACAGAAAAAGGTGAAAAAATAAGATTTGCGAAAAAATCGCAAGCAACTATATAAACAATGAAAGTTAAAGCGTCAGTTAAAAAAAGATGTTTGAAATGCAAGATTATCCGCAGAAACGGAAAAGTTCTTGTGATTTGTGAGAACCCTCGCCATAAGCAGAGGCAGGGATAGTATTTATTAAAATTATGAGTAGTTATAAGAAAGAATTTGAAACAAAAATAAGAGAAGATTTAAAGAAAAAGTTAAATCTTAAGTCAGTTATGGCAGTGCCAAAGGTAGAAAAAATCACTGTAAATACAAGTATGAAGTCATTTTTACAGGATAAAAAAAATCTGGAAAGAGCTGCTGAGGAGCTGACAATCATAACCGGTCAAAAACCAAAAGTTGCAGCAGCCAGAACTTCTATCGCGACGTTTAAATTGCGAGAAGGAGATAAAATAGGACTATCAGTAACGCTGCGAGGAAAACGAATGTATGATTTTTTGGAAAAACTGATTTCCGTAGTCTTTCCTAGGGTTAAAGATTTTTCAGGGATAGACTTGAAAGCTTTCGACGGACGGGGTAATATAAGCGTCGGGTTCTCTGAGCAGATAGTTTTTCCAGAAATTGATCCAGGCCAGACCGAGGCAGTAAGATCTTTGCAGGTGACCATCGTTACCAGTGCAAAGAATAATGAAGAAGGGAAAGCTCTTCTTGAAGCATTCGGAATGCCTTTTAAGAAAATAAATAAAGACGGTATAGCAGTAAAAAATTAATATGGCAAAAAAATCGACAATAACAAAATTAAGTAAAAAGCAGAAATTTAGTACGCGAGAGGTCAACTTATGCTCTCTTTGTGGAAGAAGCAGAGGCTATATGAGACTTTTTGGAATGTGCAGGATCTGTTTTAGAGAACGGGCATTAAAGGGTGAATTTCCAGGAGTAAAGAAATCGAGCTGGTAAAAATTATTATGAATTATCCAATAGCATCATTTTTAACACAAATAAAAAACGCATATATGGCCCGAAAAAAGGTCGTGGTATTTCCTCACTCAAAAATGATTGAGGCAATAGGAAATATCTTGGTGAAGGAAAAATTTGTTAAAAGCATAAAAATAACTGAGGATGGTGTCAAAAAGAATGTTGAGGTTGGGCTTTTGTATCATAGCCACGAACCGGCGCTTTCCGAGGTAAAAATAGTTTCTAAGCCCTCGATTCATACTTATGCAAAAAAAGATGACGTAAGGCACGGAATAAATAGATTTAAGACAAATATTTTGTCTACCAATCAGGGGGTTATGACAGCAAAAGACGCAATGAAGAAAAAAATAGGCGGAGAGGTTCTCTGTACAATAAGTTAATATGTCACATATAGGAAAACAACCAATAAATATTGAATCAGGTGTCGAGATGGTAATTGATGAAAGAGAGATTAGCGTTAAAGGGCCTAAGGGAACTTTGGGTTGGACTCTTCCGAAAGGAATAGGAATTGATTTGAAGGATAATGTAGCCACAGTTGTCATGAAAAAAGATGACAAAAATCTTTTGAAGTTTTACGGCCTGACACGATCACTTGTCGCAAATATGGTTACTGGAGTTACTAAGGGGTTTGATAAAAAGCTTGAGATGGCAGGAGTTGGATATAGAGCAAGAGTAGACGGAAGAAGCTTAGTTCTAAATGTCGGATACTCTCATCCGGTAAAAATTGATCCACCTGAGGGAATCACAATTCAGGTAGAAGAGGGAGTAATAGTTGTGAGTGGAATAAATAAGCAATTAGTAGGAGATATAGCTAGTAAAATAAGAGCTGTCAGAAAGCCCGAGCCATACAAGGGTAAAGGAATAAAATATGTAGGAGAAAAGATAAGACGTAAAGCTGGAAAGGCAGCAAAGTCAGCATAACAATTATGAAAGATCTAGTTTTAACAAGAAAAAAAAGAGCAATCAGGACGAGGTATAATATAGCTGGGAGTCAGAGAGCAAGACTTAGCGTATTTCGTTCGAATAAATATCTTTATGCTCAAGTAATCGATAAAAGTGGTGCAAAAGTGATTGCTAGCGCTACATCCAAGCAGTACGAAGGTTTAAATAAAACCCAAGCTGCGCAGAAGCTAGGAGAGGATTTTGCAAAGATTGTTATCGATAAAAAGATAAAAGATGTGGTTTTTGATAAAGGGTCTTATAAATATCATGGGATCATAAAGGCTTTTGCAGACTCTGCTCGAAAGGGAGGATTAAATTTCTAATATGTACGACTATAACCAAGATAGAGAAAAATACGAGGAAAAGATAGTCCAGATAAATAGGGTATCTAAAAAGACTAAAGGCGGAAACACCATGAGGTTTTCGGTGCTGGTTGTTGTTGGAGACAAAAAGGGGAAAGTTGGAGTAGGGCTAGGAAAATCGTCAGATATAGCATCAGCTATCCAAAAGGCAGTGTCTTATGCAAAAAGACACTTTATAGATGTGCCGATAGTAAATGATACTATTCCTCACGATATTTATCTAAAGCTGGGAGCATCGAAGATACTCTTGAAGCCTGCGCCTCAGGGAAGCGGTCTTATCGCAGGAGGGGCAGTCAGAAGCGTTGTGGAGGCTGCCGGAATCAGGAATATTTCGTCAAAGATACTGGGAACAAACAATAAGGCAAGCAATGTTCATGCAACATTTGCGGCCCTAGAGAAATTGAATAATAACTAATATGACAAAACTAGATAATCTACAGAAAATAACGAAAAAGCCTTTAAGAAGATTAGGTCAAGGACACGGTTCCAATAGAGGAAAGACTGCAGGGAGAGGTATGAAGGGACAAAAGGCACGAACAAAAATTTCCCTTTCATTTGAAGGTGGAGCATTGCCTTTGATCAAGAGGTTGCCTCTACTTCGTGGTAAAGGACGAAATTATACACTCAAAAAAGATTTTTACGGAGTAAATGTTAGATCTCTTGAGGCTCTCCCAGCGAAAACTATAGTTGATGAAAAGAGTCTACTAAAGTACAATATTATTTCTAAAGATAATATGAAAAGAAGTGCTGGTATAAAAATATTGGGAAATGGAGAGCTTTCCAAGTCACTTACAGTAAAACTTCAAGTTTCAAAAGGAGCGAGAGAAAAAATCGAGTCTGCAGGTGGATCTGTAGAATAGAAATATCATGGGGAAAGCACTTGACGTTATCAAAAAAATCTTTAAAGACCCCGAACTCAGAAAAAAAATCCTAATAGTTTTAGGTCTTCTTTTAGTATTTAGATTTCTGGCACATATTCCGGTTGCAGGAGTAAATATAAATCAGCTTAGGTCTCTTTTTGACCAGAATCAGTTCTTGGGACTTTTGGATATTTTCTCAGGAGGAACTTTGTCTAACTTCTCTATTCTTGCAGTTGGAATCGGACCATACATCTATGCCTCTATCGTGATGCAGCTTTCAGCAAAAATTTATCCGAAACTAGAAGAGCTTCAAAAAGAGGGTGAATATGGAAAAAAGAAAATAACACAATATACCAGATACGCTACTGTTCCTTTGGGTATTCTTCAATCCATAGGTATGTACACTTTGCTTCGCAGTCAGGGGCTTATTGGAAATCTATCACCGATTGATCTTGTTGCATTTATCGCGACCATGCTTGCCGGAACGATGCTTATTATGTGGATTGGAGAGATAATTTCTGAGCAGAATATCGGGAATGGAATCTCTTTGATAATTTTTGCAGGTATTGTCGGGCAGCTTCCAGTTGCTGCTTTTCAGGTTATAACTACCATAAATCCGGAGCAGGTTATAAATATGATGATGTTAACGCTTATCGGAATACTCGTTATCGCGGCTATAGTTTTCGTCAACGAGTCTATCAGAAAAGTCCCTATTATGTATGCAAAAAGAATTAGGGGAGCAAATTCTCAAGCAGCACAGTCCACGCATTTACCATTGAGACTTAATTCTGCAGGTGTTATTCCTATTATCTTTGCGATTTCACTTGTGCTTCTTCCATCTCTTTTGGCAAACTATTTTGTAGCATCCAGCAACGAGCAGCTGGCAGCGCTCGGTACATGGATAATAGCTAACTTTGGGGTAACAAGCGTGCTTTATAACGTTGTATATTTCGGGCTTATATTCGGATTCACTTATTTTTATACCGCTATAATCTTTAATCCAAAAGACATCGCCGAGAATGTGCAGCAAAGCGGTGGATTTATACCGGGGATCCGCCCTGGCAAACAGACAGAAAAGTATCTTAACTTTATTATTACCAGAATTACCTTATTTGGAGCATTATTTTTAGGAATTGTTGCGATTCTTCCGAATGTACTACAGGCATATACTGGTATTCAGACCCTAGTTATCGGTGGAACTAGTATTCTGATTGTCGTGACAGTTGTTATAGAGACTGTAAAGGTTTTGCAAGTTCAACTCGTTAATAGAAGCTACGACAAATTTCTCCAATAACTCCATGAAAATAATTCTAATAGGTATTCAGGGCTCTGGTAAATCCACTCAAGGAAATCTCCTGTCCGAAAAACTTAATATCCCATATCTATCTACAGGGCACATATTCCGTAAAATAGCCAAAGAAAAGACACCATTTGGTAGATATATCAAGGAGACTTTAAATGCTGGAGTCCTCATTCCTGATGATAAGACACTCGAGATAGTAGATGACTATTTGGGACGCGCCGAGTATAAGGAGGGATATATACTTGATGGATTTCCTAGGACTGTAAAGCAAGCAGAGCAATTTCACGAGAAAATTGATTGTGTTTTTTATCTGAATGTTTCCGATCGTGAAGCATTGTGGAGGCTTTCTTATCGTGAAGATGAGCGTGAGGATGAGACTCTTCTCGCTCTTCGCAAAAGAATAGAATTATTTCATGAGTTGACAGAGCCAGTTTTAGGTTATTATAGAGAAAAGGAGATATTAACTGAGTTAGATGGTGAGGAATCAATAGAGCAAATCAATAAAAAAATCTTGGAGAAAATAGATAAATAATCCCATGGATGATAAAAAAATACTTGCCTTTGTAGGGATGCCTGGCGCCGGCAAGAGTGAAGCAGCTGCATATTTACAAGAAAAAAACATTCCATTTATTAGGTTTGGTAGCTTTACCGATGAGGGGGTTAAGTCTTTAGGCATGGAGTTGAATCCAGATAACGAAAGGATCGTTAGGGAAAAATTTAGAGAAGAGTTAGGAATGGCCGCCTACGCCATTAAGGCAGAGCCAAAAATTTCTGAAATGCTAAAAACGTCTCAAATGGTAGGTATTGACGGATTATATTCATGGGAAGAATACGTCTTTCTAAAAGAAAAATTTCCAAATCTAATTTTAGTGCATATTTTCGCAGAACCTAAAGTTCGCTATGAAAGATTGTTAAATAGGCCAATCAGGCCAATCCCAATGGACAAGTCCCGTGAAAGAGACATTGCTGAACTGGAAAAACTAAATAAGGGCGGTCCCATCGCTATTGCAGATTATATAATTGAAAACGAAGGCGATTTAAATGAAATGAAAAGTAAGATAGATAGGCTTTTAAATAGACTGGGTTAATTATGGACGATAAGACAAAGAAAAAAATAGAGATAATGCAGAGGGCTGGCGCCATACTCGGACAGGTAATGGATGAGATAGTAGTTTTTGTGAAAGAAGGTGTAACAGAGCTTGATGTAGATAGGCTTGCTGAGCGGAGAATCCTGGAGCTCGGGGGAGAGCCTGGATTCAAGAAAGTCGAGGGGTATAAGCACACAATTTGTGCTTCAACAAATGACGTTGTAGTACATGGCATTCCACAAAACAGAAAGCTTGAAAATGGCGATGTATTTGGATTTGACTGTGGTGTTTATCTTGAAGGATTTCATACGGATATGGCCGAGAGTGTTATCGTAGGCGAGGGTGATAGTGGCAAGGTAAAATTCCTTGATGTGGGTAAAAAAGCTCTTTTTAAAGCTATTTCTGAGGCAAAACCGGGGAATCACGTAGGAAATATCTCGAAAGTAATGCAAGAAGGCATAGAAGGTAACGGATACAGTATAGTTAGAAGTCTTGTTGGGCATGGGGTAGGAAAAGAGTTACATGAAGAGCCGGAAATTCCAGGATATCTTGAGAGAAGTATTGATAAGACGCCACAATTATATAGAGGCATGACGCTTGCTATCGAGGTGATTTATAATATGGGAAAAGCAGACGTTGTCTTTGAAGGATCAGACGATTGGACTATAGTATCTGAAGACGGATCCCTGGCTGGCCTTTTTGAGAGGACGATATATATTGATGACAATGGGCCTAAATTGATCACAAAACTGTCATCAGACACATTAAATTAGCAAGTTCAAATGAGGCTTGCGAATAAGCTTACTATTTGTTAAAATTGGAAGAATTATTGGAGCAATATATATGGCTCATCAAGGATCAGTAGAGATAGACGGGATTGTAAAAGAGGTTTTACCTAACACCCTTTTTAGGGTTGAAATAGAAGGAGGAAAGTTAATACTCTGTCATCTATCCGGAAAAATGAGAATTCATTTTATAAAGATATTACCGGGAGATAGAGTAAAAATCGAGATGACTCCTTACGATACAGAGAAAGGTAGAATAATTTATCGTTATTAATAACTTCTTAAAAAATCCCACAAAGTAAAAAAAATATGAGAGTAGCAGGAGTAAACATACCGGACGGAAAAAGGGTTGATATTTCATTAACCTATATATATGGTATTGGTAGAAATATGGTAGGTGAAATCCTGGAAAAGGCAGGAATAGATCCTACGACTAGAACTAACAAGCTAACAGACGAAGAGGTAATTAAGTTACAAAAGACCTTAGACAAGTACAAAATAGAGGGAGATTTACGGGCAGACAGAACGTCAAACATTAAAAGACTTAGGGATATCAATTCTTATAGAGGAACAAGACACACGAGAGGACTGCCAGCCAGAGGACAAAGAACTCGTTCAAATGCTAGGACAAAGCGGGGAAAGAGAGTAACGATTGGTGCTATAAGAAAAGACGTAGCGGAGAAAATGGCAGCTAGTAAATAAATAAAATATGGCAAATACAGCAAAAAATAAAAAGACGGTAAAAAAACAAACGGTTGTCTCTACTGGTAAGGGCAAGATTTTTGTTGGAACGACCTTCAATAATACGATAGTGACTATTACTAACGAAAAAGGAGACGTGGTTGCATGGAGCAGCAGCGGAAAAGCAGGATTTAAGGGAGCAAGACGTTCTACTCCTTATGCCGCAACTCAGGCAGTAGAAGAATCACTAGCGAAAGCACGAGAGGTGGGTATTAAATCTCTTGATGTTTATATAAAAGGTCCAGGAGTTGGACGTGATGCATCATTGCGCGCAGTCAGAAATTCAGGAATGGGAATCTCTATGATAGCGGATGTAACACCAATTCCTCACAACGGCCCGAGAGGAAAGAAAAGAAGGAGAGTTTAATTATGGCAAGATACACAGGTCCAAAACATAAATTAGCGAGACGAGAAGGCGTAAACATAATAGGTAAAGCCTCTCAATCTCTTGAGAGAAGGCTCAATGTTCTTCCTGGATCTCTGGGAAGAAGATCTAGACGCTCAAGACCTTCGGAATATGGACTGCAGCTTCGAGAAAAACAAAAATTAAAGAGAATTTATGGACTTTTCGAGAAGCAATTCAGAAAGAACGTTATAGAAGCAGAACGTATGAGTGAAAATACAGAAGAGGCTCTAATTCAGCTTTTGGAATCGAGACTAGATAATGTCGTGTACCGTTTGGGATTTGCGCCTAGCAGGCCTATGGCACGCCAAATGGTATCTCATGGACACATCAAGGTTAATGGAAAAAGACTAAATATTCCATCATATAAAGTAAAAATTGGAGAAAAAATAACAGTTTCGGAGAAGTTTGTTGCAAATGAAATCAACAAGAAAATGATTGAAGATAATCAAACAGAGCTGCTTCCTAGCCTATCGAAGGATAAAATGACCGGAGAGATGAAGAGGATGCCAAAAAGCGAAGAAATAGCAAATCCAGTAGAATATCAATTAGTTATTGAATTTTACTCTCGTTAGTAGTAAAATTAACTTTTGTTGAACATGAATAGACCAACATTTCAAGTAAAAGAGGAAAAAAAGGAAAACGGATATACTCAATTTGTTATTGAGCCGTTAGAGCCTGGATTCGGACACACATTGGGTGTCGCGCTTAGACGTGTGCTTTTGACTAACATCGAAGGCGCAGCTGTCACCTCTGTAAAGATAGATGGTGTACAGCACATGTTCTCTACACTAACAGGTCTCAAAGAAGACATAATTGAGCTTATATTTAATATAAAAACTCTCCGTGTTAAACTTCCTGAAGGAGTATCTTCTGCAAAACTAATTCTAGAAAAAACTGGTCCCGGTGATATAACTGGTGCCGATGTAGAAGGTAAAGACGGAGCAGAGATAGTTGATCCAAAGCATTATCTGGGTAATCTTGCAGACAAAAAAGCAAAGATTTCTGTCGAAATGACTGTAGAAAAGGGATTTGGCTATTCTCTTGCAGCAGAAAGAGAAATTACAACGGTTGGAGTCATCCCGATTGATGCAATCTATACTCCTGTAACGAAAGTTAACTACAAAGTTGAACCTACACGCGTTGGAGGACAAACAAATTATGACAAATTGATTCTTGAAGTTTCAACTGATGGCAGTGTTGATGCAAAAGAAGCAGTTGATACTGCAAGCTCAATCCTGGTCTCTTACTTCAAACAGGTTTATTCACCTGATCAAGAGGATAGTGAAAGTGTAGTAGCAAGCGGAGAGAGCAAAGTAAAACAGGTTGGAGAAGATGTAACCGTAGATGAATTAGATCTACCTACAAGAATTTATAATAGCTTGAAGAATGCAGGAATGGAGACTGTCGCAGATATTCTTAATACTCCACGCAAGGAGCTTATGGCATACAGAAATTTGGGAGCGAAATCGCTTTCGATAATTGAAGAGGCGCTAGATAAAAAAGGAATTGAATTTAGCAGCAAATAAATTTAACGGTTCTTAAAAGTTACAATCATGCGTCAAGGTGACGCATTTTTTTTACGAATGATATATGAAAAAGAAAGTTTTTGGAAGAAGATTTAAAAAAGATGTAAATCAGAGGAAGGCATTATTTAAAAACTTAATGCGTTCTTTTATACTGAACGAAGAGATTAAGACAACTGAGGCAAAGGCAAAATCAGTAAAAAGCCAGATTGAAAAACTGGTAACTGTCTCAAAAAAAGGAGAGGAAGCAGCGTACCATCTTAAAAAGGACATAAGTGAGGATGCGGTTAATAAATTAATAAAAGAGATCGGTCCAAGATTTGAAAAAAGACCAGGAGGTTATACGCGTATAGTAAAATTAGGAAATAGGACAAAAGATAATGCTGATATGGTTCTTCTCGAATTTGTAGAAAAAGGCGAGAAGACAGTTGAAAAGAAAGTTAAAAAGTCCGAATCTAAAAAAGAGAATAAAAAGACAGTAAAGGCAAACGTAAAAAAGAATGTTGAGAGTAAAAATATGCAAAAAGTAAAAACCGTCGCACCAAAACAGACAGTAACTCGACAAAAGAAAGGCTAATATGGATAAGACAACTAAAGCAACAAAGGTAAAAGACATACAAAGAGATTGGCATCTGGTTGATGCTAAGGGAAAAATATTGGGAAGAATCGCAACTGATATCGCACAAAAACTTATGGGTAAAAATAAATCATATTTTGTTCCGAATTTAGATTGTGGTGATCATGTGGTCTTGATAAATGCTGATAGGGTTGAAGTGAGCGGAAACAAAGAAGATAAGAAGAAATATACGAACTACTCTGGTTATCCAGGGGGACTAAGAACTAGAACTTATGCAGAAGTAAAAAAGCAAAACGCAGAAGAAATAATAGTGCATGCAGTGCGAGGGATGCTTCCAAAGAACAAGCTAAGAGCAGAGATGTTAAAAAGGCTTCATGTGTCAGATGGTGCAGAGCACGAATACAAAGATAAGTTTTCAAATAACTAAACTATGGTAAAAGCAAAGAAAAATACAGTTAAAGATTATATTCAGACAGTAGGCCGACGTAAGTCAGCAGTGGCTAGAGTTCGACTTTATCCTAGCGTCCGTAAAGTACAGCTTGGAGACCTAGAGATCGAAAAAGGAGAGGTTAGCGTAAATGGAAAAATGATGAAAGACTATTTTGGATTTAAAGCATACGCACCAGAGTTCAACAAGTTCCTCAAGAAATTAGGAGCAGAAGGAAAATTCATCTTTACCGTAAAAGTTGCTGGTGGTGGTGCAAGTGGACAGTTAGATGCTATGATCCACGGCGTTGCTAGAGCTTTAGACAAACAAGATACGGATGTGTATCACCAGTTGCTTCAAGATAACGGTTACTTAACAAGAGACGCACGAGTTCGTGAGCGACGCAAAGTAGGAATGGGCGGAAAAGCCCGACGCAAGCGCCAATCTCCTAAGAGATAGTATCTATTTCCTGTAGAACTTTTTTTATCACATCCCAACTGTATCCTCGCGACTGTAATCTTCCTACGATCCTTTGTTTTCTTTTTTCAGGGTCTAGTCTATTGAATTGATGGAGCCTTTTTCCGATGTATTCTTTTGCTGTTTTTAGATCGTCTTGAGCATTTTCTAGTGTCATCTCAGATAAATCTTTGTTTATTCCTTTTTGCTTTAATTCATAAGATATCATTCTTTTACTCCTGCCTTTGAGCTGTCTGTCCCGCGTAAATATTTCTGAGTAATTTTTGTCGTCCAAAAATTTATATTCCACAAGTTTTTCTATAGCAGAAGTTATTTCTTCATCCGAGAATTCTTTTTTCTTCAGATAATCGTAGATTTCTTTTGTGCTTCTATTTTTGTATGAAAGATATTTTAGCGCTCTATCAAAAGGTGTTAGCGGATTAGTTTTGTTCGTCTTCATCATTATCGACTCCGACTTCTATCATAGACGATCCTGATTTTGTTTTCTCAAGTATTTGCTTTTTAATCTTTTCGGCTACATCTTTATTTTCTTTTAGGTACATCTTTGCAGCTTCTTTTCCTTGACCAATTATTTCTCCCTCATATCTTAGGAAAGCCCCATTTTTTTCGACTACACCCATCTCGATTCCTACATCAAGTATGCCACCTTCTTTGGAAATACCGTCGGACATGATATCAAATTCTGCGATCCTAAAAGGAGGTGCAACTTTGTTTTTTACGACTTTTACACGCGATCTAGTACCGATTACTTTGTCTCCTTGTTTTAGTGTTTCGATCCGCCTTATATCCATTCTGATAGACGCATAGAACTTTAACGCCAGTCCTCCGGGTGTTGTTTCTGGGTTACCGAACATGACTCCGATCTTTTGTCTTAGTTGATTTGTAAATATTAGAACAGTTCTGCTTTTTGAGATTATTCCTGTAAGTTTTCTTAATGCTTGCGACATGAGGCGTGCCTGCATCCCCATTACAGAATCTCCCATCTCTCCTTCTATCTCAGCGCGGGGTACGAGAGCGGCTACCGAGTCAACAACAACGACATCTATTCCACCGCTGCGTATCAACTGTTCCGTTATTTCAAGTGCCTGTTCTCCAGTGTCTGGTTGGGAGATCAGAAGGTCATCCAGCTTTACCCCGATGGTCTGAGCCCACATAGGGTCTAGTGCGTGCTCAGCATCGATAAATGCTACAACGCCTCCCTTTTTCTGGGCTTCTGCAATGAGTGAAAGACTAACTGTAGTTTTTCCTGACGCTTCCGGACCATAAATTTCAATCACACGCCCCCGAGGTAGTCCGCCAACTCCGAGCGCTATGTCGAGTGGGAATGCGCCGGTTGGTATAACGTCGATTGTGAGGTTTTCGTTTTTGTCTCCGAATTTCATGATGGAGCCTTTTCCATATTGCTTCTCGATTTGCTCCATTGCCATCTTTATGGCTCCTGCGCGTCCCGATTCTTCTACTTGTCCTTGAGGTATTACTTTCGATGATTTAGCTGACTTTGCCATATTCAATTAATCCCATTGTAGCAACTTTTGTTATAAATTCAATACCGTAAAATTTAGTTTGCGTTGATTTTATCTGATAAAATATATTTCTACGGGGTGTAGTTTAAAGGTAGAATGCGCGGCTGGGGGTCGTGTGGCTGGAGTTCGATTCTCCGCACCCCGACTTAGAAAAAGCTAAAGCATTTTACTTTATGATAAGATTACTATATGAAAATGAGTCTTGAACAAATAAATAAAGAGCTAGTAGGTTTGGATGGTTGGAATTTAGAAAATGATTCAATTAAGAAAACTTATCAGTTTGAAAATTTTATCGAGTCTATCGACTTTATAAATAAAATTGCACCGATTGCAGAAGATATGCAGCACCATCCTGATATTAAGATCAACTACAATAAAGTCGGTATCACCCTTTCGACCCATGACCAGGGTGGTGTAACCGAAAAGGACTTTAGACTTGCAGCCAAAATTGATAAACTATCTGCATAGATCCTCTGTGATAGAATATTTTGCACGATGACAAAAAGAAAACTTGCTGTTTTTGATATAGATGGAACCCTCTTCCGTTCGAGCCTTCTCATAGAACTTACCGATGCGCTGGTTAAGTCGAATATATTTCCAGCAAGCGCAAAAAAAGAAATAGAGAAAGATTATTTATCCTGGCTAAATCGCGAAGGGGAATACGAAAGTTATATAACAAAAGTTGTACAGGTTTATAAGAAAAATATCGTCGGGAAAAATGAGTCAGAAATTGAGCAAACAGTCTTGCAGGTGCTCTCGAAAGAAAAGAAGAAAGTTTATAGGTATACAAGATATCTGATAAATAGTCTGAAAGAAAAAAACTATTTTTTATTTGCTATATCAGGATCTCCTGGGCATATTCTTACCAGTTTTGCAAAAGATTTAGGATTTGATAAATATCTAGGAGGTTATTACGAGCTAGTCGACGGAAAGTTTACAGGCTTAGAGCCTTATGGAAATCCTGCTATGGATAAGAGAAAAACACTAAATGAATTCTTAAGTAAAAGTGAAATAGAGTTTGATCTAAAAAATTCTATAGGCGTTGGTGATACTGAGTCAGATATTGCCTTTTTAGAAATGGTAGGGAATCCGATAGCTTTTAACCCAAATAAAAAATTGGCTTCTCATGCGAGGAAAAATAGATGGAGGATTGTGGTGGAAAGGAAAGATGTAATTTATGGTATTTCTGAGTTTGAATTTCTAAAAATTCCTTGACTTTTTCTCCTGATAACGTTTCAATATAATCAATGGTTAAAGTTTATACTGCTTTATTGAGGATTAGTATCGGTTTTATTTTTCTTTGGACTTTTTTGGATAAGCTTTTTGGTCTGGGGTTTTCAACTCTTTCTGAGAGGTCATGGATATCAGGGGCTTCTCCTACAGCAGGGTATCTGTCGAATGCTACACGTGGTCCGCTTGCAGAAGTATTTCAGAGTCTCACCGGCAACCCAGTGACAGATTGGTTGTTTATGCTCGGTATGCTTGGGGTTGGAGTAGCTTTTGTTTTAGGTATCGCGTTAAAATTTTCCTCCTTCGCTGGAGCTGCGATGATGGCCCTTTTATATCTGTCGGCCTTCCCTCCAGCAACTAATCCGTTGATAGATAATCACGTAGTTTACGCTTTGCTGTTGTTATTTTTAGCGCAAGCAGATGCAGGAAATTATTTGGGATTTGGAAAAAATTGGAACAAAGGCTCAGTAGTAAAAATGTTTCCCTTCCTTCGTAATTAAGTAATTTTACCAGCTTGTTCTTAGGTGATCCATTGCATATTTCAAATCTCCGTTTACTTTCTTTCTGGGGTTAAATATATTCTGTGGGTCAAAAATCTCTTTTGTTTCTTCAAATAGCTTTATAATTTTTTCTCCGTACATTTCTTCGAGATAAGGAGTCCTTATAAGACCGTCATTATGCTCCCCAGTTATAGATCCTTTATGTTTTGCGACGACCTTGTATACTTGATCAGAAATCTCCGGGATTGCAGTCCTTACTTTTGGATTCTTAATATCGACTAGGGGAATAATGTGGAAATTCCCATCACCTACGTGACCTGCGACTGTAAAAATAAATTTAGGATGCTTTCTTAATATGTCGGTAATTTTCGGAATAACATCTGCGATATCATAAGGACTTATTACAAAATCATCTATAAAAGGAGCCGTGTGTTTATTTCTGATTTTTTTTCTAAGTAAATTAAAGCTTTCTCGTCTTACAAGCCAGTATTTCTTCTGTTCTTCTTCTTCTGCGATTTGCGTTACTTTCCTTAGAGATTTTAATTTTTCTCTAAGAGTATTCAATTTTGTTTTTACTTCATCAGGGTCATTGCTTGCAAATTCGACTTGAAGCACCAAGCTCGGTAGCCTTTTGCCTGTAAATAAGGAGAGAAAAGCAGGCATAAAAGCTAGTCCTGCCTGGATCATTCCGACCGGACCTAATTGTCTTGCGAATTCCGGGAAATATTTTAGAGCAAGCTTTAGAGTGTTATCGTCATACGATTCAAAACTTTCAGGTTTCAAAGGCAGCACTTCGTCTATAATTTTCCCTAAATGAGTCATGCTCCTGAGATAAATTATCAACATTGCACTATGTTTTTTTGTCTCTACCAGTTCCAAGTCACCTTCGAGCATCAATCCCAGCGTTCCTTGCGCCCCTGCCCACAGCTGAGTTAAGTCAAATGTTTTATTTTCTTTATCGTAAACATTCCATAGAGAATATCCTGCAGAGTTTTTGGATACGTTTGGTTTGGCATCCATTATAGTTTTATAGTTGTCATTGATGAGCTTATGCATTTTTCTATATATTTCGCCCTCAAAATTTTTCTGTGCCATTTTCTTTTCGAGCTCTTCCTTATTTAGTTTTTTAAGTTCATAAGTATTTCCATCACTAAGAACTACCTCCACTCGCCTTATATATTTTTCTGTCTTCCCATACTGTAGAGATTTTTCTCCGCCAGAATTATTATTGAAAATCCCTCCAATAGCGCAAAGGCCTTTTGAGGCAGGGTAAGATGGGAAGATTAAATTTTTCTCAAGTGTTCTCAATTCAAAATCACGATAAAGTACGCCGGGTTGAACAGTTGCTATATTTCCGATGATTTTTGGGTCCTTGTTGAAATATTTCCCGAAAGCGATAATTATGGACTCGTTTATAGCCCCTCCGCTCATGTCCGTTCCCGCACTGCGTCCTGTTATAGATAGTCTAGGGTTGCCCTCTTTATGCTTATTGACGAATTTCACCAAGGCTCTTACGTCATTTTCGTCTTTTGGAAAAACTACGACCTGAGGCTTTATTTCAAATAAAGAAGCATCATGGCTGTATTCAGCAAGAACAGTCTCATCATTTGAAACATCACCTTTAATTATTTTTTTTAATTCTTCAAACAGATTATCCATGGACAGATTTATCTACTTAGTCGCAGAATAGTCAAGAATTTTCCTGCCGCTACCATCGTCTATAAAAAATCTAGAGGAATACTCTTTTGTTACTCCAATCTTTTTCTTTGGATTAAAGATTTCTTCCGGATCAAATATTTCCTTTACTTTTTTGAAGATACTATAGACGTCTTTACCATATTGTTCTTCTAGATAAGGTGCTCTTATGAGTCCATCGTTGTGTTCTCCCGACATCGAACCATCATATTTCCAAACCAGATCAAATACCTTATCAGCCGATTTGTAGATCTTATCTCTTTCAGATTTGTTGCTCATATCCATGAGTGGGATTATATGAAAGTTTCCATTTCCTATGTGCCCGGCGATAGTGTATTGAAGCTCTTGCTCATTA
>Ga0265293_10000155_pt1 | contig 168584 bp, 144 predicted proteins | sample Munlanlewell138R_FD_192505 | JGI IMG/M metagenome (GOLD analysis project Ga0265293, IMG submission 192505) | Leachate microbial communities from a municipal landfill in Southern Ontario, Canada - Leachate well 138R | ecosystem: Engineered > Solid waste > Landfill > Unclassified | place... | reverse complement strand
CGCTGAGACATGATCGAGCGCTCCCGTAGCGGCATCGGACGGCACCTCCCGCCCTCCGCCGCGCTGCTGGAGTGTCCGATATGTCCCCGAACGGGTGTCCGATATCTCCCCGGTCTGTACACCCGCGAGGGGGGAGGGGGCAGGAGGGATCGGCCTCGCGGCGAGAGCGCCTACCCCAGGGCCACGGGTTCGCCGGGCTCCTCGGTGTCGCCGAGGGTGGGGGCGGCGGCCATCTCCGTGATCTCGGCCAGGACCTTCAGGAGTTCCTCGTCGTCGGGCCTCGCCATGTCGGGGATGTGGTAGCCGCCGAAGGCGTCCACCACCTGCTTGTGGTCGTCGATCACGTAGTCCGGCACCATCGGCACGCCCAGGGCGTCCAACTTCTCGTGGTGCTTCTCCAGCGGCTTGATGAAGTAGTCCGTAACGAACTCGTCCAGGCCGTGGCGCTTCATGTCCCAGCGCCGGATGCCCACGCCGGACCACACGTAGATGGTGTGGCCGGCCTCCTTCAGGCTGCGGAAGACGTGCTCCGTGTGGTTGCGGAGTTTGCCGTTCCACATGATCAGCGTGTTGTCCACGTCGAAGAAGACGTTGAGTGAGCGCTGCGTGCCCCCGGAAGATGCGAGGGGCGCCGGCGGGTCGGCCGGCGCCGGCGGGGTCTGCGGTCGCTCCTCGATAGAGTCAGTCACGAGATGGGGTTCCCTCCATGCCGGGCGAGGAACTCGCCCACGATCTCGTTGAAGCGCTGCGGCTGCTCAAAGTAGACCGAATGGCCCGCGCCCGGCACCTCAACGTACTGCGAGTTGGGTAGTTCGTCCGCCAGCGCCTTGATGAGCGGTGGGTGGGTGACGACGTCCTCCGCGCCCACCAGGCACAGCACCGGCACTTGGAGCGCGCGCACGTCCTCCAGCGTGGGGCCGTCCGCCGGCGGGAGCGGGGTGCCCTCGCGAGGCGGGTTCAGGCCCTCGATCTGGCGGTACAGGAACGTGCGCGCGGGCTCGCGTTCCTGGAACGACGCCGCGAGGGCGCGATGGAGGAGCGGGGTGGTCACGGCGCCCGCGAGTTCGCGAGCGCGCTCGCGCTGCTCCGGCCAGTCGAAGAAGCCCCACGTGTCCGCCATCACCACGGCCTTCACGCGCTCCGACTTCCGGCACGCATACCCCAGCGCCGCGCGCCCGCCCATGGACTGCGCCACCAGGTACACCGCCGACAGCCCGAGGTGCTCCACGAGCGCGTCGAGGTCGTCGATGAACCTCGTGCCGCCCTCCTTCGCCGGATCCGCCGAGCGGCCGAAGCCGCGGTGGTCAATGGAGATACAGCGGTAGTGCGGGCGGAAGGTGGGAACCTGCTGCCACCAGGAGAGGTGGTTCCCCGCGGCGCCGTGCAGGAACACGATCACCGGCGCCGCCTCGTCACCCGGGGGGAGGCCGGTGTCTTCGTAGAACAGGTCGATGCCGTTCACGGGTGCGGTGGGCATGGCGGTCTCCCCTCCTGTCCGACGTGCGTCCTACTTCCGACGCCGGGCGGGCTTGTCCAGGCGGGCTTCCAGCGCAACCAGGCGGTCCTCCAACTTCTGGTTGGACTGCTGGAGTTCCTCCACCTGCTTGCGCAGCGCGTTGACCTCTTCCGGCTTCTCGGCCTTCTCGCTGATGCGCTTCGCGGCCACCTTGCACAGGCGCTTCATGCGTCCGTCCAGCGCGCGCTCAGAGGCGGCCCGCAGCGCAGAGACGGACTCCGGGGCGGCCACGGCCAGGAGCGCCGTGGCCGCGGTGGTCTGCACGCGCAACCACGGGTCGTCCAGCAGTTCCTCCAGCCGCTCGCGCACGCGCGTCCGGTCCGGTGCAGTGAGCCAGCGGTGGAGGTCGCCCAGCGCGGCGGCAGCCGAGCGGCGCGCGTTCTGGTGCACGCCCCACTGCGTGTGCTCCAGCAGCACGGAGGCGGCACGCTCGTCGCGCGAGGCGCCCAGGCCAGCCAGCGCACCGGCAGTGATCACGTCGTTGTGGGCCTCCCGGCCAAGGACGCCGGTCAGCGTCCCGAACGCCTCGGACTGGAGCGTCTTGCCCAGGGCGGTCGCGGCGGCGGCCTGCACGTAGTACGAGCGGTCGCCCTCGCCCGCCAGCAGCCGGGTCAGCGCCGCGGCCGCCGTCTCGTCCCGGAAGTTGCCCAGGGCAGCCGCAGACGCGCGACGCACGCGCGCATCGCGCTCCTTCGTGCCGGCAACCAGGGCGTCGCGGGCGGCCTCGCTCTTCACCTTGCCCAGGGCGGTCGCCGCCTCCGCGCGCACGAAGTCCGTCTCCTGCCTGTCCAGCAGGGACGCCCGCAACGCCGCCACGGCGCCCGGCGAGCCCACCTTCGCAAGGCCCTTCGCCGCGTCGATGCGGCCCACGGCCTCCGGGTTCTGGGTGAGGTTGGCCTTCAGTGCCTGCTCGCCGGGGGAGTAGTCCAGCGTCTTCAGCACGCGGTTGGCCGGGTCAATGGAGATGAACTCCGGCGCCGCCGCCAGGCTGACCACGAAGGTCTCGTGCCCGTCCACCACCTCGAAGGTGCGCCGGTCGAACCTGCCGTTCACCCAGAAGCCGACCTCCATGGGCGCCTCGTAGACGGAGGTGAGGGTCTCGTCCGGCTTCTGCGTCTGTTGCAGCGTCACGGTGGCCAGTTTCTTCTGGCCGTCCCAGGAGGTGGTGGCCTTGAACTCCGGGTGGCCGCCCTTCCAGACCCACTGCGCGAAGAAGCCGTCCAGGTTGTAGCCGGTGGCCTCCTCGATCGCGCGCTGCAGGTCCGGCGTGAGCACCTCGGACTCCTGGTGCTTGGTGACGTAGTGGTTGATGGCGCGCCACCACAGGTCGTCGCCCAGGCGGTGGCGCAGCATGTCCAGCACCACGGAGCCGCGCTCGTACAGGTGGCGGTCGAAGACGTCGATGGGTTCCGTGAAGACGTTCTGCACCAGCGGGCGGCGGTAGTCTCCGCCGTCCTCCTGCAGGTAGATCTGGCCGTTCTGGAGCACGTTGTAGCGGAAGGCGTCCCAGCCGCGGTGGGCCTCCACGAAGAGCGCGTCGAAGTACGTGGCGAAGGACTCGTTGAGCCAGCCGTGGGACCACTCCCGGCAGGTCAGCAGGTCGCCGAACCATTGGTGCGCCAGTTCGTGCGCGGTGATGGAGTCCGCCTGCTCCACGAAGTCGGCGTGGGCGCGCTGGTCGTGCAGCAGCGTGTCCGTCATGGTCGTGGCGGAGGTGTTCTCCATGCCGCCAAAGATGAAGTCGTGCACGGCCACGGTGGCGTACTTTGCCCACGGATACGGCACGCCGATCTTCTCCGCGAAGTACTCGATCATCTTCGGCGTGCGGCCGAACGCGCGCTGGAGGTCGTCCGAGGATCCCGGCTGTCCGTAGTACTGCACGGGCACGCCGCCCGCGTCCGCGGTCACCTCGTCAAACTCGCCCGCGACCAGCGTGACCAGGTAGGCGGGGTGCGGCCGTTCCTGCTTCCAGTGGAACGTCTTGGTGCGGCGACGCCGGTCCTCTGCCACGGCGTCCAGGCGGCCGTTGGAGATGGCCGTCCAGGTGTTGGGGACGGTGATCAGCATCTCCGTGGTGAACTTCTCACCGGGAAAGTCGAAGCAGGGGAAGTAGTGCGCGGAGTCCTCCGCCTGGCCCTGCGTCCAGACCTGCACCGGGCGGTCCGGGTACGCCTGCTCCGGCTGGTTGAAGTACAGCCCGCGCCGAGGCGTCGCGGTGTACGTCACCACCACGGTCGTGCTCTGTCCCTGCCGCCGCGACCGGCCGAGGTCCACCGTCAACGTGCGCTCGCCCAGGGCAAACTTCAGATCTCGCCCCGCCTCGTCCGTGACGGCGGAGACGTCCAGGTCGATCGCGTCGAACACCGCCTCGCGGACGGCATCCGCGCGCGGGTGGAACGTGAGCGCGGCCACGCCGTCCACACGCCGCTGCTTGAGGTCGAACGAGAACTCCAGGCGCAGGTGCTCGATGCGGAGCGGGCGGTTGCGCCCCCACACCGGCCGGTCGCCCGGTAGCGCGAAGGGCTGGCGGTCAGCCAGCGCGCCCGCGCCTGCGGCCATTGAGGTCGCCTCCACCCCTTCGAGCCCACGGCAGGCCTCACTCCACGCGGCAGCGTTGAACTCGCTCATGCGGTTCCTCCCCACATCAGGACCCCACGACAAGACGCACAACCGGGCTGGGACGGGGTGCAGGCATCAGCCCGCGACAGGCTAGCCCTTCGTGCCGAGGGAATCGAGGCCGCCCGCCGTGCCGGCCCCATCGAGGTACTCGATCACCATGGCCAGCAGCCGGCTGGCGGCGGCCTCCATGGTCTCCCTGCGGTCGCCGGGAAACACCTGCCGCTCGGCGCGCTCGTGGCCCGGGCCGACGAGCGCGAGGCAGTAGAGGCCGCCCGGGCGCTCCGGGTTGTCCGTGGGTGAGGCGATGCCGCTCTCCGCGACCGCCACGTCCACGCCCAGCGCCTCGCGGGCGCCTCGGGCCATGGCGAGCACCGTCTCCTCGGACACGGAGCCGTGCTGGGCGATGGTCTCCGGCGGGACGCGCAGCCAGTCGGTCTTGGGGCGGCGGCCGTAGGCGGCCACCCCGCCGACGAACACCCGGGACGCCCCCGGTACCGCGACCACCAGGTGGCCCGTGAGCCCGCCGGTGGTGGACTCCGCCGTGGCCAGCGTCAGTCCCGCCTCCGTCATGCGTCGCACGACCTCCGCCGCGAGGGCTGCGCGAGCGTCCGTCACTGCGGGGCCGCCGGGAAGCCGTCCATGGCCTTCAGTTGCTGGATCTGTCCCACGTGGTCCACGTCATGCACGCGCTGAAAGAGCACCCAGCCGCGCAGGTTCAGTGGCCCGAACAGGCCGTGCTCCACCTCCACCAGCGAGTTCGCCTCCGCGTCCGGACGGCCGAGGAACTCCGCGAGCCGCATGGAGGACTGCACCAGGTCGCGCCGCACCTGCGCCAGCGTCTGCTCCGGGTCCGGCTCGATGTGGCCGACCGGCGGCATCGAGGGGATCGTACGGCCGGCCGCCATCGCCTCCGCCACCCCCAGCAGGTGGCCCGTCCACTGGCCGATGTGCTGCGCGACCTCCACGATGCTCCAGGCCGCCTCCCCCTCGCCGGAGGGGGGCCGCCACCGCGCCTGCTCGTCCGAGACGCCGTCGAGCGCCTCGATCAGCGCGAGGCGCTGGCCCATGACGCGCGGCCAGATGTCCACCAGGTCGTACTTCTCCGCCTGGCCCATCAGGTAGGAGCGCACGCGCGCTCGGTCTTCTGCGCTTGGTCCGGCCATCTACGACGCTCCTCTACCGACGACGCGCTGGGTGGCGGCGGTGAAGCGCGTCATGTGGTCCGGGCCGCCGCGCAGCAGCAGGTCCGCCTGCTGCTCCATGCCGTTGGCGTCGCCGCCCGTGACCGCGGTGTTGATGGTGGCCTTGGCCCACTCCAGGGCGAGCGGGGAGGACGCGGCGACCGCGCCCGCCACCTCCGCCACCGTCGCCTCGAACGCCGCGAGGGGCGCCACGCGGTTCACGAGGCCGATGCTCGCCGCCTCCTCCGCCCCCACCACGCGGCTGGTGAAGATCAACTCCTTCGCCAGGGGCCCGCCGACGAGCCCCGGCAGCGCGTACGCGCCCACCACCAGCCCGTACTCCGCCCCCGGGAAGCGGAAGCGCGCACGGTCGCTGGCGATGCGGATGTCGCACATGCACGCCAGCAGCGCCCCGGCCCCGTAGGCCGGGCCGTCCACCGCGGCGATGGTGGGCTTGCGCGCGGCCCCCACGCGGTTCGCCGCGTCCTGCGAGGGGTTGAAGCGCATGTCGCCCGCCTCGTAGTGCGGCAGGGCCTCGCCCATGTCCGCGCCGGCGCAGAAGGCCCCGTCTGTGCCCTCGATCACGATGCAGACGACGTCGGCGTCCGCCTCCAGTTGCGCCATGGCCTCCAGGACCTGACGGGAGACCTCCGTGTTCAGGGCGTTGCGCTTGTCCGGGCGGTTCAGCCGCAGCCTCCCCACCCCGTCCGCAACGGTGACAACGACGAGAGGCTCCGACATCAAGGCATCCGATCCAGCGCTAGAGGATGACCCCCTCCGCGCGCATGCTTGCGATTTCCTCCGAGGAGTATCCCGCAGACGCCAGCACCTCGTCACTGTGGCGTCCCAGGACCGGCGACGGGCCCTGAGGCGCGGGCGGAGTCTTGCTCATCTTCCACGGCGGCGCCTGCATGCGGACCGGGCCGGCCATTTCGTGATCCAATTCCACGGCGTAGCCATTCGCCACCACCTGTGGATGGTCGATCAGTTCCTGGATGAAGGTGATGGGAGCCACCGGCACGCCGCCCTTCGTCAGGATCGCCTCCCACTCGGCGGAGGTCTTGGTCAGGAACAACGCCTCCACGTGCTCCCGCACCGCCTCGTCTACCTTCACCTGCTCCGGGTCCAGCGCGTTGTAGTCCGGCTCGTCGCGGTTGTGCTCAAAGCCCAGCGTGGCGCGCACCTTGGAGCGGAGGCCGGTGGACAGCGCGCCCATGGCGATGGCGCCGTCCCTGGTCAGGAAGCAGCGGTAGTACACGTTGCCGCCGGCCTGCCGCCGGAGGATCGCCTGGCGCTCCTCCAGGAACTGCGCGTACGGCATCCCCGTCTCCCGGGCCAGCGCCAGCGCGGCCTGGAACCCGGCACGCTGCTCCGCGTCCGCTGCCGGGACGTCTGCGAAGGCGGTCATCTGGATGGTGAGCGCGTTGATCAGGAGCGAGGTCTCCACCTTCTGCCCCTCGCCGGTCAGCGCGCGGTGATAGAGGGCAGCCGAGACGCCCGCCGCGATCGCGTAGGCCGTGGTGGTGTCCGCGTGCGCTGGCCCCACCAGCGGCGTGCCGCGCTCGTCCACCTTGCCGACCGCCGCGATCAGGCCAGAGGCCGCCTGCACCGCGATGTCATAGCCGGGCCGGTTCGCCCACTCGCCCTCGCGGCCGAAGGCGGTGTTGTCCATGTAGATCACGTCCGGCCGGATCGCGCAGAGCGTCTCGTAGTCGATCCCCAGGCGGGCGGCCACGTCCGGCCGGTAGTTGATGACCACCACGTCCACGTCCTTGACGAGCCGGTGGATCGCCTCCTGCGCCTTCGGCTGCGCCATGTCGATGGCCAGCGACTTCTTGCCGCGGTTCAGCCCCATGAAGACCTTGGACTCCTTGGGTATGAACTGCTGGTTCAGCCGCCACGGTTCGCCCTCTGGCGGTTCGATCTTGATGATCTCCGCGCCCAGGTCAGCAAGCAGTTGGCAGCCAAGCGGCCCCGCGATGATCTGGGTGAACTCCAGGATGCGGATGCCGTTGAGCGGTCCAGAGGCCATGCAGTCAGCCCTTCCGTGTACGTGAGGTTTGGTGCGGCGGGATGGTACCAAGTCCAACGCGGCCGTGATGCCCGCCTGTGCACGGGGGCACAACACAGGCGGGGCAAGGCGACTTGCCAGGTCGGGGACGGCCGCGGGCGGTCGTGACGGCTACGCGATGACGCCCGCCTCTCGCATGGAGGCGATCTCCTCCGCGGAGTATCCGGCGGACGCCACAATGGCCTCCGTGTCCGCGCCCAGCACGGGGGACGGCCCCTGCGCGGCCAGCGGGCTGTTGGACATGCTGATGAGCGGCCCCACCTGCCGCTGCGGGCCGCTGAGCGGGTGGTCGAGTTCGACCATGATCTCGTTCTCCACCGCCTGCGGGTCGGCCACCGCGTCTTCCACGAAGTTCACGGGGCCGGCGGGGACGCCGTGCCGCTCCATGATCTCTACCCACTCCTGGGTGGTCTTCTCCGTGAACTGCTGTTCCACCCTCGCCACCGCCGCCTTCGCCTTCTCAACAAAGGCCGGGTTCATCAGGTCAAACTCCGGGTCTTCCATGCCCATGAAATCCGTGGGGATGGCCGCCCGCACCTTCGCCCAGAGGCTGGGCGACAGCGCGCCAATGGCAATGGCGCCGTCGCTGGTGCGGTACGTGCGGTAGGCGATGTTCGCCACGCGGGCGATGTTGCCCAGTTGCGAGCCATCCAGCAGTTCGGGGTAGGAGGCGCCCTGCTCCCGCAACTGCTGGATGCGCGCCACCTTCATCTGCTTCATGCCGTCCGCGGCCGGCAGTTCCATGGCCTGCGTGCCCTGCACGGCGATAGCCGTGCGCAGCAGGTTGGTCTCGATCAACTGGCCCTGGCCGGTGCGCTCGCGGTGGAAGAGGGCGGCGCTGACGCCCCAGGCAATGGCGACGCCCGTGGTGTAGTCCGCGATGGCCGTGGACGTGATGACGCCGGGTGCGCCGCTGGGCTCCAGTTTGCCCTCTGCCGCCATCAGACCGGAGACGGCCTGCGCGATGATGTCGTAGCCCGGGCGGTTGGCCCACGGGCCCTTGCGGCCCCAGGCGGTGTTGTCCACGTAGATCAGGTCGGACTTCAGCGCGCTCAACGTCTCGTAGTCAATGCCCAATTTGGCCGGGACGTCCGGGCGGTAGTTGATCACCACCACGTCCATCTGAGGCACCAGCCGGTGCACCACCTCCCGCGCCCTGGGGTCCTGCAGTTTGAGCACCAACGACTTCTTGCCGCGGTTCAGGGACTGGTAGGTCTTGGACTCCCCCGGCATGAACTGGCTGAAGAGGCGCCACGGTTCGCCTTCTGGGGGCTCTACCTTGATGACCTCCGCGCCCATGTCCGCCAGATGCTGGCAGCCAAACGGCCCGGCGATGATCTGCGTGAACTCAAGGACACGGATGCCCTCCAGCGGTCCAGCCATGGTCAGCCCCTCCTCCGTGCTTGCCGCGCGCTTCCCCTATCACAAGCCCGTCCAACGCGCGGACGGCGGCATCGTACGCAGACTACGCACGCATTCCAAGCGATCAGCCGGTACGTCTCACCGATATTTCCCCTCGCCGCCCTGCCGCCGGCCGGCCATTGTCCGGGCCAGCGGCCGCACGTACGCTGGCGCTCCTATGCCCCCAGCCGACCGCCCGAGCGACGATCCCTTTCCGGAAGCCCAGGTCGAGGCGCTCCTGGCGCCCGCCGTCCACCGCCTCGCCGCCCCCACCTCGCTCTCACCGCTGCCGTACGACCTGAACGCCGGCGTCCCGGACCGCGCCACCCTGCCCGCGGACGCGCTGCTGGAGGCCGCCCGCCGCGCGCTGGCGGAGGACGCCGCCGCCGCCCTCACCTACGGCGGCCAGCAGGGCTACGAGCCGCTGCGCGCCTGGATCGCTGGACGCGAGAGCCGCGATGCGCGGGATGGCGCGGCGCCGGTCACCGCAGCGCACGTCACCCTCACCTCCGGCAGCGCGCACGGCCTGGACAACATCGCCGCCACCTTCGTGGGCGAGGGCGACATCGTGGTGGTCGGCGCGCCGACCTACCCGGGCGCGATCCGCACGTTCCGAGCGCGCGGCGCCACCATCGTCGAATCGCCCCAGGACGACGACGGCCTGGTGCCCTCCGCACTGGCGAGGGTGCTGGACACCCGGCGCATGACTGGCCGGCAGGCGAAGTTGCTGTACGTGCAGTCCAACTACGACAACCCCAGCGGCGCCACGCTCCCCCTCCAGCGCCGCGAGGCGATCGTCCGCATCGCCCGCGAGCACGGCGTGCCCATCGTGGAGGACGACGCCTACACCGGCATCGACCTCGCCGGGCCGCCGCTGCCCTCGCTGTTCTCGATCGCCGGCGGTCGCGGGGTGATGCACTGCGGGACGTTCTCCAAGACCGTGGCCACCGGCCTCCGCGTGGGGTGGATCGCGGCGCAGCCGGAGATCGTGCGGCGCCTGGTCTTCATGCGCTTCGACAACGGCTCGTCGCCGTTCCTCCACCGCCTCGTGCACCAGTTCGTCACCTCGAAGGCGTATGAACCGCACGTCGCCCGCCTGCGCGAGGTCTATCGGGAGCGCCGTGACGCCAGCGCGGAGGCCCTGCGGGAGTTCTGCGAGCCGTACGTCACGTTCCGCACCCCCGCCGGCGGCTTCTTCCACTGGCTCCACCTGCACGTCGGCCTGGACGGACGCGCGGTGGCGCAGGCGGCCGCAGAGCACGGCGTGGCGGTCACGCCCGGCGCCGGCTACTACGCCTCCGGCGGCGGCGAGGACCGCGTACGCCTCGTGTTCTCCGCGCTCCCGCCGGAGGACCTCCGCGAGGCGATCAGGCGCCTGGGACAGGCGCTGGAGGACGTGGCCCGGCAGATCGAGTAGCCGTCCGGCCTCGCTCGCTGCGCATAAATCTGTTGAAGCCCAGCAAATTTGTTGAAGCCCAGTCCTGCGAGACATATCTTCAGCAATTACAGGCGGTGTTTGGATGGCCCACGCGTGCCGCGTGGCGGCCGTCCGATCCGGGGACCGACGAAGGACGGCAATTCGTGGCGACAGACTCTCGGCTTCTCCCCCAGGAACTGGCCGATCTGTGGGCGCAGTACGACCTGGATGAACTACAGAGTGACGGCGTGAAGTTCGTCACCGCCGGCACGCCCACGGACTGGGGGCTGCCCTCAGACGTCCGTTCGGTCGTCCCCCCCATCACGCTGGGCGGCGGCATCCCGGACCCCGGCTCCCTGCCCCGGCAGGCGCTGATGGAGGCAATGCAGCGCGCGCTGGACACCGGCGACGACGACGCCCCCCTGCGCTACGGCGGCGCCATGGGCTACGACCCGCTGCGCCAGTTGCTCGCAGACCGCTACACGCGCGACCGCGGCTACCCCGTGACCAGGGACCACTTCCTGCTGACCAACGGCAGCGCCGGCGCCATTGACCAGGTGGCCGCCGCCCTGGTCTCCCCCGGCGACGTGATCATCACGGAGGCCCCCACCTTCTCCGGCTCCGTCCGCACGTTCCGAGGCCACCAGGCGGACATCGTCACCATCGGCATGGACGACGACGGGATGCTGGTGGACGACCTGGAGCCGCTGATCGAGCGCATCCACGCCCAGGGCCGCCGGGTGAAGTTGATCTACACCATCGCCTCCTTCCACAACCCCATGGGCGTGACGCTCTCGGACGAGCGGCGGCATCGGCTGCTCCGCATCGCCGCGCGCCACGGCATCTTCGTGGTGGACGACGACGCGTACGGCGACCTCTGGTTCCACGAGGCCACAAGGCCGCAGCCCCTCTCCTCCCTGGCGGAGTGTCAGGGCGTGGTGACCGTCGGCACGTTCTCCAAGATCGTCGCCACCGGCCTGCGCGTGGGCTGGATCCACGCCACCCCGGACGTGCTGGACCGCGTGGTTCGCGTCCGCTTTGAGATGGGGAACTCGCCGCTGCTGCACCGCATGCTGTTTGAGTTCGCGCGGGATGGCGGCCTGGACTCCCACATCAACACCGTCCGCAAGATCTACGCTCGCAAGGTGGAGGTGCTCGGCTCCGCCCTCACCGAGTACTGCGAGCCCTACCTCACGTTCCGCAAGCCCGGCGGCGGCTTCTTCCTCTGGGTCGACCTGGCCGAGGGCCTGGACGGCGCAGAGGTGCAGCGCACCGCCGCGGAGGAAGGCCTGATCGCCCCCGCGGGCATGGCGTTCTTCCCGGACCGTCAGGACACCGGCGACCACATCCGCCTCGCCTTCTCCTGGGTGGACGACGACGAACTACGGGAGGCCGCCCGCCGCCTGGCGCACGCCTGCGAGAAGGTCGCGAACGGCTAGCACCCCCGTCCGAGGGCCCTCGGGATCACCGAGCGCATCGCAGGCTCGCGCTGCGGCGTATCATCCCGCTGCGCGCCGCGCCCACCGCGCGGGCCGGGGGAGGACGCCCATGCCTGCTCGTCGAGTGCCTCGAGCGTTCATGTTGCCCTGGGGCAAGGGCACGGTGCTGGAGGAAGCCAGCATCGAGGGCGGCCTGCATCAGCCGGCGCTCCACCTGCTCCACTACGAACTGGGCGAGAAGAAGGGCCAGTACGCCATCCGCTTCGCCGCGTTCGACGAAGACGGCCGCATGGAGGACCGCCCGCTCATCATCAACGAGCGCGAGATCGCCGCCCTCCGCGCCGAACTCGCACTCGCCCCACGCCTCAAGGCCCTCCTGAAGCGCCTCGTCGAGGACTAGCGCGAGCGACCACGCGCCCCGCCTGACGGCCCCCGTCCCGTCCGTCCGAAGCCAGCAGCCGCGTCCCTCCTCGGAGGGGCGGGGCGGGCGCGTCACGCGGCTTCCCCGCACGCATTACAAACCCATCACTATCCCGATCTAATACGCGTCGTACGATGATCCGCGCGTGGTACTCCCGCGCGCCTCGTCATCAATACTTCCGCACGAGATCGCTTCATGCCCACGGGACACCGGAAGCGGCTCGCCGAAGATCGGGACCGTCGCCATGCCTCTCCTCCCGCAGGCCACCCCCCACCCTCGCCTCGTCCTGGCCGTGCTGCTCGCCGCCGCCCTCCTCGCACCCGCCGCCGCGAGGCCGGACGATGTCCACGCGGGCGTGGGCGACCTGGACGCCGAGGAACTGGCCGCCGTCCGCGCCCTGAACGTGGCCAGGACGGACCGCGGGCTGGACCCGCTCACCCTCTCCCCCATCCTCACCGCCGCCGCCGAATGGATGTCGGACGACCTCGCGCGGCGGGGCCTCCTGGATCACGTGGACTCCACCGGGCGAGGGCTAGGCCCACGCGTGCACTCCTTCGGCTACCCCCGCAACTCCTACATCCGGGAGAACATCGCGTACGGATATCCCACCGGAGACGCGGTGATGGCGGGATGGATGAACTCCCCGGGACATCGCACGAACAACCTCGCCACGGACGTGGCGGCCGCGGGCATCTCCCGTGTGCAATCCTCCAACGGCGTCTGGTTCTGGACGCTCGTCCTCGGCTCGTACGAGGACGCCGGCGCCGTCGACGCACCCGGCGGCGGTGACGTGGCCACGCCCACCCCCACCACCCCCACCACCCCCACCACCCCGACGCCGATGCCGATGCCCACGGGCACGCCTCCCGTGGGCAGCGGACCGGGGACGTTTGCCTCCGGATTTCCGCCCTTCGGCGTGGGCCTGAACGTGTGGAACGGCGGGACGGTATCCGAGATGGTCGCCGGCGCCGGACAGGGCGGCGCGCGCTCGGTCTTCATCTCGGTCGGCGGCGGACTCGTGGGCTACGTGGTCGGCGCGCCCGCGTTCGTGAACCGCGCCTTCACGGCCGCCTACCCAGACGGAGTCATGCCGCCCGCGACGGGCGTCATCGTCGTGATGCCTGTCGCGAGGTAGCGCCGGGGTCGGGTCTGCGCCGGAGGGACTGCTGCTGCCGGCCGGGGGATGCGCCCTCAGGTCGCGGTGACGGCGCCGGGCTCGGGGCCGGGGAGGTCCACCACGGCGCCGTTCACGGCGGGGGACGCGCAGAGCCACGCGATCGTGTTGGCCACGTCCACCTGCGTCGGCCGGCGGTACGCCTCCAGCGCCACGCGTCCCAGGACCGCGTCCAGCACCCGTTCCGGCTGGATGCGCGTGATCGGCCCCGGCGCCACGGCGTTCACCGTCACGCCATGCTTCGCCTCGTGGCGCGCGAGCGTGCGCACCAGCCAGTGGCGCGCGGCCTTACCCAGTGCGTAGTCCACCGGCCCGAACTCCGGCAGCACCGTCCACGCCTCGGCATCGAAGCCACCCACCGTGACGATGCGCCCCCAGCCGGCGTCGCGCATGGCGGGCAGCGTGGCGCGCACCAGCAGGTAGAGCGCGTCCACCTCCTCCGCCATCGCCTCGCGCCACTCGTCGGGGGGAATATCCTCGATAGGGCGGGGCACCCAGCGCCCACCGGCGGACGCCACCACGATGTCCACCGCGCCCAGTTCGGCACGAGCGCGCTCCACCAGCGTGTCCACCACCGCAGGCTCGGAGACGTCGCCAGCGACGACGATGGCGCGGCGCCCCAGGCCGCGGACCTGCTCCGCCACGTCCTCCGCCGCCCCCACAGACCGATGCGTGCTGAGCGCCACGTCCGCGCCGTCCCGCGCCAGCGCGAGCGCCGTCGCGCGGCCGGCGCCACGCCCGGCGGCGCCGGTCACGATGGCGACGCGCCCGGACAGCGCGAGCGATGCAGCAGGCGACGATGAGGACTCGACCATGCGCCGTATCGTATGCCGCAGAACACGCGAGACGAACCGAAGGCAGGCACGTGGAGGACATCGGCGCCCTGGAGGCGAGCCTGCACGAGGCCCGCGCCGCCCTCCTCGACGCCGTCGATGGCGTCACGGAGGCGGAGTTCGCGCAGGCGACGCCGGACGACGCTTCGATCCGTGACCTGCTCTGGCGCACCGGCCTGCAGGAAGACTGGGCACGACGCACCGTGTCGCTCGCCTCGGCGGGGCGCCCGCTGCCGGCGTTCCAGGCCCGACCCCGTCCGCCGGTCACCTCGGAGGTGTCGCACCTGCTGGCCTGGCTGGAGCAGTGCCGGCGGCCCACGCTCGCGCTCTTGCGCCGGCTGACGGAGGATGATCTGCGCCGGGAGTTCACGCTCCCGGACGGCGAGACGACGACCGCGCTCGACCTGCTGGCGAGCATCGCCTCGCACCAGCACGCACACGCCGAGGCGGTGCGGGCGCTGCGAGGACGGCCGTGAGCGAGTGCATGGGACTGAGTGGAGGACACGGGTGAAGAAGCGACCTGAAGGCACGGTGCCGTGGATGCCGGGCTTCCGCTACGGCGCCCTGCTTCCCGCCCTCTCCCTGAACCTGCTGGTGCAGGACACCGAGCGCTCCTGCAACTTCTACCGCGACGTGTTCGAGGCGGAGGTCCACTACCGGGACATCGACTTCGCCGCGATGCGCGTGGGGCCGGCGGAGGTGATGCTGCACGCCGACCACACCCACCCCGACCACCCCTGGGTCACGCGCGACCTGGCAGAGGGCGCGCCTCGGGGTGTGGGGGCGCAGATCCGCCTGCTGGGCATGGACCCGGACGCGCTCTTCGAACGCGCAACGGCGGCGGGGGCCATGGTGGTGGAGCCGCCGGAGAGCAAGGGCCACGGCTGGCGCGAGGTGCTGGTGCGCGACCCGGACGGCTACGAGTGGGCCTGCGGCGTCCTCACCGGCGCCGCCCTCGGCCCCTTCGGCCCGCAGCCCGCACCGGCACCGGCGCCGCCCGCATGACGCCCGGCCACCCCCACCACAACGATGACCGCTACGCCAGGGACCGCTACACCGAAGACTGGCGACGCGAGGTGGAGCGCTACCGCCGGGACATCGTCTTCGAGTCCACGTTGCGTGGCTTCCCCTTTCGATTCACCTCCACGTGGGGCCTGTTCTCCCCGCGCGAGGTGGACCTGGGCACGGACATGCTGCTGCAGGAGGTGGAGGTCATCCCCTCGGACGACTGCCTGGACCTGGGGGCCGGCTACGGGCCCATTGGCCTGACGCTGGCCCGCCTCGCCCCGCAGGGCGAGACGCTCATGGTGGACCGCGACTTCGTGGCGGTGGAATACGCCAACCGCAACGCAGAGGCGAACCGCGTCCCGAACGCGCGCGCCATGCTCTCCAATGGCTTCGCAGACGTGCCAGAGGATCGTCGCTTCGACCTCGTGGCCACCAACCTGCCCGCCAAGGTAGGGAACGAGATGACCACCATCCTCTTTGCGGACGCGTACGACCGCATGAGGGCGGACGGGCGCTTCTACCTGGTGACGCTCTCCGGGATGCGCAAATACATCCAGCGCACGCTGGAGGAGATCTTTGGCAACTACGAGAAAGTCAGGCAGGGCAGACAGCACACCGTCCACCTGGCAGTCAGAGACGAGCGCTGACCGTGCACGACCCGCGTCCACAGGCCATACTTCGCCAATGACTCTTGAGCCAACCTACCCTTCCCTCCGTGGCAAACGCGCGCTCATCCTCGGCGGATCGCGCGGCATTGGCCGGGCGATCGCGCTGAGGCTGGCCCGCGAGGGATGCGATGTGGTGGTGAACTACGCGCGTTCTGTCGAAGCGGCGGAGCAGACCGCCGCGGACTGCCGCTCCCTGGGCGTGGCCGCGGAGACCGTCCCCGGCGACGTGGGCCGCGAGGAGGACCTGGCGGCCGTCTTCGCGCACGTGGAGCCGGGCGGCCTGGACATCCTGGTGAACAACGCCGCCCGAGGCCTGGAGCGGCCTCGACCCGCCGTGGAGCAGCGCCCCAAGCACCTGCACCGCACCATGGACGTGAACCTCTTCGGCCCGTGGCAGGCCGCACAGGCCGCCGCCCCGATGATGGAGACCAGAGGCGGCGGCGCCATCGTGAACCTGCTGTCCCCCGGCTCGCACCACTACATGCCGGACTACTCCGCCGTGGGCGTGAGCAAGGCGGCCCTGGAGTCGCTCACGATTTACCTGGCGGTGGAACTCGCCCCCCGCGGTATCCGCGTGAACGGCGTCTCCGCCGGCTGGGTAGAGGGCTCCGAGGGCGAACACTCCTACCGGACAGACATCAGCAACCGCGTGCGCCCGCACGTCCCAGCGGGGCGCAACGTGGCGCCGGAAGACCTGGCAGCGGCGGTGGCGTGGGTGTGCTCGGACCAGGCGCCCATGCTGGTGGGCCAGGTGCTGCACCTGGACGGCGGCTTCGGCGCTGGCGCCTGGCGCGCCGTCCTGGGGGACTAGCCGAGCACGCCCCCACCCGAGTGGGCACAAACGAAGGCGGGGTGGCCTCGTCCTGCGTTCGTCGCACCCGTAGTTGGATCCAGGGGGGAAGTTGGCTCCGGTCCCGCCGCCGCGAGGTAGCGGGGTCGGCTCGTTGGTTGCGGCGGCGAGACCGAAGCGCCTGAACGATGGTCGGAGAAGAAGCGGCGCGCGAGCGACCGTCCTTCGTCTTCCACTGACTGAAACGACGATCCGGCTGGTACGTTCGTCGCTTCTCCGGGTTTCTATGGTTCTGCAATGCGTTGATATTTCCGGCGTTATCCGGGACGTCCCGCTGGTCTGCGGGCCTGCCCTGCCGATGCATGTGTTGTCTCGCATGCAGCATCACGAAGGCATGCGGCGTATGACGCCGCATCTATCGGAATCCGAACGCTTGCGTGAGATCGGGCTAGCGCAGGAGGGACAGGGCCGCCTCGTACGTCAGCGGCCGGCGGCCCAGCGGGAAGCGCCGCGAGGGATCCGTGCACACCTGGCGCTCCTGCAACGTCTCCACCAGCAGCCGCGACTCGTCTCGAGGCAGGCGGGCCACGGTCCAGCCCGCCGCCGTCAACTCGCGCGTCCCCCAGCCGGGCAGCGGCACGTACAGCCGCCGCGCACCCGAGGCGCGCCCCCACCCCCGCACGAGGCGTCCGAAGTCAATGCGCGAGGCGCCGGTGACGTCGAACGACTGCCCGGAGCGCTCCCGTTCGTCCACCGCCAGCCGCAGCGCCTCCACCACGTCCGAGAGCGCAACCGGCTCCACCTCCACCCGCCGCCAGCGAAACAGCGGCACCACCGGCGAACGGTCCACCAGCCGCTGCAGCAGCGTCCACGGCGTGCACCCCTGCCCCAGGATGATCGGCGCTCGCAGGATGAGCCAGTCCAGCCCGGACTGCGTCACCGCCAGTTCCACCGCCCACCGCGCCACGAGGTAGCGCGAACGCGCGTCCTCCGCCGCGGCGACGTGCGACAGCGCGACCACGCGCGACACGCCGGCCGCGCGCGCGGCGATCAGCGTGTGCTGCACCGCCTCCAGGTCGTTCGTGACGATGTCGCCATCGTGGTCGCGCGTGTCCACCAGGTAGACCAGCGTGCGGACGCCGCGCATCGCCTCGTCCACGCCGCGGCCGGTGACCAGGTCGCCCGTCACCGCCTCCACGCCCTGGTCGCGCAGCCGCACGGCGTCGAACTCCCGCCGCACGAAGGCACGGATGTGCCGAGGCGTACCGGACGGCCCGGGATGGCGCTGCAGGTCGGCGACCAGCGCGCTCCCCACGCACCCACTGGCCCCCGCGACCAGGATCATCGGAGGATCACGAGGCGCTCAGCCTGCCCCGGGGTGGCTGGTGTCGCGCGGGGATGGGGCGGCCACGGCCTACCGCGTCACCGCGCCCTGGTCGGCCTGGGAGACGAGTTTGGCGTACTTGGCGAAGACGCCGGTCTCGTAGCGCGAGGGGAGCGGCTTGCGGGCGGCCAGGCGCCGCTGCACCTCCGCAGGCTCCACCTCCAGGTTCAGGACGCGATTCTTGATGTCCAGGGTGATCGTGTCCCCCTCCTCGACCGCGCCGATGGGGCCACCCACGGCCGCTTCCGGGGCCACGTGGCCGGCCATCAGCCCGCGCGTAGCGCCGGAGAAGCGCCCGTCCGTCAGCAGTGCCACCGTCTCGCCGAGGCCCTCCCCGACCAGCGCGGCAGTGACGCCAAGCATCTCGCGCATCCCGGGGCCGCCCACGGGGCCCTCGTTGCGGATGACCACCACGTCACCCGCCACAATGCGCTTCGCCAGCACCGCCTCCATGGCGTCCTCTTCGCTCTCGAACACCCGGGCGGGGCCGCTGTGGTAGAGGCGCTCGTGGCCGGCGACCTTGATCACGCAGCCGTTCGGCGCCAGCGTGCCCTTCAGGATCACCAGGCCGCCCGTGGGCTTCAGCGCCTGCTCCGGCGGCAGGATCACCTCCTGGCCCTCGGCCTCCTGCGCCTCGGCGGCTTCTTCCGCAATGGTGCGCCCGGAGACGGTCATCACGTCGCCGTGGAGTTTGCCGGCCTCCAGGAGGCGCTTCGCCAACAGCGGCGTGCCGCCGGCGCGGTCCATGTCCAGCGCCACGTAACGCCCGCCCGGCCGCAGGTCGCCGATCAGCGGCGTGGCCTCGGAGATGCGGTCGAAGTCGTCGATGTCCAGGGGCACGCCGGCCTCCGCGGCAATGGCAAGCAGGTGCAGCACCACGTTCGTGGAGCCGCCCGTGGAGGCGGCGCAGATGATGCCGTTCTCGAACGCCTCGCGGGTCAGGATGTCTCGCGGCCGCTGGCCGCGCCGCAGCACGTCCATCACCAGTTCGCCCGCCTGGTGGCCCACGTCATCCTTGCGCGGATCCGTGGCGCCCACCGTGGCTGAGGCCATGGGCGAGAGGCCCATGAACTCCATCACCGTGGCCATCGTGTTCGCCGTGTACTGCGCGCCGCAGGCGCCCGCACCCGGACAGGCGGCAGCCTCGAGCGCGGCCAGCCGTTCATCGCTCATGTTGCCGGCGGCGTGCTGGCCCACGCCCTCGAAGACGTCCTGGATCGTGACGTCCTGGCCCTCCCAGCGGCCCGGATCGATCGACCCGGAGTACAGCACCAGGCCGGGGATGTTGAGCCGCGCCAGCGCCATGGCGCCCGCCGGGATCGTCTTGTCGCACCCCACGATCACCACGGCCGCGTCGAAGGAGTAGCCCACCGCGCACAGTTCGATGGAGTCCGCGATCACCTCGCGGGAGATGAGGGAGGCCTTCATCCCCTCCGTCCCCATGGAGATGCCGTCCGAGATGGAGATGGTGTTCACCTCCATGGGCGTGCCGCCCGCCGCGCGGATGCCGGCCATCACGCGCTGCGCCAGCGCGCGCTGCGAGAAGTTGCACGGCATGGTGCCGATCCACTCGTGCGCCACCATCACCAGCGGCTTCTTCAAGGCTTCCCGGTCGTAGCCCACAGAGGCGAGGTAGGAGCGGGCAGCCGCACGGTCCGGGCCGTCCACCATGGTGCGGCTGCGGTGCCGCATGTCGAATGCATCTGCCATCAGAAAGGCTCCTCGCGTGCGCTCTGTCGCGTGCTGCGTGTCAAGATCGGCGGAGTGGAGGCATCGTAACGCGCGTCACCACCTCGGGCGACGCGACAGAACCGGACACGCACGGGCACGCGGGTGTGCCGCTACGCCCCCAGGGCGCGGGTGATGGCGGTGACGGCCTCCGGGCGGAGGCGGTAGTAGGCCCAGGAGCCGCGGCGCTCGCGGGCCACCAAGCCGGCCTCCAGCAGCACCTTCAGGTGGTGGCTCACCGTGGGCTGCGCCAGGCCGACCGGCTCGATGAGGTCGCAGACGCACGCCTCCTGGCCCTCGGAGGCGGCGATCATGGAGAGCAGGCGCAAACGTGTGGGGTCGCCCAGCGCCTTGAAGACGCGCGCCGCGACGATCGCCTCGTCCTCGGAGATCGCCTCGCCCAGGATGTCCGGGCAGCAGGCCTGCATCTCCTCGATCGAGGTCGCCATCGGCAGGGGTTGGAGGGTGTCCGTACTCATGGCAGGAGCGTACCATCGCCATCGATGACCGTCGATATTGACAACAGTCGATGCGGGATCAACGATATCGACGAATTTCGACATGCCCGGTCGCTCGACCGGCGCCCGTGGAGGCGTCCCATGACCGATACCCCGTCCGCCCGCGAGATCCAGCGGGCCGTGGTCGACACCTACGGCGCACGCGCGCGCGCCGTCCTGGCGTCCGCCGGTGCACCCCCCACCGCGGACGCCTGTTGCGCCCCCGCCAGCGCCGAGGACGCCGCCGCCGGAGCCTGCTGCTCGCCCGCGGCCTCCATGACCGCCGCGTCGGCCGCACAGCCGATGAGCGTCTCGTTCCAGGCTGCGGCCGCCTCTGCTCCCACCGCCGACGAGTCCTGCTGCGGCCCGGACTGCTGCGACGGCTCGGCGCAGGCCGCGTCCGAGGGCAACCCCGCAGCCGGGCAGCAGTTCGGCGCCGCGCTGTACGAGGCCACGGACGTGTCCGCCCTGCCCGAGAGCGTGGTGGCGGCCTCGGCCGGGTGCGGCAACCCGCTGGCGATCGCCGCCCTCCGGCCGGGCGAGCGCGTGCTGGACCTCGGCTCCGGCGGGGGCATCGACTGCTTCCTGGCGGCGCGCCAGGTGGGCGAGGCAGGCGAGGTGTGGGGGCTGGACATGACCCCGGACATGGTCGCCCTCGCACGGCACAACGCCGGGGAGGTCGGGCTGGAGAACGTGCGGTTCCGCCTCGGTGAGATCGAGGACATCCCCTTCGAGGAGGGCCGCTTCGACGTCATTATGTCGAATTGCGTGATCAACCTGTCCGCAGACAAGCCTCGGGTCTTCCGGGAGGCGTTCCGTGTGCTCGCCGCCGGGGGACGCCTCGGCGTGTCGGACATGGTGCAGGTGGGCGAGTTGAGCGAGGGCCAGCGCGCGAGCCTAGATCAGTGGGCCGGCTGCATCGCCGGCGCGCTGCCTCTGGAGGACTACCTGGACGCCATCCGCGCAGCGGGCTTCGTGCAGGTGGAGGCGCAGCACGAGGCCACGGCGCCTGGCGTGGTCAGCGCCTACCTCACCGCGCGGAAGGCGTAGGAGAGTCCTCGATACTCGGCACGGCCGCTGGATCGTGAAGGGGAGCGCGTGGCGCTCCCCTTCGTCGTCCCGGGGAACGCGCGAATGACGTGGCGTCAGGAGCGCGCCTATCATCCGCGCGACCGACCGATGTGGGCCGAAGCCCGAGAGGACGCCGTATGTTCACCAAGATCCTGCTCCCACTGGACGGTTCTGACCTGTCCCGGGAGGCGATGGATGACGCCGCCGCACTGGCGACAAAGACCGGCGCGGAGGTCGTCCTCGTACAGGTGGTCGACTCAGAGGCGCAGTTGATCTCCCAGGTCTCCGGCATGGCCGTGGAGCCCATGCCCATGGGCGAGGTGACCGTGGAGGCGGCGCGCTCCGCAGTGACAGCGCAGCGGCGGGCCGCAGAGGAGAACCTGGCGCAGGCGAAGCAGAGCCTGGAGGCGCAGGGCATCACGGTCTCCACCGTGATCCGCTCCGGCAACCCCGGCGACCAGATCGTAGAGGCCGCCGACGAACTGGGCTGCGACGTGGTGGTCATGGCCACCCACGGCCGCACGGGCTTCCGACGCGCCATCCTCGGATCCGTCGCGGACCATGTGGCCCGCAACACGGCGAGGGCCTCCGTCCTGCTGGTGAAGCCCGTCAGGGAGACGGACTAGCCCCGCACTGCTACCCGTCTACTCGTCGTCGCCATCGTCGTCATCGTCGTCATCGCCATCGTCCAGGCGCGGGACTTCGAGGTCTTTCGAGTGGCCGTTGGTGGGCGGGCAGAAGTGCGGCTCGCCCTCCGCGCCCAGCGGTTGATGGCACAGCGGACAGAGCGGGCGACCGCCGGACACCGCCTCGTCGATGCCGCGCATCAGCGCTAGCGCCTGCGCGCGGCTGACCTCCATGCGGAAGGCGGGCGAGCCGCCCCGTTCCAGCGCCGCGGCGTCGTCCGCCAGCAGGATCACCCGCTCGCTGTCCGTGTCGTAGTCCAGGCCCAGGCGCGCGACCTGCATGTCCACCTGCGCGTCCTGCGGGAAGTTGCCTACCGGCTCCACCTCGCCCGTGGGGCGGCCGCGTTCACGCGAGCGTTCGGCGATGATCTGGGAGAAGAGGCGGCCCAGTTGCGCCAGTTGCTCCTTCTCCAGCCACAGCGCCGCATACGAGTCCTCGGACCGGGCGCGCACGCGGAACGTGCGCTTGCCGGGCGGGCCAATCGCTTCCGCGTCGACGGCGTCAACGAGGCCGAAGTCGATCATCGGGATCCTGTCTCAATCGCGCGTCGTGCGGTGGCACGCGCGGCCTGACGCGGTGTGCCCGCGAGCGTACGAGCGCCCCTCGCGCAGGGTCAACGCACCGAGTTGCCCCACCGTGCGCCCGGCCGCGCGCACGCCAGCCCTCGCACCCGCAGACGGCCTCACACTGCCAGGGGTTCCCACACCACCGAAAGGGAGGCGCTAGGCTGCCGATGGAGCACCAGCGGAGGATCGCCCGTGGCAGACGACGCCCTGCACAACCTCACCATCACCGAAGCCGCCGCCCGCCTGGAGGCCGGCAGCCTCTCCCCCGTCGCGCTGACGGAGGCCGTCCTCTCGCGCATGGAGGCCACCGAGCCCGCGCTGAACGCCTACGTCACGCGCATGACAGAGGGCGCGCGCGAGGACGCCCGGGCGGCAGAGGCCCGCGCCCGCGCAGGCAAGCGTCTGGGCCCGCTGGACGGCATCCCCGTGGCCGTGAAGGACCTGTACGACACGGCGGACGTAGTCACCACCGGCGGCACGGGCGCCTACCGCTACCGCGTGCCCTCCGAAGACGCAGCGGCAGTGGCGCTGCTCCGTCGGGCGGGCGCGGTCATCACCGGCAAGACCAACACGCACGAACTCGCCTTCGGGGGCACCACCAACAACATGCACTACGGCGCAACGCACAACCCGTGGGACCTGCAGCGAGTGCCCGGGGGATCCTCCGGCGGCTCCGGGGCAGCCCTCGCAGTGGGCAGCGCACTGGGGGCGCTGGGCACGGACACGGGCGGCTCCATCCGCATCCCCGCTGCGTTCTGCGGCGTCACCGGGCACAAGCCCACCTACGGCCTCGTCAGCCGCGCGGGCATCATCCCCCTCTCACACACCCTGGACCACGCGGGCCCCATGGCCCGCACCGCGCACGACTGCGCCCTCATGCTCAACGCCCTCCAGGGCTACGACGAACGCGACCTGGACAGCGTGGAACGCCCGGCCGAGGACTTCACGGCGGCCCTGCACGGCGACGTGCGGGGCCTGCGGCTGGCGGTCATCCCCTCCCTCTCCTGGAACACCACGCCCGCCGTGCATGCCAACTTCGAGGCGTCGCTGGACACCCTGCGCTCGCTGGGCGTGGAGGTCACGCGCGCGGAGCCCATGGCCGGGGAGGAGGACTGGCGGAACCACATCCTGAACATCATGCGCGTGGAGGCGTACGACTACGCGGAGCACCTGATGTCCCGCAGCGTCTCCCAGATCGGCGCGCCCGTCCGCAGCCGCATCGAGCCCGGCGGCACGGTGCCGGCGTGGGTCTACGCGCGCGAACTGGACGCCCGCAAGCGCATCGAGCGGGCGTTCGAGCGCTGCCTGCGTGAGGAGCGGCTGGACGGATACGTACTGCCCACCTCGCCCATCACCGCGTTCGGGATTGACCCGGACCCCACGCGGGACCAGGCGCCGCCGGTGATCTTCCAGAACACCACGATCTTCGACCTGACCCACCAGCCCTCGATCAGCGTGCCCAACGGCTTCGACGCGGAGGACCTGCCCACGGGACTAATGGTGACCACAGGGCTGTGGCAGGACGCGCTCGCCCTCCGCATCGGTCATGCCTTCCAGCAGGCCACAGACTTCCACACCCGCCGTCCGCCGCTCTAGCGCCGCCCTCCGTACGATCCGATCATGACCGCACTGACGCCGCCCCCGTCGCACCCAGACCCGCCCCCCCACCTGGGCCTCACGCGCGACGAGCCCATGGCGCACCACACCTACATCCGCCTGGGCGGGCCTGCCGCCTTCTTCGGTGCCCCGCCGGACTTCGAGGCGCTGGTGCGCATGGCGGCGTGGGCACGGGAGGCCGCCCTGCCCCTGCGCGTGGTGGGCGGCGGCTCCAACATGCTCGTGGCGGACGAGGGCGTGCGGGCGGTCGTCGTCTCGCTGCGTCACGCCTGCGGCGAGGTCACCTTCGACGACCAGCGCCACGAGGTCACGGCCGGCGCTGCGGTGATGCTGCCAGCACTGGCCAGGGCCGCCGCCGAGCGCGGCCTGGGCGGCCTCGAGTTCGCCATCGGCATCCCCGGGGCGGTGGGCGGCGCGCTGCAGACCAACGCCGGCATCGGCGACGGGCGCTGCATCGGCAACATCGTGCGCAGCGTGGAGGTACTCCGGGACGGCCAGCGCCTCACGCTCTCCCGCGACGAGGTCGCCTGGGACTACCGCACCACCTCGCTACGCGGATCGGGCGACCTCGTGCTCTCGGCGCGCCTCGGTCTTACGCCACGGCCTCGCGCGGAGGTGGAGGCGGAGATGCGGCGCCTGCTGGAGGCGCGCCAGCGCACCCAGCCGACGTCCGAGCCGAACGCCGGGTCCGTGTTCCGCAACCCGGAGGGCGACCACGCGGCCCGTCTCATCCAGGCCGCAGGCTGCAAGGGACTGCGGGTGGGCGGCGCGCAGGTGAGCACGTTGCACGCCAACTTCATCGTCCACGACGGCAAGGCCCGAGGCGGCCCGACAGCAGACGCCGCCGCCACCACCAAGGACGTGCTGGCGGTGATGGCCGAGGTGCAACGTCGCGTCCGCGCCGCCTTCGGCGTCACACTCGTTCCGGAGGTGGAGTGGTGGGGCGACGGCCCGCTGCCGGAGCCCTACCGGGCCGCCTCGCCACACCCGCAGCGCCCCGGCTCGGACTAGCCTCGCGCAGCCCTCGCCCCCCTGCGACCGAGGCGGGCGGTGACGGGCGGGGGCGGGCGCCTACCCGCGCTCCTCCGGCTTCGCCACGCGCACGATGGTCCAGTGCCGCAACTGCGCCAGCGGCTGCCCGTCTTCGCCCTGCATCAGGAGGTCGAAGTTGGCGAAGTGGTGGCCCTTGCGGTCGTAGATGTCCAGCAGGTGCGCGCCCGTGACAATGTCCTGGCCACTGCGCGCCAGCGCCAGGTGCTGCACCTGGCTGCGGGTGTGGATCGACTGCGGCAGGCTCACGTTGTGGCGCAGGAGCCGCTCACCGCGGCCGGCGATCCAGCCAGGGTGCAACGGCGCGCGAGGGCCCTCGAAGAGCGGGTTCACCGGCTGCGGCAGACTGCGCGCCACGAACTCCGCCATCGCCTCCTCGCCCGTGTCCGCCTCAGCCGCGCGCCAGTCCACGCCGGTCGGCGTCTCGCCCATGACGATCGCCGGCGCCGGGTCTGGCGAGGGCTGCGGCGTCATGTCGCCCGGCTTCGTGAGGTCGCCCAGCCACGGGGCATCCCCCAGGCCCACAGAGGCCACCACGCAGAGCACGCCATCCTGGTTCGTCATGGTCACGGAGTATGCGTCCGGTGCGGCGTCGCTGCCCGGCGCCACGCGCACCGCGAGGCGGTCGCCGGGGTAGGTGGGCTGGCGGAAGAAGAAGTCGGACCAGCCGCGCTCCAGCCAGCCCTCCCCCAGCGCCTCCAGGATCGCGTCCGCCGCCCAGCCCCACACCGTCACCCCACCGACGAGTGCGCCTCGGAAGCCGAACTGCTGCGCGACCTCCGTGGAGTGGATCGGGTTGCCGATGGTGGGGCTGTCCTCGTTCGACAGGAACGCCTCAACAGTCTGCTCGACGACGGGCATGGGACCTCCAGGGCGCAGGGGCGAGGTGCGCGCAACATGCGGGGGCGATGCTAGGCGGCGGGATGATAACAGCCGAGACGGCCGCACCGCGTGGAGCCCGCGCAAGGAGGCCGCGCGCGGACGCAAATCGTGCCGTCGGGCGCTGGTGGGTATTCGGTGGCGACTTGTGCCGCCCCCATCACCCCGTTCGCGCCCAACACAGGCGGCGCCATGGCGGCCCCGCTCACGTCTCGCATCCAGAGCCCGAAACGAGGGCGAGCGAAACGCGAGGCCCGATCAAGGGGAGCATAGAAACACGGCTGAGCACACGTTCATGCGAGGCCTCCTATGCGGGACACTATTGCGACCCCGGCAAGGGTGCCTGACGATTTCTCAAAGGGATGCTGACGTAACGTTTAGATGACGTTATCTTTGGACAGGGCTACCCTCCCTTCCGCCCAGGGATCAACCCAGCAAAGTCCTTCGTGTTTTTCCGGATTCAGGAGTGCTCGATGCCTCGGTTCAAGAAACTTGATCCTGCGGACGTCGTTGTTGGACGCGGCCCGGCGAAGATCTCCCGTGAGCCCTATCTCAAGGCCATCCAGTCCGGCGAGGCCGGTTCGATCGAACTGGACGAGAACGACCGCCCCGGAACGGTGAAGCGACTGCTGCGCGAAGCCGCGAAGGATCTGGGCATCAAGGTGCGTTCCTCCTGGGCGGATGACACGCAGCGCGTACTCGTCTGGAAGAAGTCGCCGGACGCCGTCGCTCCCCCGCAGCGTCGCCAGGCATAGCGCGTACAGCGCGTACAGCGCGTACAGCGCACCAACCTGCGCGTAACATCGGCGGCCTGGAGGCCGCCGATGTCGCGTCTGGTACTCGCCCTGGACCAGGGCACCACCTCGTCCCGTGCCCTGCTCTTCAACGAGCGCGGACACGTCCTGGCTACCGCCCAGCACGAGGTGGCCGCCCACTTCCCCCACCCCGGCTGGGTGGAGCAAGACCCCCGCGAGATCTGGGAAGCGCAACTCCGCGCCGCGCGGCAGGTGCTCACCGCCGCCGGCGTGCGCGTGCAGGACCTGGCGGCCCTCGGCATCACGAACCAGCGAGAGACGGCGCTGGTGTGGGACCGTGCCACCGGCGAACCCATCTACCCCGCCATCGTCTGGCAGTCCCGCCAGACCGCCGCCATCTGCGACGACCTGGGGCGCCGAGGCCTCGCCGAGGTGGTGCGCGACCGCACCGGCCTGGTCGTCGACCCGTACTTCTCCGCCACCAAGGTGCGCTTCATCCTGGACGCCGTACCAGGAGCGCAACACCGCGCCCAGCGCGGCGAACTGGCCTTTGGGACCGTGGACACGTGGCTCCTGCACCACCTGACAGGCGGCGCCGTCCACGCCACGGACGCCACCAACGCCTCCCGCACGCTGATGTACGACATCCAGGCCCGCGAGTGGTCGGACGAACTCCTCGCCATGCTCGACATACCCCGGTCCCTGCTGCCGGACGTGCTCCCCTCCTCCGGCGCCTTCGGCGAGACGGCGGCGGAGGTCCTGGGCGCACGCGTCCCCGTCCGAGGCGTGGTGGGCGACCAGCAGGCGGCGCTGTTCGGGCAGGGCTGCCTGGAGCCGGGCCAGGCGAAGAACACGTACGGCACGGGCTGCTTCCTGCTCAGCCACACCGGCGACCAGCCCGCAACCTCCTCGAACGGCCTGCTCACCACCGTCGCCGCCTCCGCCGCCGGCGAGCACGCCTATGCGCTGGAGGGCAGCGTCTTCGTCGCCGGCGCAGCCGTGCAGTGGCTCCGCGACGGCCTGGGCCTGATCGCCACCGCCGAGGAGACCGAGGCCATCGCCCGCTCCGTGCCGGACACCGGCGGCGCCTACCTGGTCCCGGCCTTCACCGGCCTGGGCGCGCCCTACTGGGACCCCTCCGCCCGAGGCGCGCTGGTGGGCCTGACCCGCGGCACGGAACGCGCCCACCTGGTCCGCGCCACCCTGGAGGCGATCGCCTTCCAGACGCGCGACCTGGTGGAGTGCCTGGAGGCGGACGGTGGACGGCCGCTGGAGGCGCTCCGCGTGGACGGCGGCGGCTGCAACAACGACTTCCTGATGCAGTTCCAGGCGGACATCCTGGGCATCCCCGTGCACCGCCCCGCCCAACGCGAGGTCACCGCCCTCGGCGCCGCCGGCCTCGCCGGCGTGGCCTCCGGCGTCTGGGCCTCCCCCGCCGAGTTCTGCGACGCCACCACGAGCGGCCTCCAGGTCTTCCAGCCGTCCATGTCCGCCGAGGAGCGGGACACGCGGTACGCCGGCTGGCAGCGGGCCGTGGAGCGGTCTCGAGACTGGACGTCCGAGTAGCGCCTCGCGCCTCACGCCTCGTGCGTGGGCCTCAGGCCGCGCGCAGTTCCCGGCGCATCAGCACGGTGGCCAGCGCCATGAGCACCAGCGCGGCCACGCCCAGCACCACCAGGTCCTCAGGCGCCCTCAGCACGCCGCGGAGCATCACGTCCTGCAGGGTGCGCAGGGCGAACGTGGCCGGGAAGAGGTAGGCGGCGCTGTCCACGGGGGCCTGCATGCGGTCCAGCGGGAACACGAACCCGCTGAAGAAGATCGAGCCCAGCAGGAACAGCATCGCCACCTGCGTCGCCTGCTGCGCGCTGGCCGAGACGAGCGAGATCACGAAGCCGATGCCCAGCGAGCACGCGATCAACAGGCCCAGCGTGCCCGCCACCACCGCCCAGGATCCAGACACCGGCACGTCCAGCACGAAGACCGCCAGCGCCACCAGCGCCGCCGCCACCACGGCGCACAGCGTCCCGTACGCCAGGTAGTTCCCCGCCACCACCTCCCCCGCGCGGATCGGCGCCACCCGCAGCATCTCCGTCACCCGCAAGAGCCGCATCCGCGACAGCGTGAGCGCGCCCAGGGTGATGGCCAGGTGCTGCACCAGCAGCGCGACCACACCGGGCGAGTAGAACGCGGTGTAGGTGGGGTCGATGGGCGTGACGTCCTCCAGTTGCAGTTCGAACGGCGCGCTGATCACCGCCGGGTCCAGCGAGAACACCGGCCCCGCCACCGACTCGATGTCGTCCAGGGCCGTGCGTATCCCCTCGATGTCCTCGTCCGTGGGGAGCCCGCCCTCGCCGAAGCCATCCAGCCGCACCGCCATCCGGTCCACCGTCTGTTCCAGCGCGTCCACGGCCTCGCGGAGGCGCGTCGCCTGCTCTGCCGCCTCCGACAGCCCGGGCACCACGCTGGCGAAGCGCTCGGCCGTCGTGCTCGCCTCGTCCACCGCGCGCGAGAGCGGGCCGAGGGCGGCCTGGAGGTCGCCCACCTGCGAGCGCGCCGTCTCCAGTTCGCCGCGCGCGTCGTCCAGCAGGTCCACGTACCGGCGGGCGTCCGCAGTCAGGGCGCCCACGTCGCCGGCCCCCGCCTGCGCGTCCCCCACCACCCGGGCGATGGTGCGCTGGTTGATGGCCGCCACCTGGTCGCGCAAGTAGGAGCGCGCATAGGAACGGCGCACCGGATCCACCTCGCCAATGAGCACCCGCAGAGGGATGCGCTGGCCGGTATCCACGAACGAGTCCAGGTCGCCCGGCGAGACGATCACGGCGTCGATCTCGCCGCGCTCCAGCGCGCGCCGCGCCAGCGGCGTACTCTCCACGAAGCCCCGGAAGTCCAGGTGCTGCTCCAGTTCCGCGAGGTACGGCTCCAGCACGCGTTCCGTGCCGGGCTCCTGCACCACCACGGTCCGAGGCCGTGGCCCGCCCAGTTCCACCCCCGCGCCGAAGGCGAACAGCAGGAGGAACGGCGCCACGACTAGCGTGAACATCAGCGTGGGCTGGCGCACCACCTCCCCCGCCCACTGCTCGAAGAACGACAGCGTCCCGAAGATCGAGCGCCTCATTCGACCTCGCTCGCCTGCTGGACGCGGGCGTCCTCCACCAGGCGCAGGAACACGTCTTCGAACGAGGCCTCCTGCGAGTCGATCGCCGTGACGGCCCGGCCGCGGTCGCGCAGCGCGTCCGTGATGGCGGGGACCGCGCGCTCACCCTGCTCCGCCACCACCTGCGCGCGCCCTCCCGGCAGTGTCCGCACGTGCTGCACGCCGGGCAGGTCCCACAGCGCCGCCAGGTCGCCTCGGTCCAGCCCGTCCGCCACCACGCTGACCGTGTCCGGCAGGCCCGCGCGCGACCGCAGCGCAGCCGGCGAGCCCGCCGCCACCACGCGCCCGGCGCGCATCACCGCCACGCCGTCGCAGTACTCGGCCTCCTCGATGATCTGCGTGGTGAGGAAGACCGTGGTGCCTCGTGACTGGATGTCGCGCAGCAGGTCGCGGATGCGCATTCGGAGGACGGGGTCGAGTCCGGCGGTGGGCTCATCCACCACCAGGAAGCGCGGTTCGTGCAGCAGCGCGCAGGCCAGCGAGAGGCGGCGCTTCATGCCGCCGGAGACGTCCTGCGCCAGGCGCCGCCGCGCGTCCCAGAGGTCCAGGTACCGCAGCACCTCGCGGATACGGCGCCGGCGGTGGAGCCAGCCCATCCCGTAGAGGCCGGCCACGAAGCGCGCGTTCTGCTGCACGGTAAGCATGGGATAGAGGCTGAACTCTTGCGGCAGATACCCCAGGCGCTGGCGCTCGCGCGGACCGAAGGCCCCCGGCGAGACGTCCAGCGTGCGCACCTCGCCCTCCGTCGGCGCCAGGAGCCCCACCGCGATGCGCGCGAGCGTGGTCTTGCCGCACCCACTGGGCCCCACCAGGCCCCACAGATGGCCCTCCGGCACCTCCAGGTCAATGTCGCTCAGCACCTGGAGGTCGCCAAAGCGCCGCCCCACGCCGCGCATCCAGAGGGCTACCTCCGGCCCCGGCGGGGCGTCCCCGTCAGGGGCCAAGGTGGTCATGGGCCGTCCGCGCTTCCCGCAGTCCCGCTAGCCCCGGAACCGGCAGGCGGCGAGTTCCGCGCCCGTACCGTTGCGCACGATGATGCTCAGGTCCGCCGCCGCCACGCTGTCCGCCAGGTCAGTGCACAACTCCTGCGCGTCCTCCAGCACGGCCACGTCCTCCGTCACGGTGACGGAGAGCGTGTCGCCGGCATAGTCCACATCGGAGATCACGCCGGCGTCGAAGCGGGAGGACGCGTCTTCCAGGAACGTCTGCACCTCTTGCACGCTGCCCAGGATCGCCGCGCGGTCGATCGCGGTGCTCGTTGCCTCCGCAGTGGAGGCGCCGCCGCCCGTCCCCAGGTCAAGCGGGTCGTCGTCGTCCGTCGTGTCACAGGCGACCAGGAGGACAGGGAGGGCCATCAGGACGATGGCGAAGGCCACGGCGCGGAACACGCCGGGGCTCGGATGAGTGATCGGTTGCACAGGTCCGCTCCTGCTCGGTGCTGACCCCGCACCACGAAAACGGCGCGCAAGACGCCCGATCCGCTGCCCCCGACCCTACCGAGGGCGGCTCGCACTCGTGTCATGCCTCACGAGCAGTGGTTGCAAATGCGTGGGGGAGCGATCAGCGGATCAGCGTCCGCCCGGCTAACCACCGGCTAACCAAACGTACGCGCGGCCTCACAGGTGGCGGAGATCGCCTCCTCCGCCTGGGTGGCCTGGGTCATCAGGCCGGAGCGGGCGAATTGCACCACCACCTCCATGCCGGCCACGCACTCCTGCAGCAGTTCGATGTGCTGCCCGCGCGCGTCGAGCGCCGCCTGGCGGGCCTCCAGTTCCCCGGTGGCCTCCTCCACCTCGCTGCGCAGCGTGGCCGCCTCCTCCCGCGCCTCAGCCAGGGTGCCCTCGCTCTGGGAGGCCTCGGCGTTCAGGGCGGCCAGGTCTGACTCCGCGGTGTCGGCACGCTCCCGCGCTGCGGCCAGCAAGGCCTGCGCCTGCTCCAGTTCGCCGCCCAGGCGGTCCGCCTCCAGCAGCGCAGCGGCCTCCGCCTCGCGCGCCTCGTCCAGGCCGCCCTGCCCGCCGGGCAGCACGACCACCGCGAGGATCAACGCCACGCTGAGAGCGGCCCCCACTGCCGCGGCGACCCAGAGGGGCACCGTGGCGGCCCAGAAACGGGAGACGGCCGCGCGCGCGCTGGCTGCGTCCGTGTCCGCCCCGTCCACGCTCGCCTCCGCGCCCCGGGCGGCCGGTTGGCGACGCATGCCCAGCCGTCCGAGGACGCCCGCCAGTCCACCGGACGTGGTCACCACCGGTGGCGGGAGCGCCTCGCCGCAGCGCAGGCAGTATTCCCAGGTGTCGCCAACGGCAGTGCCGCACTCTTCACAGGTCCGCATGCCGGCCCCCTTGGTCGCGCCTCGCTCGGCCGAGCCCTCGGCCAGGCCCTCGGTCGAGCCGGGTGCGCGACTCCCCGCTACGCGGCGGCTCACGCGCGGTGCAACGCCACGCAGCAAGCCCACACGCGCGACCACCGAGCCCGCTTGCCAGAACGAGCCGGGAGCGCAATCCGTTGAGGCCCAGTGGGAGCAGCCGCCAGGATTCGTCCCTCGATCGGCCCACGATCAGCCCGCGATCAGCAGATCCAGGACGAGATTTCGTGGCGCGCCGAGAGGGATTCGAACCCCCGACCGGCAGATCCGAAGTCTGCTGCTCTGTCCCCTGAGCTACCGGCGCGTATCTCCAGTGTACCGAACGCTCGCCTGCGGACGAACCCACCGCCGCCGCCTCCTCGCCGCCACCTATCATCGAAGGATGGACGAGACAGCCACCGAGGAGCCCCTCCACGACCCCGACGTCCCGGACGAGGCGCGTGCGGCCCTGCGCGCGGTCATGCAGCAGCACGCCGCCGGCGAGGTGGACGCCGCGCTCGCCGGCGCGCACGAGATCATGCGGAGGTGGCCCCGCTACGCCCAGGCGCGCTCGTACGTTGGCCAGACCCTGGTGACCCGGAAGCGCCAATTCGCGGACGGCCTGGCGCAGTTGGACCGCGCAGTCCGCGACTGCCACCAGGACGACGGCCGCGCCGACCCGTACATCCTTTACACCGCAGGGTGGTGCCAGGAGTTCGTCGCCAACGCGCTCAGCAAAGAGGCCGGCCACCACCGGCCCAAGGGCGGCCCGCACCAGCCGGTGGAGCAGTCCGCAGACAACCTCTACGCTTCCGCCACAGCGCTCTTCCTGCGCGCCCTGAAGGAAGACCCGGACGAGCAGTTGCTGGGCGACATTGAGGACATGCTCACGGTGATCGCCAACGTCACCGGCGAGCCATGGGACGACGGCGAGGAGGTCGAACGTGCCATACCTCGACCTCGATGACGGATTCCGGCTGTACTACGAGACGCACGGCCCCACCCCCGGCAGCGTCAACGCGGGCACGCCCGTCCTGCTGGCGCACGGCGCCGGCGGCAACGCGCTCTCGTGGTGGCAGCAGGTCCCCGCGTTTGCTGACCGCTACCCCGTCATCACCTTTGACCATCGCGCCTTCGGCCGCTCTCCGGACCTGGAGGAAGGCCCCGGCCGCATCGGCTTCGGGACGGACGTGCGCGCGCTGCTGGATCACGTGGGGGCGGAGCGCGTGCACTTCGTGGCGCACTCCATGGGAGGGCGCACGGCGTTCGGCCTGCTCTCGCGTAGCCCGGAACGCCTCGCCTCCCTCGTCTACTCCGGCACCAACGGCGGCTGCGTGGACGACCGCTACCGCGCGCTGAAGCAGCGCCTGGAGGAGGACGGCACCCTGGCCGGATCGCTCCTGGCGCGCGCGCTGGCAGAGGGCTACGCGGACGAGTCCCCGGAGATGCGCTACCTCTACATGCGCATCCGGGCGCTGAACCCGCGCCGGCCCTCGGACTTCCTCAAGCCCACCGGGCGGATGGTGAACTACCGCGGCTCCACGGCCCAGCGCCTGGTTGACAGCGGCCTGCCCATCCTCTGGGTGGTCGGCGAGCACGACCGAGTGGTGCACCCCGACCTGATCCGCCTCTCCCACGGACTGACCCCCGGCTCCCGCTTCCACCTGGTGCAAGGCGCCGGCCACTCCGGTTACTTCGAACGCCCGCACGACTGGAACGCCGCCGTCCGAGGATTCATCGACCATGTCGAGAAGCGCACGGCCGACCGCACCGAAGCGGCCGGGTAGCCGCCGCCCGCACCCCCGGAACCGAATCTCGAACGAACCTTCGCAAACCTCACGCACGCGAGCCGCGAGTTCTGCATCCTACGTCCGCTCCGTCGCCTCGGAGCGATGGGATGCCACCACACGCGAGGGGACGCGCAGGATGCAACCGAGCGAACAGATCACCGCCTACATCGAGGGCTTCGAGGACTGGCGCGGCGAAACGCTGCGCCGCCTGCGCACGCTCATCCTGGAGGTCGACCCCGACCTCACCGAGGAGTGGAAGTGGAAGAGCCCCGTCTGGTCACGTGACGGCATGGTGGTCAGCATCGGCGGCTTCAAGAAGCACGTGAGCGTCAACTTCTTCCAGGGCGCGTCGCTGGAGGACCCCAGCGGCCTGTTCGAAGAAGGCCAGGACGCCAAGGCCATGCGCTCTATCCGGCTGCTGCCGGACCACTCGCTGGACGAGGCCGCGTTCAAGGACCTGGTGCGGACGGCCATCGCCCACAACGCCGGCAAGTAGCGCGCCTCGGTAGCGCTCAGCGGCCGAGCGCCCGCGCCAACTGGGCGAGGTGGACCTCGTCGTGCTCCAGCGTGTGCCCCACCCACCAGTGCACGTCGAACGTGCCGATCTCCGGCTGACTGCCCAGGCGTCGCCAGTCCTCATCGCTGAGACGGCGCAGGATCGCGCACGTCGCGGCCCGCTGGATGCGGAAGCCCTCCAGCAGGTCGCGCGTCGAGTCGCCACCATGCCAGCGCGAGGCCGCCCACTGCTGCTCGTCGAACGGCGCGAGCGCGGGCTCGTCCTCCACCAGCATGCGCTCGATGCGGAGGCGCATCGCCATGAACTCGTCGTCGCGGAGGTGGGCCAGCACAGTCCGCGCAGGCCACTCGCCCGGCGCCGGCTCGCGGTCCAGGTCGGCATCGGTCGCGCCTCGGACGGCCGCCGCCAGCCGCCCGGGCGAGGCGGCAAGGCCGGCGATGAGCGCGGCACGGTCGCGATGGCCGCGGAGCGGGCCCGGAGCGGCCGAGGTGGCGTCGGTCATGGGCATGCTCCCGGTACTGGCATGCGAGCCCGCGGCGGGCCCTCCGCTGCGGCCTCGGAAGGACATCCTACCGATCTCTCCCACCTGCCGAAAAATTAGGTGACACGGGCGGGTTGCCTGAGGCGGCGTCGGGGCACAGACTACCTGAGTCACTATCGCTTCTTGAAGTCACAGCGCCGCCCATGCGGCCGGAAGGACGTCCGTCGCAGGATCAGAGGAAATTCCCCCCAGAGGCCTTGCCACTGGATCCGCGATGGCGTCACAATGGCGTCATTGCGACATCTCGCTACCGCACCCGAAATGAGCACGACATATGCCCGTACCGCCCGGGAATAGCACCGACGCCGCCATCGTGGTCCGAGGACTCACCAAGTCCTACGGCAAGGTGGCAGCGCTGCGAGGCGTGGACCTGGAGGTCGAACGCGGCATCGTCTTCGGCCTGCTGGGGCCGAACGGCGCCGGCAAGACCACCCTTGTCCGCATCCTCACCACCCTCCAGCCCCCCTCCAGCGGCTCCGCCAGCGTGGCCGGCTTCGACGTCCAGCGAGACGCGGAGGCGCTGCGACGCTCGATCGGCCTTGCCGGCCAGTTCGCCGCCGTGGACGACCAACTCACCGGCCTGGAGAACCTGGAACTGGTGGCGCGCTTCTACCACCTGCCCCGGGTGGAGGCGCGCCGCCGCGCCCGGAGCCTGATCGAACGCTTCGACCTGGTGGAGGCGGGCGACCGCCGCGCCATCACCTACTCCGGCGGCATGCGTCGCCGACTGGACCTGGCCGCCGCGCTGGTCGCGGAGCCGGAAGTGCTCTTCCTGGACGAGCCCACCACCGGCCTCGATCCGCGCAGCCGCCTCGACCTGTGGGTCGCCATCGAGGAACTGGCGCGGGGCGGCACCACCGTGCTGCTGACCACACAGTACCTGGAGGAGGCGGACCGCCTGGCCTCCCGCATTGCCGTGGTGGACCACGGCCTGGTGATCGCGGAGGGCACGGCGAGCGAGTTGAAAGAACGCGTGGGCGGCCGCGTGGTGGCCGTGCAGGTCGTGGACGCCGGGCAACTGGATCAGACCGCCGCCGTCCTGGGCCGCTTCGGCGACAACCCGCACGTGGACACCGCCGCGCACGAGGTCAGCGTGGGCGTGGGCCAGGACGCGGGCGTGATGGCGGAGGTGGTGCGCGTGCTGGACAACGCCGGCATCGCCATCGCTGACCTCGCCTTCCGTCAGCCCAGCCTGGACGACGTCTTCCTGTCCCTCACGGGCCGGGCGGCGGAGGACGCTGACTTCGCAGACGTCACTGCAGCCATCGAAGGGGGGACGCGATGACCGTCGCCACACACCTCGAACCGACGCCGGCCGCGCCCCCGCGGCCACCCGTAGAGCAGCCCTCCACCGGGACGAAGTTGCGCTGGGCCGTGCAGGACACGCTGCTCATGACGCGGCGGAACCTGCTGCGCTACGTGCGCCTGCCGGAGAACCTGATGGGCGTCACCGTGCAACCCATCATGTTCCTGGTGCTGTTCACGTACGTCCTGGGTGGCGCCATCCGCGTCACCACGCCGGACTACGTGACCTACCTGCTCCCCGGCATCATCGTGCAGACCATGCTGTTCGGCGCCATGATCACCGGCTTCGGCCTGGCGCAGGACCAGTTGAGCGGCCTCTTCGAGCGCTACCGCTCACTGCCCATGGCCCGCTCCACGGTCATCACGGGCCGCCTGCTGGCGGACGTGATCGCCAACATCTTCGTGGCGGCGCTCATGATCGCCGTGGGCGTGGCGATGGGCTTCCGCTTCGGCGGCAGCGTGGCGGAGTCCCTGGCCATGCCGGCGGTGGCGATCCTGTTCGCCCTGCCCATCTCCGGCTTCTTCGCCGCGGTAGGACTGACGGTGCGGTCCATGGAGGCGATGAACACCACGTTCATCGTGATCTTCCCGCTCACGTTCATCTCCTCCGCCTTCGTGCCGGTGGAGAGCATGCCGTCCTGGCTACAGCCGATCGCGGACGCCAACCCGTTCACCATTGCCGTGAACGCCGCGCGCGCCCTCGCCCTGGGAGAGGACGCCACCGGGGACCTGGTGCGCACGGGGGTCTGGGTGACCCTGCTCACCGTCATCGCCGTGCCCCTCGCGGTGAGGGCCTACAACCGCCCCCGCTAGCCCCCCGCTAGCGCCCCGCTAGCCCCGAGGCCGCCCCGACGACGCTCGCGGCTCACTGCCGCAGCAGGACGTCGACCTCCCTCGCGAGGTCGACGTCCTTCTGCGTGATGCCGCCGGCGTCGTGCGTGGAGAGCGTCAGGCGCACCTTGTTGTAGACGCCCCACGTCTCCGCGTGGTGGTTCGCCTTCTCCTGCAGGATGGCCACGCGGGCGAGGAACCCGAAGGCCTCCACGAAGTCGCGGAACTCGAACTCGCGCACAATCTGGTCGCCGTCGCGCTGCCAGCCGTCCAGCGCGGACAGCGCCTGCGTGATGGCCTGGTCGTCCAGCCGGTCTCGGGATGCCATGCCTGCCTCGATTCTTCCGAGGGGCCCCGGGGGGATCCTCGCGCCGCCGTCCCCGCCGCCCCCGTCCGAGCGTACCGCCCTCCCTTGCCCGCCGGTCGCTCCCCGCCGGACACTGGCGGTGCCGCCCGTCCCGGCCGGGCCGAGGCGACGTGAAGAGGAGCCCCGCCATGACCTCCATCCTCGAGACCTACGAAGCCCTGCACGGCAAGTCGCGCACGCTGGCCTCCAGGGCCGCACGCGTCTTCCCCTCCGGCGTCACGCACGACGCCCGCGCCTTCTCGCCCTTCCCGATTTATGTCGAGCGTGCCGAGGGCCCCCGCAAGTGGGACGTGGACGGCAACGAGTACGTGGACTACATCGGCGGCCACGGGGCGCTCCTGCTGGGACACAACCGCCCGGAGGTGATGGAAGCCACGCGCGCCGCCATGGAGCGCGGCACCCATTTCGGCTCCTCGCACGACCTCGAGATTGCGTGGGGACAGCAGGTGATCGAGATGGTGCCGTGCGCCGAGCGCGTACGGTTCACCTCCTCCGGCACGGAGGCCACGATGATGGCGCTGCGCCTGGCGCGCGCGTACACCGGCCGCGACCGCGTCATCAAACTCCAGGATCACTTCCACGGCTGGAACGACCTGCTGGTGGGCCGCACCCGCGAGGACGATTCCACGCCCTTCTCCGTGGGCGTGCCCGCCTCCTTCTACTCCACCCTCACGGTGCTGCCCTCCGGCGACCCTCGGGCGCTGCAGGAGGCGCTGGCCCCGCGCGACGTAGCGGCGGTGATCCTGGAACCCACGGGCGCGCACTGGGGATCGCATCCCCTCGACCCCTCGTACCTGCACGAGGCGCGGCGCCTGACGGAGGAGACCGGAGCGCTGTTCATCATGGACGAGGTGATCACCGGCTTCCGCATGGCGCCGGGAGGCGCACAGGAGCGCTATGGCGTCACGCCGGACCTCTCCACGCACGCCAAGATCCTGGCGGGCGGGCTCCCCGGCGGCTGCGTGGCCGGCCGCGCCGACATCATGGACTTCATCGAACTGCGCGACTCGGACCATGACTGGAACGACCGCCAGCGCATCTCCCACCAGGGCACCTTCAACGCAAACCCGGTCTGCGCCGCCGCCGGCCTCACCGCCCTACGCCTGATCGCACAGGGAGGCGAGTGCGAGGCGGCGGACGCCACTGCGGCCGCCCTCGTCCGAGGCCTGAACGAGATGTTCCGCGCCGAGTCCGTGCCCGGCTCCGCCTGGGCCGTCTCCTCCATGTGGCACCTGAACCTGGGGTACGACGCACCGATGCCGGTGGAGGTGGAGTGGGACGCCATGAGTGAGCCCCAGGGCGTAGAGGCGTCCCTCATGCGCCCGCTGCGGTGGGCGCTCTACAACCACGGCGTGGACCTGATGGGGAATGGCGGCATGGTCTCCAGCGCACACGGCGACCGCGAAGTGGAGGACACGGTCACGGCCTTCCGCGCCGCCATCGGCGACCTGCGCGCGGAGGGTCTGCTCGCCTGATAACGCATCCAGCCAGACGTCCCAGAGGGCGCCGGAGCGTGGAGAGTTCGCTGAACTCTCCACACTGACAGATAGCGTCCGGTTCCACTGGGGATGAGTGTGCCCCACACCTGTTGATAAGTTGGGCGTCCACACCTGTCGGCAGGCTGCCGGCGCTGACATACTCCAGCCCGTGGCGGGAACTCTTCAGCGCGCAGGAGCACAGATTGTGCGCCGGGCCACTGCGGCCGGCATCGGTGGGCTGGCGGCGGCCATCTTCCTCGGCGTGATGGCGTTCGCCTTCACCACCACCCCCGCGGAACGCACCTCGAACGCCGACACCGAGGCGAACTCGGGCGCCGGCACGGTGCAGTTCCTGGCAAACACCACCAAGGCCACGGAACTCCGCACGCTCTCCGCCATGCGCTCGCTCATCCAGGAGGCCAGCGCCGTCGCCTTCGGCGCAGGCGGCGACCACACGGACGACGGAGCGGCCAACGAGCAGGCGCTGCTCGCCTCGCGCGACGATGCCGAGGCCCCCACACGGGACGGCGCCAGCGACGGCGGGACGTTCATGGCAGCGGCCGCCGCTGTCGCCTCTCGGCCTCGCCCCCTGCCTGCGGCGCCCCCCTCCACCGCCGCGTCCGGCACGGCCGCACAGGACGAAGCCGAAGCAGACGACGAGCCCGACCCGCGCGTGGAGGCGGCGGCCATCTCGCCGCCCGCGGGCGCCACGCCCGTGCTGGAGCCCGGCGACCGCGTGGAGGCGACGATCTCGTTCTACTACTGCGAGCAGGGCGAGCGCGGCCTGCACCCGGGCGACGGGGGCCGGTTCTGCGGAGCGATGCGCAACGGCCAGGTGGTCCATCCCGGCGCCGCCGCCTGCGCCTATGCCTACCTGGGCCAGCGCTTCCGCATCCAGGGCGACTCGCTGGACCGCGTCTACACGTGCGCGGACACGGGATCCGCCGTGCACGGCCTGCACCGCGACATCTGGTTCCAGGACAGCGACCAGGGCTGGTCGTGGCAGTTGGGCCTGGGCCAGCGGGCCGTCATCGAGATCGTCGAGTAACCTCGGATCGGCGTCCCCAGCACGGCCCTGCGAGGCCCCGGGAGCAGCGCCGCCGGCCCCCAGACGAGGGCGGGCGACCTCCCAATTCCGCCCTGCCGGTGCGGGTTGGGAGCGGGAGTTAATAGTCCGTTTACGACTTCCGCCCCGGTGCCCCTTGCCACTGAGTGTCACGACAGGCATCATATTTTGTGCACACACGCACAAACTTTCCCGGAAATTCTAACCCGGGATGAATGACTGAACGCGGCTTCCCAGCACCGCGGCCAGTGGTCCGGACCCAGCACGCCGGCCACCAGAAAAGGATGACATGGTGACCACTCTGGAAGTTGAACAGCGGACGATGCGCGTCGAGATCGGCCAGCGGATCCGCGAGTGGCGACTCCGCCGCGAGATGTCGCAGGCGGAAGTGGCGCGCGTGGCGGGCATCACGCAGGCCTCGCTCTCCAACTACGAGAACGGCAAGCGCGACATGCCGCTGTCCACGCTCCTGGGCGTGGCGGCCGGCCTCAACGTGTCGCTCGGCGACCTGCTGGACCTGCCGGACGTGATCGTGGTGCGGGACTCCCTGCTCGGCCGCGCCGTGGAGCAACTCCAGACACGCGTCCCCGTGGGCGCCGTCGCCGAGGCGGCCATCTAAGACCCGACGGATCGAGGGCGCCTCGAGCGCCCTCCACCGCCGACCGTGCTCCACCCACGACGAAGAATCCCCCGCGAGAGCGGGGGATTCTTCGTGTCCGCCTCGGCGCCTCACGTGCGGATCGCCACCGCCTCGCGTACATCCTGGACGCGGGAATGCCGATCTGGTGAGGGTTCCGTGACGCCTGCCCGAGGTTCCACCGGGGGTTGTTGCACGGGGGGCCTTGGTGCCTGCGTATACTGACGGCGAACCGGAGGGGGTACACCTTGGCGAACGATCGACCGGCGACGCTGGGCCAGTTGAGGACTGCTGGCGTCACGATCCTTCCCGTCCGCGAAGAGATGCGGGCCAACCTGATCCAGAAGATCCGGTCGGGTGAAGACATCTTCCCCGGCATCGTCGGGTACGACGACACCGTTGTCCCGCAACTGCAGAACGCGATCCTCTCCGGGCAGGACATCATCCTGCTGGGCGAGCGCGGGCAGGCGAAGTCACGCATCATCCGCAGTCTGACCTCGCTGCTGGACGAGTGGACGCCCACGCTGGAGGGCTCGGAGATCCCGGAGGACCCGTTCCACCCGATCACCCCCCAGGGCAAGCAGATCGTGGCCGAACGCGGTGACGACGCTCCCATCCGCTGGGTGCATCGCACCGAGCGCTACGGCGAGAAACTGGCCACCCCGGACATCACGATCGCCGACCTCATTGGCGAGATCGACCCGATCAAGGTGGCGGAAGGCCGCTACCTGGGCGACGAGATGACCATCCACTACGGCCTCATCCCGCGCACCAACCGCGGCATCTTCGCCCTGAACGAACTGCCAGACCTGCAGGAGCGCATCCAGGTGGGCCTCCTGAACGTCATGGAGGAGCGCGACGTCCAGATCCGCGGGCACAAGGTGCGCCTGCCGCTGGACGTGCTGGTGGTGGCCACCGCCAACCCGGAGGACTACACCAACCGCGGGCGCATCATCACCCCGCTCAAGGACCGCTACGGCTCCCAGATCCGCACGCACTACCCCCAGTCCATCGAGAACGAGATCGCCATCATGGAGGCGGAGGCCTCCCACCTCTCCGAAGACGGCGAGTTCGAGGTGGTGGTGCCGGAGTACATGAAGGAAGTGGTGGCGGAGATCAGCCGCCTGGCGCGGCGCTCCCCGGACGTCAGCCAGCGCTCCGGCGTCTCCGTCCGCGCCTCCGTGGCGGACTACGAGGCGATGCTGGCGAACGCGCTGCGCCGGGCCATCCGGCTGGGCGGCACCACCGTGGTGCCTCGCATCTCCGACCTGCCGTTCATCATCCCCGCCCTGCAGGGCAAGGTGGAGTTCGAGACCGTGGAGGAGGGCAAGGACGAGCAGATCCTGGACCGCCTCATCCAGGGCGCCATCGTCGCCACCTTCAACCGGCGGCTGGGAGACGTGGACACGGAGCGCGTGGTGGAGGCCTTCAAGACCGGCCGCTCCGTGGAGACCGGCGAGGCCATGCCGGCCCGTGACTACACCAGCCTCATGAGCAGCATTGATGGCCTGGCTGAAGTGGTAGGCGCCGTGACCAGCGACGAACGCGCGGAGGTGCAAGCCGCCGCCGTGGAGTTCGTCCTGGAGGGCCTCCACCTGAACAAGCGACTGAGCAAGGATCGGCTGGGCGCGCAGGCCCTCTACCGCGGCTAGGCCGCACCCTGCACTCAACGGCCCCGGACGGGTGTCCGGGGGCCAGCCGCTCCCGGACAGGACTGTCCCATGGCGATGAGGTTCCGCTACAGCGAGTGGGACGGGACGCAGGCCATCCCGTCGCTCGACGCCGATGAAATCCTCGAGGCCCTTTCGGACGACCTGATGAACTTCGGGGACCTGCAGCACGCGCTGCGGAACCTGATGCAGCGCGGCATGCGCTCCCCCCAGGGCGACCGCATGCAGGGCCTCCGTGACCTCCTCCAGCGCCTCCGCCAGATGCGCCGCCAGCGCCTGGACCAGTTCGACCTGGGCGGCGTGATGGAGGACATCCAACGCCAGTTGGAAGAGATCTTGGACCTGGAACGCCAGACCATCAACGACCGCGTCGGCGAGGGCGAGCAACCAGACGGCGGCCAGCCTCAGGACGGCCAACCCCAGGCCGGCGACCCGCAGGACGGCGACTCCGGTGCGGGCGAACAGGGCGATGCCGGCGAGCAGGGCCAGCAGTCCGGCCAGACCGGCCAGACCAGACAGCAGCAGCCCATGGCTCAGCGGGGCGGCCAACGCGCCCCCTCCGGACAGCACAGCCAGCAGCAGACCGGCCAGCAGCCGCAGGGCGCGCAGCAGGGAGGCGAGCAAGCCTCGGACGGCGGCGAGCCCGGACAACCCGGACAACCCGGACAACCCGGACAACCCGGCGAACAGGGGCAGCAGGGCCAGGCGGGCGCTGGGGACGAGCAGCAGGAGTTCCAGGAGATGCTGCGCCGCATCGCGGAGCGCAAGCAGCAGTTCCTGGACGACCTGCCGCCGGACGCAGCCGGCCAGATGAAGGAACTCCAGAACTACGAGTTCCTCAACCCGGACGCCCAGCGGCGCTTCCAGGAACTGACGGAGCAACTCCGCCAGGCCATGACCAACCAGTTCTTCCAGAACGTCCAGGAGATGGTCGAGCAGATGTCGGAGGGCGACCTCCAGCGCATGAAGGACATGGTGCGCGACCTGAACGACATGCTGGCCCAGCGCATGCGCGGCCAGGATCCGGACTTCGACTCCTTCATGGAGCAGTACGGCGACATGTTCGGCGACAACCCGCCGCAGTCCCTGGACGACCTGATCGAGCAGATGCAGGCCCAGATGCAGGCCATGCAGTCCCTCATGCAGTCACTGCCCTCGGACCAGCGGGAGCAGTTGCAGAGCCTGCTGGCGGATCGCCTGGGCGACCCGGAGTTGGAGTCCGAACTCTCGGAGTTGGCCCAGAACCTGGACTTCCTCAACCCCGGCGGCGAAGACCCCTCCTCCTATCCCTTCCGCGGCGACGAGGAGATCGACCTGCAGGCGGCGATGAATCTCATGAACGAGATGCACAACATCGACGACCTGGAGAGCGACCTGGAGCGCGCCCAGTACACCGGCGAACTGGATCACGTGGACCTGGACCAGTTGCGCGAACTGCTGGGCGACGACGCCGTGGATCAGTTCGACGACCTCAAGCGCCTGCTGGAAGTCCTCGAAGAGGCCGGCTACGTCCGTCGCGAGGGCGAGGAGTGGCAGTTGACGCCTCGCGGCACGCGCATGATCGGGCAGAGCGCGCTACAGGAGATCTACCGGCAACTGAAGAAGCAGGACATCGGCAACCACCCCGTGCCGGAGCAGGGCCGCCACGGCGAGCGCCTGGACGAGTCCAAGCCCTACGAGTTCGGCGACCCGTTCTACCTGGACATGCGCAGGACCATCATGAACGCCCTGGAACGCGAGGGCCGAGGCGCTCCCGTGGCCCTGGCCCCGGACGACTTCGAGGTCTACCGCAGCGAACTCGTGACCTCCACGGCCACGGTGCTGATGGTGGACCTCTCGTGGTCCATGGCGCTGCGCGGCTCGTTCCAGGCGGCGAAGAAGGTGGCGCTGGCCCTGCAGAACCTGATCCGCTCGCAGTATCCGAAGGACTCGCTCTACGTGATCGGCTTCTCCGCCTACGCGCGGGAGTTGAAGCCGCAGGAACTGCCCTACGTGCGCTGGGACGAGTCCGTGCTGGGCACCAACATGCACCACGCACTGCTCCTGGCCGAGCGCCTGCTGGCCAAGCACCGGGCCGGCGCGAAGCAGATCCTGCTGATCTCGGACGGCGAACCCACCGCGCACCTCGAACGAGGCCGCTCGCAGTTCGCCTACCCGCCCAGCCCGATCACGATCCGGGAGACGCTGAAGGCCGTGAAGCGGGTGACCCAGCAGGACATCCGCATCAACACCTTCATGCTGGACCGCAACTACTACCTCAAGGAGTTCGTGAACCAGTTGGCCAAGATCAACGGCGGCCGCGTCTTCTACACCACCCCCGACCGCCTGGGCGAGTACCTGCTGGTGGACTACGTCCAGCACAAGCGCAAGAAGATCTCGGGGTAGGGGAATGCCCACCCCGGTCGCTGCCGGTTCCCTCAAGCACTTCGGGACGGTAAAGCCGCGCCGCCGCCCGGAGGACCGGCTCCAGGTCCGCGAGGCCACCCGAGGCCGGGTGGCTGACGCGGTGGTCAGGCGCCCGGGCTAGATCCAGATCCCGGCGCGTTCCTGCCAGAAGAACTGCACCAGCACGCCGCCGGTGTCGCGGGGGTGGAGGAACGCCTCGCTCCAGCGGGCGCCTTCGCGTTCGCCGGAGCGCTCGCCGAAGGGGGCCACGCCGTTCGTGCGGCAGGCGGCCAGGGCGCGCTGCCAGTCGCCCACCTCGAACGTCACGTGGTGCATCCCCTCCCCGCGGGTTTCGAGGAACTTCGCGATGAACGAGTCCTCACCGGCGGGCTCCAGCATCTCGAAGCGGATCTGCTCGGTGGGGGTCTCAAGGACGCGCGTGCGGAAGCCGGAGGCGCCGCCCTCGCCGGGTGAGCGCCACACGGTGTGGAGGCCGAACACGCGCTCGTACCAGTCGCCCAGTTCATCGCGGTCGCGGGTAGCGTGGGCCAGGTGGTTCACGGCGATGATGCCCAGCGTGTCCGCGGCGTCGTCCTCGAACAGTTCGCCTCGGTGCCAGGGGTCACCGGCGTACATCTGCCAGAGGAAGCCGCGCCCACCGCTCCGAGGATGCAGGTAGACCACTCCGCGGCTCGGCTCGTCCGGGGCCAGATCCGGGCGCTCCTTGTAGCCCCACGGCTCCGCGCCCTCCTGGCGGATCACCTCCGCGGCCTGCGCCGTGGACTCGATCTGCAGGGCGACGTGGTGCAGGCCGGGGCCAGTGGGGCCGGCGAGGAAGCGGTGCAGGTAGGAGTCCTCGCCGCGCGGGGCCAGCACCTCCCAGCCAATCGCCGTGCGGCCGGGGATCTCCAGGTTCGCGCCGAAGTAGCCCTCGTCATTCTCGAACTTGCCGGCCAGGCGGAAGCCGAAGAGCCGCTTCATGAGGTCGATCTGTGGATCGAGGGCGGGGACCGCCATGCTGATGTGGTCGAACCGCTTGATCTGGATCGGCATCGTTCCTCCGCTCACCACGAGCACGCCCGGAGATGATAACGAAGCCCCCCCCTGTGAGCGCCGGGTATCGAGGCCTCCCATCCTCGAGGGGTGTCTACCGGCCGGCGCGGGCGGCTAGCATCACTGGCATGCGACCTCGCGCGCTGATCGTCCGCAACCCTCGCGCCCGCCGCGCCGTACCCGCCGCGCGCCTCCGCTTCGCCGCGACCGCCGCCGCGCCCTCCTGGGACGTGGAGGTGGTGGAGACGGCCAGCGCCAGCGACCTGCGGGACCGCGTGGCTCGCGCTCCGTCGCAGGGCGTGCGGGCGGTGCTCGCCTGCGGGGGGGACGGCACGCTCAACGGCGTGGTGGAGGCCGTGCGCCGTTCCGGACACGCGGAGACGGTGGTGGGCGTGGTGCCGGCGGGCACGGCCAACGTGTGGGCGCACGAGGCCCGCGTGCCGCTCGACCCGGAGGGCGCGCTGGCGCTGCTGGAGCGCTTCCACACCGCCCCCGTGGACGTGGGCGTGGCGACGGTGGGCGAGGCGGAGCGCGCGTTTCTCCTGATGTGCGGGGTCGGGCTGGACGCGGCGGTGGTGGCGCGCGTGGACGGGATGCCGCGCCTCAAGCGCTGGCTCGCGCAGGGAGCGTTCATCGTCGCCGGCGCGGACGTCCTGCGGCGCCAGCGCCCCACACTCTGCGTCATCGAGCGAGACACGGAGGGCGGCCCGGAGGCGGTGCGGCGCTCGCTCGTCCTCGCGGTGGCGGGGAACAGCCGGCTCTACGGCGGCGTCGCGCGCATCGCCTCCGCCGCGGAGATGGACGACGGCCTGCTGGACCTGGTGACGTTCGAGGCGCGCGCGGGCGTCAGAGGGCTGCTGGACGCCGGAGGCCACCTGGTGCGGGGCGTCGCGCGGCGTCGCAGCGGCTGGCACGCAGCAAGAGCGCCACGCGTGGCGTACGAGCGCGGCGCGCGCTTCCTGCTACGGCCAGAGCGCCCCCTGCCGCTGCAACTGGACGGCGAGGCCTTCGCGGTCTGCGACTCCGCCCGTCCGCTCCTCCTCACGGTGGCCCCTACGCGCCTGCGGGTACTGGTGGCGCCGGGACCGAACCCGCTCTTTGGTGCGCCGCAGCCCGGCGCCCCAGGCCCCACTCCTACTGGCGGGTGAGGATGCCCTCCGCCAGCCGGTAGCGGACGGCGTCCGGCATCTCCTCGCGCGAGGGGCGGTCCTCGTCCGGGGTGGTGATGAGCACCTGGTCCACGCCGTACGCGACCTGCAGGATGCGCTCGCGACGGGCAGGGTCGAGTTCGGACAGGATGTCGTCCAGCAGCAGCACGGGGGCGTCGCCACTGCGGCGGGTGGACAACTCCACCTCGGCCAGCCGCAGCGCCAGCGCGGCGGTGCGCTGCTGACCTCGTGAGGCGCTGTTGCCCGCGTGGCGCCCCCCGATCAGGAACTGCACGTCGTCCCGATGCGGCCCCCAGCGGGTGACCCCGCGCAGGATGTCCTCTCGCCGTTCCTCCACCAGCGTGGCGCGGAGACGGTCCGCCAGGTCATGCTCACGGATCGCCTCGGCCACGGCGGGCGGCAGGCGGGGCACGTAGCAGATGGCCAGGTCTTCCGCCTCGGACGGCGCGAGTTCGGCGTAGCGCTCGGCCGCGTCGCGAGCGAGCGCGCGGATGGCGTCCGCCCGGCGCTGGGCGATGAGCGCGCCGGTGGAGGCGAGTTCGTCGTCCCAGAAGTCCAACTCGTCCGGGCGGCCTCGGCGCTCCTGCAGTTTGCGGAGCAGGGAGTTGCGCTGCTCCAGCACGCGACCGTAGCGCTGCAGGGCGCGCAGGTACGCACCGTCGAACTGCGAGAGGGTGATGTCCAGGTAGCGGCGTCGCACGGCGGGCGCACCGGCAATGATCTCCAGGTCGTCCGCGGAGAACATCACCACCCGCAACTGGCCGATCAGGTCGGACGCGCGTCGGGCCACGCCGTTCACCCGGAAGCGTCGAGACGCGCGCGTGGGGCGCATGCCGGGCGGCGTCTCCTGCGCGATCACGGCGATCTCCAGCGTGCGCTTCCCCTGCGCCGTCTGCACCGCGGCCTCCAGCCGCGCGACGGGCAGCGGATCCTCCTCCACCGCCGGCCACGAGATCACGTCGAGGTCTGTGCCACCTCGCAGCGTGCGGGCGGTGGCGAGCATCTGGACGGCCTCCAGCAGGTTGCTCTTGCCCTGTGCGTTGTCGCCGGCGATGACGTGCCGCCCCGGCTCCAGGGCCAGGTCCAGGCGGCGGAACGAGCGCACGTTGGTCAGCGTGAGGTGGGCGATGTGCATTCGCGCGATCTTATGGCCCACGCGCCCCGCACGCCCCGAGTACGAGCACGCGAGGGCTGGCCTTAGCCGCCGTTGGCGCGCAGTTCCACGCAGAAGCGGGCGCCCCCCTCCGGATCGGCCTCCACCCAGATACGACCGCCGCACTGGTCCAGCAACTGGCGGGCCACCGCCAGCCCCAGGCCGGATCCGGGGACGGGGACGCCCGTGTCCTTCGCAATGCGATAGTACGGCTGGAAGATGCGCTCCCGTTCCACCTCCGGGATGCCGGGGCCGTTGTCCACCACCTCCAGCCGAGCGCCCCCGTCCGAGGTGGTGCGCAGCGTGACCGCGATCGCGCCGCCGGGCGGGCCGTGGCGGTTGGCGTTGGAGATGAGGTTCAGCGTCACCTGCTCCATCACGCGACGATCCGTCCTCACCACCGGGCCCTCCGGCGGCAGGTCCAACTCCACCGACTGCTCGCGGAGCATCAGCGCCGGGCGTAGCGTGGCCTCCGCCGAGCGCACCACCGCGCCCAGGTCCACCTCGTCACGCTGGAAGGCGTAGGACGCCTGCCCCGCCCGCCCGAGGTCGATGAGGTCGTTCACGAGCGAGGAAAGGCGCATCACGCCCTGGCCCAGCGAGGTGACGAGTTGGCCGGCAGTCTCGTCCATCTCGCCCTGCCCCATCTGCAGCAGGTCCGCAAAGGCCTGGATGGAGGTCAGCGGCGTCCGGATCTCGTGGGCGATGGCTGCCATGAACTCGCGCCGGCGTGTCTCCAGACCCTCCAGGTCGCGCTCGCGCGCGTAGGCGGCCTCGTAGAGCGCGGCGTGGTCAAACGCCGCGCCGAGGCGTGTGCTGAGGAGGCCCAGCACCGTGGCGTCCTTCAGCACGCCCGGCCGCCGCGCCACGATCCACAGCACGCCGAGCGCGTCCGGGCCGCTGCGGAGCGGGACCTCCGCCACCCACGGACGCTTCCCCACGCGCGATGCGGCGGGCTCCAGCCAGGCGTGCTGGGCCTTCGGGTGCGTGAGTTCCGGCCGTTCCGCCAGGCGCTCCGGTGGCGGCGGCGACTGCGCCGCCCAGCCGCGCGGGTAGCCGTGCGTGGCCACCGGCCGCAGCGCGCCGTCCCGGTCCCCGTCCCCGGCGATCGCCACGAGCATCGCCTCGCCCAGGCGGGCCTCCGCCAGCGCCTTCAGCGTCTCCGTGGCGGTGGCCTCGATGTTCCGAGGCACGGAGAGCAGGTCCAGCAGCAGGCGCTCGATCGCCTCGCGGCGGCGTTCGCGCGCGACCCAGCGGAGGTAGAGCGTGAACGCCAGCACCAGGACGAGCGCCGTGCCGGCGTCGATGGCGTAGATGAGCGGATCGAGGTCTGGCGCCACCGCCACTTCGAGCGCGGCGTGCGCTCCGACGAGCAGCACGATGACGGCGACGAAGGCCAGCCACACGCGGCGCTGTCCGGTGCGGACGCGTTGCATGGCGCTCACGCCGCGCTCTCCCACCGCTGGCCGAGGCGTGGCGTTCTGGTGCGCTGGCTGAGGCGCTGGCTGGCGTGCTGGGTGAGGTGAGATGGCACGCGGCAGTTCCTCCCGCAGGCCCCCGCCGCGGGGCGCGCCAGGCTAGCGCAGCGCGATCAGAAGTTGTCGAGCCGGCTCGGAGGCCTCGCGGACATGGGCCGGTTCATTCAGCGCGCGGCCCAGGCCAGCCGCCAGGTCCTCGGAGTCGGTGGTGTCCGCAAGTTCCACCCGCAGACGCGCCTCGCCCTGACTGTACGCCTCCACCGCTGCGGAGCGCACGGCGGGCAGCCGCGCCAGGGCATCCTGCACCCGCATGAGGCCCTGGAAGCCGGCCACGGGCGTGATGCGCAGGGTGATCGCGCCGTCCGCCGGCAAGAACGTGGCGATGTCTGCGCCTGACGGCACGGACGCCGGCGCGGGCTCGGGCCATGCGGCCGGCGACGGCGCGGCCTCCGCCGATCCAGGCACGCCTGCGGCTGCCGAGGCGCGCGACCAGGGGCCCTCGTGCGGCTCCTCCTGCGGCAGAGCGCCGGCGTCCGACCAGTCGCGCCGGTCCGGCGGCACCACGCTGAACGAGGAGCGCGGCGGGGCTGGGCTGAACGAGGAGCGCGGCGGGGCTGGCGCCGGTGATGGCGAGAGTGCCGGCTGCTGGGCCTCGGGCTGCTGCTGGGCTTCGGGCTGCTGCTGGGCCTCGTGCATCTCCGGCCCCGTCGCCGGCGGCACCGACGAGGGCCAGTTCGGGAAGTCCTGCCCGGGAGCCCCCTCGTATCGAGCGTATCGAGGCGGCTCGTAGGACGGCGCCGGCGGCTGTTCCTGCTCCGTGGGCTGGGGCGTGTGCGCCGGGCGGTACATGGGAGCGGACACCGGCTGTTCGGACACCGGCGCCTCGTACCTTGGTGGCTCGTAGGCAGGCGGCTCGTAGGCAGGCGGCGCGTAGGCGGGCGGCGCGTAGGCGGGCCGGGTGGACTCACGCACGGGGGCAGCCTCCGGGCGGAGCAACGCCTCGATGCGGCCCAGGCGCTGCTGGATGTCGCGCACCTCGGTGACCAGTCCGTGGATGGAGCGGCGCAGGTCATCGAACGCCCGTGGGTCCACGCCGCCATAGCCGGCGAATGAGGTGCGTTCGCGCCGCACCAGTTCGCGGGCGCGCTCCATGGAGTCGTCCAGGATGCGCTGCGCCCTGGCCCGGGCGTCGCTCAGGATGAACTCCACCTCGCCCTGCATCTCAGGGGCCACCTCGCGGCGGGGCTGCGGCTCGCGATAGTCCCCGCGATCATCCTGGTACTCCCGGTAGTCCGGCGCCCGAGGGGTGGGGGGCGGCGCGGCGCCCTGCTGCAGGTCGCCCAGCAGGCGCTGTGCCGCGCTGTCATCGCCGCCGGAGAGGGCGACCAGCAGCGATCCCACCGCGCGCAGGACGCTGGACGAGCCCTCCCTGCCGTCCGCGCTGCCCTCGGGCGGACGGTTCATCAGGCGCGGCCCGTCTCGGCAGGGCGCCGCTCACGCCGGACGAACTTGTAGCCCACGCCCCGCTCGTTCACGACCATCGGGTCATTGTGCGGATCGTCGCCCAGTTTGCGGCGCAGGTGCTGGATGTGGACCTTCAGGTAGTCCGTCTCGTCCATGTACTCCCGGCCCCAGACCTTGGCCAGCAAGGTGCGGAAGGTGAGCACGCGGTTCTCGTTCCGCGTGAGGTGGTAGAGCAGGCCGTACTCGATCGGCGTCAGCCGCACCTGCGCGCCGTCCACCGTGACCTCCCGGCTCCCGTAGTCGATCCGCAGGGGGCCGGCCTGGAAGGGCGGGCCCTCGTTGGCCGGCACCTGTGACTCCGTCCGCCTCAGCACCGCGCGCACCCGCGCCAGCAGTTCGATGTGCGAGAAGGGCTTGGTCACGTAATCGTCGGCGCCCAGTTCCAATCCCTTGACCTTGTCCACCTCCTCGTGACGTGCGCTCAGCATCACCACGGGGACGTCGGAGAAGTGACGGATGCGCTCCAACACCTCGAAGCCGTCAATGTCCGGCAGTCCAATGTCCAGGATGACGATGTCCGGCGTCTCACGTTCCACGCTGAACACGCCGTCTTCGCCCGTGGAGGAAGCAGAAACCTCGGCGTCTGGCCAACGCAGATTGAACGTCAGCCTGACGATCTCTACGACATCTGGTTCGTCATCGACAACAAGTACCCGCATGGGACGAGTGTACGTGGAGTGTCAGATTTCCGCCTACCGTCACGCACTTCCCCCCGGCCGAGCGCGCACCAGCGCCCCTCGGCCGCCCTCGTGGTGACGCCCGCACGCGGGGTTGAGGGCTGGTGAGCGCCTGTCGGTTGGGGAAGGCAGCCCTTCCGTGTAGGTGAAGCCCTTCCGTGCACGTGAAGGTAGTCCCCTAGACAACTTTCGCCGCATCCGCCACCATGCACCCCTGCGGAAGCACGAGTGTCGTACCATCCCGCCAGGATGGCTACGCACACCATCCGCAGACCGTTGCTCCTCATTCCGGACTGCGAGGGGGCAGTCCGGAACGGTGGCTCCCCGATCACGGGTGCGTCACCGACCACGCCGGCCAGTGCGCCGGTGGTTCCCCCGCGGAGGCATCGGGAGGTCGAATGCAGAAATACTTGATTCGTCGCCTTGTCCTGATGATCCCCACCATGCTCGGGGTCACGTTCCTCGTGTTCGTCATGCTGCGCTCCATGCCCGGCGACGTCACGACGACCCTGCTGGGGGATTACGGTGCAGCGAGCCCAGAACTGAGAGAGGCGATCCTCAAAGACTTCGGCCTGGATGAGTCCGTGCCGGTGCAGTACGTGAAGTGGTTGGGCGAGATTGCCCGCCTGGACTTCGGTACGTCGTTCTTCAGCGGGCGCTCCGTGAACACGGAACTGCAGGACCGCCTGGTGGTGACCACCCAGTTGGGCGTGATGGCGCTGGTCATCAACCTGGCCCTGGGCATCCCCATCGGCATCCTCTCCGCCATCCGCCAGAACTCCTGGTTCGACAACGCGGGCCGCACGCTGGCCATTGGCCTGCTGGCAGCGCCGAACTTCTGGATCGCGCTGCTGCTCATCACCATGGCCGGTCGCTACTTCAAGTGGGGGGTGCCCTCCACCTCCTACGTCGGCTTCTTCGACGATCCAATCCGGAACCTGAAGTTCACCATCGTCCCGGCCTTGATCCTGGGCGCTTCGGGCTCCGGCACCATCATGCGTTTCACGCGCACCGCCATGCTGGAGGTGATGCGTCAGGACTACATCCGCACCGCCTGGTCCAAGGGCCTGCGCGAGCGGGTGGTGGTGGTCCGCCACGCATTGAAGAACGCGCTGATCCCCGTGGTGACGGTCATTGGCCTGTTCATCCCGGGCATCATCGGCGGCTCCGTGATCATCGAGAGCATCTACTCCATCCCTGGGGTAGGCCGGTACTACTTCTCATCCATCCGGCAGTTAGACCTTCCGGTCGTCCAGGCGATCAACTTGATCGGCGCGCTCGTGGTGGTCTTCGCCAACCTGGCCGTCGATATGGCGTATTCGTTCCTGAACCCGAGGATTAGGTACTCCTAATGGCTACAGCACAACAAACCCTTGAGCGAGGCGCGGTGGCCGCCCCCCAGACGTTCGCTGGGAAGGCCTCCAAGTCCACGCTCCGGTTCATCACCCGCTACCCCCTGGGAGCGATAGGCCTCTTCTTCGTGGTGGTGCTGGTCGCCATGGCTGCAATCCCCTGGGCCTTCACGCCCCTGGCGGCGCAGGACGCGTTGAAGCAGAACATCATGGACCGCCTGCAGGGCCCCAGCGCCAGTCACTGGATGGGCACGGACGACCTGGGGCGTGACGTGTGGGCGCGCATTGTGTACGGGGCGCGCACCTCGATCATCATCGGCTTCGGCACGGTGATCATCGCCAAGGCGGGCTCCACGGCCATCGGCACCGTCTCCGGCTACTACTCCGGGTGGTTCGACTCGCTCTTCCAGCGTGTCATCGACATCGGAGCGGCGCTGCCGGGCCTGGTGTTCCTGATCCTGGCCGTGACCGTGCTGGCCCCGCGCATGCCGGACGTGGCCTTCATCCAGGGCGACATCCTCGCCATCATCCTGTCTGTCTCCATCCTGAACGCGGTGAACTCGTCACGGACGGTGCGCAGCGTGGCGCTCTCACTGCGCGAGGAGCAGTACGTGGACGCCGCTCGGTCGCTGGGCGCGACGAACATGCGCATCATGACCCGGCACATCGTGCCGAACCTGTTCAGCATCGTGCTGGTCTCGGCCTCGCTGCTGGTGGGTTCGTCCGTGCTGCTGGAGTCGTCGCTGTCGTTCCTCGGCTACGGCGTGCAGCCGCCGGCTCCGTCCTGGGGCCGCATGCTGAACGAGGCGCGCGAGTTCCTGACGCGGGCGCCGCACCTGGCGATCTTCCCCGGCCTGTTGATCTTCGTGACCGTCTGGTCATTCAACATGCTGGGCGACGCCCTGCGCGACAAGTTGGACCCGCGCCTGCGCGGCTCCAACTAGCACCGAGGCCGGATGCCGGACAACCACGAGAGGGCGGGGACTTCCCCGCCCTCTCTGCTCCTCCACCGTCGCCCGCACCACCCCGCCGGCCGTCCTCGCACCTCACATGCACCTCACATGCACCGGACATGCACCGAGGGCCTCCGGCAGGGTGTATCTTCCGGCGCGACATGGGGGATCGGGCGGCTCGCGCTGCCTTGCTTGGGGGGAACTGATGGAGATGACGGGCGGCCAGGCTCTGGCCCAGTCCCTGAAGATCGAGGGCATCGAGACGCTCTTCGCGCTGCCGGGGATCCAACTCGACTTCCTCTTTGACGCGATCTGGGAGGAGCAGGACCACTTCGACGTGATCCACGCCCGCCACGAGCAGGCCACCGCCTACATGGCGGACGGCTTCGCGAGGAGCACCGGCAAGGTGGGCGCCTTCGTGGTGGTGCCGGGCCCCGGCGTCCTGAACGCCACCGCCGCGCTCTCCACCGCCTTCGCCTGCTCCTCGCCCGTCCTCTGCGTGACCGGACAGATCGACTCGAAACTGATCGACCAGGGCCGCGGCGCGCTGCACGAGATCCACGACCAGCCGGGCCTGTTGGGCCATCTGACGAAGTCCTCCGAGCGCGCCATGCACCCCACGGAGATCCCGGCCATGGTGCGCCGCGCCGCCCGCCTGCTGCGCTCCGGGCGTCCTCGCCCCGTCTCCATCGAGGTGCCGCCGGACGTCCTTGGCATGGTGGCCGACGTGACGCTGCTGGAGCCGGACGCGACCTCCCGCTTCGAGTCCGAGCACGCGGACGACACCCTGCTGGAGCAGGCCGCGCGCCTGCTGGGCCAGGCCGAGCGCCCCCTGATCTGCGCCGGCGGCGGTGTCCTCTCCGCCGAAGCATGGGAGGAGGTGCGCCGCCTCTCGGAGATCCTGGACGCGCCCGTCCTGATGACCACGAACGGTCGAGGCGTACTGTCAGACCGCGAGGCGCGCGCGTTCACCGGCCGCGTGGCCACATCCGCGCTCGTCCCGGAGGCGGACGTGATCCTGGCTATCGGCACGCGCTTCGGCCTCGCAGCGAACATGGGCTTCGGCTCCACCGCCGTGCCGGGGACGCTCATCCAGGCCGACATCGACCCGGAGGAGATCGGCCGCAACCATCCGGCGGAGGTCGCCCTGCTGGGCGACGCGAAGTTTACGGCCGGCCAGTTGGCCGAGCGCGTGGGCAAGCACAACCGCAGCCGCCCCTCCCGTGCGGAAGAGTTCGCCGCCATCAAGGAGCGCCACTGGGAGGCCATGGCGGGCACGCCGTGGCAGCGCTCCATGGCGCAGGCCCTCCGCGACTCCATGCCGGACGACGCGATCCTCGTGGCTGAGAGCACGCAGGTGGGCTACCACGTGCAGGGCGGCGGCTTCGAGGTCTACGAGCCGCGCACCATGATCACGTCCGGCTACCAGGGCACGCTCGGCTATGGCTACGCGACGGCCCTGGGAGTGGCCGTGGGCAACCCGGACAAGAAGGTAGTCTCCATCAACGGGGACGGCGGCTTCATGTACAACGTGCAGGAGTTGTCCACGCAGGCGAAGTTCGGCATCCCGCTGGTGACGGTGGTCTTCAATGACAACCTCTATGGCAACGTGCGTCGCATCCAGACGCAGCGCTACAACGGTCGTACCATCGCCACCGACCTGAAGAACCCGGACCTGGCGGCGCTGGCCGAGTCGTTCGGCGTGGCCGGCTTCAAGGCCAGGACACCAGACGACCTGCGCCAGGCGCTGCAGGAGGCGATGGCCCTGAGCGCCCCCGCGCTAATCGAGGTGGAACAGCCGCCCGCGCCGGACCTCCCCAGCGCGCAGCCGATGCAGCCACTGCCGCCTCGGCCCGTGCTGGACCTATAAGACGAACCGTTAGAAGGGCCCGCAGACATGGCGGACACAATCCGAGTCGGCGTCATCGGCGCCGGCGCCAACACCCGCAGCCGGCACATCCCCGGTCTCCAGGCCATCGACGGCGTGGAGGTGGTCTCCGTGTGCAACCGCACGCAGGAGAGCGGCCAGCGCGTGGCCGACGAGTTCGGCATCGCACGGGTGGTCACGGACCCCAACGACGTCATCCACGCGGACGACGTGGACGCAGTGTGCATCGGCACGTGGCCCTACCGCCACGCCGAGTACGCCGTGGCCGCGCTGGAAGCCGGCAAGCACGTGCTGGTCGAGGCGCGCATGGCCATGGACGCCACCGAGGCGCGCGCCATGCTCGCGGCCTCCCGCCAGCACCCCGACCGCGTGGCGCAGATCGTCCCGTCACCGCTGGACCTGAAGTCCTGGCGCACCATCCGCCGCATGGTGGACGACGGCACACTCGGCGAGGTCCGGGAAGTGCACGTCAACGTGCTCACCGGCCAGAGCCTGGACCCCAGCACCCCGCTGCACTGGCGCGAGCGCCACGACTACTCGGGCATGAACACCATGATGATGGGCCTCTACATCGAGGCGCTGCACCGCTGGCTCGGCCCCACCGCGCGGGTGATGGCGGACGGGGCCACATGGGTGAAGGAACGCACGGATCCGGAGACCGGGCAGCCGTTCGCCATCCAGGTCCCGGACAGCCTGGGCATCCTGGCGCGCATGGAGAACGGCGCGCGCGTGGACTATCGCCTGTCCTCCGTGGCCCACGCGCCGGCCAACCCCAACGGCGTCTCAATCCATGGGTCGAAGGGCACGCTGCACTGGCAGATGGGCGACCGCATGGCCTTTGCCCCCATGGGCCAGGAGGCCCAGCCACTGGATCCGGACCCCGGCACCGCCGGCGAGTGGCGCGTGGAACAGGACTTCGTGGACTCCATCCGGGACGGCAAGCCCGTGGAGTTGACCTCGTTCGAGGACGGCCTGCTCTACATGCGCGTCACGGAGGCCGTCTACCGCTCCCGCACAGAGGGCCGCGCGGTCGACATCGCTGACGTGTAGCCTCGGACGAAGGGGTGACGGGAGGATCGATGCGCGGAGGCGCCTTCTATCGCTACGATTCGCGCGGGGGCTTCTCGCTGGAGGCGCTACTCGTCCGCTTCGTGATCAACCTCGCCGGGCTCTTCCTGGCGGAGGCGATCGTCCCCGGCATCGAGATCGGGGACACGGAGTCGCTCGTCCTCGGCACGGCCATCTTCGCCGTGGTGAACATGCTGCTGCGGCCGGTCGCCACGCTGTTCGCGTTCTGTCTGATCATCCTGACGTTCGGGCTCTTCGTGCTGATCATCAACACCGCCCTGCTGGGGGCGACCGCCTGGATCGCGGGCCAACTGGATCTGGCGTTCACCATCGACGGCTTCTGGAGCGCCTTCTTCGGCGCCCTCATCATCTCGCTCGTCTCGCTGGTCGCCTCCACCCTCGTCCGAGGGCAACGCTAGGGGTTCCCGCTGTCCTACGGCGTGCCGTGAGGCGACGCGACATCGTCGATCTCGAAGACCCTCCTGAGGGCCGTCTCCACCTGGAGCATCTTCGCCGCGTCGACCTGCCCCACGAGCGTGAACATGTCCGTCTTTCGCACGGACATGAGCCCCGCCAGCGTTGCGACGCATTCGCGTGGTAGTCCCTCATTCAACCCGAGCGAGACCTCCGTCCAGAATCCGCGTATGCGCGTGGAGATCGGCGCTGCGATGACAGCATTCCGGACGTCGTTGAGTGCATCCGTCGATACGATGAGGAACGGGCGGCGTCCAACCGGCGGAGGTTGCTCTCCCCACCAGATCTCTCCCCGCCTCACTCGTCGTCACGCGCAGGCACCGGGCCATCCCACGGGTACTCCTCCGCGATGTACGGCGCGATCAATCGGTTCATCGCGTCGATAAACTTCAATTCTTCCTCGGTCTCGGGCATGCGCTCGTACGCCTCGCGGGCTTCCTCAGCCAGAACATCCCGCTCCGCATCCACCACGTACTGCTCCACCGCATCGCTGATCATGCGGCTGCGGCTCGCACCCCTCGCACCCCGAAGCCGCTCGAGGCGGTCGAGGAGGTGCGCGGGGATGCTGATGGCGATCTTGGCGTGTCGACGATCCATGGCTTCATGGTACTACCACCGGTCATACCGTTGGTAGTACCCGCAGTCATACCGGCGGTCATGCTCTGCTCCACGCAGGGCTGTCTAGGCCTCTCCGGCGCCGATGGGTGCGCGTCCCTTGCGCAGGTGTCGAGGCCCACGCCCCGCCCGCGAGGGCGTGCCGGGGGGCTCGACGCGGACGGCGCATGCCTTGAACTCCGGGATGCCGGAAGGCAGATCCAGCGCGTTGTTGGTCAGGAAGTTCGCGGCCACGCCCTGCAACTGCACGAACGGCACGAACAATTCGCCTCGACGCATCGTGTCGCGCACGTGCACCTCGGCCAGGATCTCGCCACGCCTCGAGGCCAACTGCACCTGCTGGCCCTCCGACACGCCGAGTTGCTCCGCATCGCGGGGGTGGATGTCCACCGCCACCACCGGCACCTTCTCCAGCAGGCCGGGGACCTGGCGCGTGATGGCGCCGGTGTGCCAGTGGTACAGCGAGCGCCCCGTGATCAGCGTGTACGGGAAGCGCTTGCTGGGCAGTTCCGCCGCCGGCGGGCCCTGCTCCACCGCCACGAAGAGGCCGCGGCCGCGCGGGAACTCGTCCTCGAACAGGCGAGGCGTGCCGGGGTGGTCGGCGTCAGGGCAGGGCCACTGGATGCCGCCCTCGTGCTCCAGGCGCGCGTGCGACAGGCCGGAGATGATTGGCGTCAGGCTCGCCATCTCGTCGAAGACGGCAGCGGCGTCCGGCCACTCGAAGCCCTCGGTCGGGCGTTCCAGGAGGCGCTGGACGCGTCGCGCGATCTCGGCCGTGATCTCCCAGTCCACGCGCGCCTCCCCGGGGGCCGAGGCCCATGGCCGCACGAGTTGCACGCGTCGCTCGGAGTTGGTGAACGTCCCGTACTTCTCTGCGAACGAGGCGGCGGGAAGCACCACGTCCGCGACCTCTGCGGTCTCGTTCATGAAGATGTCCTGCACCACCAGGAAGTCCAGTTGCGCAAAGGCGTCGCGCGCGTGGGCCAGGTAGGGGTCGGAGACCAGCGGGTTCTCGCCCACCACGTACAGCGTGCTCAGGCCGCCCTCCAGCATCGCCTCGATCATGCGGGTGGCCTGCATCCCCGGCTCCCGAGGGATCTCCACGCCCCACGCCTGCTCCCACTTCTCGTGCGTGGGGCCGCCCACGGCCTCGTAGCCGGGGAACACGTTGGGAAGGCCACCGGAGTCGGAGCAGCCCTGCACGTTGTTCTGGCCTCGGAGCGGGGAGATGCCGTTGCCGGGCTTGCCCACCTGCCCGGTGAGCAGCGCGAGGTTGATGAGCGACCGGGCGTTGTCGCTGCCGTTCGTATGCTGCGTGATGCCCATGCCCCAGACCAGGCAGGACCCCCGCTCCTCGCCGTCCCGCCCGGGCCGAGGCCGCGCGTAGAGGCGCGCAGCGCGCCGGATCTCCTCCGCGGGAACGCCCGTGATCGCCTCGGCGTCCTCCGGGCGCACCTGTTCCGCCACGCGGCGCCACGCCTCGAAGCCCTCGGTGCGCGCCTCCACGAAGGCGGGATCCCAGAGGCCCTCCTCCAGGATCACCTGCGCCATGGCGTTGAAGAGCGCCACGTCCGTCCCGGGCCGCGGCTGCAGGTGCACCTCCGCCACGTCGCAGATGTCCACGCGGATCGGGTTCACCACGATCAGCGAGGCGCCTCGGTCTTCCACAGCGCGCCGCATCCGGCTCGCCACCACCGGGTGGTTCTGCCCGGTGTCCGAGCCCACCACCAGCAGGGTGCCGGCGTTGTCATAGTCCTCGTACGAATTGCTCGTCGCGCCCGATCCCACCTGCTGCTGGAGGGCCACCACGGACGGCGCGTGGCACATGCGCGAGCAGTGGTCGATGGAGTTCGTGCCCATCACCGCGCGCACGAACTTCTGCATCACGTAGCCGTCCTCGTTCGTCGCCTTTGCCGAGGCGATCCCGGCGAACGATCCGAGGGAGGCGGCGAACTTGCGGGAGACCAGGTCCAGCGCCTCCTCCCAGGTGGCGGGCCGCAACTCGCCCTCGCGGCGGATGAGCGGGGTGGTGAGACGCTCGGGCGAGTGGACGAACTCCAGGCCGAAGCGCCCCTTCACGCAGGTCATGCCCTGCGACGACTCGTTCTCCGGCACGCCGTCCACCCACACCACACTGCCGTCGCGCAGGTTTACGTCAAGCCCGCACCCCACGCCGCAGTAGGGGCACGTCGTCCGCACCACCTGCTCCGCCTCCAGGCGGTGCGAGGCGCGCGCGGGAATCTCCTGCTTCTGGACCAGTGCGCCCGTGGGGCACTGGGAGATGCACTGCCCGCACGAGGTGCAGATCGACTCCTCCCACTGCAGGTCGAACTGGACGCCCACGTGCGCCGTCAGCCCGCGCCCGTTGATGCCGATCGCGCCGATGTGCTGCGTGTCCTGGCAGGCGTCGATACAGCGGCCGCACAGGATGCAGTCCGGCATGTTGAGGTCAAAGAACAGGTTGCTCGTGTCAGAGCCCGCCCGCGGCAGCGGCTCGTACGTGGAGACCGCCAGGCCGTGCGCCCGCGCGTGCTCCGCGGCCTGCCCGCGCCCCTCCCCGTCTGAGGACATCCCGATGGTCAGGTCCAGCACAGAGCGGCGCACGCGCGTGGCGCGCTCGGACGCCGTGCGAATGGACTGGCCCTCGGCGACGGGAGTGTGGCACGCTGCGGCGAGGCGCGGTGCGCCCTCCACCTCCACGAGGCAGGTGCGGCAGGCGCCCAGCGGTCCACGGGCCTCCGGCTGGCAGAGGTGCGGCAGGTCCACGCCGGCGGCCAGGACCGCCTCCAGCAGCATGGCGCCGCGCGGGACCGTCACGTCCCTGCCGTCCACCTGCACGGCCACGGGCGAGGCGATCACGGGCATCTCGAGGCTCATCGGCTGCCCCCTGTCTGCGCATCGTAGAGGTCCCGCGTGAGGTCGGCGTGCGCGAGGTGCTCCGCGGCGTGCCGGGTGACGACCACGAGCACGTCCAGCCGAGTGACCGGCCCGCGCCGGGGGTGCTCGACCGTCTCGTGCAGACGCTCGTCAGTAAGGGATGGCAGGTGTGCGTCGAAACGTGCGCGGAGGGCGTCCCACCTCGCGCGTACGGCGGCGGGCTCCGTCTCGGGGGTGTCGAAGTCGGCCTGGCGCTCGTAGCGGACGTCGTCGCCGCAGACCGTGCCCAGCAGGTTGTCCTCCGCGTTGGCGATGGTGTGGTTGGCAAGCGTGGCCACCGAGTTCGCCTCCGGGACGTCCGGCCGCCAGCCGCGGCCCGCCTCGTCAAGGCCCTCCAGCACCGCGACCAACGCGTCTATGCTGCGGGCGGTGTACGCCCACACGACCTCGGCAACGCTCATCGCTGGCTCACTCCTCGAACGCCTCCGGGAACGACTCCAGCGCGGAGGCGACCGGGCGTCCGGCCATGCCGCCCAACTGGCAGAGGGAGGCCTCCGTGAGCGTCTCGATCAGGGCGGCGATACGTTCGCGGTTGGCGGGGACGTCCTCCAGCAACTGCACCAGGCGCTGCGTGCCCTCGCGGCAGGGGGTGCATTCGCCGCAGGACTCACGCATGTTGTACGCCGCCAGCGACCGCGTGACCTCCGCAATGTCCGCGTCACGAGGCAGGACGACGGCGCCGCCGGCGCCAAGGCCGCGCATGGTCAGCGGTACCTCGTACTCCTCGGGCGTGACGAAGCGGCCGGAGGGACCGCCCAGCAGGATGCCCGGCACCAGGCCCGGCGCCGAACCCGCCGTGGCGAGGACGCCCGTCCACGTGGTGTTCCCGTCGATGGGCACCTCGTAGAGGCCGGGGCGCGACACGGCGCCGGAGAGCGGGATCAGTTTCGTGGGCGGGGGTGGCGAGTCGAAGACGGTGGAGACGGCGCACAGCGTCTCCACGTTGTTGACCACGGTCGGGCGTCCCCACAACCCCTCGTCCGTGGCGAACGGCGGCTTGTAGCGCGGGACAGGACGCTGGCCCTCGATGGAATTGAGGATCACCGACTCGTCGCCGCAGACGTAGCCACCCGCCCCGGAGCGCACCTCCACCGTCACGGGGTCGCCGCCGAACGCGGCGCCGTCCAGGATGCCCTGCGCACGCGCGTCCTCCAGCGCCCGCTCAAAGGCGGCGCGGGCGTTGCGCGCCTGGCCGTTGACGTAGACGAAGACCGTGTCCACCCCCGCCGCTCGACAGGCGACGAGGATGCCGTCGATCAGGCGGTGCGGGTCGCCCTCGATCAGGTGGCGGTCCTTGAAGACGCCGGGCTCGCCTTCCTCCGCGTTCACCACCAGGTACTTCTGCCCCGTGTGCTGCGCCGCGAGCCGCCACTTCTGCGCCGTTGCGAAGTGCGCGCCGCCGCGTCCCGTCAGTCCGGAGGCGGCCACCGCCTCAATCACCTGCTCCGGCCTCAGCGTCGCCGCCATCGCCGCAGCGCCGTAGGCCCCACGTCCAATGACGTCCCCGAACGAGCCGTCGTTTCTTCCCACGCGCTCCAGCAGGCCGTACTCCCCGCGCCCGGCGTACTCGTCGTCGCACTGGCCGGCCAGGCAGGCCGCCAGTTCGTCCGGGATGCCCCTGTCGAGGCGGGCGAAGCGATGCGAGTGCGCCTCGCGCTGCACCGTGGCGGAGGGCGCGGCCCAGCACGCACCGTCGCACGCGCCTTCCGCGATCGCCGCCCCGGGCATGGAGGCGCGCAGCGCGGCCGCCACCGCCTCCGCGCCTACGGCGTTGCCGCAGGTACCGCGGTGCACGAGCACGCGCGCGCGGCCCACCGGGGGAAAGTCCCCACGCAGCCGCGCCAGCGCCGGCGTGGGCGATACGCGCGTCACGAGGCGGCCTCGGCCAGGCGGGCCTGCAGGTCTTCCGCCGTCACGCGGCCGTACAGGCGCTCCGCGTCGTCGTGGACCACGGGCGCCAGGGCGCAGAGGAACTGGCAGTCGATGGCCCTCGTGCGGTCGGGGGTCGCCTCCAGCAACGCGCCCGCACCCGCCATGTCGCACGCGACGCCGGTGCAGACGTACCACGCGCCCGGCTCCGGAGGCGTCAGCCGCAACTCCGAATAGCCGGTGGCGATCGCGTAGACCTCCGCGACCGGCACGCGCGTGTGTTCCGAGACGTGCTCGACCGCCGCGCGCGGCAGCCAGCCGAGGGCCTCCTGCGCCGCGAGGAAGCCCGGCAGCAATTGCGTGCGCTCACGCGGCAGGCGACTGACGGCGGCCAGGGCTTCGCCCATGCGCGCCTGCGCGTCCGAGGCGTCCGGTGACCAGGGGCTGTGCATCACGAGGCCGATTGTACCGCCACGCGTCGCCACGGCCTCGCAGACGCTCGCGCCGCCTCGGGATCACGCCATTCGGAATGGAGTCCCCACCTGCACCTCTCTCGCCAGAGGTGCGCGAACTCTCGACCCCTTCTCTTGCCAGAGTGGTTACCCTCAGCCGGTGCCAGTCCTCTCGCGGCGGTGGAACTGGGGTGAGGCAGCGCGCGCGGAGGGCACCCATGGCTGAGGTTTCTGAACCCGCGGGCGTCCAGAAAGTCGCCACGGGGGTCCCGGGACTGGACGCCGTCCTGCACGGCGGATCCCCTCCCGAGCAGAGGCACCTGCTGATAGGGCCACCCGGCGCCGGCAAGACCACCCCCGCGCGGCAGTTCCTCATCGATGGGGCCGCCCGAGGTGAAGGCGTGCTGGACGTCACGCTCGCGGAGAGCGCGGCGGAGTTGCGCCAGGTCGCCCGTTCACACAACGGGAGCCGGGACGACGTCACCGTGCGCGAGTTCACCCCGTCCAAGGAGCAACCGAGCGAGGAGCAGCAATACACCGTCGGGACGCCTCGGTTCCTGGGCGACCTCACGAGCCTCCTGAACCGCAATGACCGATAGGACCGATAGGACCGACCAGTACGTCCGGGTGCTGGCGCCCCTGAGCCGCGATGTGGAACCATTGACACGCGCGCTCCGCGACCGCGGACACCTGGCAGACGCTGCCGACGACGTCGACGCGCTGTGTGAGGCCCTGCAGGACGGCGCAGGCGTCGTGGTCCTGACGCAGGAAGCCCTGGCCCTCCCTCGCTTCCCACTGCTTGTCCGGGCACTGCGCGAGCAGCCGCCCTGGTCGGACCTCCCGGTAGTGGTGCTGGTCAGCGGCGGGCAGACAGCCAGCGCCGAACTCACCGAGGCCCTGCGAGCGCTGGACGAGTCCACGAACTCGTCCATCCTCGAGCGGCCGGTGCGCACCGCGACCATCGTGCACGCGATCGAGTCGGCCCTCCGCGTCCGCCAGCGGCAGTACGAGTTGCGCGAGCACCTGGAGGCGCGCGGAATCGCGGAGGCGGCGGAGCGGCGCGCCCGCGCGGAGGCGGAGGACGCGGTGCGGGCGCGGGACGAGTTCCTCTCCATCGCCTCCCACGAGTTACGCAATCCGGTGATGGTGATCAGCGGCACCTCGCAATTGCTGCGTCGCGCGCACGAGGGCGGCCGCCTGACGGAGTCCCGCCTGGCGGCCTACATCGAATCGCTGGAGGCGGGCGGGCGCCGCTTGGCCACGCTGACAGCGGACCTGCTGGACATGTCCCGGGTCCAGCGCGGAGAACTTCCGCTGCGGCCCGAGAAGACGGACATGGTGGTCATGGTCCGCGACCTGGTGCGCCGCGGCGAATGGACCGACCACCACGTGGCCCTCGAAATGGAGGAGCACTCCCTGACCGCCGTGGTCGACCCGGAGCGCATCCGGCAGGTGGTCTGGAACCTGCTGGACAACGCCACGAAGTACTCCCCCGGCGGCGGCGACGTCCGAGTGCACCTGCGCCGTGACGGTGACGGCGTGCTGCTGGAGGTGCATGACAGCGGCATCGGCCTGGAGGCAAGCGCGCAGGAGACGATCTTCATCCCCTTCAGCCGCGCGCTCAACGCGACCGACGCAAACATCCCCGGCCTGGGGCTGGGGCTCTACCTCTCCCGCCGTATCGCGGAACAGCACCACGGACGCCTGTGGGCCCGGAGCCCGGGCAAGGGCATGGGGACGGTGATGTCGCTCTGGGTGCCGCTGGAGCAGCCAGAACAACCAGAGCAGCCAGAACAACCAGAGCAGCCAGAACAGCCAGAGCCCGGAGGCGGGCGTTAGCCCAGCACTTCCACCTCGTCGCCCACGCGGATGGTGCCGCCGCCGTCGGACGGCAGCATCAGCACACCGAAGGCGGGCTGCTCCTGCCCGAAGGTACGGGTGAGCGTGGTCAGCACCTCGGCGTCGCGTTCGCCCGTGTCCGGGTTGGCATGGGTCGCGAGGCAGCGGATCACGGTGTGGTCGAAGTTGAACTCCACCGCCCCCACGCGCACGCGTCCCGTCCACCCCAGTTCGGACCACGGCGCCAGCCCCTCCACCGCGATGTTGGAGCGGAAGCGCGTCTCGTCCAGGTCCGGCTGGCCGAGGGCCTGCGCGAGTTCCTGGAGACTGCCGCGGCCGTGCAACGTGACAAAGCCACGCGGTCGGTCCTGGAAGCGCGCGCTGACGCCGTCGCCCTCCAGCACCAGTGGCAGCGCGCCCGGCCGCCGCACACGGGCGGCCTCCGGCAGGACGCGGGTGAACTCCGCCACCGCCTCTGTCAGCACGCGCTGGCCCGCCTCGTCCAGCCCGCCCTCGGCCAGGACGGCGCCGCCCACGGTCAGGGTGACGCGGCGCGCGGCGTCGTCATAGCGGAGGCGCATGCGGGCGATGCCGGGGTACTCCTGCAGGCAGATCATCTCGCGCTTCGGCCACCACTCGGATCCGTCTTCCAGCGTGACGGTGTCAGCGTCCTGCAGGCGGAACGCGAGCACGCGGTCGCCCTGGATGCGCCCGTCCGGCTGCACCGTCAGGCTCTCGCACGACTCCGGCGTAAAGCCCTTCACGGGGTAGCGGTAGAGCGCGGCGACGCGTGGCATGCGGGGATGCTAGCCGCTACACCACGATCGTGCTGCCCTGCACGCCCTTCTCCACGCGCAGACGGTCCGGCAGGCGGTCCGCCAGTTCCTCCACGTGCGAGATCACGCCCACCATGCGCGAGCCCTCCGCCAGCGTCTCCAGGCCCTGCACCGCCAGGTCCAGCGCCTCCGCGTCCAGCGCCCCGAAGCCTTCGTCCAGGAACAGCGAGTCGAGCGAGACCGCGCCACCACTGCCGGATATCTCCGGCAGGTGCTCCGACAGCGCCAGGGCCAGCGCCAGGCTGGCGAGGAACGTCTCGCCACCGGAGAGCGTCTTCACGGACCGCTTCTCGTCGCCGTTGAGACGGTCCACCACCAGGAACTCGTCCTCTTCCGCCACCAGCGAGTAGCGCCCGTTCGTGAACTGCGAGAGCCGGTCTGACGCGTCCGTGGCCAGGATCTGCATGGACTCCTGTAGCAGGAAGGCGATGAAGCGGTTGCCCTGCAACTCCGTGGCAACCGCGTTGGCGAGTTCGGCCGCCGCCTGCTCCCGCTCCACCTCCGCGCGCATGCGTACGGCCTGCTCCACCTGCGCCTCCGCCTGCTCCACCTGCATGCGCCGCTGCACCAGGCCGTCCCGCACCCGGTCTTCGTCCTCCCGATGCCGCTCCATGACCATCTTGAGCGCCTCGTGGCTGACGGCGGTCTCCGCGCCCACGGTCTGCCGCCACGCCTGTCCCAGGGCCTCCCGGGCCTCCTGGAGCGCCGCCTGCGTGGTGGCGCACTCCGCCTCCCGCAGCGCCACACGCTCCTGTTCGCGCTCGGCCTCGCTCGCCGCCGCCAGCGCCGAAGCCTCCGCGGACGCGAGCGCCTCCCGCGCCACGCGCACCGCCTCCGCCGCCGCCTCCACGCGCTGCGCCAGCGCGTCCGCGTCCGCCAGCGCCTGCCGGATTGCCGCCGGGTCGCCCTGCACGCCGCCGAGGGCCGCCAGGCGTTGCTCCGCCTCCGTGCAGGCCTTCTGCGCGCGGGTGACGTCACGCTCCGCGTCCTGCACCTCGCGCTGCGCGTCTCGCGAGGCCCGCTCCGCCTCCTGCGCCGCCGCCGTCGCGGTGGCCGCCGCGTCCGAGGCCTCCCGGTACGCCTGGAGCGCCGCGCGCACGTCCTCCGGGCCGGCGGTGCCCCGTGCCGCCTCGCGCGCCTCGATGCCGTCCGGCACGCGGGCGAGGGCGTCGCGCAGTGCCTGGAGCGAATCGCGTCGCGCGGCGGCCTCCGCGCGGACCGTCGTGACCGCGCCCGTGGCCGCTTCCGCCTGGGTGCGGGCTTCCCTCTGTGCAGCCGCCAGGCCGGCAAGCGCCGCGCCCAGTTCCAGCGCCTGCTGCTCGAGCGCCGCCACGCGCGCATCCGCCTCGGCCTTCGCCTGATCCGCGGCCTCCACGCGCGCGCTGGCGGAGGCAGCCTGCGACGCCGTCTCCTCCGCCCGCGTGCGTGCGACCGCCAGCGCCCGCTCGGCCTCGGTGAGCGCGGCCTGCGCCCGTTCCAGGTTGCCGGGCTGGTGCTTCGCCAACGTCGCGATCGGCTCGCCGCAGACCGGACAGGGGTCGCCCTGCTTCAGCCCCGCGCGGATCGCTGCGGCGGCGTCCTCTACGCGCGCCTCGTCGAGCGCGGCGCGCGCGGCCTCCACCGCCGCCGCCGCGGCGTCCCGCGCGACCGTGCCTGCGGCGGCTGCCTCACGAGCCGCCTCCGCGTCCGCGGCGGTGCGGGTGGCGTGGGCAGTCGCGCGCTCCGCGTCCGCCGTCGCCGTGGCCGCCGCCGTCGACAGCGCGTCCAGGTCACGGGCGCGCTGCTCCAGCCCGCGGGCCTGCGCCTCCGCCTCCGTCGCCCGCTGTTCGAGGGCTCCCAGCGCCTCCTCCGCCTGCGTGCGGGCGCGCAACGCGCGTCCCGAGGTGGCGGCCAGATCCTTCGTGGCGGCCGCCTCCCCCTGCCCCGCCGCCTTCGCCTCCGCCTGCGCGGCGGCCAGGGCGCCGGCGGCGGCTTGCTGCGCCTGCGTCGTCACGACCACAGCCCGACGCGACGCCTCCACCTCCTCGCGCGCACTGGCAAGCGCGCGCTCGGCCGCCTCGCGCTGCTCCAGGAGGGCCACCTGCGCCTTGAGCCGGTCGTGCTGCTCACGGTCGTAGGCGAGGGCCGCCTGCTGCGCGACCGCCGCCTGCACCGCCGCGCGGCCGTCCTCGGCACGTTTCGTGTGCTGCTGGAGCGCGGTCCGCGCGGCGGCCAGGCCCTTCGCGGCCTCCTCGGCCGCGCGGGCGGCGGCCTCGTGGGCGGCGCGGCGCTCGCGTTCCTCGGCCGCCTGTTCGCGCACCGCCACCAGCGCCACACGACGCGCGGTGAGCGTCTGCTCCTCCGCCTCGAGGCCGGCGATCTCCTTGCGCAGCACCTCGACCTGGTCGGGGGTGGCGAACCGCAGGTGCTCCAACTGCACGCGGATCGCCTCGGCGCTGGCCTTGCTCACGTTGGAGCGGTCCTTGGCGATAAGCCGGGCCTGCTCGTACTTCTCCAGCCGCATCAACTGGCCCAGGATCTTGCGCCGTTCCTTCTTGTCGCCGCGCAGGAAGAGATCGAACTCGCCCTGGGGCAGCACAATCGAGCGCGTGAACGTGGTGTAGTCCATGCCCAGGATGGCCTGGATCTTCGCGGCCACCTCCGTGACGCGGTCCGCTTCCGGCACCCACTGGTCCTTCACCATGCGCTCCAGGCGCACGGTGGTATTGGTGGCGTTGTCCGTGACTCGCTGGCGGCGCGAGACCTGGTAGCGGCGTCCTCGGACGGTGAACTCGAGCAGGACGGAGGCTTCGCGCTCGCCCTGGGAGATCAACTCCTTGATGGACTTGCCCACGCGCGGCACCTGCCCGTAGAGGGCCCACATCATGGCGTCCAGCAGCGAGGACTTCCCCGCACCTGTGGGGCCCGTGATCACGAACAGCCGACGGCCCTCGAACTCCACCTCCGTCGGCTGGCGGAAGGCGGTGAAGCCGCTGACCTTCAGGCGCACCGGCTTCATTCTTCCTCCACCGCGCGGGTCGCCTCGTCCAGCACCTCCCGGAACAGCGCCAGCACTTCCGGGGCCGGCGGGGTGCCGTGGCGGTGCTCGTGGTAGCGGGTGAAGGACTCCTGCGGACCGAGCATGGAGAGCGGGACCTCCTCGCGCTCCTCGGCGTGGTCGGTATAGGTCACGCTCACGTCCACGCAGTTCGGCAGCGCCTCGCGGATGCGCTGGGCCAGGCCCGGCTCCGGCCGCGGCACGGAGACCACCGCGCGCAGGTGCAGGTCCGGCAGCCGCGAGCCGTGCTCCACCACCTCCTCGAACGTCCCGCGCACCTCGCCCAGGCGTCGCCCGGCGGTGAGGGGTACCGCGCGCACGATGCCCGGGCGTCCCGGCTCCAGGTCCACAAGGCGCACGATCTTCTGCTGGTCGCGCTCGCCGAAGTCCAGTTGCAGGAGCGAGCCGGAGTACGTCGCGGCGCCGTTGGGCGCGCCCAACACCTCCTGCGGCTCGTGCACGTGGCCCAGCGCCACGTACTGCGCGTGGCCCGGCAGCATCGCCGGCGCCACGCCGTACGTCTGGCCAATGTGCAGCCGTCGCTCCGAGCCGTCGAAGAGGGCAATCCGCGCATCGTCGATGAAGACGTGCGCCGCGAAGACGTTGATGGCGTCGCCCTGGAAGCCCTTCGTGGCCCGGCGGTAGATGCCGTCCACGACCTCCGCGTACTGCTGGTAGGACTCGAACTCCGGCCCCAGGATCTCGTCCGCCTTCAGCGCGCGGCCCTCCGGCACCCAGGGCACCGCCGCGATCAGCATCGTCTCGCCGTTGCGCTCGATGCGGATCGTGCCGCCCTCGTCCCAGCGTTTCACGCGGTCCTGCACGTGCACGCCCAGCAAGTCCACCAGGCTCCCGAAGGCCGCGAGGCGCTTCGGGTTGTCGTGGTTTCCCGCCACCAGCACCACATCGATGCGGGCCTCCACCAGGCGGCGGAGGGCGCCGTACAGCAGGCGCTCCGCCTCCGGCGACGGGCTCATCGTGTCCCAGATGTCGCCGGCCACCAGGAAGACGTCCACGTCCTCGTCCACGGCAATGCCGCAGACCTCCGCCAGGACCGCCTCGAACTCCGGGAGTCGCGAGCGTCCGCGGATGGTGCGGCCCAGGTGCCAGTCCGCCGTGTGCAGCAGCCGCACTAGAGGTCGTACCCCTCGTCCGGGTCGTCGAAGCGCAGGAGCGGGTCGCCCTCGCTGCCGGGCGGCGCGGTGACCACCTCAGAGCGCCGAGTCGCCCAGGAGGGGAAGGGGAACTCCACCAGCAGGGGCACCGGGATCTCCGGCTGGGAGACGATCATGGAGCCGGGCTTGAGCAGCACCGCCCGGGCACGCGCGCTCGGCGTCAGGAAGCGGTACTGGTCGCGGCTCGCCTCCGCAGTGTCGAGGCGGCCCACGATGCGGTACGAGGAGTTGGCGACGATGCGCTGCTCCACCTCGGACGCCGTCTGCTGCGCGCCGATGAGGATCACGCCCAGGGAGCGCCCCCGCTCCGCGATGTCCAGCAGCGTCTCCTTGATCGGCGAGCGGCCCTCGCGCGGGGCGTACTTGTTCAACTCGTCCACCACCACGAAGAACGGCGAGAGGCGCTCGGCGCCGGCGGCCGACTCGTGCTCCTGCATCACGCGGCTGAGCAGCACCCCCACCACGAACCGCTGCGCCCGGTCATGCAGACGGTGCAGGTCCACCACCGTCACCTGGCGGCCGAACTGGATGCGGTGGTCGTCCGGCCGCGCGAATCCGGCGCCGCGGATGAACGGCTGCACCAGCCGCGCCCCCGCCTCCAGCCGGCGCAAGAAGGCCCGCACCGTGCCCGGCGCCGCCGCCCGATAGGCCGAGGCCATCCAGCGGCCATGGCCCTCGTCGTCCTCGTCGTCACCGACCAGGTTGCGCTCCACCTGGGTGACCAGGTCCTCCAGGGTGGAGCAGACCACGTCCTCCACCTGCACGTTGCCTTCCGGGTCCTGGAAGGGCGTGTCCTTCGCCGCGCGTTGCAGGCGGTTGGCCACCACCTCCACCAGGTCGCCGATCTGGCCGCTGTCCCGGTCCGCATCCGCGAAGAGGTAGCGCACGTAGCCGTTCAGGCAGAACTCGTGCAGCGTCCAGTAGAAGCCGGTGACGCCCTCCTGCCGGCTGGACGTCTGCGGCAGCGGCTGATCGCCCGGGCGGCACGGCGCGAAGAACGAGACGGACCCGAACGGCCCCGCCGGCAACCCCAGCGCGTCCCAGCGCCCCCGCTGCTCGTCCGTGAGCCGCGCGTTTGCCTTGTCCAGGAACAGCAGGTCCTCCCCCTTCACGTTGAAGATCAACGCCTTGGAGGTGGATCGACGCGGCCCCAGCGCCTGGCTCTCGAACAGGCCGTACAGGAGGAAGGTGGCGTAGGTGGTCTTGGTGGCCACGCCGGAGACGCCGGAGATGTTCACGTGCGCGCCCCGGGCGCCGTCCAGGAACTCCAGGTTGCCGTACACGGGGCGATCAGAGCGATCCAGCCCCACCGGGAAGCGGAAGTCCTCTTCCCCATCGCGCATGCGGTCGAAGAACAGCGCCTTGTCTCGCTGCTCGCCCGTGGCCAGGTAGACCGGCTGCCCCGGCTGAGGCGGCACGAAGACCTCCGGCTCCACGCGCGTGACGGAGACGTGGGCGGACACACTCGCCTGCGTGGGCAGCACCCCGTCCGTCGCCAACGCCACGTCCGAGGTCAGCCGGACGCCCTCCTGCGTGGCCCGCAGTTCGTCCACCAGCCCGTAGGTCTCCACCACCTTCCCGTCCGGCAGCGCCGTGCGCACGTGCACCACGTCGTCCAGTTGCAGGTAGCCCTCCGGCGCCACCCACGCGGAGAAGGAGAGGGGCGTGGAGGCCTGCTGCTCCGTGCCCAGCACCAGCCCTCGATAGTCGGGGTGGTCGGTCACATAGGACTCCTCAATCTGTGTCGAGCGCCAAGGACGCAGCGAGCATGCGGTGGATCAGGCGACGGTCACCCATCAGGTGCGTGAGGTGATTCTCGAGTGCTCCAACTGGGGTGAGGTTCTGAGGGGCTCTTGGATCTCGGATAGGGGATGAAGCGAGTCGTGGAAGAATCTTTGCCGACTGGTCGGCAAGGGCAACTGCTTCCGATGGCGGAATCCCTGGTGTTGCCTCCAGTCGCATCAGCTCGCCATGCGGATGGAACGCCGTCCCGATCCTCGCTAGCCGCACGAACCAGGAGAGCCGGTCTGTCGCGTACCCCTTCCCTGCCGCGGCGGGAATCTCGAACAGCGGCGTGCGCTCCCCCACATCGAGCGTCCAGAGCAGTTCCTGTTCCTCGGTAGACAGGTACATCTGATGCTGCCGCTTGATGAACCCGACCGTGTGGCGTCCCGGTGAGCGGAGCGAACGCAACGGACCATCCACGAGCGTCAAGACCGATTCGTCCTCGGAGAGACTCTCTGACAGACGTGCCTCCGCGAACCTCATCGCCGAATGCAGTGCGTTTTGGAGGTCTGATGCGCTAGCCGCATCCTCCCGTGACTCGCTCTGGTACGCCAGCTGCGCGCTACCGGAGCGCATGAAGCGATCCGGAATCTCCGATGACGAGCCTGTATAAAAGAACGTCCGCTGAACCCGCGTGTGTTCGTGTAGGACGCGCGCAACTCCATCGCAACGGACCGCACCGACGGCGAAGGTACCGAAGAGACCGAACACGGACCCACGTCCCGGCTCGGCGCTTAGGACAATGGCGTCAGTCCGACGCACTCCGTCAACGATGACAGCGATCGGGGCTTCGACGTTCGGGGTAACCGGTGCCCACGCCCGGTTCTCCGCACCCAACACCGCGAGCGGCACGTCCTCCGCACCGTCCTTAGGTTCAGCGGCGAATTGCACAGCAGAGCCGTAGTCCGGCTGCCAGGGCAGGAGTCGAAAGCGCATGCGACACACCGAACCCAGGGGAGATGGCCGCATTGTAGCGAGTCCTCCCGTATCGAACACCCGTTCGAGAATGCCGTCCGAGGCCTCTCGTCGCCGCGAGCGTGCCGCCAGGTCCGCTCCCCGGCCGCTTCCGGCGTAACGCCGCGCTCGCATACCCTCGCAGGCGTGACGAACCAGAACACCGACCCCGAGCAACTCTTCGAGGACGACCGTGACGGCACGGAGCGCGCCGCCTACGTCCGCACGATGTTCGGCGAGATCTCCGGGCGATACGACCTCATGAACCGCCTGATGACGCTGGGCCGTGACCAGTCCTGGCGGCGGCGAGCCGCGGATGCGATCGTCTGGCCCGGCGACACGGTGGTGGACCTGGGCACCGGCACCGGCGACCTCGCCCTCGCCTGCCTGGACGCCGGCGCGGCGCGCGTGGTGGGCCTGGACGTGGCGGCGCCCATGGCCGCCCGCGCACGCTCCAAGGCGGCCGACCGCGGCGCCTCCGCGCGTGCGGGCTTCGGGCTGGGCGACGCCACGCGGCTACCGCTGGCGGACGAGAGCGTGGACGCCTGGTGCTCCGCCTTCATGGTGCGCAACATCCCGGACCTGGACGCCGCCCTGGCCGAGGCCTACCGGGTGCTCCGCCCCGGAGGACGCCTCGCGATCCTCGAGATCCCGAAGATGGAGGGCGGCCTGCTACGGCCGTTCGCGCGCTTCCACTTCAACCAGGTGGTGCCGCGCCTGGGCCGCGCCATCTCCGGACACGGCAGCGCCTACACCTACCTGCCGGTCTCCGTGGACCACTTCCTCACCCCGCGCGAACTCACCGCCCGCCTCCGCGCCCGCGGGTTCGAGGTCACCCAGGTGCGGATGCTGATGCTGCACACGGTGGCGCTGCACGTGGCCGTCAAACCCTCGCGCCCCTGACGGGCGGCCCCACTGCCACTCGCGCCTTGTGGACATGCACGACTTGGTAGACTCGGGGCCACAACCCCCCGAACACACCCGAAACCTGAACACCCGAAACCCTGACCGCACCAACTACCTGACCACCCCGACCATTGGAGGAGCACCCGTGGTGAACACCACTACCGCCCGCGTGGCCGAGATGGAAATGCCGTCCGAGGCCGTGTCCCGCTACCTGGAAGCCATCTACTACATCGACGCGGAGGGCGACGTCGTGCGCGCCTCCCGGCTCGCAGAGTGGCTGGGCGTCTCGCAGGCCACGGTGGCCGCGGCGCTGCGGCGCATGGTGGAGAACCGCCTGGTCGCGATCTCGCCCGGCAAGGAGATCACCCTCACCGCAGGCGGCCGCGAGATCGCCGCCGAACTGGTCCGCCGCCACCGCATCGCCGAACGCTGGCTCACGGACGTCCTGGGCTTCGACTGGCTCACCGCAGACGAGGAGGCCGCGCGCCTGGAGCACGCCCTCTCCGGCGAGGTGGCCGACCGCCTGTACGAGATGATCGGGCGCCCTCGCACATGCCCGCACGGCAACCCGATCCCCGGCGCGGAGCCCGTCCCCGGCGACGAACGGTCGCTGATGACCCTGGCGCCGGGAGAGACCTCCCGCGTGCGCCGCGTGTCCGAGGTGGCCGAGCACGAGGTGCCAGACCTGTTGCAGTTCCTGGGCGAACAGGGCTTCCGCCTGGGCGTGGAAGTGACCGCCGTGGAAGTCAGCCGGGGGGCGGGCACCATGACCGTGCGTGTGGGAGATCAGGACGTGGCCATGTCGCTGGATACCGCCCACAAGATCTGGATCGACGCCTAACGCGCGCCCCCGTCTCCCACTCGGCGCAAGGCGCGAGGGCACGCGGGTGCGAGGGTGCGAGGGTGCGAGGGCCACCGCTGGCGCGAAGGCCAATGCTGGTGCGAGAGGAGGCCGCGTGTTCCCGATCCGCGACCTCAACCCCACGCACCGCACCACCTACCTGACCGTTGCGCTGATCGTCGCGAACGTGCTGGTGTTCGTGTTCTGGCAGCCGTTTGGCCAGGGCGCGGCCGCGGAGGCTGAATTCCTCTACCAGCGCGCGGCCATCTCCTGCGAACTGACAGAGGGCCGCCCCCTGACCTTCGGCGAAGCGAACACCGCGCAATGCGTCTCCGGCGGCCTCGGCGAGACCGCGTTCCCGGACAAGAACGTGTGGCTGGCGGTGTTCACCTCGCTCTTCCTGCACGCGAACCTGGTGCACCTGCTGGGCAACATGTGGTTCCTCTGGATCTTCGGCGACAACGTGGAGGACCGCTTTGGCCACGTGCTCTACCTGCTCCTGTACCTGGGCGCGGGGATCGTCGGCACCGTGGGCTTCGTGCTGCTGCGCCCGCACGAGACCGTCCCGCTGGTGGGCGCCTCCGGCGCGATCGCGGGCGTGCTGGGCGCATACCTGGTGATGTTCCCGTTCCGCCCCGTGCTCGCGTTCGCCGGGTTCTTCCTGCTGCCCGTGCCGGCGCTGCTCTTCATCGGCCTCTGGTTCGTGGCTCAGTTCGCCGTGGGCGACACGAATGTGGCGTGGGAGGCGCACGTCGCGGGCTTCCTCGCGGGGGCGGCCGCGGCACTCCTCCTGCGGCCGTTCATGACGCCTCCACGCCCACAGCCACGGCCACCCCGACGAGTCCCCATACGCCGAGGCTGGTAGGAGAGGCCGGTAGCAGACGCCGGTGACGGGCGACAGGTGTCCCTCGGTCAGGGCGCGTCCGTGGGACGTTCGCCCGGCGGCGGCGGGACGGCGGGCTGCGGCGGCTCCACCACGCGGTACAGCCGCCAGTCCTTGTTGCCAGTGAACTCGTGATCGAGCGCCAGCCAAGGCGCACCCTCGTAGAGGTCGGGGTAGACCAGATAGATGCTGTCGTGTGAGAGCACGGCGTCCGTGTCTCCATGCGGGTCGGGCAGCAGCACCCAGTCCACCGCGCCCACGGGGGAGTGCAGCAGTTTCAGGAAGTCTCGGTCGGAGTCAATCACCAGGCGCGTCGGATCGTCCAAGTTAAGCAAGAAGAGGCCGCCACGCTGCTTGTCCAGAAGCACTGTGCCTTCCACCGCATTCAAGCGCTCCGCGATCTCGTCCGCGAAGTCTTTGCTCGGAATGGCGGAGCGCACGCGCTCCTCGGATGTGCGGTCGCCCGCCAGCACGTGGGCCAGGATCTGCTCGTCATACCCCACCTCAGGGCTGCGCATGGAGTCGAAGGCCACCGCGTTCGAGGCGAGCACCAGGGTCGGGACCAGCCCGAACACCAGCGCATTACGCGCGCCTCGCCCTCCCAGCGCGGCGCTCCAGGTGGCCCGCTCCAGCACGTAGGCCAGCAGGATCGGCGTGAGCAGCGGCAGGTACACCCAGTACCGCAGCCACGGCGCGATGGATCCCGTGTACGCCTGGTACGCCTGCATCGCATGGATCGAGAGCGACACCATCAGCAGCAGCAACGCGATCGGGTCGCGCCGCCGCCACGCGAACAGCGCCAGGGCAACCGAGGCCGGGATGAACAGCGCGGAGACCTGCAGCGTGCGCTCCACGATGTAGGAGGCCGTGCCCGGCACGCTGTGGACGGCATACTCCAGCACGTGGCCCGGAGCGTTCCTCGCCACGTCCGCGGCGCCTCGGATGCTGTAGGGGCTGGTGTAGAAGAAGAGCGCATCGCCCTGGATGGACCAGTTGAAGTACAGCCACATCAGGCCCACGAAGACGATGGGCGAGAGCAGCGCGACCAGCATGGCCTCCGTGCGCACGTACAACTGCTGCGACTCCGCCCGGCGGCGGCGCATCACGCTGTAGATCAGCACCGCCAGCGCCGTGGTCCCCGCGATCGCCAGCGCCTCGTACCGCACGAGTAGCGCGAGGGCGAGCGCGAGCCCCATGCCGGTCAGCGCCGGCAGCGGAGCCAGGTCCAGCCGCAGGGCGCTGTAGAGCACCAGCAGCACCAGCAACGTGAAGGCGCTCTCCGCAGTGCCGTTGGCAAAGTGCAGGATCACCACCGGGTTCAGCAGGGCCGCCCCCATCCAGGTCACCCGCACCGCCGGCGTCAGGCCCAGCACCGCCAGGATGCGATGCAGCATCACCACCGTCACCGCAGCGAAGAGCACGGAGGACAACTGGCCGGTGAAGTCCGCCATGCCCGCCAGGTGCGTGACCGGCAGCAGCATGATGCGCGTGAGCGTGGGCAGCGGCGGCCACACAAAACCGATGGCCCCCAGGTGCGGATCGCGCGAGAACAGCACGGACTGCGCGTCGATGGTGCGCGAGAGGGAGTCCGCGTTCCACAGGTCCAGCCCGTAGTACAGGTAGGCAGCGATCAGCAGCCCCACCGCCAGCGTGCCCCCGAAGATCGCGAGGTCCACCTGCAGGGGCGTCATCCCGGGCGCACGCTCCGGGCGCTGCGCGCGGATGGGCACCAGGCCGCTGGGCGTGAGGTCCGTGGCCAGCGTGCGCCCGCCCACGCGCCCCTCGCGGATGGGCTTGAACGGCGTGGGGCTCAGGCCCGGCGTGAGCCGGCGCTCCTCGCCACGAGGCGTCTCGATGGGCGTCGTCTCGATGGGCGTCGTCTCGACAGGCGGCGCCTCGGGCGGCGTCGCGATGGGCGGCGTCACGTCCTCCGCGGGGCGACGAGGCCGCGCGGGCGGCAGTCCCACGGGCCGGCGCGGGCCGCCCGCGGCGTCCGGGCTATCGGACGCCACGACGGCCTCGGTCCTGACGAGGCGTAACACGCGTCCGAGCGCGCGGAGACCTGGTGCGCCGTCCCGCTATCACGTGCCGAGTGTAGGTGAGCCCGTCGGCAGCGACAGGCCGTAGAACGGTGAAGATCCGTCTGCCGGGAGCCGAGACCCCCGGCAGACGGGTTGGCTGTTACAGGTCCAGCCAGTAGTGCATCACGGACTCCGTGCCGGTGCCGTAGCCGCGGGTGTACCGCAGCCCTCGGACGTGGCTCTGGTACGCCGAGAAGCCCGCAGCAGCCGACGACTGCGTGGGCACGTAGAACATCATCTCCGCGTTGCGCCGCTGGATGTCGTACATGAACGCGGTGCGCTGTTCCTGGTCCAGTTCCACCGCCTGCTTGTCCACCAGGTCCGCCAACTCCGCGTCGTGGACACGGCCGTGGTTTGCCGGGTCGTCGCCGAAGAGTCGCTCGACGTAGCCGCCCGGCGTCAGGCTGGACTCCAGCCCGTACACAATGCCCTGGAAGTTCCCCACGAACGTCTGGGTGATGTACTGGGCGTTGTAGTCCTGCTGCTCGAAGGCCACGTTGAGGCCAATGTCCGCCAGCATCTGCCCCTGCGCCTCCGCCAGCCGGCTGAAGGCCGCACCGTACCGGTTGTTGGTGAACTGGTACTTGATCTGCTCATTGCCCACGCCAACGGCGTCCAGCAGGCTACGAGCCTCCTCCGGATTGAACTCGAAGAAGGCGCTTGACGGCCCCTGGTCCGCGGACCTGGGGTCAAGCCAGAAGATGGGGCCCAGCGTCGCGGGCAGCGCGTTGTTCCAGCGGTCGGACGCATCCAGACCCGCCTCCCGCAGGGCCGTGGTGTTCGCGGCCAGTTCGTTCAGGCCGGGGCGGTCCAGGGACATGGAGACGGCCTGCCGGAAGCGCTCGTCACGCCAGGGAGCGTCCGGGCTCATGTCCTCGCCGGAGAAGGCGATCCAGGCCATGCCCAGGGTGGGCGTGCGCTGCCACTGGAAGTCCGGGTTGGACGCGCGCACCTCCAGGATGTCCTCCGCCGTGATGCCGGCCACGTCCAGGTTGCCCGCCAGGAACTGCGCCTTCACGTTGGCGTACTCCGGGATCACCGTCTCTTCGATGGTGTCCAGGTACGGCAACCCCTCCAGGAAGTACTCCGGGTGACGGTCCAGCACGGTCTTTACGTCCACCTGGCGGCTGGTCTGCTGGAACGGGCCGGAACCGATCGGCGTCGCCTGAGGGTCGAAGCCCGCCCCCGCCTCTCGCGGCTGGATCAGCAGCAGGTTGGCGTCCGCGATGGTCTCCATGAACGAGGGCGAAGGCGCCTGGGTCACGAAGTTCAGCGTGTAGTCGTCCACCATCTGGACGTCCGCGACCTCTGCGAACTGCGTGCGGTTCGGCGCCTGGGGCGCGGTCAGCCGCTCGTAGGAGAACATCACGTCCTCCGCCGTGAGTTCACGGCCGCTCACCGGCGCAATGTCGTGGAACTTCACGCCCTGCCGCAGTTTCACCACCCAGTGCTGGCCGTCCGAGGACTCCGCGCTCTCCGCGACATCCGGGATGGGGCCCAGTTCAAACGGGTCCCGGCCCGGCTCGGTCTCGATCTTGTACAGGCGGCTGTAGACATAGTTGGCGAACGTCTTGGTGCTGACAGAGGCGTTGACGAACGGGTCCACCGTGGGTGGCTCGCCCGCCAGGGACATGCGGTACGTTCCGCCGCGCTTCACATCGCCCGTGGGCGTGTGCACGGCCTGCGTCTGCGGCGTCCCGCTCGCCTCGCCGCCTCCGCCCGGGGTGTCGTCGTCGCCCCCGCAGCCGATGAGGGCCGCACCGGCGAGGCCCGCTCCGGCAATGCCCGCCCCCCGCAGGACGCCTCGACGCGTCATACGGTTCCGGAGCCAATAGTTCTGTTTCACTGGACAGTTCCCTCCACTTGCGTGGCATGCGGTAGCCACGCTGCGCCGTTGCTGACACGCGGTGAAGGGCGCGGCCGTATGGCGCGGAGCCCCCCTCCGCTACCCAACGGTCGCCGGGAATACTACACACATCAGGTCCAGTCCGGGGAGACGCCACCGTCCGAGGCGCCCGCCTCCGTGCAGCACCAGGCGCGTCCGCTAGGATGCCCTCCACGCGTGGCGCCTGGCCGCGCGACGCACATTGTGGAGGACTGCATGGCCCGGCTCACCCCGCTCACCACGGACCAGATGACGGACGAACAGCGCCAGGTGGCGGAGGCGATCATCGGAGGGCCCCGCGGTGGCCTGCGCGGGCCGTTCGAGGCGTGGCTGCGGAGCCCCGTGCTGGCGGACCGTGCGCAGCGACTGGGCGAGTACTGCCGCTACAACACCAGCCTGGCGCCGCACCTCTCCGAACTCGCGATCCTCCTCACCGGCAAGCACTGGAGTTCACAGTACGAGTTCTTCGCGCACGCCCGCCTCGCGCGTCAGGCAGGCCTCCCGGACGACACCATCGAGGCGATCCGCACAGGTCAGCGCCCCGCCCTCCGCGACGCGCAGGAGGAGGCGGTGTATGACCTGGTCACGGAGTACCTCGCACGGCATCGCGTGGGGGACGAGACGTACCGGCAGGCGGTGGACGTGCTGGGCGAAGGCGGCGTAGTGGACGTGGTCGGCATCGTGGGCTACTACACGCTCGTCTCCATGACCCTCAACGTGTTCGAGGTCGGCCTCCCGGAGGGCGAGCCTCTCCCCTTCCCCGAGCCCCCGAAGTAGCCACGCCCGCACCAAGGGCCATGAGGGCCATGAGGGCGCTGCGCGCCGGCCGCTAGTACCACTCCGACTCGATGACCTTGGAGGCGTGCGCCGCCAGCGTGGTCAGGATGCGCTCGTCCGCCTCGTCGAAGGCGCGGCCGTCCGAGGGGTCCGTGACGTACAGGGCGCCGCGGACGCAGCCGTGCGCCCAGATGGCCACGCCCACCATGGCCCGCATCTCCGGGTGGTTGGAGGGGAACCCGAAGGACTTGGCGTGCTGTGAAACGTCCTCGTAACGGACGGGGCGGCCGTCGTAGCGCAGGGAGCCCAGGGGGCCGTGGCCCTGCGGCGCATTGCGCAGGCGCATCAACTGGTCGCGGTCCAGGCCGGCCGTGAAGAAGCCCTCCGTATGGTCGTACTCGTCGGTGACGGAGAGCGCGCCGTAGCGGCCGTTGGTCAATTCGCGGGCGAGGTCCACCACGATCTGCAGCGAGTCGTCCGGCTTCCGACGCCTGGGCAGCGCCCGCGTCCGACGTGCCAGCGCCCGCAGCGCCCGCCGTTCAGGGTCGCGCACGATCAGTCGGTCAATCGCCGGACGCACCATGCGCTCAGCGTAGCGCAGGCTCCACGGCGGGTCAGCAGGCGAATCTCACGAGCCTGCGCACCTCAGTCGAGCGGCATGCCCTGGTGCCCCTCCGCCAGTTCCCCCAGGTCCTCGCCGTCCTGCGGGCCAGCGTCCGCGCCCGGCCCCGCCACCGGACGCGAGACCTGGAGCCACGGCGCCAGCGCCGCGACAGAGCCATCGTCCGCCCCGCTGCCCTCACGCTCGCCGCCCTCGGCCCACTCGCCCGCGCCGCCGTCCTCCACCGCAGCGCCCGTGCGAGGCGGTGAGGGCGCGGGCGACAGCGCGAGGCCCCACGACATCTCGGGCACTGCGGGCTCGTCCTCGTCGGAGGCTGCGTCATGTGGCTCCTCCGCCTCGGGGGCGGGGTCCTCGTCGTGCAGCGCATCCTCAGGTTCGTCCTCGGCCCCGCCGTCGCCCGGCTCGTACTCGTCCACCAGGTACGGCGGAGACACGTGATCATCGGAGCGCGCGCGGGCGGGGCCGTCGTTGAAGAAGCGCAGCGTGCCCGGCGTCACCGCGATCGCGATCGGCTCGTCAGAGGGGGGCGGCGCCAGATCCCACTCCCAGCGCACCTCCACCAGGCGGTCGCCCACGCGCAGGTCCAGCAGGTACGTGGGCCCGGTCGCCCGGACGCGCTCGATGAGCCCGTTCACGCCACTGCCCAGGCCGGAGGACTCCGGCACCCCCAGCATGGCCGAGGGGTGCGCCATGGCTCGCGCCGTGCCCGACAGCGGGAAGCCCGCCGGGAACTGGATGGCGCCCGCACCGGGCTCCAGGATCCAGTCGCCGTCCACGTCGCCTCGGATGAGCGTGACGTATCCCACCATCTCCGCCACGCGGCTGGCGTTCGGCCCCGCCAGCACGCGCGAGAGCGGGCCAGACTGCAGCAGGGCGCCGTCCGCCAGCACATGCAAGTCGTCCGCCATGCCCACGGCGTCGCGCAGGTCGTCCGTGAAGATCACGGTCGTGACGGGGATCGCGTGCAGCACCTCCCGCAGGCGCGCGCGGTAGTCCGGCTTCAGCACCTCGTCCACGTGCGCGGTGGGGGCTTCCAGCAGCAACGCCACCGGCTCCGGCGCCAGCGCCCGTGCGAGGGCAATGCGCGCACGCTCGTCCGCGTTCAGGGAGGCCACCGGCTCCCCCTCCGTACCGGTCATGCCCACCAGTTCCAGCGCGGCGGCCACGCGACGCTCGCGGTCGTGCTTGGCCCAGCCGTGCTGCTTCAGGCCGTAGACCACGTTGTCGCGCACGGTGCCGGGGAACATGGGCGCATCGCGCAGCACCACGCCCAGCCGCCGACGCTGCGGGGGGACGCCGGCGACGTTCTGGCCGTCCACCAGCACCTCGCCGTCCTCGGGCCGGTCCAGGCCGCAGACCAGGCGCAGCAACGCGCGCTTGCCGGCGTCCGGGCGGCCAAAGACGGCCGCGATCTGGCCGCTGTCAACGTGGAACGAGAGCGCACGCACGCGAGGCCCTCCGGCGGCGCGTCCGCTCAGCCCTCGCACTTCCAGGGACGTCATCGACCCTCCACACTGGCCCCGCCAGCACCGGTGCCGGCGCTGCCAGCACTGCGGCGCAGCCACTCGCCCAGCGTGAACGCTACCACCGCCGCGCCCGACAGGACGGTCGCCACCGCCAGCGCGAGCGAGGGCGCGTCTCGGCCCGGGGGCGATGCCTCAAGGACGCTCACCGTGGCCGGCACGGCGCTCGCCGGCGCCAGCAGCGCGGCGGCGCCCACCTCGCCGATGAGCAGCGCCAGCGCGATCAGCACGGAGGACAGCACGCCGCGCAGCACGTACCGCCGCCGCCAGCGCCAGCGGGCCGAGCGCGGGCCCTGACCCAGCAGCACCGCCGCCTCCGCCAGCCGATGGCCGTCCACGTGCGCGACGGAGGTGAGGACGCGCAACGCCACCGGGAAGACCACCAGCGCGTGGACACCGGCCATCACCGCCCACGTCCGCTGCAGGTCCACCTCCAGCGCCTGGGCCGCCTCGCGCGCCCCCAGAGCGGAGACCACAGGAGACACCAGGAGCACCAGCGCCAGCAGCGCGACGGGCAGCCCTCGGAAGCGCGGGCGCCGAAGCGACGCCACGTACGGCGCGACCAGCCACGCGAGCGCCGTGGCCACCACCCCGGCCGTGAGCGCGTACGTGGCCGACCACGCGAGCGAGCGGCCCACGCCGGCCCCGGCGAGTTCGGCGTCCAGCAGCCCGGCGAAGGCGCTCGACGCCCCCGCCTCCACGCGCACCGCGCCCGCGACCAGCGCCACCACGGGCGCGAGCAGCGGCGCCACCAGAACCAGCAGCACCACCACGCCGGCCGCACGGACGCCGGCGCTGGCGCGCAACGGCCCACCGGCGCCCGCCGTCCAGCGCCGCGCGCCGAGGTAGGCGACCAGGCCCAGCAGCAACTGGATGCCCGCCAGGCTGGCCGTCACGCCGGTGTCCCCGGACTGCGCCTCGCGCAGCAGCAGCGCCTCCACCGTCCATGTCGCCTCGTCGCCCAGCAGGAGCACGCTGCCCACGGCCGCAGCGGCGTTGGCAAAGCCCAGGGCGCACGCCAGCACCAGGCTGCTCCCCACGGAGCGACGCGCGCCAGCCAGCAACGCCCGCCAGCGCGTCGAGCCCAGCAGCACCGCCTGGTCCACCAGGCGAGGCTCGGACGATCCCCAGGCGGGTGTGACCACCCACGCGGTCACGCCAGCGGCGAAGGCGGCATGCCCCCACACCACCAGCGCCGCCGGCGCCAGGTCGCCCGCAGCGAGTTCGCGCAGCCCCAGCGCGAAGGCCACACCGGGCACCGCCACCGGCACGAGCATCGCCACGCGGAACACGGGAGCCAGCGGCATGCCCGCTCGTGCGAGGAACCACGAGGCCACGAGGCCGACCGCCACGCCCAGCGCGGTCGCGCCGGCTGCCTGCGCCAGCGTGAACAGCAAGCGCTCGCGCGGAGCGCCCGCCTCGGTCAGGGCGGCGAGGAAGTCAGCGGCGGAGGGGATGTCCCGGACGGCGGCCACGGACACGACGAGTGAGGCCGCCGCCGCCAGCAGGACGACCGGCAGCACGCGCAAGGACAGGCCGCGCCGTTCCACGTTCATGCCAGCCGCGTTCCCCAACGAGAAGCCCTCGGTGCCCCGCCCACGCATCGTGCCCCGCGCACGCGGTCTCGTCTAGCCCTCGCCCCGGCGTGCGAGGGGGGAAGGATCGGTTGAGGGCCGCCGACCGGCTACCCGAGGCGGGCCGCTACTCCAGGTTGCGCAGCCGCGGGACGAGCACCAGCGCCCCCATCGCGATCAGGATCAGCATCCCTGAGGTGGCGCCGAGGGCGATGCGAGGGCCCGCAGCCTCCGCGAACATGCTGGTGAGGAACGCGCCGAACTGGGAGAGGCTGAACTGCAGCATGTAGATGCTCATCACCCGCCCTCGGTAAGCGTCGTCCACGTAGGTCTGCACCAGCACGTTGGAGAGCGACTGCCGGGCGGACTGCCCGAGCCCCATGATGAGCATGAAGATCGCCATCATCCACACGCTGGTGGAGAGCGTGAACGCCAGCAGCAGCATCAGCCCCTGGAACGCCGAGCCCAGCAGGAACCACGTCCCACGACGCTTCGAGGTGATCGAGGCGATCACGAGCGCCCCGGTCAGCGAGCCCACCCCGCTCACGCTCTGCAGGATGCCCAGCGCGCTGGCGTCCGCCTTCAGCACGTCCTGCACGAACCCGGCCAGCAGGAACATGTACGGCATGGCCGTGATCACGATCAGCACGTTCACGCCCAGCAACGGCCCGATCGTGGGGTGGCGGACGATGTATCCCATCCCCTCCCGCATGTTGGTCAGCGAGGCGCTGATCTCGCCTCGGACGCTGCCCGCGGAGACCACCACGCCTCGCGTCTCCGGAACGCGGATCAGGAAGAGGGCGGCGAGGAAGTAGAGGCCGCACATCAGGAAGTAGACCCACGCCGCCCCCGCAGCCGCGAACAGGAAGCCACCCGCCGCCGGCGCAAAGAGGCGCATGGTGTTCATACCGGCGGCGTTCAGCGCCACCGCGTTCATCAGCCGCTCCTCGCTCACCAGCGACGGCAGGATGGACTGGCGGGAGGGCATGGTCAGCGCCATGGTGACGCCCTGCACGACCGCCGAGATGAACAGGTACTCGAACGTGAGGAGGCCCGCGAACGCCAGCCCGCCAATGGCCAGCGCGTTCGCTGCGTTGAAGAACTGCCCGATCTGCACCACCCACTTGCGGAAGGGCACGCGGTCCGCAATGGCGCCGCCCACCAGCGACAGCACCAGGCCCGGGATGGCGTTGGCCAGAGAGATCGTGCCCAGGGCGGCGTAGGAGCCGGTCAACTCGAACGCCAGGTAGGCCCGCACCACCATCTGCATGTTCTGGCTGGCCATCTGCGCCAGCATGGACAGCAGGAATGCCCGGTAGCGCGGATCTCGCAGCGAGTCGAACGTGCGCAGCGACGTAATGCTGGAGCCGCGCCCGCGGCGTCGAGGCGGCTCGCCAGGGGGTGCGGCGCCCGGCGCCGGAGACCCTCCATCGACGAGTTCGGTGACTCTGCTACTCAAGCGGGGACCTTCCGCGCGAGGCCGCCTGGCCGCTGTCGACCCCATGGCGGTGGTCGCAGCCGGGCACACGCCAACCCTGACGTGTACGGCAAGTTCAGAACGTACCGCGCGAGGCCCCCACTGTCACCCTGCGCGAATCTCACGGTCTGCTGGAGACTTCATCGGGCCACCCGCCCTCAGCGCAGGAGCGCATCCGAGGGCTGGAGGCCGAACAACTGCCAGCCGGGGCGCGCGGGCACGCTGGCGGCGCCGTTCTCCATGGTGAGCCCGTCCTGCCGCTCCGCCCGCATCGCCTTCTCGATCGCCCAGCGGGAGAGGCCTTGCACTGCCTCCATTTGCGACATCTCGTCCAGCGAATAGAAGCCCGCGCCCACCACCTCGTCGTTGTCGAACACCGGCTCGCCCTCGACATAGTCGAGGCGGAACACCACGTAGAGGTTGGTGCTGGGCCCTCCGATGGAGCCGCCGATGGAGTGGCGGAAGGCAATGACGTCGCGCGCCCGGGCCGTGACGCCGGCCTCCTCCATCACCTCGCGCTCCACCGCCTCCAGGATCGGCTCGTCGTGCTCCACGTAGCCACCCGGGATCTGCCAGGAGCCGGCGAAGGGCTGCCAGCCGCGCTGCACCAGCAGGGCCTTCCCCTCCCGCAGCACCACACCGGCGCAGCCGATGGAGAAGTTGCCGAAGTGAATGAACCCGCAGCCCTGGTCCGGACAGGCCAGGCGCTCCCGCCCGCCCTCGTGCTTCGTGGTCAACGGCTGCGAGCAGTTCGGGCAGTAGCGCATCGTCGTCCCCTCCTACAGGCGGCCAGCGTCGAATTCGATGATGCCGCGCGCCACGGTCAGCCTCAGCACGTCCGAGGCGCCCCCGGCCAGGCGCATCGAGCGCACGCGACGGTAGAGGTGTTCCAGAGGGTGGCCCTCGATCAGGGCCTGACCGCCCACCAGTTGCACGGCGGAGTCCACCACGCGGCCGGCGACCTCCGTGCAGTAGACCTTGGTGGCCGCCCCCTCGTTGATCGCGTCCTCGCCGGCGTCCACCAGGCGCGCCGTGCGGTAGAGCATGGCGCGAGCGGCGTACGTCTCGATGCGCATGTCCGAGTAGCGCAGACGCACGCCCTCGCGGTCACCCAGGCGCTGCCCGGAGCGGTGGCCGCCGGTGATGTGCCGCGTGGTGTAGTCCACCGTCCACAGCGCGATGCCGCACGCCGTGGCCGCAGACATCAGCCGCTCCTCCCCGATGTTGCCCATGGCCCGAGGCATCCCCTCGCCGATCTTGCCCAGCACGTTCGCTGCGGGGACGCGGGCGCCCTCGAACGAGAGTTCCACGTGCCCGCCGCCCTCCATGCTGCGGAAGCGGCGCGTGATCTCCACCCCCGGCGTATCGCGGTCAATGAGCAGCATGGCCGTGCCGCCGGGGCCGCTGGCGTCCTCGTCCACGTTCACCAGGGCTGCGTAGAAGTCTGCCGACGCGCCGCCGGTGATGAAGGCCTTGCGTCCCGTGACCACCAGGTCGTCGCCATCGCGCACGGCCCACGTGGGGCGCTCTGGGGCGTTTGGGCCGCTGGGCTCGGTGAAGGCGAAGGACCACGTCTTTTCGCCCGCCAGCACCGGCTCCAGGTAGCGCTCGCGCAGGCCGCCCTCCGCGCGTCGGAGCAGGCCCGGGTCCGGCCCGAACACGTAGCGTGAGAGCGGCGTGTTGGCCGCGGCCAGCGTCTCCCGCGCGACCGTCATCGCCAGGGCCCCCGCGTCCGTGCCCCCGAACTCGGCGGGCTGCGTCATCCCGAAGAACCCGAGTGCCTTGGAGCGCTCGCGCACGCGGGCGCGCACATCCACGGGCACGCCTGCCTCCTCCTCGCCCTCGATGGTTTCGAGGTCGCCCTCGATCGTGCGCATCTCCTCGATGAAGGCGCGCAGGCGGTCGCGCAGGTCGACCAGGTCGGCGGGCAGGGACTCGGGCACTCGGGCCTCCTTCTGGCGCTCGGTCGTGTCGAGGCGAGCCGAGGCTACCGCGTCCGGGCGCGCCGCTCCAACTCCACCGGGATGGGGGCATCAAGCACCCCTACGGCAGTTCTTCCTCGATCTGCTCGGCCAGGTCCACCGGCGGCTGCGCGGCGTCCAGCGCAAGGACACTGCCCTCCACGCTGGTCACCGGGTCGAACTCCTCCACGTGGCGGCGGAACGCCTCGGGGTTGGGTTCGCCGCCCTGCAGGCGTTCACGGTCGACCACGCGGGCAAGCGCCGCGTCATCGGCCAGTCGCAACTCCACCACCAGCGCCGGCACGCCGAGGTCGCGCGCAATGGCAAGCGCCTCCTGGCGGTCGCCCACGCGGCGGTGGGTGCCGTCCAGGATCACAGGGCGGCCGGCCTGCAGGTGGGCACGCGCGCGGCGGCGCATCTCCTGGTAGACCTCGCGGTTCATCTCTGGCGCGTAGGCGGTGGCCTCGTACTGCTGCCACATGGTGGTGGACAGGCCGCGCGCCCTCGCCACGTCGCGCCGCACCGGGTCCGTGGAGACCAGCGCCGCGCCCATGCGGGCCGCCAGCACGCCGCCCACCGTGGACTTCCCCGTCCCGGAGATGCCGCACAGCACCACCAGCACCGGCGCCCGACGCCGCGCCGCGTACGTGGAGGCGAGCCGGAAGTAGTGAGACGCAGACGCTGCGAGCGCTGCCCGCTCCGCCTCCGGGATGCCGGGGTCGTTCGCGCCGATCGACTCCACCTTGCCCCGGATGAACGCTCGCCAGGCGCGATGCAGGGGCTGGAGGACGCCCAGCGTCTCGTCTTCCGTGGCGGCAATGTAGTAGCCGGCCACCTCGTCGCCCAGGGCGCGGTGGCCGCGCGCCTCCAGGTCCATGGCGACAAAGGCCAGGTCGAACCCGCGGTCCAGGTAGCGGAAGTGGTACCACTCCGTGAACTCCACGCAGTCCACCACCACCAGGTCCTGAGGCTCCGGGCCCAGCACGTAGATGTGCTTGGCGTGCAGGTCGCCGTGGCCCTCCACCACGCGCCCCTGGGCCAGCCGCTCGTCGAACAGAGGCGCCTCGCGGGCCAGGCTCTCGGCGACGAAGGCCCGCAGCGCCTCCGCGTCTTCCGACCGCCACGTCCCGCCGATGTTGCCCTCCGCCTCCGCGACCTCCCGCCCCCACCACGCCTGCTCCGCCTCCGCGCCGGCGAACGCCCGGTCGTCCTCCACCACGCGGGCGGCGGCGTGGAACTCCGCGAGTTTCAGGGCAATGCGACGCCCGATGTCCCCCGGCGCCTCGCCCGCCTCCAGCAGGCGATCCAGCGAGCGATCGTCCGGCAGACGGCGCATCTTCACCGCCCACTCCACCACCGTGCCACCCACCTCCGGCCGGTCAACCGCGAACGACCCGTCGGCGGCCTGCACGATCGGCACCACGCCCAGGTACACGTCCGGCGCCAGCCGGCGGTTCAATTCCACCTCCAGGCGGCAGTGGCGTTCGCGCGCCTCCGGGGCCACCTGGTCAATGAACCCAAAGTTCACGGGCTTCTTCGCCTTGTAGACCACCTCGCCTGCGATCCAGACGTAGGAGATGTGAGTCTGCACCAGCGTCACGCTGGAGGGCGCGTGCGGGTACGCCTCCACGTCCAGCAGGCCACGGACGAAGGGCGGCAGGGCGTCCGCGTCCGCCTCCGGGGCCGCGTCCGGTGCTGGCGATGGGGGAGGCTGGGGGGCGTCATCACTCACGCAAGGACGGTACGGATACGGGAGATCGGGGGTCAAGCAGCCGCCGCGCGAGACGAGTGATCCTGCACTCCAGCCGAAATCACGATACAACTGAGCAACCCCTCACCCCGAGGGCAACGCGACCACCAGCAAGGATCTCGGAGACCCTCGTGACGGAGCCCGTCCAGCACTACTACGAGTCCCAGCGCCTGCGGCTGGCCTACTGGGCGTGGGGCGACCCCACCCGCCCACCGCTCGTCCTCCTGCACGGCGATCAGGACCACGCCCGCACGTGGGACCGCGTGGCCCGCGCGTTCGAGGGCGACTACTACGTGGTGGCCCCGGACCTCCGCGGACACGGGGACTCCGAGTGGGCGCGGGGCGGCTACTACTCCACCGTGGAGCATGTCACCGACCTGGTGGACCTGATCGACCTGCTGGGCGGGCTGGCACAGGTCGTGGGGCACTCCTTCGGCGGCGAGGTGGCGCTGATCGCTGCCGGGGCGTTCCCGGAGAAGTTCGCTCGCCTCGTGGACATGGACGGCGCCGGTGCACGGGCGCGCGAGCGACTACCGCTCACCTCCGCACTCCTGCGCGAGACGGTCGCCCAGTCGCGGGGGCCGGAGCGCAACGGCACGCGTGTCTACCCCAGCGTGCATGACGCCGCCGCTCGCCTGCGCGAGGCGAACCCGTTCCTCACCCGGCCGCTCGCGGACCACCTCGCCCGCTGGGGGACGAGGGCGACCGAGGGCGGGTGGGTCTGGAAGTTCGACCCGTGGGCGCGCATCCGCATGCCCGTCGAGATCCTGCCGGACGACGTGGAGCGGCTGTGGGCGGGCATCGACTGCCCGGTGCTGCACCTGGTCGGCGCGCGGTCGCGCACCCGACGCACCACGTTCAAGGGTCAGCCCATCGACCAGTTCTTCAAGGACTCGCGCACGCGTGTGATCCCGGACGCTGGCCACTCCGTCCACCACGACCAGCCCGGAGCCACCGTGGACGCCATCCGCCAGTTCCTGAGGGCCGCCAGTTCCTGAGGGCCGCCAGTTCCTGAGGGCCGCCAGTTCCTGAGGGCCGCCAGTTCCTGAGGGCCGGCATGGATCGTCAGCGGGGAGCGCCTACGCTCGACTCAAGGCACAATCCTTTCAAGGGCGGCGGCGCTCCGCCCCCACACCCCACCTCGAAATAACCATGACGTGAGCATCGCTGTGTCGGAGACCGCCTTGACCGAGCCCTGGCAGCACTATTACCAGTCCCAGCGACTGAAACTGTCCTACTGGACGTGGGGTGACCCCTCGCTGCCCCCGCTGGTGCTGGTGCACGGCGGGCGAGACCACGCCCGCAACTGGGATCGCGTGGCCGAGGCCTTCCGCGACGAGTACCACGTGGTGGCCTGCGACCTGCGCGGCCACGGCGACTCGGACTGGGCCAAGGGCGGGTACTACGCCCTGGTGGATTTCGTCCCGGACCTCATCGCCCTCCTCGACCTGGTGGGCGGGCATGCGCCGGTCGTAGCGCACTCCTTCGGCGGCGCCATCTCCCTGCTGGCCGCCGGCGCCTTCCCGGAGAAGTTCGACAAGATCGTGGACATCGAGGGCGCGGGCGCACGCGCCGAGGAAAACGCGGACCTGACGCCGGAGCGCCTGCACGAGTGGACCACGCAGACCCGCGCGCTGGAGGGCCAGACCCCCCGCGTCTATCCCTCGTTCCGCGCCGCAGCGGACCGCATGCGCGAGGCAAACAAGCAACTGACGCCGGAGATGGCGGACCACCTGGCGCGCTGGGCCTCCCACGCGATCGACAACGGCTGGGTGTGGAAGTTCGACCCGTGGTTCCGTGGCCGCGTCCCCTCTGACGTGCGCCGGGAGGACGTGGAGCGCGTCTGGGCGAACGTCCAGTGCCCCACCCTGCACCTGGTGGGCGAGAACTCACACTTCAAGCGCGCCTCCTTCCACGAACGGCCGCTGGACGGCTACTTCAAGGACTCGCGCACGAAGGTGATCAAGGACGCCGGCCACTGGCTCCACCACGACCAACTGGACGCCACCGTGGCCGCCATCCGCGAGTTCCTGGGCCCGCCTCCACCCGCACGTCCCGCAGACTGAGCCCGCGTCGAGGCGCATCCACTCGCATCAAGGCCCTCGCGCCGAGCGCCGGCAGGGACCTGGTCCTGCCTCGGATCGTCATGCCGAGGCAGGACGGACGCCCCCGCTTGTGCAACGCCCTGTTGACACGCTCTGGAGGGCAGGCGGCCTGCGCCGATCTACACTGAGTGCATGACGAACCAGACTTCCCCCCCGCCGGACGCCGCCCCGCGCACCGGCGACGACCTCGCAGCCCAGACCGGCCCGCTGTCCGCCCGCGAGTGGGTGGAACTGCTCTTTGACGCCGACTCCTTCGACGAGGAGTTCTCCGGCATCCCCACCCCGGACCCCCTCCGCTTCGAGGACTCCCGCACGTACCCGGAGCGCCTGGAAGAAGCCCGGCGCAAGAGCGGGGGCGACGAGGCAGTCTTGACGGGCGCCGCCCGCATCGGCGGGATGCGCGTCGTCGTGGCCGTGAGCGACTTCGCCTTCATCGGCGGCTCCATGGGCTTCGCCGTGGGCGAGCGGGTGGCCCACGCCATGGACCGCGCCGGCGAGGCCAAGGCGCCGTTCATCGCCGTGACCTGCTCCGGCGGCGCCCGCATGCAGGAGGGCATGGTGGCCCTCCTCCAGATGGCGAAGACCGCCGCGGCCGCCGCCCGCCTGCACGAAGCCGGCATCCCCATGATCTCCGTGCTCGCCAACCCCACCACCGGCGGCGTCTTCGCCTCCTACGGCACGCAGGCGGACGTGATCCTGGCGGAGGCCGGCGCGCTCATCGGCTTCGCCGGCCCGCGCGTGCGGGCCGTCCACGACGAGGGCGAGGAGCGCGAGTCGCTGCTGGCGGAGGATCTGCTGGCCCACGGCCAGGTGGACCTGGTGGCGCCTCGCAGCGCGCTGCGCGACCAACTGCTGACCGTGGTCTCCCTCGTGCGGCCCTCGGTGCCGCCGGACCCGGCGCTGCTGCCGCCGCCGGTGGAGGTGCGCGACCAGGAGCGAGGCTGGGCCGTGGTGGTGAAGGCCCGCCACATCGACCGCCCGCGGGCGCTCCACTACATCCGCGCGCTCGCCTCCGACTTCTTCCCCCTGCGCGGCGACCGCAGCGGCCAGGACGACCCGGCGCTGGTGGGCGGCCTTGCGCGCATCGGCGACACGAACGTGGTGGTCATCGGCCAGGAGCGGGGGGACATGGACCTGCACGGGCGGCGACGCGACGGCCGCGTCTCCCCTGCCGGCTACCGCAAGGCCCGCCGCCTGATGGCGCTGGCCGAGCGCCTGCAACTGCCCCTCGTCACCTTCGTCGACACCCCCGGCGCCCATGACGGCATCGCGGACGAGGCCGCCGGCCTGTCCGCGACGATCTCGGACTGCCTCACCACCATGGCCTCCCTCCGCACGCCCATCGTCTCCGTTGTCATCGGCGAGGGCGGGTCGGGCGGCGCGCTGGCGCTGACGTGGGCTGACCGCATCCTCATGCAGCAGAACGCCATGTACGCCATCACCTCGCCCGAGGGCGCAGCGGCCATCCTCTTCCGTGACCGCCACCGCGCGCCGGAGGTGGCGGAGGCCCTGGGCGTCTCCGCCGGCGACCTGCTGAGCCTGGGCATCATCGACACCGTGGTGCCCGAGCCCGCCGGTGGCGCCCACGTGGACCCGGAGGGCGCGGTGCGCCTCCTCCGGCCGGCGCTGCGGCGAGCACTGGCCGAGGCGATGCGCGGGCGCGGCCCGCAGCGTCGCACGCGCCGCGAGCAGCGCCTGCGCGCCATCGGCCTGCCGCAGGAGGAGGGCGCGCCCTTCCTCCGCAACATCGGGGATGCGCTGGGCGACGTGCGCGGCGCCATCGGCTCGCGGTTGCGCCGCCGCGCCGACCACCACGAGGACGAACCCGCCGCCGGAGGCGATTCCGGGGGCCAGCCAAAGGCCGACGCCGAGGCCGCGGAGGACATCGCGGACAGCCCAGACAGTACAGACAGCCCAGACAACACAGACAGCGCGGGAGCAGCCGCCAGCACCGAGCGGTAGCCCTCGAGCGGTAGCCCTCGAGCGGTGGCCCTCGAGCGGCGGGGGTCAGCCCTCCGGCGGCATCGCCACCGCCATCATCGGCGCCACGTACAGCCACAGTTCGGCCGTGCGGCCCAGCCGGTCAGGCCGAGCGATCACCATGCCCCGCGAGGGCATCTCGCGCCCAGAAGCCTCGTACGGCCCGAGCGTGCCCGTGTGCGTACCGGACATCGTGAACTGCACCACCAACCCGTCGTCGCTCGGCAGCACCGTCTCCACCTCCATGGTCAGGTCCGGCATGGAAGCGGCCAGCACCTCGAACAGGTGCAGCATCTTGGGGGCGCGGACGTCGTCCCCGTTGCCCAGGTGCACCACCGCACCCGGCGCAAAACTCGCCACCACGGCCGAGACAAAGTCGTCGCCCGCGTGGACGCGGTCCGCCCAGGACCGGTACAGCGCACGCGCCTCCTGGATGCCCGCGCCGTCCTCGGGCGGTGGCGTCTCGTGGATGCCGCCGCCCGGGAAGGTGATGGAGAAGGCCACGTTGAGGTAGTTCCACACCTCGGTCAGCCGCAACCGCTCGTTCGGCACGGCCACCACGGCGCAGCGCGTGAGGACGGGCAGCCCGCCCACCACGCCATACACACCCTCCAGCGCGGGATCCGCGGAACTGGTGCCCGTGAAGGTCAACTGCATGATCACGCGGTCTTCCACGAAGCGGGCGCGCTCCACCTCTGCCGTGAGATCAGGGAACAGCGCGTGGCTGGTCTGCGCCATCTCCCACATGTGCTGAGGGTGATGCAACTCGCCGTTCTCCGCGTAGATGCGGCAGTCCGGTTCCATACCCCCCACGTAGGCGGTGAACAGGTCGCGCTCCGCCTCCGCCCGTGCGAGGAACGCGCGGAAGTAGGCCTCTCCTCGGGCCGGGCCCGGTGGTAACGGCTGCACCATCTACGTCTCCACGTTCAGCCCCCCGGACGAACCCCCGGGCAACACTCCGACAACCCGCGCGCCGCCTTGCCCCTCACCGCCCACCGGACTTCGAGGCGAGTCCCGCCGCCGGCGCAAGCGTGAGCGCGTACGCCGGGGCGAGGTAGACCCACAGTTCCGCCGCGCGCGCCTGCGCGTCCGGCCGCGCCACCAGCATCCCGCGCGAAGGAAGCACCTTCCCCGTGGGCGCGTAGATGCCGAGCGGCCCCTGGTGCGTCCCGCTCATCGCAAACTGCACCACCGCCCGCCCCTGGCTGATCATCACGTCGTCGATGTGCAGCGAAAGGTCCGGGAGGCCCGCCGTCACCACCTGGAACAGCGCGTGCAGCGCCTCCAGGCCGCCCGTGTCGCCGTTGCCCGGGTGCACCACGCCGCCCGGCGCGAACGTGGAGGCCACAGCGCCGATGAAGTCCTGGCCGCCCTCGGCGCGTCGCACCCACGTCTCGTACATGGCGCGCGCCTCAGCCGGGCCGGCGGCGTCCTCAGGCGGCGGCTCGTGGTGGAGGCCGTGCGGGGGGAAGGAGAGCGGGAAGCCCGGGTTGATGTAGGACCAGACCTCGGACAGCCTCAACCGCTCGTCCACGCGTCCCACGATCGCGCACGTGGAGGTGAACGTCGGGCCCGACAGGCGGGAGGGCACCAGTGGCGAAACAGTGCCGCTCATCCGCACCTGCACCACCAGGCGGTCGTCCGGAAAGAGCACGTCCTCCACCTCCGCCACCAGGTCCGGAAACGCGATGCGCCCGAAGGTCGTGTGCTGCCGGGAGGCCGCCGGCGTCACCACGTCACCGTTCTGCGCGTACACGCGGCAGTCCGGCGCCATCGCCTGGTGCATGGCGTCCAGCAGGTCGGCGGAGCGGGCCGCCAGCGCCAGGAAGTCGGCGTAGAACGCGCGGCTGCGGGCGCTCCGGAGCGGCTCCGGCTGGTTCACCACTCGCCACCTCCCCCGCCGCCACAGCCCACATCGAGCCCGCCGGTGTCCCCGCCGGTGTCCCCGCCGGTGTCCCCGCCGGTGTCGAGGTGGAACCCCGTTCCGGGCCGGTGAACCAGCCACCAGACGCCCTCAGATCCCCAGGCCAGGCCGGTCAGGGCCGCCCGGTCGCCCTCCGCCAGCAAGGCGCGGCTACGCCCGGTTTCGTCTGACGCCGGCTGCTTGACCATCAACGCTCCCGCATTTCGTCAGAAAACGTTACGTCACCACCCGAGCCTGCGTCGATGCTCTTCACTGACTTCCCCCGTCAGCCCCGGCAAACCCCCTCCCGAAACACCGAGGGCGGCGCATCTCCGCGCCGCCCCCAGCATCGTCACCCCCCGGGCAGCCCGGCGTCAGCCGACAATCTGCCGGTAGATCTCGTAGCGCTTCTTCGGGTCCTGCTCCGCCACGCCCACGCTGTGGATGGTGAAGCCCGCCTCCACGCCCTCGTCAATGGCTGCGGCGCACTCCTCCGGCGTACCGGACATCGTGAGTTCCTCCACCAGTTCGCGCGGCAGTGCGGCGGCCCCGGCGGCGCTGCCCCCGTCCGACCACGCCTTGCGCACGGCGTTCGCCTCGTCCGCGTAGCCCATGCGCACGAAGTGCTCGTAGTAGAAGTCGCCCATGCGGGCAATGTAGAACGCGGCGTTGGCGGCCGTGCCCTGCAGCACGCGGTCACGGTCCGTGGAGACGGTCACCCCCGTGGCGTTCCGCACGTCCACCTCGTCCGGGTTGCGGCCCGCGGTCTGCACCGCCTGGTAGAAGTGGTCCAACTGGCCCTTCCACTGCGACTTGGGGAAGAAGATGGGGATCCAGCCGTCCGCGATCTCCGCCGTCTGCTGCACGGACTTCGGGGTGACAGAGGCCACGTGGATCGGGATGTGGTCCCGCACCGGCTTGAAGCGCAGCGTGAAGCCGCGCTGCAGGTCGAAGATCTTGCCGTCGTAGTTCAACGGCTCTTCCCGCATCAGCATGTTGATGATGTCCACGTACTCGCGCATGCGGGTCAGCGGCTTCTCGAACTTGATGCCGTGGAAGTGCTCGATCACGTTCGGCCCGGAGGATCCGAGGCCGATCACCATGCGGCCGCCGGACATCTCGTCCAGCGTGGCAAAGTGCTGCGCCACGGCCGCCGGCGTGCGCGAAAAGATGTTGATGATGCTGGTGCCGAGTTTGATGTTCGTGGTCTCGCGGGCCAGCACCGCCAGGATCGAGAGCGCGTCACGCCCCCACGCCTCCGCCACCGTCAACTCGTGGACGCCAGCGTCGTCCGCGATCTTCGCCTGCTCCACGATCTTGTCGAGGTCAAACTCGCCCTGCCAGTTGATCCCCACGCTGATCTTGCGCACGTCCGTACCTTTCGCGCGGAGCCCCACTTCGAGCCCCGCATAGGCGACACCATGTCGCGCCGCTGGCGGAGTATATGCGCCCGCGCCTCCCTCCACCTGCCCGTTGCGGTGGGACTCTGGCGACATCGCAAAAGCATCGCATTCATCCTGACGCCCTCCGCGCGCCGCGCGGATGCGGTATCAACATCGAGGCGGCCTCGGACGCCTCCCGCCGTCTGCAGCGAAAAGGCCTCCCGTGACCCCAGGCCCTCCGGACGATGCTGCCCCGCCCCCGGACCTGTTCCACCTGATGGTGGACAGCGTGCGCGACTACGCGCTGTTCATGCTGACGCCCACCGGCCACATCATGACCTGGAACCAGGGGGCCGAGCGCCTGAAGAAGTACCGGGCAGAGGAGATCGTGGGCCGCCACTTCTCCATCTTCTACCCCGCCGGCGACGTGCGCGCCGGCAAGCCGGAGTACGAACTGCGCGTGGCGCTGGAGGTGGGCCGCTTCGAGGACGAGGGCTGGCGCATCCGCAAGGACGGCAGCCGCTTCTGGGCCAACGTCATCATCACCGCCGTGCGCGACGCCACGGGCGGACTGGTGGGCTTCGCCAAGGTCACGAGGGACCTGAGCGAGCGCAAGCAGTCCGAGGTCGAACGTGAAATCCTGCTGGAGACCGAACGCTCCGCCCGCCTGCAGGCGGAGACGGCCTCCGCCCGCCTGGACGCGCTCCGAAGCGTCACGGAGGCGGGCCTGATGCACGTGGGCCTGGACAACCTGGCGGACGCACTGGCCGCGCAGGTGGAGGCCCTGCTGGCGGCGGACCACGCCGGCGTGGTGCTGGGCGACCTCCAGGAGCAGACGCCACTCGCGAAGCGCGGCCCCGCCGGCGCCGCAACCGACAGCGTCATCGAGGCCATCGTGGAGCGCCTCATGCGGAACCAGACGCCGCTGCTCTACCAGGAGGGCCTGGACCTGGGCGCGCGGCAGGACGCGCGGTCGGGCTCGTGGCTGGCGGTCCCGCTCGTCGTGGACGGCGCGTTCATCGGCGTGTTGTACGCAGGGAGCGAGGTGACCAGCCGCTTCCGCGAAGACGACCTCGCGCTGCTGGAAATGATGGGCAGCCGCGTGGCGCTCGCCCTGGAGCACGCGCGGGTGGTGGAGGCGGAACGCGACGCCCGAGCGCAGGTGCTGGCCGCGCAGGAGAGCGCCCACGTCCGCAACGAGTTCATCGCCGTGGCCGCGCACGAGTTGAAGACGCCCCTCACCTCCATCCGTATGGCCGCACAGATGGCCGCGAGGCGTCTGGCCGGCTCCGATCCCGGTACCCACACGCTGCTGGAGCAGGTGGTGGCGCAGGCTGGCCGCCTCAACCGACTGATCGCCGGCCTCCTGGACGCGTCGCGCATGGACATGGGGCGGCTGGAGATGCTCCCGGAGCAGACAGACGTCTCCGCCATTGTGCGGGACGTCGTGGCGTCCACGCGGCGCACCAGCGAACGGGAGATCGCCCTCCAGGAGCGGGGCCAGGTGGTGGCCACGGTGGATCCGCTGCGCTTCGAGCAGGTGGTGATGAACCTGGTGGACAACGCGGTGAAGTACAGCCCGGCCCCGCAGCCCGTCGCCGTGGAACTCGCCTGCGAGGACGACGACGGGTTCGGGTTCCGCCTGAGCGTGCGCGATCACGGCATCGGCATTCCGCCCGGCCTGCGCCAGCAGGTGTTCGAGCGGTACTTCCAGGGGCACTCGGAGAACCGCCAGTCCGGACTCGGCCTGGGCCTCTACATCACGCGCGAGATCGTGCTCGCGCACGGCGGCTCGATCGAAGCGGAGTCCCCGGCGGACGGCGGCAGCCTGTTCACCGTGCGCATGCCCATGGCCTTCCCGGACCCCGCCGCCCACCTCAAGGACTGAAGACCAACGACAACAGGGCCAACACGGACAACACGGCCACGGATCCCCGCGTCGCGCCCCCGACGCTAGTTGACGTCGCCGATTTCCGGCTCCGCAGAGCGCGACGCGGACTTCGAGGTGCGCGCGTAGAGGTCCAGTTCCTCGCGGGCGATCTCCACGCCGATGTTCTTCTCGATCGCGTCGAACCCGTCCACGTCCCACTCGCAGACGAAGGTGATGGCCTTGCCGTCACGCCCCGCGCGGCCGGTGCGGCCAATGCGGTGGACGTACTCCTCCAGGTTCTGGGGCACGTCATAGTTCACCACGTGGGTGATCTCCGGGATGTCCAGGCCACGCGCCGCCACGTTGGTGGCGATCAGCACGTCCAGTGCGCCGCCTCGGAACTCCCGCACCACCTGGTCGCGGTGGCGCTGGTCCATGTCGCCGTGCAGGGCGCCCACGCGCACGCCGTCCCGAGCCAACTCGCGGGCCAGGTGGTCCACGCCGCGCTTCATGTTGCAGAAGATCAGCGTGCGGCCCTTCAGTTCCCGCTCGATCAGTTCGCGCATGGCCCGCACCTTGTCGCGGTTGGCCACCTCGAAGTAGATCTGCGTGATGGTGTCCACCGGCGTGGCTTCCGCGTCCACGCGGATCGTCTCTGGGTCCGTCATGAACTGCCAGATCAGGCGCTTGATGGAGCCGGGCATGGTGGCGGAGAAGAGCGCCGTCTGCCGTCGCTGCGGCGTGCGGCTCAGAATGCGGCGGATGTCCGGCAGGAAGCCGATGTCCAGCATCTGATCCGCCTCGTCCAGCACCGCGTAGGAGACGTGGCGCAGGGACAGGGTCTGGCGTCGCAGGTGGTCCAGGATGCGGCCCGGCGTCCCCACCACGATGTGCGGGCGGCCGTCCAGCGCTCGGAAGTCCGCCTTCAGCGAGCGGCCTCCCAGCAGGCCCACCGCCGTGAGGCCCCACGGCGCTGCCAGGTCGCTCAGGACGTCCAGCACCTGCTGCGCCAGTTCGCGCGTGGGCACCAGCACAATGCCCTGCACTTCCGGCAGGTCCGGATCCAGGCGCTCCACCATGGGCACACCGAAGGCGATGGTCTTACCGCTGCCCGTCTGGGCAATGCCCACCACGTCCAGGTTGTTCATGAGGGCCGGGATGGCCTCCACCTGGATCGGCGTCGGCTCCTGGAAGCCCCACCCGGCGAGCGTCTCCAGCGTCAGGCGGCCGGGGCCGAGGTTGGCGAACGCGGCCGGCAGTTCCTCGTCCGGGATCGCTGCGCGCGCGGCACGGCGGCGCGGCTGCCGGCGGGCTCGAGGCGCTTCCTCTTCTTCGTCCTCGTCCTCGTCCTCGTCCTCGTCCTCGTCCACATCGCGGTCGTCGTCGCTCTCAGCGTCCACCGCGCGCGGCTGGTCAAGGTCAAGGTCAAGGTCGAGGTCGTCGTCCTCGTCTTCGTCGTCCGCCTCAGAGTCGTCGGTCTCGGAGTGGGGGTCTTCCACCAGCGTCAGGCCATCCGCCTCCACGCTCGGGCGGCGGCGACCGCGTCCACCTCGGCGCCCGCGGCGACGGCGTCGAGGCGCGTCGCCAGACTCGCCCGCGTCACCCTCGCGGCCTTCGGGGTCTGCGTCGGTGGCGCCAGTATCGGCGTCGCCAGCGTCGGTCTCGGTCTCGGTCTCGGTGTCGGGCGCGACCTTGGGCGCGGGGCGAAGGCGAGGGCCGGCGGCCACGGACGCAGCCGGTGCGGCCTCGGCCGGGCGCTCCGCTATCTCATCCGTGGGGGCGTGCGGATCCTCGAAGGTGTAGGGAACCGAGGGCTCTTCGCCGTGGCGCTCGTCGCGCTTCACCCACGCGCCTATGGTGCGCGCCCCGCCCACCAGCACGCGCGCCGTGTCATGCAGGCCAGTGGGCCGACGTCGCCGCGAGGGCAGGATGGTGGAGTCTCCGCCGTCCTGGCCCGGCCGGAAGGCGATGTCCTCCGGGAGAGGGGCGTCCAGGTTGCGGACGCGTACGTCGCGGCGGCGGCGGTTCGCGCGGCGCGAGCGCTCGTCGGCCTCGCCGGACTCTACGCGACGGCCCCAGCGGTAGCCTTCCTTGGCGCTGCCGCCATTCCTGCCACCGCCATTGCCACTGCCATTGCCATTGCCGCCATTGCCATCACCGTTCGAGGAACGGCGACCGGCTCGATCTGCCTGCCTGGGCTTGTCTGTCTGTTCGCTCGTGGCGCTCGAGCGCCCGTTGCTGCTGCTACCGCGCGAGCGACCGTTGCCGGTGCGTCCAGAGCGCGATGCTGTGGTGGAAGAGGTCGAGGGAGTCTCCGATCGCCGGCTGCGGGGCCGCGAGTCGTCACGCGCATCCGCCGCGCTGGCGGGGGTACGGGCGGCCTCGGTCGTGCCGGTCTGTGCATTGCCCTGGGCATTGTGGGCAATGTCCTGGGCGCCGTCGCCATCGCGGCGACGGTTGCGTCCGCCGCGGCGGCCGCGGCGACGCTTCCTGGGTTCGTCTTCGGTGAGGATGGGGCCCCCGCCCGGTGCGGGGGTGGCGGCGCCGGGGCGCTCGCCGCGCCGGCTGGAGGCGTCCAGTTCGGGCGTGGTCTCGCCCTTGAGGCGTTTGAAGAGTCCGCGCAGGGGCGTCACCGGGCGCTCCCCGCGGTGCGGCACAAGGTCATCGAGTGGTCCTGTGGAGGTTCGGCATCCGCGCCATGAAGTCGCGGGGATTGGAAGTCATTGCACTCATCGTAACAAGGCCCGCCCTATCACGCGAGCCTCCCCCATCACAGGATTCCCGGGGGACGGAGGCTAGCCACCAGCGGCCGGGGCTCCCGGCGCCACTGCCCCACCGACCTCCCCGGCCTCCCCCGCTTCCCCGGCATCGTGGGGCGCCCCGGACGGAACGTCCGTCGCCCCTCGGTCCGAGGCGTGCCAGCCGTCCGAATGCGGGCCGTCCGAGTACGGGCCGTCCGAGTACGGGCCGTCCGAGTGCGGGCCGTCCGAGTGGGTAACAATATCCGGCGTGTCCTCCCGCGCCGCACGACGCATGAGCACGTTGAACAGCACCACCCCCGCCAGCGCCGCCATCCCGGCCATGTAGAACACCGACTCAATGCCCAGGGCGGACTTCACCGCCGCCCCCACCAGCGATCCGCCGAGGAACCCCAGCGACGACCCCATGGAGTTCAGCCCCATCAGCGATCCCATGCCCACCTTGCGGCCCACCTCCACGAACACCGCCTGCTGCGAGGGCTGCGCGATCGCCTCACCCAGCCCGGCGATCAGCATCGCCAGCAGCACCCAGGGCGCCCAGACCAGCGTGGACCCAAACACCGAGGACTCGCGCACGACCTCCGGCACCAGCGGGATCGCAAACTGCGCGACGCCCGCCAGCAGCAGGCCCACAGAGACCAGCATCACCCGGTCCAAGCGGTCCGCGAGTTGGCCCGCGTACGGCTGCAGCACGGCGTTGATGAGCGAGCGGCTGGACAGCAGGATGCCCACGAACAGCGCGCTGTCCGTCCCCAGCCCCTGGTCGCTGATCACGAACACCGCCAGCCACGAGGACGCCGACCCCCACCCGATGGCCGTGAGCGTCACGAACAGCGTGGAGGCCTGCACCGCCGGCATGCGCACGATCGTCCAGAAGGACATCTGCGCGCCCAACTCCTCCGCCACGTCCTGGTCCTCACCGCGCCGCCTCGGACGGGCGGGGAGCAGCACAAACGTGCCCAGCGCGGTGCCGCCCAGCATCAGCGCCATCGCCCCGAACGCGACCTCCGAGCCGAAGGCGTCCCGCAACCCGCCGCCGAACAGCGGCCCCAGGCCGAACCCCGCCACCTGCGCGACAGAGAACCAGCCCATGTAGCGGCCCTCGCCACCCACGGGCGCGAGCCGGCCCACGTAGGCCAGCGTCATCGGGAACACCCCCGCCGCTCCCACGCCCGAGAGCACCCGGAACGCCACGACCACCACCCAGTGATGCGCGAAGAGGTAGCCCAGCGCTCCCAGCGCGTAGATCGCAAACCCCACCACAATGAAGCGCTTCGGCCCGAAGCGATCCCCCAGCCGCCCCACAAACGGCGCGGCCACGATCTGCGCTATCGCCAGCCCGGAGAAGGACAGCGCCACGCCAATCGCGGGGCCGCCCAGGTCGTCCTGCACGTACACCGGCAGGAGCGGGGACACCATCGAGATACCCGCCATCGCGACGAGCATTGCCACCCAGAGGACGACAAACGACCGGGAAAGCACTGGTGTCTCGCAGGTAGCCGGGACGAGGTCAGTGCAGACTACCCGGGATTCCGCTTGTGGTCGCTAACCAGCAGTACGTCACAAACGCATCTGCCATGGCAGCACCTCCCAGCGGCGCAGATCGAGCGTAACGGTGACAACAGTCGGTGGATCGGTGTCGTAGCCAAGGACGGCAAGCGCATCCGGTAGAAGTCCCGCGTGTTCACCCGCGTCCCATCCACCGCGCGCTCGGGATCTGCGATAACCGCTTGAATCTCGCCTTCCGTGATACGCCGGAGCGACATTCGAAGGACCGCGTGGCGGCTGAGGATGAAATCGTCCACCGACCGAGAATGCCCCGACCGTCCGGCCTGCCCGCGCTACAACTCCCGGAAGCGCCCCGTCGCCAGGCCCCAGCCCCATGCATCGATCTCCGGGATCTCGAAGCCGAGCGTCGTGAGGATGGTGCAGACCTGGGAGCGGTGGTCGGCGCCGTGGATCAGCGCCTGCCCCAGCATCAACTCCGCATCGACATCTGCCGAGGCGTTGCCCTCGGTCTCGCGGACGGTGTAACTCTCGGCGAGCGCAGCATGGGCGCGCTCGATCAGGCCGGCGGTGGCCGCGCGCGTGGCCGCCTCCAGCACATCGAAGCCGGGGAACGAGTCGTACGGCACACGCGGGCCGGTGTAGGTGCCCCCCAGGCGGACCACGTACCCTGCCTCCGCCGCGATCATGTGCGTCAGCGTCGCCGCGATCGAGCCGTACGTGCCCTCCAGCGTGGCCCCCAGTTGCTCTTCCGTCAGCCCTCGACAGAGTTCGAGCACCTCGAGGTTCGCCCACTCGTTCTGGCGGTACAGGTCCTCGATCAGGCTCATCGCATCCTCACCCTTCCGGTCTCCACGGCCCACGTCCACCCGTCAAGCGCGGGAGGTTCAAGGCCGAGCGTCGTGAGGATCGTGCAGATCTGCGCGCGATGTTCTGCGGCATGGTTCAGCGCCTGCACCAGCACGACCTCCGCGTCGATCGTCTCCCCCTCCGGCGTCGTGAACGTCCACGACTGATCGAGGGCGGCCTGGGCGCGATCGATGAACCCGTCCGCAGCGTGCCTGGTGGCCTCCGCCAGCGCATCGAATCCGGGGAACGGCTCGTACCTGATCGCCGGCCCCTCGTATCGTCCACCGATGCGCGTGATGTACGAGGGCTCACCCCCCACGATGTGCAGCAGCGTCCGGCGGATCGAGCCGTACGTACCCTCCGCACTCGCTTCGAGTTGCTCCGGCGTGAGCGTGCGGCACGTCTCGAGCAGGCGGAGGGTGGCCCATTCGTTCTGGCGGTAGAGGTCGTCGATGAGGCTCATGCGGCGGACGGTATCAGGCACGTGATGGAGCGCAAACCCGGAACGACGCTAGTGGAACACCACCGTGCGGTTGCCGTAGACGAAGACCCGGTCCTCCAGGTGCCACCGCACCGCACGAGCCAGGACCGAGCGTTCCACCTCGCGGCCCACGCGGACCAGGATGTCCCGCGACTCGCGGTGGGTCACCCGCTCCACGTCCTGCTCGATGATCGGGCCCTCGTCCAGATCCTCGGTGGCGTAGTGGGCGGTGGCTCCGATGATCTTCACCCCTCGCTCGAAGGCGCGGCCGTACGGGTCCGCACCGGCAAAGGCGGGCAGGAACGAATGGTGGATGTTGATGATGCGCCCGGGGTACTCCGCAATGAACTCGCCGCTCAGGATCTGCATGTAGCGCGCGAGCACCACCAGGTCGACCTCGTGCTCCCGCAGCAACTCTCGGATCTGCGCCTCCTGCTGAGGCCGCGTCTCCGGCGTCACCGGTAGGTGGTGGAACGGCAGCCCGAACGACTCCACGTCCGCACGCAGGTTGTCGTGGTTGGAGATCACAAGGGGGATGTCCATGTCCAGTTCGCCCCGGCGCCAGCGCCAGAGGAGGTCCAGCAGGCAGTGGTCCGTGCGCGATGCGAGCAGGGCGGCGCGCTTCCGGCGGAAGCCGGACAGGCGCCAGTCCATCTCGAAACGTCCGGCCACCTCGTCCTGGAAGAGGCGGGACAGCGCCTCGCGGTCCACGTCCAGCCCGTCCACCTGAAACTCAATGCGGAGGAAGAACCAGCCCGTGCCGCCCGCCGTGGAAAACTGGTCCGCCTGCACGATGTTCGCGCCGTGCGAGAACAGGAACTGCGACACCGCCGCCACGATGCCCGGCCGGTCCGGACACTGGATGAGCAAGCGCAGCACGGTGGAGGCGGATGCGTTCGTCACGTCCCCAATCCTACGAGGCTTCCTCGTTATGGGCGTTCGACCCCAACGGCATGCCTCGTATACTCCGAATCAGGGCAGGGGAGCGATCTATGGTCATCGACGCACCAGTCGACCTGGAAGCACTGACGCAGCGCATCCGTCGACACATTGTGCAGATGGTCTACACGGCCAGGTCCGGGCACATCGGCGGTTCGATGTCGTCCGCGGACATCCTGGCGGTGTTGTACGGCCGCATCATGAAGCACGACCCCGCGGATCCCCAGTGGGCGGAGCGCGACCGCTTCGTGATGAGCAAGGGGCACTGCACCCCCGTCCAGTACGCCACCCTGGCGGAGTTCGGTTACTTCCCGGTGGAGGAACTGGCCACGTTCCGCCAGAAGGGCACCCGCCTGCAGGGCCACTCCGTCATCGGCAAGCCCGCCGGCGTCGAGAACTCCGCCGGCTCGCTCGGCATGGGGCTCTCGTTCGGCCTCGGCATCCGGCTCGGGCTGCGCCTGCGCGGCGTCGACAGCCACGTGTACGTGCTCATGGGCGACGGCGAGCAGCAGGAGGGCCAGGTGTGGGAGGCCGCGATGGCCGCCGCCCACCACGAGGTGGACCGCCTGGTGGCGATCATCGACCGCAACCGCATCCAGAACGACGACTTCACGGACACCACCATGCGCTTCTCTCCGCTGGACGAGAAGTACCGCGCCTTCGGGTGGGAGGTCCGCTCCGGCATCGACGGGCACAACCTCGCCGCTGTCGAGGAGGCCCTGGCCTGGGCCCGCGACGTGCGAGGCAAACCGGCGCTCGTGATCTTCGAGACGACCAAGGGCAAGGGCGTCTCCTTCATGGAGAACAACCCGGGCTTCCACGGCGCACCGCCCAGCGACGAGCAGTACGCACAGGCCATGCGGGAACTGGGCGCCTAGATGACCACCACCACTCCCAGCACCACCGGCGCCGTCGCGCCCGCCGCCACCCGAGAGGCGCTGGGCCCCACGCTGATCCGCCTCCAGCGAGACGGCGCGGACGTGGTGGTGGTGGACGCCGACCTGGGCAAGTCCACCACGGCCCGCCAGTTCCGTGACATCTACCCGGAGCGCTTCTTCACCATGGGCATCGCGGAACAGAACATGTTCTCCGTGGCCGGGGGCCTGGCCACACTGGGCTACACCGTCTTCACCAGCACCTTCGCGGTCTTCGCGGAGCACGCGTTCGACCAGTTGCGCATGTCCATCGCCCAGCCGCGCCTCAACGTGAAGGTGGTCGCCTCGCACGGCGGCGTCTCCACCGGCGAGGATGGCGCCTCCGCCCAGAGCATCGAGGACATCGCGCTGTTCGCCTCGCTCCCCACGTTCACGGTGGTGGTGCCGGCGGACGTGGTGGAGGCGGAGGCCGCGCTGGAGGCCTCGGCACGCACGCCGGGCCCGTGGTACATCCGCACCGGCCGCCCCAAGATCCCCGTCATCTACACGGACGGCCCCCGCTTCCAGGTGGGCAAGGCGCACATGCTCCGCGACGGCAGCGACCTCACCATCGTCGCCTGCGGCCTCATGGTGGAGCGCTCCCTGCGAGCCGCCGAGGCGCTGGCGGCGGAGGGCATCTCCGCGCGCGTCCTCAACATGGCCACCATCCGCCCACTGGACGTGGAGGCGCTGGAACGCGCCGCCACGGAGACCGGCGCCATCGTGGTGGCGGAGGAGCACCTGGTCCACACCGGCCTGGGCGCCATGACCGCCCAGGCGCTCGCAGAGCGCGCGCCCGTGCCCATGGAGTTCGTGGGCGTCCCCGACCGCTACGGCGAGTCCGCCACCTGGGACCAGGTGCTGGAGATCATGGGCCTCACCGCTGACGGTGTGGCCACCGCCGCGCGGAAGGTCCTGGCCCGCAAGGGCTGAGCCGCCAGCCGTGCCCGCGGCGCCCGACCTGACTCCCGCCCCACCCGAGTGGGCAGAGGACGTCCCACCCGCCTCCACGCCGCGGCTGGGCCGCGTCATCCTGATCGCCGTCGCGTTCGGCATCGCGGTCTCCGTCGCCCTCACGGTCACCTCGGACGCCGGCGAGGTGGGCGACGCGTTCGGGGACGTCGCGCCCGCGTGGTTCCTGGCGGCAGTGGCAGCGGCGCTGATCGCGAACGGCGTGAAGTTCGCGCGCTGGCACTGGTACCTGCGCCGGGTCACCCTGCCCACGGACCGCGTGGTCGGCCTGCGCGAATCCGCCGCCATCTTTATGTCTGGCGTGCTGATGCTGCTGACGCCCGGCCACGTCGGCGAGTTCGTGAAGTCGTACTACGCCTCGTCAGACGGCGGGCCGGCGGCCGCGCGCACGGCGCCCATCGTCATTGCCGAGCGCGCCACGAACATGCTGGGCCTGGTGATCGTCTCCCTCACGGGGGGCTTCGCCTACCGGCAGGCGGCGTGGGTGGTGGGCGTCTCCGCCGCCATCGCCTTCCTGATCCTCGCGACCATGAAGAGCCGGCGCGTGGCGGCCTTCGTCACGCACGTGGTGGAGCGCATCCCCCTCGTGCGCCGCGTGGTGCCGCAGGCCGAGGACTTCACGGACGCCGCGAGCGCACTCCTCACCTGGCGCAGCATCCCGGTCATGTCCATGGTGGCGGCCGTCTCCTGGTCGCTGGAGGCGCTGGCGTACGTTATGGTGCTGCGCGCGTTCGGCGTGGAGTGGTCCAGCGAGGTGCTGAACAGCGCCACCTTCACCTGGGCCGTCGCCACGCTCGCCGGCGGCCTGCTGCTCACTCCCGGCGGCCTCGGCGTCCTCGAGGGCGGCGTCACGGGCATCTCCCTCACGCTCATCGAGTCCCTCGACCGCGGCGCCGCCACCGCCGCCGCCCTCCTGGCCCGCGTCGCCACACTCTGGCTCCCCGCCGTCATCGGCGCCGCGTGCGCCCTCTGGCTGACGCGGCGTCGGGTGTAGCGCCACAAGTTGGGGGTACAGGGGGCTGCCTCCGCGCCACCGCCCCCGCCCCGCCACGTCGCGAGGCCGCGATGGGGGCGGCCACCGCTCGGGCGAGTCAGCCCCGGTCGGGGGCGAAGGTGCCCAGGGCGGCGCCGCGCCAGGCGGTGATCTTCACGTCCGCGCGCGCCTTCTGCGGCACCAACCGCTCGTCAATCGTGGAGAGCAGGTCCTGCAGGTCGTCCTCGTTCACGTCGTCCTGCACCACCACGCTCACGCGCGCGACCCCAGGCTCGAAGTGCACGTCCACGCGACCGGCGGTGGCGCCGGCCGCGTCCAGCACCTTCCACTGCTCGGACTGTGTGGTGCGGAACAGTTGTTCGAAGGTGAATGAGGCCACGCGAGGTCGTCCGAACGTCTAGGAGCGGACGTGGCCGTCGCCGCGGACGATCCACTTGTAGGAGGTCAGTTCCCGCAGCCCCATGGGCCCGCGGGCGTGCATCTTCTGCGTGGAGATGCCCACCTCGCAGCCGAGGCCGAACTGGCCGCCGTCGTTGAAGTACGTGGAGGCGTTGACGAACACCGCCGCCGCGTCCACCTCCTGCAGGAAGCGCTGCGAGTTGGAGTAGGACTCCGTCACGATCGCCTCGGAGTGGCCACTGCCCTCGATGCTGGCGATGTGCTCCATCGCCTCGTCCAGCGAGTCCACGACCTTGACCGAGCAGTCCAGCGAGAGCCACTCACGGTCGTAGTCCTCCGGCTGCACGGGCACGGCCGGGGCGCCCTCGCCCACCAGCGAGGCGGCACGCTCGTCCACGTGCAGGGTCACGCCCCGCTCGCCCAGCGCGCGCGCCACCAGCGGGAGGAAGTCCTCCGCCGCGTCCGCGTGCACCAGCAGCGTGTCCATCGCGTTACAGACGGACGGGCGCACCGTCTTCGCATTCACCACGATGTCCACGGCCTTACCAAGGTTCGCGCTGGCGTCCACAAACGTGTGACACACGCCCACGCCGCCCGCGACCACGGGCATGCGCGCCTCGTCCCGCACGCGCCGGATCAGGTCCGCGCCCCCGCGCGGCACCATCAGGTCAATGTGCGCGTCCGCCTGCAGCATCGCGCCCACCTCGTCACGGTCGGTCGTGTCGATGAACTGCACGATGCCCGCAGGCAGGCCGGCGGCCTCCGCCTCGCGCTGGACGATGCCGGCCAGCACTTGACTGGAGGCGTGCGCATCCGTACCGGAGCGCAGGATCACGCCGTTGCCGGACTTGAGCGCGATCACGGCGATGTCCACCGTCACGTTCGGCCGCGACTCGTAGATCGCGCCCAGCACGCCCAGCGGCACGCGCACCTTCCCCAGTTGCAGGCCGTTTGGCATGGTGCGGCTGTCGAAGACCTCCCCCACGGGGTCGGGGAGCGAGGCCACCTGGCGCACGTCGCGGGCCATGGCGGCCACACGTTCCGGGGTGAGCACCATGCGGTCGATGAACGAGCCGGTCAGGCCCTTCTCGCGTCCGCGCTCCACCTCCGGCCCGTTCACGCCCAGGATGCGCTCGGTCTCCGCCTCCAGCGCGTCCGCGATGCGCAGCAGCGCCGCGTTCTTCGCGTCCGTGGAGATCGAGGCCATGCGACGGCTCGCGGCACGCGCCAGCGCGGCCTTGCGGTGGGATTCGGATTCGCTCACTCGGGCGGGGGTCGTGGTAGTCATCAGGCGTCCAGATTACACGAGGACGCCGGCATGGGGCACGGATCGCGGGCGCATCGAGGCCGGCGCGACTTTCAGCGCCCGCCTCACACCAGTACGAGGTTGTTCCGGTGGATCACCTCGTCGCCGTACTCGTAGCCCAGGATCCCCACGATCTCGTCCGAGTGCTTGCCCAGGATGCGCCCGATCTCGTCCGACTCGTAGTTCGCGAGGCCCGAGGCGAGGTGGAGGCCGTCCGCACTGAACACGCGCACCACGTCCCCGCGCTGGAAGTCGCCTTCGCAGGCGGTGACGCCGGCGGGGAGCAGGGACTTGCCGCCGGCCAGCAGGGCGCGCGCCGCGCCCTCGTCCACCACCACGCGGCCTCGGGCCTGCAGGCCGGAGAGCAGGTAGCGGCGGCGGCTCTCGATGCGGTCCCCCGTGGGCAGGAAGTGCGTGCCCACCGGCTCGCCCGCCACCACGCGCAGCGCGATCTCCCGAGCGCGGCCGTCCGCCAGCACCACGTGCGCGCCGTGGCTCGTGGCCGTGCGCGCCGCCTGCACCTTCGTCGCCATGCCGCCGGTGCCGCGCTCGCCCGGAGCGCCGGAGGCGGCCCTCAGGATCGACTCGTCCACCCGCTCCACGCGCTCGATCAGGCGGGCGCTGGCGTCGCGCGAGGGGTTGGAGGTGTAGAGCCCCGCAATGTCCGTCAGGATCAGCAGCAGGTCGGCGTCCACCAGGTTCGCCACCTGCGCGGACAGGTTGTCGTTGTCACCGATCTTGGAGTCGCTAATCTCCTCCACGGAGACCACGTCGTTCTCGTTCACAATGGGCACCACGCGCAGGTCCAACAGGTTGAGCAGCGTGTTGCGCGCGTTCAGATAGCCCAGGCGGTCCGCCAGGTCGCGCCTCGTGAGGAGCGCCTGCGCGATCGGGACCTGCCGCTGCTCGAACAACTCGTCCCACAGCGCCATCACCCGCGACTGGCCGATCGCCGCCAGCGCCTGCCGCGACTCCACGCCGCGAGTGGGCAGCGATCGCGCCTCACGGTGCGCGCGCAGGCGCTGACGCCCGGCGACGATCGCCCCGGAGGTGACCACGGTCAGTGCCACACCGCGGTCCAGCAGCACGGCCACCTGCTCCACCAGGTGCGCCATGGTCACCAGGTCCAGGCTGTCCGTGCCCGCCGTGAGCACGTTGGAGCCCAGTTTCACCACCACGCGCTGGTATTGCGTGCCCTGTGGAGTCAGCCGCTCGCCGGTCATCGTCTGCCCTCGCACCATCGCTCGCGCCGCGCGGATCGGCGCGGCCGTCCGGGGACGGGAGGCCGTCCCGCCCCGCTTTCGCTAGCATGGGCCAGCGACGCGCAGCGGTCGAGGGTAGAGGGTAGGCTGCCGGTTCGGCCGGGAGTTCACGCGGGGGAGGACGCTTGGAGGCCGGCGACCAGACCGCCATTGCCCGCACCAGCCCAGAGCCGGCGCCACGCCCGCCGTGGCGCCAGGTCGCCCTGCAGACGATGGGGCGCGCCGCCTCTAACTTCACGGAGGACCGCGGCACGCAGATGGCCGCGTCCATCTCCTACTACACGTTGTTCGCGCTGTTTCCCCTCACCCTGCTCGCCGTCTCCATCTTCGGCATCGTGCTGCGAGACGCAGAGGTCCAGGCGCGAGTGCTGGGCGCCATCAGCGACTTCGTGCCGCTGGAGGAAGCCACCGTGGAACAACTGCTGGGCCAGGCCGCAGACCTGGGCCCCACGATCTCCGTGGTCTCCTTCTTCGCCGCGCTCTGGTCCGCAGGCGCCGTCTCCGCCGCGCTCCGCTCCACCATGAACGTGGTCTTCGAGACGCGACAGAAGCGCCCCATGCTGCGCGCGAAACTGGTGGACTTCGTGCTGCTGCCCGTGATCGCCATCCCGCTGGTCGGCGGCATTGTGCTGTCCGCGGTGTGGCGCTTCTTCCAGCAGCAACTGGACGACCGTTACGGCCTGCTGGACGGCCGCCTCTCGTGGACGTGGGACCTGGGCGCGTTCCTGATCCCCCTCCTCATGACCTTCATCGCCTTCACCGCCCTCTACCGCATCGCGCCAAACCGCAGCCTGCCGCTGAAGTACATCTGGCCCGGCGCCCTCCTGGCCGCGCTGGCGTTCGAGGTGCTGAAGGCGGGGTTCGGCATCTACCTGGAGAACGTGTTCAACGAGTCCATCTACGGTTCGCTCGGCTCCGTCATCATCCTGCTGTTCTGGATCTACCTGTCGTCCAATATCCTGATCTTCGGCGGCGAGGTGGCGGCGGAGGTGCCGCACGTCCTGCACAGCGAGCCGCGGCACGGCGCCAGTGACTCCGGCGACTGGAAGCAGGCCGCCCTCTCCTTCCTCCAGGGGCTCTTCATGGTCCCGGAGGACGACGAACCGGACGCCATCCCCCTCCGTCGGTCCAGCCGCGAGCGCCAGGAACGAGGCGAGCGCGAAGCCCGCTAGCCCCGCCCACCTGAGAGACCCCCGTTACGGCGGCCCGCAACGCCTCGATGCCTTCGTGGCCCCCTCCGCACGACACTCCGAGCATGATCGTCGCAATCTGGCTCGGCCTCTTCGCCTTGCTCTTCGTGCTGCCGCTGCTGTGGCTCGTCCCGCGCTGGGGCGCGCCCTACCCCTCGGTCTACCGGCGGCGTCGAGGCAGCCGTGACGGGCGCACAGACGTCAGCGATCTGGACATGCGCATGGACGTCGCACAGGAGCAGCGCTCCGAAGGCAGGTGGCGGTACTGGGCGGACATCCTCTGGCTGGTGCTCCTCGTGATGGTCGCCTGGCTTGTGCTGATCGTGTGGGCCGGATGACCCGGCAGCCGGACGAACGCAGAGACCGTGAAGAGGGCACACCGATCCAGGTGGGGATGCTTCTGGTGACCGTGCGCGATTTCGAGCGCGGGCCGGAGCAAGCGGGCGAGGACATCCTGGTGGTGCATTCCACGGTCGAGAATCCGGCCCGGCCGCTCGGCGAGACCGGCCGGCTGCCTGAGGTGGAACTGCGCGACGAGCAGGGGCGGATCTTCGAGCCGGAGAACCTGGACGAGACCTGGTACACGCCTCGCGAGCCGAACAGCACGGCGGACTCCGCCCTGAGGTTCCGCGTCCCGGAGTCCTCCACACGCCTCGAACTGGTGATTGGCCCCGGAAACGACGGCGAGGCGCGCGTGGCCCTGGTGCGGGGTCCACGGTAGGGCGCCCGTGGACCGACCAAAGTGAGCCAGGGACGGAAGAGGGTTCACCGTGGCTGAGGACACGAAGGTCGAGAGCTGTCGCTACGTGCAGTCGGCCGACCAGCACGAGGAGTACCCCGGACAGACCCTGGTCACCCGAGCGCACGAGGTCATCCGCGCATGGGCGGAGACGCGCGACGCCCGCCCCGCCACCGTCCCCGGCTCCGAACACGACGGCCACGCGGGCGTCCTGCGCTTCGACTTCAATCAGGCGGACGCCGGTCTGGAGGAGATCAAGTGGGAGCAGTGGTTCCGGGCCTTCGACCAGCGCGGCCTGAACTTCATCTACCAGGAGCACCGCGCAGACGGCGCCACCAGCAACTTCTTCCGCCTGGAGGATGCCCCACACCCGGAGGCCCCCGGACGCCGAAACGACCCAGGACGCGAGGACGCTTAGTCCGCGGCACCCTCGCGTCTTGGATGGCGAAGCGGCCCGGGGTGACCCGGGCCGCTTCCCGTCGCGGACGGTCGCCCGTCTCTACGCCTTCACCACCCCCAGCGTCACGGCCACACCATCGAGGTCGCCCTCGAAGCGCGTCGCGCCCGGAGGGGGCTCGCCGTCCGTGATGTCGCGGGCAAGCACCTCCCCGGCGATGTAGTCGCGGTGCGTCTGCAGCATGCGCGCAAAGACGGGGGCGTCCGCGCGCCAGGTGACCAGGATGCGGTCGGACACGTCCAGGCCGGCCTCGCGGCGGAGGTCCTGCACGCGACGCACCACCTCGCGGGCGAGCCCCTCGAGGTGCAACGCCTCGTCGATGCGTGTGTCCACCAGCGCGGCGTAGCCGGACTCCTCCGCCGCCGCCCAGCCCTCGGACGACTCGACCGTGACGAGGACCTCGCCGGCCGTGAGGGTGAACTCGCCGAGCGGGATTGGCTCACCCGCGCGCATCAGGCGGACCACCTCGGACGCGTCGGCCTGCGCCAGGGCGTTGCGGATGGCGCCGACCCGCTGGCCGTACTTCGGGCCCAGCACGGGGAGGTTGGGGCGCAGCGTGTAGGTCATGCGGTCGCCGGGGTCGTCCGTAACCTCCACCGCCTTCACGTTCAGTTCCTCCGCCACCTGGTCCACCAGCGGCCGCAGGCGCTCCACCTCCTGCGCGTTGCGAGGCGCCAGCACCGCCGTGGCCAACGGCTGACGCACCTTCGCGTTCGCCTTGGAGCGCGCGCCACGGCCCAGCGACACCATGCGCTGCACCAGCGCAATGTCCGCCGACAACTGCGGGTCGATTGCGTCCCCGTCCACCTCCGGCCAGTCGGCCAGGTGCACAGAGTCGCGGGCGTCCGGGACACGGCCGGCCACCAGGTTCTGGTAGAGCGCTTCCGCAAGGAACGGCGTGAACGGCGCGATCAACTTCGAGACCGTCACCAGGCACTCGTACAGCGTATGCAGCGCCGCCTGCGAGTCCGCGTCGTCGCCGGAGCGCCAGAAGCGGCGACGGCTGCGGCGCACGTACCAGTTCGACAACTGCTCCACGAACGCCTCGATCGGGCGGGCGGCATCGGCCGGCTCGTACTCGTCCAGGGCCGCCGTCACCTCGCGCACGGTGCGGTGCAGTTCGCTGAGCACCCAGCGGTCAAGGTCGTTGCGCTGCCCCGCCGCACTCGCAGACGACGATGCGGGGTCGAAGTCCGCGGTGTTCGCGTACGTCACGAAGAAGGAGTACGTGTTCCACAGCGTGGACATGAAACGGCGCTGCGCCTCCGCCACCAGGTCCACGGAGAAGCGCCGCGAGTTGCCGGGCGGCGAGGCCGTGTACATGTACCAGCGGGTGGCGTCCGCGCCCTGCGCGTCCAGCACCTCCCACGGGTCCACCACGTTCCCCCGCGACTTGGACATCTTGTGCCCCTGGCCGTCCAGGATGTGGCCCAGCGAGATCACGTTCTGGAACGCAATCCCACGCGGCACGTCCTCCGTCCGGTGCAGCAGCGTCGCCAGGGCGTGCAGCGTGTAGAACCATCCTCGCGTCTGGTCCACCGCCTCGCAGATGAAGTCCGCCGGGAAGCGCTCGTCGAAGGTCTCCACGTTCTCGAACGGGAAGTGCCACTGCGCGTAGGGCATCGCACCAGAGTCGAACCACGCGTCCGCCACCTCCGGCGTGCGCCTCATCGCCCCGTTGCACTGAGGGCAGCCCAATTCCACCCGGTCGATGTACGGGCGATGTGGGTCGATCTTGCCCTCGCGAAGCAGGGCGTCCGCGGTTCCAGGCAGGGCGCGCTGGAAGAGTTCCTCGTACGAGCCGATCGCATCCTGGTGGTCGCACAACTCGCACACCCAGATCGGCAGCGGCGTCCCCCAGTAGCGCTCGCGCGAGACCGCCCAGTCAATGTTGCCCGCCAGCCACTCGCCGAAGCGTCCCTCACGCAGGTGGTCTGGCACCCAGTGGATCTCCTGGTTGTTGGCCACCAGGCTGTCGCGCACCGCCGTGGTGCGGATGTACCAGGACGGCTTGGCGTAGTAGAGCACGGCCGTGCCACACCGCCAGCAGAAGGGGTAGGTGTGGCGGATGGTCTCCGCCTTGAACAGCGATCCCTGCTCACGCAGCGCCCGGATGATCTCCCGGTCCGCGTCCTTCACGAACTGCCCCGCCCACGGCCCGCCCACGAACGTGCCGTCCAGCGCCACCGGGTTGATGAAGCGCACCCCGTCCGTGCTCGCGCCTACCCGGTAGTCGTCCTCGCCGAAGGCCGGCGCCATGTGGACCACGCCCGTGCCGTCGTCCGTGCCCACAAAGTCCGCAGTCACCACGCGCCACGAGCCGGACTTCACCGCCTCGGTCGCCTCGTCGGCGTCGGTCAGGGGCACAGCGCGCCCCCCCTGGAAGGCCAGGCGCGCCACGCCCTCCCACGACAACACGTCGAACGGCGGCGCGTAGACCGCGCCCGCCAACGCGGAGCCCGCCACCGTCCACGCCACCTCCGCCTCGTCGCCAAACACCGAGGCCACCCGCGCCCCCGCGACGATCAGCAGTGCGCCCTCGTGCCGCACCGCGGCGTACTCGGCGTCCGGGCTCACGGCCAGCAGCGTGTTGCTCGGCAGCGTCCACGGCGTCGTCGTCCACGCCAGCAGAGAGACGCGCTCCGAGGACGCACGCAGGTGCTCCGCCAGCGCCCCGCCGGCCACGGAGTCGCGGTCCACCTCGAACTCCACAAACACGCTCGGGTCTGGCGTGTCCTCCTCGTACCCCTGCGCAATCTCGTGCGAAGAGAGCGACGTCTGGCAGCGCGGACAGTGCGGCGTCACGCGGAAGCCCCGGTAGATCAGGTCGTTGTCCCAGAGGCGCTTGAAGATCCACCAGCCGGTCTCCACGTACTCCGGCGAGAACGTGACGTACGCCTCCGACATGTCGATCCAGAAGCCGATGCGGTCGGTCATCCGCTCCCAGGCCTGCACGTAGCGGAAGACGGACTCCCGGCACTGCCGGTTGAACTCCTCCACCCCGTAGGCCTCGATCTGCTGCTTGGAGGAGAGGCCCAGCGCCTTCTCCACCTCCAACTCCACCGGCAGGCCGTGCGTGTCCCACCCGCCCTTCCGAGGCACCCGGTAGCCGCGCATGGTGCGGTACCGGGGGATCAGGTCCTTGAACACCCGTGCCAGCACGTGGTGGATGCCCGGGTTGCCATTAGCCGTGGGCGGCCCCTCGAAGAAGGAGAAGATGCGGTCCGCCGGCCGCTCCTCCACGGAGCGACGGAAGACGTCGCGTTCCTTCCACAGGTCCAGGATGCGCTGCTCCTGCTCCGGGAACGACACCCGGGAGGGCACAGGTTCAAAGACGGCCATGGCACGCACTCCTACTCCTGAGGAGGGCAAGAAAAACGCCCGCCTCACACCTCATCGGTGCGGGACGGGCCATCTGCCGAAGCAGCGTGCGACCCGCGGTACCACCCGCGTTGCGAGCCCCCGACACTCCAGGCGGGCTCACCACTCACCGCGCTACGGGCATCCCTCGGATCGAGGTGGGCCGATAGCGCTGCCCCTGGTAACGGTGGGCGCTCCGGCCGCGTCTACTCCCCTCAGCCAGTGGCAGACGAGGGTTTGGGGCGGCTGCTCGGGAGGGATCTTCACCCTGCGTGGCACGCGCCCGGCTTCCACCGTCCCGGGCTCGCTACGCGGTTCCTTCCCGGGGAAGGACCGCAGGGCTACTCGTCTCCGTCATCGCATCTATCGCTATGAGACGCACCCCAGTTTACGCGCCCCCACACCCGGAGGGCGAGCACGCCGCGCCCCCGGCGGGGAGGCAGGCAGCGCTCCTAGAACAGCAGCGAGGACAACTGCGGGCGGTACTCCTGGGTGAGGGGGTGCTCGTCACCAAGCAGGTCGAAGATCTGCAGCATCGCCTCGCGGCCGGCGTCGGACTCGAACGCACGGTCCAGGCGCACCACCTCCAGGAAGTGCGAGAGGGCGGGCGCGAAGTCCATGCGGCGGCCGTGGTGGCAGCCCAGCCGGTAGTGCGCCTCCACGTCCTCCGCGTCCGCCTCAAGCCGTGCCGCAAGGGCGTCCGGTTCCGTCACCGAACCGTCGGAGGCCAGGATGCCGCGTTCGTAGCGGATGCGCGCCGCCTGGCGCTTGACCTGCGGGGCCGCAGGCACGCGCGCGACAAGTTCCTCCGCCGCGTCCAGGTCGCCTTCCTCGATGCACACGGCGGCCAGACCGCCGGTCGCACGGGCGTGGGTGTGGTCCAGCGCCAGCGCCGCCTCGAACGCCGTGCGCGCCGCGGCCAGGTCGCTGGCGCGGAGGGCGTCCGCGCCCTGCTCGGCCAGGTGGTCCGCCTCGGAAGGTGCAAGCGCGGCGAAGAAGCGGCGCACCTCTGGCTCCGGCTGCGCGCCCAGGAACTCGTCCACCACGCGGCCGTCCTTGAACGCCTTCACGGCCGGGATGCTCTGGATCTGGAACGCCTGCGCCACCTGCGGGTTCTCGTCCGTGTTCACCTTCACCAGCGTGACCCCGGTCTCCGCCGCCACGCGCTCCAGCGTGGGGCCCAGCGCCTGGCATGGGCCGCACCACGGCGCCCAGAAGTCCACCACCACCGGGGCCTTGCGGGACGCCTCGATCACGTCCAGGACGAACGTGGCGTCTGTGCTGTCGATGACGGCTGCGGGCATGGGCGGTGGCGCTCCTTCATGCTGACGTCGTGATCCTGGCGTGGATTGCCGGGGATTGACGTCGATGGACGTGGCTCGGTCATACGGCGGCAATGCCATCACAGGCTACCGGATCAGGGTGCCGGAGATCACCGGTCAGGTACCCCCGGCGGCAGGCGCCTGTGGTAGAACGGCCCCGCGAGGCGTCTCGACGGTTCCGGACGGCCTCGCAGAGGGAGTGCACGATGCCACTGGCCGACCTGGGCGACGTCTCGATCCACTACGAGGTGCGCGGCGAAGGGCCGCTGACCTACGTCTTCTGCCACGGCCTGGGCGGGTCCGGCCAGCCGTTCGAAGAGACGGACATGGACTGGTACGCCCAGCACTTCCGCACCATCTCCTGGGACAACCGCGGATTGGGCCGCTCCGGACAGGCACAGAAGTACGCCCTGCACCTCTACGCCGGCGACCTGGCGAGGCTGCTCGACCACCTGGCGGTGGAGCGTGCGGTGATCTTCGGGGTGTCCTGGGGCGGGGTCACGGCGATCAAGTTCGCCCTGGACCATCCGCAGAAGGTCGCCGCGCTCGTCCTCGACTCGACCTCCAGCGAGAGCAACGTGCCCGCCAGCGAGAACTGGTACATGCGCGGCGAACTGGCCCGCCTCGGCGAGGCGGCGCTGGCCGGCCGCGAGATGGCCCCTGCGTTCGAGGGCCATCAGACCGTGTCCGCCACCCCGCAGGCGCCGCAGGTGAAGCCGGAGCACGTCGAGTCCTACGTGGCGGAGTGCCGCACCGTGGCCGGGCTGCGAGAGCACCCGCTGACCCCGGAGTTGCACCGCATCACCGCTCCCACGCTGGTGGTGGGCGGCGGCAAGGACACCGTGGCCGGGGCGGCGGGTTCCGTCATCATCTCCCGCCACATTCCGGACGCGCGCCTGGAGATCGTGCAGGACGCCGGGCACGGCGTGTACCGGCAGGCCCCCGACACCTACCGCCCGTTGCTCGTGGCATTCCTGGCGGACCACGGGCTGATGTAGGGAGCCGCAGACACCGAGGCCGCCCGCACTGCTTCGGGCGCGGACCAACTCGGACGGTCGTCGCCGTAGCGCATGCCGCAGCCCCGCACCTCGGGCCGTCCAGGCTCAGGCGCCCCCCGTCGCGTCCGGCCCTCGCCTCCGCCCGAGGCGAGGAGGGCGCCCCTCGCAGCGACGTATCCGTGACGGCCGCATCACCCTGCGATCTCTCGCGCGCTAGCATGCCCGGGCAAGCGCACGACAGCCCCAACGGGGGCGAAGGGGGTCAGCATGAAGGCAGCCGTCTACTACGAGACCGGAGGGCCAGAGGTCTTCCGCTACGAGGACCTCCCCGACCCCACCTGTCACCCGCGCGGCATCCTCGTACGGGTGGAGGCCGTGAGCATCGAGGGCGGCGACGTCCTTTCCCGCGCCGGCGGGGTGCTGGCGACCACCCCCCACGTGGTCGGCTACCAGGCGGCCGGCACCATCGTGGAGGTGGGCGAGCAGGTGACCGACCGGCAGGAGGGCCAGCGCGTGGTGACCACCGCGCCCTTCGGCTCGCACGCGGAACTGCGGTCCGTGCCCGTCTCGTCGTCCTGGGTGATCCCGGACGGCCTCGCCACAGAGGACGCGGCCACGGTGCCCGTGCCCTTCGGTACCGCGGACGACTGCCTCTTCGAGTTCGGCCGCCTGCAGGCGGGCGAGACCGTCCTCATCCAGGGCGCCGGCGGTGGCGTGGGTGTGGCCGCCGTGCAACTGGCGAAGCGCGCCGGCGCCACCGTCATCGGCGCCGCCTCGCAAGACGAGAAACTCGAGGCCCTGCGCGCGTACGGCCTGGACCACGGCGTGAACTACCGCACCGCCGACCTGGTCTCCTCCGTGATGAGCCTGACCGAGGGCCGCGGCTGCGACCTGGTGGTGGACCCGGTGGGCGGGAATGTGCTGCAGGGCAGCCTGGCCTGCCTCGCCTACCGAGGCCGCGCCATCACCGTGGGCAACGCCTCCCGGGAGTCGCGCCTGGTGGACCTCGGCGGCCTCGGCCAGGGAAACCAGTCGATCACCGGCGTCTACCTGGGCGCGGAACTCGCGAGGGGATCCCGCGCGTACGACATGATCGCCGGCCATCTGCGCGACATGGCGGCGGGATCGCTGCGCGCCGTGATCGACCGCCGGTTTCCGCTGGCGGAGGCGGAGGAAGCACACCGCTACATCGAAAGCCGGCAGGCGTTCGGACGCGTCCTGCTCATCCCGTAACCGGCCCGTCCTCGAACGCCTGATATCAAAACCGGTGCGTCGACGTTGCGCCGGCCCCAGGGGCGTAACAGATCCATCGCAGGATGGGGCCAGCGCGTGATCCGTATGGCGACCAGGACCGGCGTGGGTACCCTCACCCTGCATGCAGCGAAGAGGGGCCGGTGTCTCAGCGCGTTCGCCTGATGCTGATCCTCGCTGCGGCCATGCTGCCGCTGATCGTCCTCGCACTCGGATTTGTGTGGCGGGACTCGCAGGCGGCGGAGGACCGCATCGCGGAAGACCGCCTCGCCCTCGCACGTGCGGGCGCCCTCACCACCGGCGCGTTCCTGGAGGGCAACCTGGCCACGCTCCGCGCGCTCGCCGTGGAACTCGGCGACATCAACCTCGCCACCGCGGAGCAGCACCAGGCACGCCTCGTCGCCATCGTGGAGGCCAGCCCGCTCTGGATCGGCCTCGGCATCCACGACATGGAGGGGAACCGCATCGTCGGCGCCAACCCGGACGCCCCGCAGGGCGTGAACCTGGCCGACCGCGCGTACTTCCAGGAGGTCGTCCGCACCGGACGCCCCACCGTGAGCAGCGCCGTCATCGGACGCGGCACCGGCCTGCCCACCGTGGTGCTCGCCGTGCCGATGACGGACGCGGACGGCGTGCCCGGCGTGCTGCTCGCGCCCATCAGCCTGGATGGCCTTTCCAACTTGCTCCTCGCCACGCTTGCCGAGCGCGGGATCAGCGTGAGCCTGGTGGACTCCGGCGGGCAGACGATCGTCCACCCGGACCCCCTCCGCGTGGCGGAGTTGTCCTACGTGGGCGACCGCCCGGAGGTCGTGGCCGCCCAGGCCGGCGAGATGGACACGATGGTGGCCACGCGCAGCGGCACGGAGCGCTTGATCGCGTTCGCGCCCGTCCCGGACAGCGACTGGACGCTCTTCGTGAGCGAGCCCGCCGCCCGTGCGCTGGCGCCCGCCCGGGAACTCCTCTGGCAGGGTGCCGCCCTGCTCGCGGGCGCCGTGGCGCTGGTCATGGGCATCGGCTGGTTCCTGGGCGGCGCCCTGTCAAGGTCCTACCTCGCAGCCCAGGCCGCACGACAGGACGCCATCGCCGCCAGCCACAGCGCAGAGGAGTCCCAGCGCGAATACGCCAACCTCGTGGACGGCCTGGACGGCGTGGTCTGGGAGGCGCAGGCGGACGACCTGCGCTTCACCTTCGTGAGCCCGGCAGTGGAAGGCATCCTGGGCTATCCGCTGGACCACTGGCTAACAGAGCCCGCGCGATGGTCTGACCACATGCATCCAGAGGACCAGGAGTTCGTCCTCAACCGCTGCGTGCCGGAGATGCGCCAGGGCCACGGCCACACCTGTGAATACCGCGCCATCCGCGAGGACGGCCAGGCTGTCTGGCTGGCGGACATGATCCGCCCCGTCACAGACGGCCAGGGCCACATCACCCTCTTCCGCGGCCTGATGGTGGACATCACCGCGCGCCGCCAGGCGGAGGAGGAGCGCGGACGCCTGCTGGCGCTCGAGCAGCAGGCGCGCGCAGAGGTGGAGGAGGCCCTGCGCAGCCGGGACGAGTTCCTCTCCATCGCCTCGCATGAACTACGCAACCCCGTGGCCGGGATCAAGGGGACGGCGCAACTGATCCAGCGTCTGGCCGCCCGCGGCCGGCTGAGCACGGACTCCCAGTCTGACTACGTGGAGACCATCGTGCGCACGAGCGACCGCCTCTCCCGCCTGGTGGAGGACCTGCTGGACGTCTCCAGACTGCGCGGCGGCCAGTTCACCCTCCGCCGGGCGCCCGTGGACATCGCCGCGCTCGTCCGCGCCGCCACCGTCAGCGACGCCCTCGAAGAACGCGAGGTGCTCCTGGAGGGCGTGGACGAGCCCCTGCTGCTGGGCGCGGACGCGGATCGCGTGCAGCAGGTGCTGCAGAACCTGCTGGAGAACGCAGCCAAGTACTCCCCGCCGGACACCCCGATCGAGGTGGCCGTGAGGCGAGACCATGACCCCGCAGCGGGAGGCCCCACGGTAAAGATTTCGGTAACAGATCACGGCATCGGGCTGCCAGAGGGTTTTGCAACAGATTTGTTCACCCCCTTTGGACGTGCGACCAATGCCGTGTCCGCTAACATTCCCGGCATGGGCCTCGGCCTCTATATCTCGCGACAACTGGCGGAGGCTCATGGCGGCACGCTGACCGCGAGCAGTCCGGGAGAGAGTCAGGGAAGTACGTTCACGCTCGTACTGCCCATCACCGATCAAGAGACCGTTGCCGCAGGAGCGGCTACCGGCGGGGTGGAAGGTTCACGCGCGTGAAACGAATCCTCGTCGTCGAGGACGACCCCGCGATCCGGCGCCTCGCGACCGACCTGCTGAAGGATGAGGGGTATGAAGTCTGCACCGCCGCCACCGGCGCGGAGGGACTGGACGTCATCGAAGACCTGCGGCCCACGCTTCCCGACCTCATCGTGCTGGATCTGATGATGCCGGTGATGGATGGCCCCACCTTCCACGCCCGGCTGCCAGAGGACGCGCGCCGTGTGCCGCTACTCGTGCTCTCCGGCTCGCGGGCGGCCCTGGACACCGCCACCCGACTGGGCGCCGACATCCTGGTTAAGCCGTTCGACCTGGACGACCTGGTGGCTCGCGTCGCCCGCGCCGTGGGTGACCGCGTCGCCCCCGTCGAGCGCTGACCGCCCCCCCTCACGCTCGGAGGGCGCTCGGAGTGCCCTCTGACTCCCGGGGGCGCTAGATCTCGCGCGGGTCGTCGGGATGCCGGATCACCGTCGTCCGTCCCGGCAGCCAGGACACCGTCGTAAACAGCGCCAGCACCAGGCCGACCAGCCCCACTACCATGAGGATGACCCCCACCGCCGTGACGTCGAGCCCGGACACCGTCGCCGTGACCGCCCACGTCAGGATCGCCCCCACCGCGATCAGGATCAGGCTGATTCCGATGGCCATGGACCACCTCCTTCGAGCCCGCCCACGGTAGACGCCCCACCGCACGCCCCGTCCCCTTCACCACACACCGAGGTTGCGATCCCGTGTCAGATCGCCCACACCCCTCCCCCCGGCGAGCGGCAGCCCGAGGCACACTGCTTCCCTGCCCTCCACGAACCTGAAATACTGCGGAGAGGGCCCGTAGCTCAGTGGCAGAGCAGTGGACTTTTAATCCATCGGTCCTCGGTTCGAATCCGAGCGGGCTCACCATTCCTCTCCCACCGTCGGTCACCGTCGAGCAGAGTTCGGCCGGTCGCCCACACCGAGCCGCGTCAGCGTGGTGGAGGTGCGCCCCCCGCCTACACCGGCCGGAAGACCGGGATGGGGTACTCGCCGGACTCCTGCGGCTCGAACTCCACCTGCACCCGCATGCCGATGCGGACTTCCTGCGTCGGATCGCCCACGCCCACGATGCCAGACATCATGCGGAAGCCCTCGTCCAGGTCGATGTAGGCGACGGCGTAGGCGCCAAGGTCGGCGAACGCCGGGCTGCGGTTCTGTCGAACCACGGAGTACGTATAGACCTCGCCGGCGCCGGCAGACACCTTCCACGCCAGGTCGTCCGAGCCGCACGCGGTGCAATGCGCGCGCGGCGTGAAGACCACCGTGTCGCACGCGTTGCACTGCTGGTAGCGCAGTTCGCCCTGCTTGGCCCCCTCCCAGAAGTGTTCCGTGTCCTGCTCCGGGAAGACCGGCTGTAGTCGGTTCGCCATCTCGCTCTCCTCCTGTCTGGGTTGGCGGCTAGTCCGCAGCCATGATCACGGTGCCGCCGCAGTGCGTGCCGCCCAGCAGCCCGCCGTTGCCGTGCGCCACCGCCAGCCGCGCGCCCTCCACCTGGCTCGTGGACTCACCTCGCAACTGGCGGGCGGACTCCAGCAGCAGGAAGAGGCCACGCATGCCCGGGTGGTTCGAGGACAGCCCGCCGCCGTCGGTGTTGAGCGCCGGACCGTCCGCGTGGTCCCAGCGCATGCGCCCGCCGCTCACGTACTCGCCCGCCTCGCCCTTCTTGCAGAAGCCCAGGTCCTCCAGCATCACCGCCACCGTGATCGTGAACGAGTCGTAGATCATGGCGACGTCGATCTCGTCCGGGGTGACGCCGGCCTGCGCGAACGCCTCCGGCCCGCTCTGCGCCGCGGCGCTCGTGGTGATGTCGCCGCCGTTCTCCCGGTACTTCGTCGCCTCGCCACTGCCCAGGAGCCACACGGGCTTCTTCTTCGTGCCGCGCGCCACGTCCTTGCTGGCGATCACCAGCGCCCCACCGCCGTCCGAGACCATGCAGCACTCCAGCAGGTGCAGCGGGTCAGCGACGATGCGGGACTCCAGCACGTCTTCCACGCTGATCTCGCGCACGTCCGCGAACTGCAGGTCGTTCATGGCCTGCACGGCGTCCGGGTTGCGCATGGCATGGGCGCGCGTGGCCACCGAGATCTCCGCCAGTTGCTCCGTGGTGGTGCCGTACTCGTGCATGTGACGGTGCGCCACCATGGCGTAGTTGGCGATCAGCGTGCTCCCGTACGGGTTCTCCATGTTCGCCTGCCACGAGCCCCCCGCCGCACGAGGCCCGCCCGTGCCGATCGGGATGCGCTCGGTCGCCGCCTTCGAGCCGTACGAGAGCACGGCCACGTTGCAGCGTCCCGCCGCGATGTCGCGCATGGCGTGCGCCGCGTGGAACTCGTACGAGGTGCCCCCCACGGACGTGGTGTCGATCACCCGAGGCTTGATGCCCAGGTACGCCGCCAGCCCCAGGCCGCCGCCACCGGCGCCCTCACCCGCGTCGTACAGGCCGTCCACGTCGCCCCACGACAGCCCCGCGTCGTCCAGCGCCCGCGCGATCGAGCGCGCCTTGATCTGGAGTGCGGAGACGCTGCGATCCACGCGCTTGGGCCATTCGTGGATACCCACGATGGCCGCTTCTCGCTCCTGTGCCATGACTCCTCCATCCGCCGACACGCCACGCACCAGCGCCCCGTGCTCCGGCCGCGGGATGCTAGCACCACCGGCCGGGCGCCCGCTCAGCCCGAGGCGTCCCGCGGGCGCCGCCCGCCCCCGGCGTTGCCGGGCCACCGAGGGCGTCGTACCGTCGGGCTATGCGCATCGCGGTGATCTCGGACACGCACCTGCCCTCGCTCATCCGCGATCCGGACGGACTGGGGCCGCACCTCGCGGCCTTCCTCACGGGCGCGGACCTGATCCTGCACGGCGGCGACGTGACGCGGCCCTCCGTGCTGGAGTGGTGCGAGCAGTTCGCCCCCGTCCTGGTCGCTCAAGGCAACAACGACGAGTTCGAGGACCGTCGCATGGCCCCGCGCCAGTTCCTGGACGTCCACGGCTGGCGCATCGGCATGGTGCACGAATTGCGCCCGGAAGACCGCCCCGTGGACGTCCTGCTGGACGACGCGCTGGCCGGCGAGCGCGTCCACATCCTCATCGGCGGCGACACCCACGTGGAGCGCCTGGAGCACCGCGATGGCGTGGTGGTGCTCAACCCCGGCTCGCCCACGTTGCCCCACCACCGCGAGTACCGCCTGGGCGCCGCCGCCATGCTGGAGGTCACGGCCGCGGGCCTGCGCGCCGAGGTGGTCGCCCTGGGCGAGACGCCCGGCATGCGCAACCCCACCCAGCCCCGCAGCCTCGCACTCCCACCGCCGCCGCCCCTCGGCCGCTTCCAGGGCCCCCGCGAGGCGGCCGGCTGACCGGTCACGTCCCGCGAGTCCGCCTCAGCCGTATCCCACCGCCAGTGATCGCTCAGTTATCGCTCTGTCAGGTGGAGGCGCGCCCTGCAACGTCCGGCGCCTCGGCCAGCCCGTAGGCTCGCAGCGCACGCCGCCCCCGCAACACACTACCGAGCACATCCGGGATTGCCGATGAGCGACCTCCGCCCTCGCCTGCTCCTGGCCACGGCCGCCCTGCTCGCCGCCCTCCTCATGGCCGCGTGCGACGGAGACTCCCAGGGCGCATCGCCCACGGCGGCCGGCGGCTCGGCAGGCCCGGCTGCCACATCCAACAGTGGCAACAGTGGCAACAGTGGCGAAGCGGTGGCAGGGCCCGGCCAGGTGGCGTGGGAGCAGTGCCCGTTCACCATGCCGGGCGTGGACCTGCAGTGCGGCGCCCTGGCCGTTCCCGCGCACCGAGACGAACCCGCATCCGGCACGGTCACCCTGCGCTTCGCCGTGGTGCGTGCGCCCGAACGGCGGGCAGAGGATCCCATCGTCTACCTGTCCGGCGGCCCCGGGCAGGCCGCGATGGAACTGCTGCCCACGGCCTGGAGCAGGCTCTACGAACCGCTCGCGGACGGGCGCGACCTGGTGATCCTGGACCAGCGTGGCGTCGGCTACTCCGAGCCCTCGCTCTTCTGCCACGAGTACAGCGACTGGGCGCGGGAGGCCCTCGCCACCGGGGACACGGTGACGGAGGAGGGCCCCGACATGGGCGAGGTGATCGAGGCCTGCCGTCAGCGCCTGGAGGGCCAGGGCGTGGACTTCTCGAACTTCACCAGCGCCGCCACCGCCGCCGACGTCGACGCCCTGCGCGAGGCGCTGGGCTACGACCAGTGGAACCTCTACGGCAACTCCTACGGCTCGCGCGTGGCCCTCACCGTGATGCGCGACTTCCCGGACGGCGTGCGCTCCGCCGTGCTGGACGCCGCCTACCCCGTGGACGCCAACCTGTACCAGGAGGCGCCGCACAACGTCGCGCGCGCCTTCCAGGCCTTCTTCGCCACCTGCGCGGAGGACAGCGCCTGCGCGCAGGCGTTCCCGGACCTGGAGCAGACCTTCGCAGGGCTGGTGGAGCGCCTGAACGCCGAACCCGCCTCGATCCCCGTGCCGGACCCCACCACCGGCCAGCGCCACGCGATCGAACTGAGTGGCGACGCGCTGGTGGGCTTCCTGTTCCAGAGTCTCTACGTCACCGACCTGGTGCAGTTCCTCCCGGAGATCATCGACGCCGCGGACCGAGGCGACTTCGGCGTCATCGGCCTGCTACAGGGGACGTTCGCGACGCAGGTGGACCTGACCAGCCTGGGCATGCAACTGGCCGTGCAGTGCCACGAGGAGGTCCCGTTTACGGACCAGCAGGCGATCGCGCAGGCCGCCGCCGCGCATCCGCTCCTCCGGGGCTTCTTCGACCAGTCGCAGCCCCTCGGCGCCGGCCTCCCCGCGCTCTGCGAGGACTGGCGCTCCGCAGAGCCGCCCGCGGTCGAGGACGAACCGGTCGAGAGCGACATCCCCACGCTGGTGATGACGGGCAGCCTGGACCCGATCACCCCTCCCCACTGGGGTGAAGCGGTCGCAGAGCGCCTGCCGAACGCGCACTTCGTGGAGTTCCCGTACACGGGGCACGGCGTGGTGGGGGCCCACGACTGCGGCGCCGCGCTCGTGCGCACGTTCCTGGACGCCCCCCGCGCCGCGCCGGACGCCGCCTGCGTCCAGGAGGTGAGCGCCCCGGACTTCACCGCCGCCTCGGTCGAGGTCGAACTCGTCCCGTTCACCACCCCCAACGGCCCGCACGGCCTCCGCCCCCGCGACTGGATCGAGGTCCTGCCGGGTGTCTACCAGCAGTCGCCGCTGGTGACGCTGGCGCACCAGGTCCTCCCCGGGGCCACGGAACAGCAACTGCTGGCGCAGGTCGCCGCGCTCCTCGGCGGCGGCGAGGCGCCCGAACCAGCGGGCGAGGTCACCACCGACGTCCTCACCTGGCGGCTGTACGAGATGACGGACCTGGGACTGGCCGTGGACCTCGCCATCGCAGAACACGAGGGCGCCCTGATGCTGGTGCAACTGACCAGCGCCCCCATGCGCCGGGACGCCTACCACCAGGCGGTCTTCCGCCCGGTGGTGGAGGCGTTCACGCCGCCGGCGGACCCGGTGCCGCCCTTCCCCGGCGGCTCGCCCGTGCCGCCCACCGGTGGCCAGTAGCGGAAGCCCGTAGCGGAAGCCAGTAGCGGAAGTCCCCTACGCCTCGACCTTCGCGATGCCGTCGACCACGCCGAGGATGGCGTGCACCTCGATCACGTCGCCCGCCTTGGGGTCCGGGTAGACCATGTCGTGGGAGAGGCGCGCCTCGCGTGGTTGGTCCTGGCCCTCCGGGGTGAAGATCACGCGGTAGTAGAGCGTCCCGTGGAGTTCGTACGGCTGCACGCCCAGGATCGTCGCCTTCATTGCCTCTGCCCTCTTCTCACCTGCCTGCCTCCCGAGGGTAGACTCCGCCAGCATCAGGCGGATCAGCATCAGGCGGGATGCGCGTACCGGTTCGCTCACGACGGACCGGAGAGGGGGCGGACATGCTCGAACGGTTCAAGGTCCCCGCGGACGCGCGCGTCTACGTGCACGCCGAGCCCATGCGGCGGGCCACGGAGGCGATCTTCCGCCACCTGGGCCTCTCCGCAGAGGACGCCGCACTCTCTGCGGACGTCCTCATCACGAACGACCTGCAGGGCATCGAGTCGCACGGCGTGTCGAACATGCTCCGTTCTTATGTCGCGGGCTACCGAGACGGCCGCCTGGCCCCCACGCCCGCGTTCACCGTCACCCGCGAGACGCCCGCCACCGCGCTGGTCGATGGCGGTGGCGGCCTCGGGCTGCACGTCGCGCCTCGGGCGATGGACCTGGCCGTGGCGAAGGCGCGCGAGGTGGGCATCGGCGCGGTGTGCGTGCGGAACGTGGGGCACATGGGCGGCGCGGGCTACCACGCCCTCCGCGCCACCTCCCACGACATGATCGGCGTGGCCATGTCCTCCAGCGACACCACCACCGTGCTGCCCACCTTCGGTTCCAGGCCCATGCTGGGCACGAACCCGCTCGCGTGGGCCGCCCCCGCCGCCACCATGCCCCCGTTCCTGCTGGACATCGGCACGTCGCAGGTGGCGCAGAACAAGTTGCGGCTGGCGCGTCGCGTGGGCGCGCTGGTGGAGCCGGGCTGGATCGCGGACCTGGACGGCGCCCCGATCATGGAGCGCGTGCCCGTGCCGGACGAGTGCTACCTGCTCCCGCTGGGAGGCACCCGTGAGCAGGGATCACACAAGGGCTTCGGCCTCGGCTCCGTGGTGGACATCATGTGCAGCACCCTCAGCGGCCTCGGGCCCGGCTTCCTCGCCGGCGCGTCCGGCTACCACCTGCTCGCTTACCGCATCGACGCGTTCATGGACGCGGGGCAGTTCAAGCGCGACATGGACACCTTCCTGCGCGGCCTCTGCGACACCCCACCCGCCCCCGGCCACCAGCGCGTCGTCTACCCCGGCCTGCTCGAGGCGGAGGAGGCCGCCCGCCGCACCGTGGAGGGCATCCCCTACCACCGCGAGGTCATCGCGTGGTTCGCCCGCACCGCAGCAGAGATGGACCTGGAGTTCGAGTTCCTGGAGGCCAGCCCGCCCTAGCGGGTGGCCTCGCGCGCACGACGGTAGCGAGGCTCCCCCAGCGGCCGTCGGCGACGGCGGGCGGTGCCGGACTCCTTCTGCCGGACGCGCCGGTCTTCGTACGAGTGCAGGTGCTCGAAGCGCAGCACGCCCAGCACCCGCCCCACCACCAGGCAGACCGCAAGGCCAATGACGAACGCCACCGTCAGCGCGGCGGTGGTGGGCAGGAAGAACATGCGCTCGGCGTCCACCCCCGTGGCGCGCGCCACCGCGGCCAGCGGGAGCAGGCCCAGCCCGATCATGGCGATGTAGCCCAGGAGGATCACGCCGCCTCTATCCCGCCACCGCCCCAACGAGTGAGCGATGGCCATCACACCCCCGATAATCCCATCCTAGCACCGCCTCTGTCCTGCCGGCTGCGGGATCGCCCTCAGCCGGGCGGGTGCACCTCCAGCCCGCGACGGTTCGGCCGGACTGCGATACGTTAATCCTCAACGGTGACACGCCTCGCGCGCTGCGCGACACAGGCGGTTGCACGGATGAGGTCGAAGACTCATGGCCATGCGGCAGATGCTGCGCGGGAAGATTCACCGCGCCACCATTACCGAGGCGGACCTGGACTACGTGGGCAGCCTGACCGTGGACGCGGACCTGCTGCGCGCCGCGGACATCCTCCCCTACGAGCAGGTGGTGGTGATCAACGTCACCAACGGCGCGCGTATCGAGACCTATGCCATTGAGGGCCCCGCAGGCAGCGGCATCCTCTGCGCAAACGGCGGGGCAGCCCACTACTTCTCGCCCGGTGATGTCACCATCGTCATCGCCTACCAGTACCTGGACGACCGCGAAGCAGCGGCCGTCCAGCCCTCGGTCGTGTTCGTGGACGGTGAAAATCGCATCACCGGTACGTCCCACTCGATCGAACGCGTCGAGGCGTAAAACACAGTCAAGATAAGGCTGCACGCCCGCCCTCGGCGCCGGCGAGCACCCTGCGCGGACTGCTCCTACGATGGGAGCGGAACGACCGGGAGGTTCTATGGAGTCTATGCTCGAAACGGCGCTGTCACAGTTTCATGGCGCAGCCGATCACCTGGGACTGAACGATGAGCACCGCGAGTACCTGACCTCCTTCAAGACGGCATTCCACACCGAATTTCCGGTGGAAATGGATGACGGAAAATTCCGCGTCTACCAGGGCTTCCGCGTGCACCACAACGTGGCGCGCGGCCCCGCCAAGGGCGGCATGCGCTACGCCTCGCACGTCAGCATGGACGAGGTCAAGGCCATGGCCATGCTTATGACCTGGAAGTGCGCCGTGGTCAACGTGCCCTTCGGCGGCGCCAAGGGCGGCGTGCTGGTGGATCCACGCAACCTGAGCCAGAACGAACTCCAGAACCTCACCCGGCGCTTCACCAGCGAACTCGAGCCGATCATCGGCCCGGACAAGGACATCCCCGCCCCGGACATGGGCACCAACCCGCAGGTCATGGCCTGGATCATGGACACCTACTCCATGTCCCACGGCTACACCGTCGCTGGCGTCGTCACCGGCAAGCCCGTCGCCCTCGGAGGCTCCGCTGGCCGCTTCGAGGCCACGGGGCGAGGCCTCCTGTACGTCCTGCAGGAGCACCTCCGCGCGGACGGCGGCGTTGCCGGTAAGACCTTCGCCGTGCAGGGCTTCGGCAACGTGGGCGGCGTGGTCTCCAAGCAGGTCCAGATGGCCGGTGGCTGCATCACCCACCTCTCAGACGTGGACATCGCCATCACCAGCCCCACCGGCATTGACGTCGCCAGTGCGTTCAACTTCGTGCAGTCCGGTGGCACCCTCACCGGATGGAACGAGCAGCACGGACACCACGACGTGATCTCGCACGCCAGCATCCTGACCGCACCCGTGGACGTCCTCATCCCCGCCGCCGTGGAGGGCGTGCTCACCGAGGACAACGCCGGTGACGTCCAGGCGCGCCTCATCCTGGAGGCCGCCAACGGCCCCACCACCACGGAGGCGGACGCCATCTTCCTGGAGCGCGGTATCGAGGTCATCCCGGACATCGTCGCCAACGCCGGCGGCGTGACGGTCTCCTATTTCGAATGGGTGCAGGCCCGCCAGTACATCCGCTGGACCGAAGAGCGCGTCAACGAGGAACTGCGGCGCCTGATCACCACCGCCTACCAGGGCGTCGCCGGCCGCCGCACCGCCGCCCGCAGCAAGGCCAGCCTCCGAGACGCCGCGAACTGGGTCGCCATCGAACGCGTGGTGGAGGCGATGACGCTACGGGGCATCTACCCCTAGGCCGTCGCTGAGCCCACGCCGAGTCCGTCGCTGAGCCCGTCGTCAGGGGGCGGGCCGCACCCGCCCCCAGGGCTCCGCCCACGGCTGCGGCAGCGGGTCGTCCGGGATCAGCCCCAGTTGCCGCAACTGCTCGTGGTCGCGCGCGTGCTCCGTGGCGGAGTAGAAGAAGTCCCCGCAGTCCCGGCAGCGCTGCAACGGCCGCCCCTGTGTGTCCTCCGCAGCAAACAGCCCGCCCGCGCCCGCCGCCCCCGCCGTGCCCGCCATACCTCGAGGCCCCCGCTCGCCCGAGGCGCTCGCAGGGGCCGGCCGGTGCTCGCACTCCCAGTAGCACCCGTAGGGACAGAGGTCCGCGCGCTCGTCCGCGCCGTGTGAGGTCATGCTCCCAGTGTACGCGGGGTGCACGCAGGCCCCGGCGACGCTAGCCCTGGATGATGCGGCGACGCATCGCCCAGATGCCCAGCCACAGCGCCGGCGGCGTGACCACCACCAGCCACAGCAGGTTGCCCAGGATCCCCCACTCGAAGACACCCGTCGTCAGCGCACGGCTCACCGCCACTGCGTGGTAGAGCGGGAAGATCGCCGCCATCTTCGTGGCCCACGCCGGCAGTTGGTCCGTGGGGAAGAAGCCCCCGCTGAACCAGAACATGGGCAGCACAAAGATGCTGAAGAAGTAGGACAACTGGCTCAGCGACCGCGCCACGCTCGTGAAGGCGATCGCCAGCCCGGACATGAGCAGGCCCACCAGGAACCCCACCGGGATCGTCAGCACCACCCACGGCGACTGGATCAGCCCCATCCACGGCGTCAGCGCCAGCAGGATGAGCAGCACCATGGCGGTGTTCAGCGCCATCCGCGTGGCCGCCCACGCAATGTCGCCCAGCACGATCTCCTCCGGGCGCACCGGGGTGGCGTAGATCGCCGCGTAGGTCCCGTGCTGGTCCATGCGGAAGTAAGAACCGAAGAGCGCCTCGAACATCGCGGCGAACATCGGGAAGACCATGAGCATGCCGGGCGCCAGGAACTGCACGTACTCCTGGTCGCCGCCGAGCGAGACGTAGCCGCCCAGCCCCAGCCCCAGGCCCAGCAGCGTCACCAGCGGCTCAATGGTGGGCGGCAGCGACTCCGCCTTCCACAGGCGGAAGAACACGTCGCGGTTCCGCTGCCAGACCCGGTAAGACCGAGGCCCGGGCATGGCGATGCCGAGCCACGGGATCACGCTGCTGGAGCGGCGCGCCGGGCGCACGGTCCGCGACGGCGGCGGCGAGACGATACTCATTCCACCAGTCCTCGTCCGGTCAGCGTCAGGAACACGTCCTCCAGGTTGGCGCGCCGGAACAGCACACGGTACGGGTCATCGATCAGGCCCTCCGCCAGCCGCCGGTGCTCGTCCGTCACCCCGTACGCGTAGGCGACGTCCTCGATCTGTTCGATCCGCCCGCCCTCCCCCAGGCGCGGGCGAAGCGCCTCCACCACGCGCTCGTTCTCGTCCACGCTCAGGCGCATCTCCAGCACGTCGCGCCCCACGTGGCGGGCGATCAACTCGCGCGGATGGCCCTCCGCCAGCGCACGACCGTGGTCCATGATGATCAGGCGGTCACAGAGGTACTCCGCCTCGTCCATGTAGTGCGTCGTGAGCAGGATCGTGACCCCGCGCTCGCGCAGCAGGCGCAACTTGCGCCAGACCAGGTGGCGCGCCTGCGGGTCCAGGCCCGTCGTGGGCTCGTCCAGGATGAGGATGCGCGGGTCGTTCACCAGCGCCCGGGCGATCACCAGGCGGCGCTTCATGCCGCCGGAAAGGGCGTCGATCTTCTCGTCCGCCTTCTCCGCCAGTTGCATCAACTCCAGCCCGTCCGCCACACGCTCCCGGGCCACCGCCTTCGGGATTTCGAAGTAGCGAGCGTAGACCTCCAGGTTCTGGCGCACCGTCAGGTCCTGGTCCAGGTTGTCGTCCTGCGGGACCACGCCCAGCATCGCCTTCACCTGGCGGTCGTGCGAACCCACGTCCATGCCCGCCACGTGCAGCGTGCCCCCCGTGACCGGCTGTACGCAGGAGATCATCTTGATGGTGGACGTCTTCCCCGCCCCGTTGGGCCCGAGCAGCCCGAAGAACTCCCCCGCCTCAACGGAAAAGTCCACGCCGTCCACAGCCTGAAAATCGCCATAGCGCTTGACCAGCGCTGCGGCCTGGATGATCGCGGTCACGTTGCCTCCGGGATCGGCAGGATAGCCGATGTCCGCCCTGGCGCATCCCGCCCTCGGCGCTCGCCCTGGCGCTCGTCCTGGGCGCCCGCGGCCACGGGCCCAGACACAAACAGAGCCCCGGGCGAATGCCCGGGGCTCTGCGTACGTCCGTGACGCCACGAACAGGTCGAGCGCTACCCGACGTGCGAGGGCTACTCCGGCTCCGCCACGTAGGACGTGGCGCCCGTGAGTTGGGCCCGCATCTCGTCCGTCGGCTCGAAGACCGACGGCGCCTCGCCCAGCACGATCTCCTGCCGCTCGAAGTCGAACGTGAACGGCAGCATGAGCGACTCCGGCATGGCGATCTCGGCGATCGGCGTGGGCCGCTCCACCGTGATCTGCGCCCGTGCCGGGATCAACTTGCCGATGATCACGTTCTCCTTCAGGCCGTGCAGCCGGTCGATCTTCCCGGCAATCGCCGCCTCCGTCAGGACACGCGTGGTCTCCTGGAAGGAAGCCGCCGCCAGGAACGAGTCCGTGGACAGCGAGGCCTTGGTGACGCCCAGCAGCACCGGCTCCACGGTGGGAGGCGTCTTGCCCTCCGCCGTGAGCGCCACCTGCACGCGCCGGAAGTCGTTGCTGTCCAGCAGTTCGTCTTCCAGCAGGTCCGTGTCGCCCGGGTCCACAATGCGCACGCGGCGCACCATCTGCCGCACGATCACCTCAATGTGGCGGTCGTTGATGTTCACACCCTGCGAGCGGTAGACGCGCTGCACCTCGTCCGTGAGGTACAACTGCACCGCCTCCTGGCCCTGGATGCGCAGCACGTCGTGCGGGTTGAGCGAGCCCTCTGTGAGTTGCTCACCAGCCCGGACAAACTCGCCGCCCTCCACGCGCAGTCGCGCGCTGGCCGGGACCGGGTACTCGCGGGTGTCCTCGTGCTCGCCCACCACCTTCAGCGCCGTCGGACGCCGGCGGTTGCCGGTGCGCACGAACTGGACCTTCCCGTCCGCCAGCGACTTCAGCGGCACCATGGGGACGCTGGACTCGGCGTCGCCGGAAGGCTCCGCCAGGACCTCGTCCGCCCGCACCTCGTCGCCGTCCGCCACCAGCACCTCGAAGCCCTCCGGGAGTTCGTACTCCTCGGAGATCGTCTGCTTGCTGGTGAGCGTCAGAACGCGCTGGTCACCGTTGCGAGTGACGCCCGCAACACCGTCGATCTCCGCGATGATCGCCTGCCCCTTGGGGTTACGCGCTTCGAAGATCTCCTCCACACGCGGCAGGCCGGACGTGATGTCCATGCCGCTGGAGGCCACACCACCGGTGTGGAACGTACGCATCGTCAACTGCGTACCCGGCTCACCGATGGACTGCGCCGCGATGATGCCGATGGCGACGCCTTCCTCTACCAGTTTCCCGCTGGCCAGCGAGCGACCGTAGCAGCGCTGGCAGATGCCACGCTCCGCAGTGCACGCCAGCGCCGAGCGGACGAAGACCTCTTCCACCCCCGCCGCCACAATGCGAGCGGCGTCCGCGTCCGTGATCTCCTCGTCCGCCTCCACGATCACCTCGCCCGTCTCCGGGTCGGCGATGGCGGCCGCGCTCCAGCGTCCGGCCAGGCGTTCCTCCATCCCGGCGAGCAGAGCCTCGCCCGGGCGGTGCCGGATCCAGATGCCGGGGATGGGACCGCCCTCTGGCGCGCAGGACGCGGACTGGACGATCACGTCCTGCGCCACGTCGATCATGCGCCGCGTGAGGTAGCCCGAGTCCGCCGTACGCAGCGCAGTGTCCGCCAGGCCCTTGCGCGCGCCGTGCGTGGAGATGAAGTACTCCAGCACCGTCAGCCCGTCCCGGAAGGACGAGCGGATCGGCAGCGGAATGATGCGCCCGGACGGGTCGGACATCAGGCCACGCATGCCGCCCATCTGGCGGATCTGCGTGATGTTTCCCTTCGCCCCGGAGTGGGACATCATCGCCAGCGCCCCGCGACGAGGCATGGACCGCTGCAGCGCGTCCTGCACCCGGTCCGTGGTCTCCTGCCAGATGACGAGCGACTGCTGGTACTTCTCGTCGTCCGTCAGCAGGCCCATCTCGTAGTCGTTTTCCATCTCGTCGATGCGCGTCTCAGCCGCACCCAGCAGTTCGGCCTTGTCCGGCGGCGTCAGGATGTCGCTGGCCGCGATGGTGATGCCGGACCGCGTCGCGTAGTGGAACCCGATGTCCTTGATGGCGTCCACCAACCGCACGGTGACCTCGTTGCCGAGTTCCTCGTGCGAGCGCGAGACGAGTTCGCGCAACTTCTTCTTGTCCATCGTCTCGTTCAGGAAGCCCAACTCCGGCGGGACGATCTCGTTGAACAGCACGCGGCCCACCGTGGTGTCCACGCGCGAGCCGTCCGGCAGGCGCAGGGTCACCGGGTCGTGCACCTTCACCAGGTTCATCGCGTACTCGCGCACCACGTCTTCCGTGGCGCCGTACGTCTTGCGCGTGATCTCGCCCGCGTCCTCCCGGTCGAAGGTCATGTAGTAGCAGCCCAGCACCATGTCCAGCGTGGGCGCCACCACCGGCTCGCCGTTGGACGGCGAGAGCAGGTTCTTGGTGCTCAGCATGACCTGGCGGGCTTCCGCCACCGCCTCGTACGAGAGCGGCACGTGCACCGCCATCTGGTCGCCGTCAAAGTCCGCGTTGTAGGCGAAACAGACCAGCGGGTGCAGTTGGATGGCGGCGCCCTCCACCAGCACCGGCTCGAACGCCTGGATGCCCAGGCGGTGCAGCGTGGGGGCGCGGTTCAGCAGCACCGGCCGGTCGCCGATCACCTGCTCCAGCACGTCCCACACTTCCGGCTGCGCGCGCTCCACAATGCGCTTGGCGCTCTTGATGTTGTGCGCCAGGCCCTGCTTCACCAGCGCGTGCATCACGAAGGGCTTGAACAACTCCAGCGCCATCTTCTTCGGCAGGCCGCACTGGTGCAGCCGAAGCGTCGGCCCCACGATGATCACCGAGCGCCCGGAGTAGTCCACGCGCTTGCCCAGCAGGTTCTGGCGGAAGCGTCCCTGCTTGCCCTTCAGCAGGTCAGAGAGCGACTTCAACTTGTGGTTGCCCGAACCCGACACCGCGCGGCCGCGACGGCCGTTGTCGATGAGCGAGTCCACGGACTCCTGCAACATGCGCTTCTCGTTGCGGATGATGATCTCGGGCGCACCCAGGTTCAGCAGCCGCTTGAGGCGGTTGTTGCGGTTGATCACGCGCCGGTAGAGGTCGTTCAGGTCGGAGGTGGCAAAGCGGCCGCCCTCCAACTGCACCATCGGGCGCAGGTCCGGCGGCAGCACCGGCAGTTCCGTGATGATCATCCAGTCCGGGCGGTTGCCGGACTTACGCAGGGCCTCCACCACGCGCAGGCGCTTGGTGGCCTTCTTGCGGCGCTGACCGGACGTGTCCTGCATCTCCTTGTGAAGACGCTCCGACAACTTGTCCAGTTCAATGCGCTCCAGGATCGAGAGCACAGACTCCGCGCCCATGCTGGCCTTGAAGACCAGCCCGAAGCGCTCCTCGTACTCGCGGTACTCCGCCTCCGTGAGGACGGACAGGCTGTCCGCCTCCACCGGGTCGCGCAACTTCTCCAGCCACTTGACCAGGGCCTGGTATTCCTTCTGCACTTCCGCGCGGATCGCCGCAGCCTGATCGCGCATGGGCTGCAGTTCCTTGTGGGCAGCGTCGCGCTTCTGCTGTGAAGCGGCCTCCGCCATCAACTGCACGTCCGCCTTCTTGTCCGCAACAGACTGCTCCAGTGCGGCCATGGCGGCGGAGACCGCCTCCTTCAGCGCGACCAGCGTCTCCGCGGAGATCTCCTCGCCGCGCTGCGCCAGCGTCTCGTCGCGGAAGACCAGTTTGCCGCGCAGTTTCTCGCCCATGCGGGACTGGAGGTCTTGCTCCATCTCCCGGCCCTCGGTCATCAGCGCGTCCAGGTCGGCGTTGTACTGCTCGTCCGCTTCCGCCAGTTGCTGATCCTTGCGCTCCTGGATCTCGCCCAGGTCGTGCTCCAGCACCTGCTCGCGGACCAGCACGCCCTTACCCAGGTCGCCCTCGCGCTGCGAGGCCACCTCGTCGATCTCCTCGTAGAGGAGTTCCAGGGCGTGGTTGCGCGCGTCCTCGTTGACCTCCGTCACCACGTACTGGGCGAAGTAGACCACCCGCTCCAGCGTGCGCGGGGCAATGTCCAGCAGCAGGCCCAGCCGGCTGGGGACGCCCTTCGCGAACCAGATGTGGGTGACCGGCGCCGCCAGGGCAATGTGCCCCATGCGCTCGCGGCGCACCTTGGAGCGCGCCACCTCCACCCCGCACTTGTCACAGACAATGCCCTTGTACCGGACACGCTTGTACTTGCCGCAGTGGCACTCAAAGTCACGCACCGGGCCAAAGATGCGCTCACAGAAGAGCCCATCCTTCTCTGGCTTCAGCGTGCGGTAGTTGATCGTCTCCGGCTTGGTCACCTCACCGTATGACCAGGAGCGGATCTGGGATGGGGAGGCAAGGGACAGCCGGATGGCGTTGAAGTCGTTGACCTCGAGCATTTAGTCCTCCCGGGTTTCGCGGCCGGAGAGGTTGATGCCAAGGCGCGGCAGCGCGTCGCCATCATCGTCTCCAAAGCCCACGTCTTCCTCGTCGTCGTTCAGGATCTCCACGCTGAGGCCCAGCGACTGGAGTTCCTTGACAAGCACCTTGAAAGACTCGGGCACGCCCGGCTCCATGGTGTTCTCGCCCTTGACGATGGCTTCGTATGTCTTCACTCGGCCCACAATGTCGTCCGACTTCACGGTCAGCATTTCCTGCAGCACGTGAGCGGCCCCGTAGGCCTCCAGCGCCCACACTTCCATCTCGCCGAAGCGCTGGCCACCAAACTGCGCCTTACCCCCCAGCGGCTGCTGGGTGATGAGGGAGTAGGGGCCCGTGGAGCGGGCGTGGATCTTGTCGTCCACCAGGTGGATCAGTTTCAGCATGTACATGTAGCCAACCGTGACCGGCTGGTCGATCGGCTCGCCCGTGCGGCCGTCGTACAGGACCTGCTTGCCCCACACAGGCGGCGAGGCATTCGTGCGCTCCGCGACCTCTCGGACGCGGTCGCGCATGTTGTCTTCAGAGAGACGCCGGACGTTCTTCTCGCCCAGGCCCTCCAGCCAGATCTCCAGCGAGGCGCGCGTGACCGTGCCGGGGACGCCGCCGCGCAGCGTCTCCTCCGGGTCGTAGCCGGCCTCCTTCAGGTAGGCCTCCAGCGCCGCGCCGTCCACCCGCTGGCCGTACGTGTCGTCAGAGGAGTACGACGCCGCCGTCTCCACCGCGCCCGCCTGGATGGCCAGCCACGACAGCGCCAGTGCGTCCGTGATGTCCTCGTCCGAGGCGCCGTCGAACACCGGCGTCACCGCGCGCCAGCCCAGCGTGGAGGCGGCCCACCCGAGGTGGGTCTCCAGCACCTGGCCCACGTTCATGCGCGACGGCACACCGATCGGGTTCAGGATCGTCTCCACCGGGCGGCCGTCCTCCAGGTATGGCATGTCTTCGACCGCCATGATCTTGGAGACCACGCCCTTGTTGCCGTGGCGGCCCGCCATCTTGTCGCCCTCGGTGATCTTCCGCTTCTGGGCGATGGAGACACGGACCATCATGTTGACGTCCGCCGGCAGTTCGTCGTCGTTCTCGCGACGGAAGACCTTGACGTCGATCACCTTGCCGCGCTCGCCGTGAGGCACGCGCAGCGAGGTGTCCTTCACCTCGCGAGCCTTCTCCCCAAAGATCGCGCGGAGCAGTTTCTCCTCCGGGGTCAGTTCGGTCTCGCCCTTGGGCGTGATCTTGCCGACCAGGATGTCGCCCTCGCGCACCTCCGCGCCCACGCGGATGATGCCTTCCTCGTCCAGGTCACGCAGCGCCTCGTCGCCCACGTTGGGGATGTCCCGGGTGATCTCCTCCGGGCCCAACTTGGTGTCGCGCGCCTCCACCTCGTACTTCTCAATGTGGATGGACGTGAACTTGTCGTCCCGGACGATGTTCTCGCTCAGGATGATCGCGTCCTCGAAGTTCAGACCCTCCCAGGACATGAAGGCGACCAGGATGGACTGGCCCAGCGCCAGTTCGCCCTCGTCCGTGGAGGAGGAGTCCACCAGCGGCTGCCCCTTGCGGACGCGCTCGCCCTTCGCCACCACCGGGCGCTGGTTGATGCACGTGCCCTGGTTGGAGCGCACGAACTTCAGCAGCGGGTAGGACTCCTCCCGGCCGGAGACGTAGCGCACGCGCAGGAACTCCGCAGAGGCGCCCAGCACCTCCCCGTCCTCCTCCGCCTTGATCACCTGGCCGGAGTCCGCCGCCGCCGCAGACTCAATGCCCGTGGAGACCAGCGGCGCCTCCGGGCGGAGCAGCGGCACCGCCTGGCGCTGCATGTTCGCGCCCATCAGCGCACGGTTCGCGTCGTCGTGCTCCAGGAACGGGATCATCGCCGCCGCCACCGACACGATCTGCCGAGGCGACACGTCGATGTAGTCCACGTCCAGCGGGTTCGCCACGGAGTAGTCCTCGCCGTGGCGGACCTCAATGCGCGCCTCGTAGAGGTTCCCGTGCTCGTCCGCCTTGGAGTTGGCCTGCGCGATCCGGAACTTCTCTTCCTCGTGCGCATCCAGCAGCACCACCTCATCGGTGATGAAGGGCATGACGGAGATCGTGTCGTCCGCAGCGTCCGCCAGCGCGCGAGCCGTGTCCTCGTCGATCAGTTCGCCGCCCCGCGCCAGCACCTTGCCCGTGGCCGACTGCACGTCCTCCGTGGGGATACGGCTCTCCAACTGGCGGTTGAAGTTCTTGGAGATCTCGTGCTGCACCACGCGGTACGGCGTCTCGATGAAGCCAAAGTCGTTGACCACCCCGTAGGTCGCCAGCGAGCCGATCAGGCCAATGTTCGGGCCCTCCGGCGTCTCAATCGGGCAGATGCGGCCGTAGTGGCTGTGGTGGACGTCACGCACGTCGAAGCCGGCGCGGTCACGCGACAGGCCGCCCGGGCCCAGCGCGGACAACTTCCGCTTGTGCGCGATCTCCGCCAGCGGGTTGATCTGGTCCATGAACTGCGACAACTGCGACCCGCCGAAGAACTCCTTCATCGCCGCCACCACCGGGCGGATGTTGATGAGGGCGGAGGGCGTCGCCTCGTCCGGATCCGTGATCGTCATGCGCTCGCGCACCACCCGCTCCATGCGGAGCAGGCCCACCCGGAACTGGTTCTGCATCAACTCGCCCACCGAGCGCACCCGGCGGTTGCCCAGGTGGTCAATGTCGTCCGCCGTGCCCCGGCCGTTGTTGATGTCAATGATGCGACGGATGATCGCCACAATGTCCTCGCGGCGCAGCGTGCGCTGCTCTGGCGCATCCACCAACGCCAGGCGCTTGTTCAACTTGTAGCGGCCCACCGTGCCCAGGTCATAGCGACGGTCAGCGAAGAACAGCGTCTCGATCAGTTCCCGGGCGTTGTCCGCCGTTGGCGGGTCGCCGGGGCGCAGGCGCCGGTAGAACTCCTCCAGCGCCTCCTTCTTGTTGGTGGTCGCGTCCTTGGCCAGCGTGGCGTCCAGGTAGGAGTGGTCCTCGTTGTTGTCCACTTCCACCAGCAACTTGCGGACACGCTCGTCCGTGCCCAACTCCTCGTCGGTCAGGCCGTCCTCAATGTCGATCGCGCGCAGCAGCACGGAGACCGGGATACGGCGCTTGCGGTCCACCTTCACGGAGACCACGTCACGCGTGGAAGTCTCGAACTCCAGCCAGGCGCCGCGGTTCGGGATCAACTTGGCGCCGGTCAACTTGCGACCGGTGGCCGGGTCAATGTCCGCCGTGAAGTAGGCGCCAGGCGAACGCACCAACTGGGACACCACCACCCGCTCCGCGCCGTTGATGATGAAGGTGCCGTGGCCGGTCATCATGGGCACGTCGCCCATGAAGATCTCCTGCTCCTTGACCTCGCCGCTTTCCTTCACCAGCAGTTCCACGCGCACGCGCATGGGCGCCGCGTAGGTGCGCTCGCGGTCGCGGCATTCCGCCTCGGAGTACTTGGGCTCCTCGAAGCGGTATTCCTTGAAACTCAGTTCCATGCGGCCGCCGGTGAAGTCTTCAATCGGCGAGACCTCGTTGAACAGTTCGCGCAGCCCCTCGTGGAGGAACCGCTCGTACGAGCGGCGCGGCATGTCAATGAGGTTCGGCATCTCCATCTCGGGCGCATTCGTCCCGAACACCCGGCGGGCGGTGGGAATGTGGCGGTTCGAGACGACGAGGCGACGGTTGCTGGCCAACAGGTGCTCCCCTTCACCAACTCGCGCCACGGGCAATCCCGCGGCCGAGGGGTGCTGATCTACGAGTCCTGTGCGTGGAAAAAGCGGCTGCTCGGCACGGCCTGAAGACAGCGATCCCGAGGCGTCCACGAACCTACCGAGGTCCAATGAAGCCCGGACACAGTGAAACCCCGACCCGGCCCATTGTGCCGTCGGGGAGTCCTACGCCTCGTAACCGTGATTCTGACAGCGCCCCACGCAACCTGAAGTGTACGCCCACTTGAGCAGAATGACAACCGTAGGCACCTGGCTCGCTGCTGTCAACGCGTGAGATTCGCCCATGCTCACCCCCGCACCCAGGGAATCCGAGCGCCGACCCCGCCTCGCCCCCTACCGTACCACCACCATCACAACCGTCCCCGCCCCAAGATCCGGCCCTACCTGCGCCAGGAAGGCCGCGTTCACGAACGTCGGCGCACCCACCACGTAGCCCACAAACACCCCCGCCCCCGTCACGAAGATGGCGCCGATCCTCGGATCCTGCTCCGCCAGGGAGACCGGACCGCCGTTCCAGACCACCAGCGCGAGGCCGCTCGCCGGCAGCGGCGCCGAGACCGGACCCGACCCCGCCCCCGCCACCGGCCGCGACCCCTCCGGCTCCACCGCCAGCGCCCGCACCGAGGCCACCCGCACGCCCGTGCGGGTGTCCGTGGCCGCCACAGCCAGCACCACCTCCAGGTCCGAGCCGCCCCAGTTCCCCGTCACCTCGCACACCTCCCCCAGCGAGAGCACGCACGAGGCGAGCCGCCCGGCCGGGCCGTTCACGCCGGGCGTGCGCACCTCGAAGGTCGCGGCCACGTCCAGGAAGTTCGGCGGCGCGAAGAAGGAGACGTTGGCCACCTGCACGGAGACGCCCCCTTCCGCCAGCGGATGCACCAGGTAGGCGAAGTCCACCCCCGTGCCGCCCACCCGCACCTCGCCCGCGCGGACGTCCACCGCCGCAGCGCAGCCCAGCGCGTTGCAGGCCGCCAGCGGTCGCGCCAGGTGCCCCAGCGACGCCGCCGTGCGCACCGTGGCCCGGCCCTGCCCCAGCGGCACCTCCGGCAGCGGGCTCTGCCGCTGCGCCGCCGGCCAGTAGCCGGACGGCAGCGACGTCTCCGAGGTGCATTCGTCGTCGTCCGGCGCAGCAGAGGTGAAGCATTCCGGCGCACGCAGCACCAGCGCCCCACCCCCGGTCACCGCTACCGCCGGTTCGAAGTAGTACGCCCCCTGCTGCGCGGGGTAGACACGCCGGTCGGCCCCCAGCGTCAGCCTGCCAGCGGACGGAGGCGTCGATGCGAGCGCCAGGGGCGAGGCGCGCCTCCCGTACCCCGCCACCAGCATCGCCACCTCCTGCGCGGAGGGTTGCAGCACGCCGCACGGGCCGTAGCCCATGATGTCCGTGCCCCACTCGGAGTGCGTAAAACCCAGGATGTGCCCGAACTCGTGCACCAGCGTGGAGATGCGGCAGTGCGCCGACGTCTCCCAGTTCAGCCGCAGGGTGATGTCGCCCTCCACCGGCGTGCCGCCCTGCGTGGTGGAATAGGCGCGCCCCACCTCCCGGGGCGACTCCCGGTACGTCTCGAAGCCCACCTCATTGCGGAGGTTGCCAGTGGCGCGGGCGCAGGGGGCGGCGGTCAGGCGCAACTCCACGTCCGCCTCGGTGGCGTTCCAGGCGTCCATGGCCTGCTGCACCCACCCCCGGAAGGCCTCGGCCGTGACGCCGGCGGGAAGGACGGAGGAGTCCGCGCAGAACGTCACCGGCCCCGGCCACGTCCAGCGCAGGCGCAGCGGCGTGTCCTCCGGCGCCACCTGCGCCGCCACGGGCTGCAGCAGGGCCCCCTGCACCGCCAGCACGAGCACCAGCACCAACGCCACCAGGCCAGCGCCGGTGCCCCCCAGCCCGGCGACACCAGCAACTCCGGGCAGGCTTCGCACCAGCACGCTCCGCACTCCGAGGCAGCCCCCCGGATCACCACAGCCCCCGTTGCAGGCTGAGGCCACAGCCCCCCGCCGCAGGCTGAGGCCACAGCCCCGCCGCAGGCTGAGGCCACAGCCCCCGCCGCAGGCTGAGGAGAGTACGGTGGCGCGCCACACGCCCGCAATCATCACGCACGCATGGACGCATCACGGCGCCGATGCGCGCAGACGGAACCTAAGCAGGCCATCCTGTAGCCTGCGTCCCGCGCTTCACACACCATGATCCGAGGCGCTGTTGTGCGTACGAGCCTGGAGGCCCCCCCGATGGACTTCGCCCTCTCTGAGGAGCACACCCTGATCCGCGATTCGGCGCGTCGCGTAGCGCGCGAGGTCATCGCACCCCGCGCCGCCGAGGTGGACCGCACGGCGGAGTACCCGGAGGACTACTTCCAGGCCTTCAAGCGCGCCGACCTGCTCGGTATCACCCTGCCTCGTGAGGTCGGAGGCGCGGACGCCGGCCTCATGTCGCTCGGCCTCGCCATCGAGGAGGTGGCGAAGTTCGACTGCAGCGCCGGCCTGATGCTGCTGCTCTCCAGCCTGCCCACCCACACCATCAAGTTCTTCGGCACGCCGGACCAGCAGGAGCGCTTCATCGGCCCGGTGGCCCGCGGCGAGATCAAGGCCGCATTCTGCCTGACGGAGCCGGACGCCGGCTCGGATGTAGCCAACCTCCAGACTCGCGCCGAGCGCGACGGCGACGAATGGGTGATCACCGGCCAGAAGCAGTACATCTCCGGCGGCCCCAACGCGGACCAGGTGATCGTCTTCGCCAAGACGGACTACCCGGATCCCCGCAGCCTCGCCGCCTTCGTCCTCCCCACCACCACCCCCGGCTTCGAGGTCACCTCGATCGACCGCAAGATGGGCGTCCGAGGCGTCCCCACGGGCGTCCTCACGTTCGACCGCGTGCGCGTCCCCCACGACGCGATGGTGGGAGGCGAGCCCATCGGTATGAAGGGCCCGCTCGCCACCCTTAACTCCCTGCGCCCCACCGTGGGCGCGCGCGGTGTCGGCCTGGCGGAGGGCGCCACGGAGTACGCCCTGAACTACGCCCGCGAGCGCCGCGCGTTTGGCGGCCCGCTGACCGACCTGCAGGCGATCCAGTTCAAACTCGCCAACATGGCCATCGAGATCGAGGCGGCGCGGCTACTGGTGCTGCAGGGCTGCTGGCTCGTGGACCAGGGCCGCTTCGGCCCTGCGGACGGCCACATGCTCTCCGTGGCCAAGGCCTTCGCCACGGAGATGTCCAACCGCGTCGCCAGCGAGGCGATCCAGATCCTGGGGGGCCAGGGCTACATGGAAGACCACCCGCTGGAGCGCCACTACCGAGACGCCCGCCAGTTGATGATCGTGGAAGGCACCTCCGAGATTCAGCGCACCATCATCGCCCGCGCCCTGATCGACCGACACCTGGTCTACGCGTAGCCCCGGGCGCCAGGACGGCTGACTGCACCTCCACGGAGGGGTGCAGTCAGCACGTCGCGGTCAGACACCCGCCGCGCGTGAGCCATGTGACAGCCATGTCAGACCGCCCCACCACCCGACCGCCCCACCCGCCCCGCAACACCGCCTCACCGGTGGCGCATCGCAGCCCCAGGACTACCCTCGCCCGGCCAGGGTGAGGATGGTGGCGGACTCCTCCAGGATGGAGACCAGTTTCAGGGCGTCCCAGGGCGTGGCCCCGCGCGCGTAGACGCCGTGGGCGCGCGTCACCACCAGAGGCTGCGTCGCCAGCGCCTCCGCGATCGGCTCGGCCGAGGTCTCCCACTTCACATCGATCACCGGCACGCGACGGAGGAACAACTGGCCCTCCAGGTTGGGTGGGGTGATCGCGTCCCAGTCCAGCGAGAGCGCCACGGCATACGGCGGGTGGGCATGCACCACCGCGCCCGCCTCCGCCACACGGGCGTACGTGGCGAGGTGGATCGCCGTGTCGCTGGAGGGCCGGTCGCTCGGGCCGTGGTTCATCGGCCGCCCGCGCGAGTCCACCGCCACGAAGTGGTCATGCGACAGGCGGCCCAGCATGGCGCCGGTCTCCGTCACCAACGCGCCCTGCCGCCAGCGCACGGAGAGGTTCCCGCCGTGCGTGGCCACAAGGCCCGCCGTCCACAGGTCCTCGCCCACCTCGATCAACGTGTCCATGTGAGGGAGGAGTTCCTCCGGCCAGGCGCTCACGAGTCTCGCGGCCTTCGGCCGGTGGTGGGAGCGACCACCGTCGTCCCGGCATAGACCGCGCCGGAGTCCAGCGAGTCATGCGCGCGCGGTTCCACGGATTGAAGGACGGACATCAGCAGTGCTCCCTGCCTACCGGGGCACGGCCATGATGCATGTTCGATCACGCCTCGGCCAGTCGCGAGCCGTCCCTCGGCGCCACGCCGGCCCGCTGCCGGGCGGAATCGAGCGCGTTAGACGCGTTCCATCCGGTCCAGCGGCAGCACGAAGAGCACGGCGCCGCCCACCCGGACCTGCACATTCGCCGCCGGCGTCACGTCCATGTCGTCCATGAACGGCAGCGAGGCCGCGGGCATGGACTCCACCGCCTCCGGGAACTCGCGGTGCAGCAGGTTCACCAGTTCGGTAATGCGATGCTCTTCCAGCGCGGAGAACACCGTGACGCTGCCCCGCTTCAGGAACCCACCCGTCGAGCCGACTCGCGTGGCGGGAAAGCGCAGTTCGGCCATGCGGTTCAGGAGCCGGTCGCCGTCCGACGAGGGGACGATGATGATGCAGAATTTCTGGCCGGAACCGTCAGCCATGGCGGACCTCCTTCGGGCGACCCTGACGCGTGAGGCGGCGTCACCGTGCGCGTATCTTCGCAGGCCGCGTCACGTTTGAGGTTGCCCGTACGTCCCGTGTTCCGGAGGCCGGCCGGTTATTCCGTGCGGTTCGGGAACTCTCGGCGCACGCCCTCGTCCTTCTGCGCCACCATCGCCTCCAGCGCGCGCTGCGCCTCCTGGACGCGCCCGCGCACGGCCTCGTCCGAGGCGCCCAGGATGCGCGCCGCCAGCAGTCCGGCGTTGCGCGCATTGCCAATGGCCACCGTGGCCACGGGCACCCCGCCGGGCATCTGCACGATGGAGAGCAGCGAATCAAGGCCGTCCAGGTACTTCAGCGGCACCGGCACGCCCACCACCGGCAGCGGCGTCACCGAGGCGATCATGCCCGGTAGGTGCGCCGCGCCGCCCGCCCCGGCGATCAGCACGCGCAGGCCTCGGTCCGCGGCGGTGCGGCCGTACTCCAGCATGGCGGCGGGAGTGCGATGCGCAGAGAGCACGCGCACCTCGTGCGGGATGCCGAGTTCGTCCAGCGCCGCCGCCGCCTCGCGCATCACCGGCAGGTCGGAGTCGCTCCCCATCACGATGCCCACCACGGGCCGAGGCATGGGAGCGGCCATGGGAGCGGGCATGGGAGCGGGCGCGGGCGCTGTGTTCTCGTCAGCCATCGTGTCCTCCGCTCGCCGTGCTGTCACTGTCCCTGTCACTGTCGCTGTCCTGTCAGAGTCGACGAGATGCTACTGCGTGCCCCCGGGGACCAGGCGTCCAGTCAGGCGCGCCGCGGCCCGCACCGCACGCTCGCGTGTCTCGTGGGGATCGTCCCCCAGCGCGTTCACGTGGCCCACCTTGCGGCCCGGACGCACGCCCTTGCCGTAGAGGTAGGGGTGGACGCGCGGCTCCTCCCGCAGCGTCTCGGCAAGCCTCGGCGCCAGCGACTCGCTGTCCGCGCCCAGTAGGTTCGCCATCACCACCGCCGGCGCGCGCAGGTCGGTCGGGCCCAGCGGCCAGTCCAGGACGGCGCGCAGGTGGTTCTCGAACTGCGAGGTGGCGGCGCCGTCGATGCTGAAGTGGCCGGAGTTGTGCGGCCGCGTCGCCACCTCGTTCACCAGCACGCGGCCGTCCTGCGTCCAGAACAACTCCGTGGCGATCACGCCCACGGCCTCCGTCACCTCCGCGACGCGCTCCCCAATGCGCCGGGCCTCCTCCGTGACCGCCTCGTCGAGGGGGGCCGGCGCGATCACCTCGTGGCAGATGCCGTCGCGCTGGACCGTCTCCACCACCGGGTAGGTCACGCGCTCGCCGCCGGGACGCCGCGCCACGAGGACGGCGAGTTCATTGGCGATGGGCACGAACTCCTCCACCAGCAGCGAGACGCCTCGGGACGCGCACGCCTCCACCAGGCCGTGCGCGCTCGCGGCGTCGGCGAGCACCCACACGCCGCGGCCGTCGTAGCCGCCGCGCTGAGCCTTGGCCACCACCGGCCAGCCGAGGCGCGCAGCGAAGCGCTCAATACTGGAGGCATCCGCCACGGGCTCGTACTCCGGGACGGGCAGGCCGGCGGCGGCGAAGCGGATGCGCTGGTGGAGTTTGTCCTTCGCGAACTCCAGCGTGGACGGGCCGGGGCGCACCACCCCGCCCGCAGCGATGATCGTCTCCAGCGCCTCCAGGTCCACCAGTTCGTGGTCCAGCGTCACCACGTCACAGCGCCCGGCGAAGGCGACGAGCGCCTCGGGGTCATCGGGTGCGCCGAGGTCGACCGCGGGCGCGACGCGGGCGGCGGAGTCCTCCGGGCGCTCCGCCAGCACGCGCACATGGATGCCCAGCGGGATGGCTGCCTGCACCATCATGCGAGCGAGTTGCCCGCCACCGACGATGCCCACCGTGGGGAAGCCGTCCGGGCCCACGCCGCCTCCCGATCCCGCCGCGTCTGTCGCCCTCATGGTACCCGCGAGGCCCCTCGGCGTCCGCGCGCCGCCCCCGTCGAGGCGGACGGGAGCGAACCCCTGTGCCACCTCTCTGTGCCACCTCTCTGTGCCACCGAGACGGTCGCAGGCGCCCCCGGTGCAGTAGGCTGCGCACGATGGCGGGGCTCACTCTCATCACGGGCGGCACGGGCAGCGGCAAGACCGGGCGACTGGTCCAGGCTGCGCGCGCGCACCTGCAGGCCGGCACGGACCTCCTGACGCCGCTGCTGGTGCTCGTTCCCACCATGCGCCACGCAGACCAGTTCCGGCGTCGCCTCGTGGACGGCGGCGGCGTGGCCTTCGGGCTGGACGTCGTCCCCATCACCATGTTCGCGAGACGCCACGCCTCCGGCCTCGCCCCGTCCGAGGTGGCCGCCGAACTCCTGCGGCGCGTCACGGACGAGCGCATCCGGGCTGGCGGCGCCGCACGCTTCGCCCCCATCGCACACACACCCGGCCTGCATGCCCTGGTCGGACGCGCCGTGGGCGACCTGGTCGCGGAGGGCGTGGACCCGGCCGCGTTCCGAGGCGCCGCGGAGACGTCCGCGCACGCAGACCTCACCGCGCTCGCCGACATCTACCAGGCCTACCGCGCCGCACTCGTCGAGCGCGGCTGGCACGACCCGCGCGAGTCCGCCGCCCGTGCGGCCGCCGTCATGCGCGACTCAGCGCCGGCCAGAGCGCCCGGGCCCGTGCCGCCCGGACTCGTATTGCCCAGCCTCCTACTGCCCGGCCTCGTACTCGTGGACGGCGTGCAGTTCCTGCGCTCCGGCGAGGTGGACCTGGTCGCCGCCATGGCCGGACGGGCCGAGGTGGTTGTCGCGCTCGACCCGCAGTCCGGGCCGCGCGCGCAATGGACGGCGGAGCGCCTGGCCGAACGCGTGCCCTCGCTGCGCTTGGAGGCCCTCCCGGCCCGCACCGGCAGCGCCGGGGAGGCCACCGTGCAGGCGGCAACCGCGGCCGACGCGGAGTCGCAGTTGCGCGAGATCGCCCGCTCGATCAAGGCGCGGCTGGCCGCGGACGAGTCGCTGCGGCCCTCGGACTTCGCGGTCACGTTCCGGCAAATGACGCCACACCTGACGCTGGCGCGACGCGTGTTCGCGGAGTTTGACCTGCCGCTCGACCCCGCCGCCGCGGAGCGCCTCACCCACCGCCCGTTCGGGATGTGGGTGCTGCGCCTGCTGCGCCTGGGCGCACGTGGGTGGCGCGCGGAGCACCTGGCGGACGCGCTCCGTTCCGGCTTCCTGAACTGGGCCCCCTGGCGCGTGCAGTCCGACACCGCAGACCACCTGACGGAGGTGGCGCGCCGCGCGCAACTCTGGTCCGGCCGGAAACGCCTGGGCGACCTGGCGGAGACGCTCCACCGGCGCGCCGAGGCCGCCACCAGCGAGGGCTACCGCGAGCGCCTACGGGCGACAGAGGCGGCGCTCCGCGCGATGCTGCCGGACCTGGACGCCCTGCTCGCGCCGCCGGCGCGCACCCCGGCGCAGCACGCCGCAGCGGTGGACGCCGCCCTCTTCGGCCCGGGCGGCCTCGTGCGCACGCACGTACAGGGGTACCCCGGCCTGGACAGCGACATCCGCGCCCTGCGCGCGGAGTTGACCGCCTTCCACGTGGTGGAAGAGGCGCTGGACGAGACCCCCGTCCCCTTCGACCGCTTCGTGGACACGCTGGAGGAACGCCTGGATCGCCCGGCCACGCTGCTGCGGGAGGCGGGCGGCGTGCTGCTGGCGCCCATGCACAGCCTGCACGGCCTGCGCTTCCACGCGCTCTACGCCGGCGGGCTCGCCGAGGGCGAGTTCCCCGCGCCCGGCGGCAGTCCGTCGCTGCTGGACCGCCGCGCCCGCGAGCGCCTCACCGCGGCGGGGTTCGCCCTGCCACCGGAGGCGCGCGCCACGGAGGACGAACTGTGGCGCACAGTGGTCTCACGCGCCGAAGCCGTGACCTCGCTCTGGCGCCCGCGCCTGGATGCCGCCGGACGCCCGGTGGCGGCCTCCTACTACTTCGCCAGCGCCACCGAGGCGATCGCGAACGTCCCCGCCGAGACCGCCGCGGAGCACGCCGCCTCCCGCCGCGAACTCGCGCTCACGCTCGCACGCGGCTGGCGCGACGGCGAGCGACGCCGCCCCCGCGGGTTCGAGGCGTGGCACGTGGTGCGCCTCGGTGCGTGGGTGGAGCAGCGGCGGCGGTCGTGGGAGCACGCCGGGCGGTTCGAAGGCGCACTGCACCACCTGGGGCAGCCCGTGTCGCTGCCGGGCGTGCTGGACGCAGACGCCACCTGGAGCGCCAGCCGCATCGAGTCGTACCAGGGATGCCCGTTCCACTTCTTCGCTGGCTACGGCCTGCACCTGAGCGAACTGGGCGAAGAGCAGGAGTCCGCCAACGCCGCCGCGCGCGGCACGGTCATCCACAAGATCCTGGAGGAGGCCCTCCGCCCCCTGATGGACCAGGGCCTGCCGCTGGACCACTCCACCATCGACCGCACCGTGGCCACCATGCGCCAGGTAGCCCCAGAGATCTGGGAGCGCGCGCCGGAGGAGCACTCCTTCGGCCGCGCCGCGCTCTGGCGCTACGAGATGGCGGACACCCTGGATCGCATCGAGCGCCAACTGCGCGCAGAGGCGGCGGCCTGGCCGCCCTACCTGGAGCGCGTGGCCGGCCTCGAGACGCGGGAGGTCGTGGACGCACCGGGCGCGGATCCGCCCATGCGCATGCTGGTGGGCACGGACCGTCTGGACCTGGGGCCGGGCGTGGCCCGCATCGTGGACTACAAGACCGGTCGCGGCATCAAGCGCGCGGACGTGGACGACGGCCTGAAGGTGCAGTTGCAGTGGTACGCCCTGGGCGCCCGAGTCCGCTATCCGGAGGTGGACCGCGTGGTGGCGGAGTACGTCTACCTGCGCCCGGACGAGAAGCCGTGGCAACTGGACACGGCCAAGCCCGCGGAGGATGCGCTGATCACCCACGCCACCACGATCGCCCTCGAGGTGCGCGAGCGGGCGGGTGAGGGCCGCTTCCAGGTGGGGCCGGTGGTGGATCCGTGCCCGTCCTACTGCGCCTTCCAGCACATCTGCCGCGTGGGACACACCTCCCGGCGCAAGGAGTGGGACGCGTGAAGCCCACCCCGGAGCAGGCCGCCATCCTGGACGCGCACGACTGCGACATCGCCGTCAGCGCCGGGGCAGGCAGCGGCAAGACGCACGTCCTCGTGGAGCGCTACATCGCCCTCCTGCAGGCCTGCCGCGTGCCGGAGATCGCCGCCGTCACCTTCACCGATCCCGCCGCCGCAGAGATGCGTGACCGCGTCCGCCGCGCCGTGATGGAGCGCACCGCGCTGCACGATCACCGCGCCGACCTGGACGAGGCCGTCATCGGCACGATCCACTCGCTCTGCCTGCGGCTGCTCCGCGAGCACCCCGTGGAGTCCGCCATCGACCCGTCCGCCGTGGTGCTGCCGGAGGACGAGGCCGAGTTGCTGCGCCACACCGCCAGCCGCGCCGCCGTGGACGAGGCCGCCGAGGCGGGCGACGAGCGCACGCAGGCCATGGGCGCCCTCAGCGCCTTCCACACCGAACGCCTCCTCCCCATGCTCGTCGCCAACCGGGACGACGTCCGCCGCGCGTTCGAGGCGATGGGCGATCCCGCCGGCTGGGAGGCGTACGTCCGCCGCCGCCTGGACCAGGTCTTCGGCGGCCAGGCGGAACCGCTCCGCGCCCGCGCAGAGGCCGCCATGGTTCAGGTGCGCGCCCAGCGCTCGCTGGTGGGCGGCCGGTTGAGCGTGGTGGTGGAAGACGTCCTCGCCTGCTACGACGCCCCCGGCGAGTGGCTCGCGTGCGCGCGCACCGCCGCGAGCGCGGTCAACCGCCAGTCCGGCAGCCGCGCGCCCGGCTCACCGGACATGCTGGCCAAGGACGCGATGAAGGTGTTCAAGGACACCGTGGAGGAGATCGCGAGGATCCCCGCGTGGAACGAGCACGACGCACCCGCCCTGGAGGCGCTGGTGGGCGTGCGCGCGATCTTCCTGGACGCCTGCGACCGCTACGAGGCCGCGAAGCGGGAGCGCCATGCGCTGGACTTCCTGGATCTGGAGACCCGCGCCGTCGCCCTCCTGCGCGACCACCCGGAGGTCGCCCGCGAGACGCGCCAGCGCTTCCGCCACCTCATGGTGGACGAGGCCCAGGACGTCAGCCCCGTGCAGGCAGACCTCTTCATGCGCATGCTCGGCCTCAATGAGCCGGAGGCCGCAGCCGGCGCCGCAGACGAGCCGCCGCGGCCGTGGCTCTTCCTCGTGGGCGATGCGAAGCAGTCGATCTACCGCTTCCGAGGCGCGGACGTCGCGCAGTTCAACGCCCTGCGCACGGAGGTGTCCGGACGCGGTGGACGGCTCTTGCCGCTGACCCGCTCCTTCCGAACCCACGACGGCCTGGTGGACCGCTTCAACGAACTCTTCGAGCGCGTCTTCACGGCGGATCCGGACCAGGCCGCCACCATGGAACCCCTGGCAGGCCGCGGATCCGAGCCGGACGGCGAGTACTTCACCGTCATGCCCATCGCCCGCAAGGACGCGGACGGTGGCAGGACCTCGGACTACCGGCGGCGCGAACTGGAGGCGGCGCTGGTCGCACGGGAGATCGCGCACCTGCTGGACCACGGCGCCCCGGTCTGGAACAAGCGCACCCAGGCGTACGAACCCGCCCAACCCCGCCACGTCGCCATCCTGCTGCGGCGCTTCACCCACGTCCACATCTTCGAGCAGGCGCTGGAGGACGTGGGCGTGCCCTACGCCACGCCCAGCGGCACCGGCTTCTTCACCCGCCAGGAGGTGCGCGACCTCACGAACCTCCTGCGCTGGCTCGCGGAGCCGGAGGACGCCATCGCCCTGGCCGGCGTGCTGCGCTCTCCCATGTTCGTGATCGCCGACGACACGCTGCTCGCCCTCGCCCGCGGCCACAGCCTCTGGCGCACGCTCCGACGCCTCCCGGAAGACCTGGCCGCCGCCCTGGACCCCGCAGACCGCGCGCGATGCGAGCACGCGGCGGCGGTGCTGGCGGAGTTGCGCGACCTGGCCGGCCGCGCCACGCCGGACGCGGTCCTGGACCACGCCCTCCAGGCCACCGGCGTCGAGGCCGCGTGGGCCGCGCTGGACGGCGGCGAGCAGGCCGTGGCCAACCTCCGCAAGTTCGCCCGCATCGTCCGAGGCCTGGCCGGCTACACCGTCGACGAGGTGGTCACCTACCTCGAACAGCGGCGCGACGAACTCGCCGCGCGCGAGGGGCCCGCGGTGCTGGACCGCCCGGAGGCCGTGCAGTTGATGACCGTGCACGGCGCGAAGGGCCTGGAGTTCCCCGTCGTGTTCGTGCCGGAGACGCACGTGGACACCTTCCCGTCCTGGGACGCCGTGCGCTGGCGGTCCGCTGACGGCATCTCGCTCACCCTGGCGCCCGGAGACGGCGAGGGCAGCCGGCTGCGCCCGGCCTTCTACTCGCTCCTGCTGGACCTGGACAGACGCGCGGACGACGCCGAGCACCTGCGCCTGCTCTACGTGGCCGCCACCCGGGCCGCCGACCGCCTCTACCTCTCCGGCGACGAGGGCGACCGAGGCTGGTTCGCCGACGTCCGTGACGCCCTGGCGGAGGGGGACCTCACCCACGTGGAGATGCGCGATCCAGCCGTGGTGGGCGCGGCGGACCTGCGCCACACCCGCGCCGGCCGCTGGACCCCGCCCGCCCCGGAGCAAGAGCAGGACTACCTCTCCCCGCTGGTCGACCGGCCGGCCGTGATCCCGCTGCGCTCCAGCACCCCCGTCACGGCGCTGAAGCCACCCGAGCAGGGGTACGCCCTGGGCGCCGCAGCCGCCGGCGACGGCCTCGGCACGCTGCGCGGCAACGTCGCCCACCGCGCCATCGAGGCCACGTTCCGGGACGGCGCACGCCCGGACCTGCTCGCCCTCGCCCGCGAGGAGGCCGAACGCGCGCTGGACGCCGCGACCCTGCAGGCCGTGGCCGTCGAGGTGGGCGCGATCCTCGACCGCTTCGAGGCGAGCGACCTCGCCGCCGCGCTCCGCCAGCCCGAGGCCACCCCCCTGTTCGAGGTGCCCTTTGCCTGGGACTGGGACGGCATCCCCGTCCACGGCTCGATCGACCTCCTGTACCGGGACACCGCCGGCGCATGGGTAGTGGTGGACTTCAAGACCGACCGCCTGGGCGCCGGCGGCGCGGCGGAGGTCGCCCAGCGCTACATCGTGCAGGTGGGCCTCTACGGACGCGCGCTGCAGGCGGCCACCGGCGTGCAGCCGCGCGTGGGCATGCTCTTCCTCCGCTCCATGGAGTTGGTCGAGCCCGACTGGGAGCAGGTGCAGCGCGCCCTGGACGAGGCACGCCAGCGCGTGGACCGCGGCCCCATGCTCGACCCGGAGGTCTCCAGCGAAGGACTCCACTCCCCCGGCCACGCCCTCCACGAACCCCTCGAGGCGTAACCCCCGTCGTACCCCAGACCTCGAGGCGTCGGAGCAGCCGGACGCCCCCCGCATCGCCCGTCCGTGGCCCCGCAGTGCGTATGCCCCAGGACGCGGCCCCCTGGATGCAACATCATCACAACTCGCGCTGGCCGGTCTTGATGCGCCTCGGAGCGCGCGTGGTGCCTACTGATCCTTGGTTCGATCCGAGGTCGGCAGGACATCTTGCGTGGGAGTGTGACCGCATGGTTGGCAGCAGGCACGAAGACGACCCCGCCGGACCGCAGTACGTGGTCGTCTTCAAGGGCGACTCGCTGGAGCCCATGGCGGACGTGGCTCCAGAGGGCAATGTCACGTTCGTGATCCAGAACGCCAGTAGCGAGCCGCATGACTTCGCGCTGGTGGGCCTGTCGGACAAGGGCCGCGAGCCGTTCCACGTGGAGCAGCCCCTGGGTGAAGAGGACGTCTCCGTGGTGGGACGGGTGATGGGCATTGAGCCCGGTGGCGCGGAGTCCGTGCGCTTCCCGCTGGAGCGCGGACGCTACCTCATGGTCTCCAACACGCCCGGGCGATACCTGGGCGCATCCCTCTTCGAACTCACGGTCCAGCCCGTACAGGGCGAGGACGAGGGCGAGGGCGAGGGCGAGCGCAACGGCGGCTGAGCCGGTGGCGCGCCCCCTCGGGCAGGCCTCGGGTCTCACGAAATCGTGCAGGCCCGGGGGTGCGCCACTGATCTGCAATGCCCGTCCGGCACGCGTGATGCCAGCGGGATGGAGGGCGACCCACAGTAGCCCGACCAGCCACGACAACCGCCGTGAGCCGGATGGGAAAGGGGAGAACTTGGTAGACCAACCGCAGAGCGAACAGCGCAAGTGCGAACGCTGCGGGGCCGAGTTCGAGTCCGAGCAGCAATTGCAACAGCACAACCGCCAGGAGCACCAGCAGCAGTAGCCGCCAGTGCTTCCTACCAGTCAGGACGACTCGATGTGTCGTGCCACTCTGACCCGCCGCGTGGTGGTTCCCCGCATGCCCCCCACGAGCACCGGCCAGGATGTCGCGCGACCGAGTGGTTGTTGTGGAGAGGTCGGCAATAGGCCGGCCTCTCCACAGGCACTCCCCGACCACCCCTCCCAGGATCACATCCCTTGCGGCCAGATGAGGCCGGAGATGCCGCCCATCCCGCTCCAGTAGGCCCCCGCCCGCACCTCCCTCGTGACGCTGCCCTCGTGACGCCGGATCCGTCCCGACTGTCTGCACGCCCGTATCCCCCGCTACTATCCTTTTGCGAACGTTCGCAGAAGAGGCGGGCAATGAGTCCCCACCTGACCGCTGAGACGGACCGCGCCATCCGCGCCAGCGGACTGAGGCGCACCGTGCCCCGAGCAGTCGTCGCGCACATCCTGCACACCCACCCCGGCCACCTCACGGTCGGCCAGATCCAGGCCCACATCGCGGACGAACTGCCGGAGGCCTCCGGCATGGCGCGCTCCTCGGTCTACCGCGCGCTGGAGGCGCTGGAGGGCGCGGGCCTCGTGGTCGCCCTGCGCAGCGGCCAGGAGGAGGCGCGTTTCGAGTGGGACGGCGCGCACCACCACCTGATCTGCGATGACTGCGGCCACGTCGCGGAGGTCTCCCTGCAGGCCGCCGCCTCCCTCGAACAGGAAGCCCAGCAGGCGCACGGCTTCCATGCGCGTGTCCGCCACCTCGCCCTGCGGGGGACGTGCGCCCCCTGCCGCGAGGCCTGAGCCTCGCCCCGACGCCCCCCGCGCCACGCGCATGTTTGGCGCTTCCCGCGTCCAGCGCCGATGATGGGCGCATGCTGGAATCCGCGGCCGGGCGCCTGCTGGTGGCGACACCGCTCCTCAACGACCCCAACTTTGAGCGCACGGTGGTCCTCGTGTGTTTTCACGACGCCAACGGCGCCTTCGGCATCGTGCTGAACCGCCCGGTGGAGGCGCTCGCCGCGCACCTCGTGCCGGACTGGCACGGCCTGATCTCGCCGCCGGGGACGCTGCACGCCGGCGGTCCAGTAGAACGCTCCTCCTTCCTCGGCGTCGGCCTCATGGAGGAACCCCAGGACGAGCCGGAATGGTGGACCGCCCTTGCCCGCGGACGCCCAGGCCCAGGCCTGGGCCTGGTCAACCTGGCCGCCGACCCGGAAGAGGCGGCCCGCCTGGACGCGCTGCGCATCTTCCACGGCTACGCCGGCTGGGGCGCCGGGCAACTGGACATGGAGATCGGGGAGGATGCGTGGTTCCTGGTGGACGCGCACCCACTGGACCCCTTCGCCGCCGAGCCCGAGGCCCTCTGGCGGGATGTCCTGCTCCGCCAGCGCGGAGACCTCGCCATGTACGGCTGGTACCCGGAAGACGCGCGGCTCAACTAGCCCACAACAACACCCCCCGAACGAAAGAAGCGAACCGTGGCGGTCGAGGTAGTCCCTGGCGTGTGGTGGCTGGAGCGCACCCGCGGTTGCAACGTGTACCTGGCGCGTGCCGCAGACGGCACGTTCGTGATCGTGGACGCGGGCTTCCGTTCCTGCGCGGACGCCATCGTGGAGCAGGCCCGGCGCATTGCCGGGGACGCGCCCGTCACCCACCTCCTGCTCACCCACGACCACTTCGACCACGTCTCCGCCGCCGGCGCAGTCTCCCGCGCACTGGGCGCCTCCGTCGCCCTCGGACGCGGCGACTGCGAGGCGACGTCGGAGGGCGGGTGGCAGGTGGAGCACCGGCCCATGCGCACCGGCCGCCTGCAGGGCATCGCCCAGCGCCTGCTCCCCCCGCTCGCCGCGGAAGAGCCGATTCCCGTGCACATCCCCATCGACCGCCGCTGCGAGATCGCCCCGGGCATCGAGGCGATCCCCACGCCCGGCCACACCCCCGGCTCCACCTGCTTCGTCATGCGCCACGCCGGGGACGGGGGCGTCGCCTTCGTCGGCGACCTCGTGATCTCGCACCGCGACGGCCTCGCGCGGTCGCTGGCCGCGGCCAACCGGGACGACGCCGCCTACCTCGAGATGCTGCGCGCCTTCGCCGCAGAGGCGCCGGAGGTGGGCCTGGCGGGACATGGCTATCCCGTGCGGCACCGCTTCGGCCAGGCGCTCCGCGAACTCGCGGAGTTGCCTCGCGAACCCCTCAACGCCCGCAACGCCTGGCGCCGCTTCCGCCGCATCGCCCGCTTCAACATGTTCCTGTGGATGCAGGACCAGCCCCGCCGCCGCTAGCCGCCTCGAGGCGCGCCGGACAACCGGACACCCGGAGACCCGGAATTCCCAGCCGCCCTGCGGCCGAACCCGTTCAGGCACGAAGCAGCAGTACGAGGAGCCCGGGGCGTCCTGTTGGGCGGCTCGGACGCCCCGGGCTCAGGGCAGGGTCACCTCCCCCGGCAGCGGTGGAGGCGACGCGCTACCCGCATGGCGGACGTGTCGAGGCACAACCGACACAGCCGACGCGCGCGGCCGGCAGCACGGGCGCGAGGACACACGAGGACACACGAGAACACGCGAGGGTGTGGTGAGGGCGGCGTGCAGGACGCGGGCGCGGACACGGGCATCTCGATTCGGCGGGCCGGCGGCCATGTCCGCGCGCGGCGGAGGTAGGCCCGTGCCTTTGCGTCACCGGCTTTCGCCGGCTTTGCCTGTTCGTCTGACGCCTCCACCTCCGTGTGGACGGAGGAGACGCGCACTCTGCACCGAGATTATCGGCAGGTCTGGCGTGTCCTGAAGGGGTAGCACGAACTTTTTCTGACGATTGTCGGGACGCTTCCAGCGCCCTCGGCAGGCCCCGCTCAGGCGTCTGCGAGTTCGACCAGGACGGGCGCGTGGTCAGAGGGCTTCGGCCCCTTGCGGAAGTCGCGGTCAATCGCGCAGGAGCGCAGGCGCGGCGCCAGGTCCGCGCTCGCCAGGGCCAGGTCAATGCGCATCCCGAAGCCGCGGTGGAAGTGGCCCTGCCGGTAGTCCCACCAGGTGTACTTCACGCCCTCCGGCTCCAGGTGCCGGTAGGCGTCCACCGCGCCCAGGGCCAGGATGCGCTGCAGGCGTTCGCGCTCCTCGGGCGCCACGTGCGTGCCGCCCACGAACGCCGCCGGGTCGTACAGATCAATGTCCGCAGGGGCGATGTTGAAGTCGCCGCTGATCAAGTAAGGCGTGGACATCTCCGCCACGCGCCGCTCCATGGCCTCCAGGAACGTCAACTTGTGCGGGAACATCGGGTCGTCCAGCGAGCGGCCGTTGATCACGTACACGCTCACCAGGCGCACCCCATCCACGGTGGCCTCCACCCAGCGCGCGTCCTCTGGCAGAGGCTCGCCCGGCAGGCCGAGCACCACGTCCTCGCCCACCTCGCAGTCCTCGCGCACCAGGATCGCCACGCCGGCCCACTGGCCGGCGCTGTAGTCGATGGCGCGATAGCCGGCCGCCATCAGGTCCATGTGCGGGAACGTCTCGCCGTGGACCTTGGTCTCCTGCAGGCAGAGGGCCTCCGGGCGGTGCTTCTCCAGGAACTCCAGCACGCGCGGAAGCCGCGCGCGCAGAGAGTTCACGTTCCACGTGGCTACCAGCACCAGACGCCTCCGCCCGCAGCCGGCTAGATCGTGCCGGCGTCCGGGTCGAGCACCACCGGGCGCTCCTCAACCGCCTCGGCCTCGGTGACAGCCCCCGCTTCCGCGACCGCCTCGGCTGCCGCAGCGGGAGCGGCTTCCGCTACCGCCTCGGCTACCGCTGCTCCCGCAACCTCGAGGTCAGGGGCAGCCGCGGCTTCGCCTTCGGGCGCGTCCTCGGTCGCAACAGCGGCTGGCGCCTCGGCCACCGCAACGGCAGCGTCCTGGTCGCTCTCGAGCGGGGCCGTAGTGCGGCCGGCCGCAGTGGCGATACGGACCAGGGCCGCCTGCTCCTCCGCGATCTCCTGCGCCTCCTGCTTCTTGCGGATGTCGTTGTAGCAGTCCGAGCAGTACACGGGCCGGTCACCACGCGGCACGAACGGGACTTCCGTCATCTTGGCGCACTGCGCGCACGACGCCACGTGCAACTGCCGAGGCGTGCGCCCACCCCAGGACGAGTACACACCAAAGCGCGGAGTCTCTTCGCGGTCCTCGGGGCGCAGCATCTTGCGCTGCTGCCGGCAGGAGGGGCAGCGCACGGGGTCGTGCTGCAGGCCCTTGGTGGCGTAGAACTCCTGCTCGCCGGCGGTAAAGATGAACGGTCCGCCGCAGTCGCGACAGGCCAGTTCGCGGTCATTGAAAGCCATGAAATCTCCTTCGGCCCCGGCTCCCACCGTGGGAGCCCTTGGAAGGCACAGCACAAAAAAAGCCGCCGAAGCGGCTCCGCGCTGCACCCTTGTAGAAGTTGGGCTCCACCATCATACCGCGCCCCGCAATCTGCGGGGGCCGCCCCGCCGCCCCTACCGGCCCAGGCGCCGCAGCACCAGTTGGTAGTCGTCTCGGTGCAGCGCGCCAGAGATGGCCACGAAGGCCAGCAGTCCCAGCGCCCCCGCAATCACGATGTGACCCAGCGCGCCGAGGAACGTCCCGGTGCCCAGCCCCGCCTCGCCGAGCAGCAGCCGCACGATGATCACCACCTGGGCCATCACGATGCTGGCGATCACCGTGCTGCCCACCGATCGACGCAGCGGGCGCCGTTCCAGCCCGCCCACGCGCACGTCCAGCAGCCGCACCAGTAGACCGAACTCGATCAGCGCCGCCAGCGACGCCGCCCCCGCCAGCCCGCCCAGCCCAAACGGCGACACCAGCACGGCCGCGAACGCCACGTTGAGGGCCATGGAGATCACCGCGATCGCCACCGGCGTCCGCGTGTCGCTCAGCGCGTAGAAGCCGCGGCTCAGGATCTCCGTGGCCGACATCGCCGCAATACCCACAGCGAAGATGCGCAGCGCCTCCACCACCATCGCCGTGGAGCCCGCGTCGAACGCGCCACGCTCCAGCAGGAGACGCACCGCCGGCTCCGCCAGCAGCACCAGTCCCACGGATGCCGGGATCGCCAGGAAGAGGATCACCCGCAGCGCGGAGGAAATGGCGCTGCGTAGCGCCGCCGCCTCCCGCGCCGCAGCGTGCGCCGCCAGCGTGGGGAACACCGCCGTGGAGATCGCCATGCCGATCACGCCCACCGGCAGCATCATCATCAGGAACGCGTAGTTCATCGCGCTGATCGCCTCGTCCGAGACGAAGGAGGCGAAGAAGACGATCACCAGGAAGTTGACCTGCGCCGCCGCCAGCCCCACCACGCGCGGGCCCATCAGCCGCAGGACGTCGCGCACCGCCTCGGACCCCAGGTCCAGCGTGGGGCGCCAGCGCATGCGGGCGGCGCGCAGGGCCGGCGCCTGCACCAGCAGGTGCCCCGCGGACCCGGCCACCACGCCCCACGCCAGGCCATGGACACCCAGCGGCTCCGCCAGGAAGACCGCGCCGAAGATGATGCCCAGGTTGTAGAGCACCGGCGCGAAGGCCGGCGCCAGGAAGTGCTGCCGCGCGTTCAGGATGCCCGTCAGCATGCCGCTGATCCCGAAGAACAGCGGCGAGATCAGCATCAGCCGAGTCAGATCCACCGCCAGCGCCCGCAGTTCCTCCTGGCGGCCCGTCGCCTCGCCCAGTCCCGGCGCCAGCCACGGCACAAGGACAGGCGCCAGCACGAACGCCAGACCCGCAAGCACGAACGTGGCGATCGCCACCAGGTTCAGCACGGACGAGGCAAGCCTCCAGCCGGCCGCCTCGCCATGACGCAGCAGGACGCGGCTGAACGTGGGGATGAAGGCCGCCGAGAGCGTGGCCCCGGCCAGCAACTGGAAGACCAGGTCCGGCAGGCGGAACGCCACCCAGTACGCAGAGAGGTCCGGCTCCGTGCCAAAGGCGTCCGCAATCACCACCGACCGCAACACCCCCAGCAGCCGCGACAGCACGAACCCCGCCGCCACCACGCTCGCCGCGCCCAGCAGCATGCTCAGGCCGCTGGGCGCGCGGTCACTGCGGGCGAGGAAGCGCCCTCGAGGCGTGGAGGGTTCGTCGTCGTCGCGGCGGCTACGCGATACGTGGGGAGGGCCGTTGGGCATGGCGGGGCGCCGGGGGGGACGCCCGGAGGCCTCGTCTGGACGATCCGGGCTAGCCATGCGGGCAGGATCGTCCCGAGGCGCCTCCCCGGTCAATCTCCCGCCTGCCCGTGACCCACCCACGCTCCTCGCCACGCCTCGGCCGTGAGGGACGGATAGACGCTGACGGAGCGCGACTCTACGATGATCGTCCGTCTTCAGGAGGAACGTTTCGATGGCAAACACCGCACAGGCCCGCAAGCGGGTCCGTCAGAACATCCAGCACGCAGAGCGCAACAAGCCCTTCCGCAGCCGTGCCGCCCGCACGCTGCGCGAGGCCCGCGCCGCCATCGCCGCCGGCAGCGACGACGCGCCCGCGCGCGTCCGCGAGGCCCAGTCCGCGCTCGACCGCGCCGCCCGCCGCAACATCATCCACCCCAACGCGGCCGCCCGCAGCAAGTCCCGCCTGAACCGCGCGCTCAAGGTGGCCCAGGCCGCCTAGCCTCCTCCCCCGAAGACGACGACGGACAACGCCCCCCGCTCACGCGGGGGGCGTTGTTCGTGTCTCCCCAACACCTGGCGGGCAGCACCATGACCAGCGCGGCCCCCTCAGCCGAAGACCAGCCCCTCATCCCCTCGCCCCCGGGGACACGGTGAGGCGGTTCCCTCTCGGAGACACACACCGCAGGGTCGCCACCCGCCGCAGGACCGCCGCCCGCGAATGCACGAGGGCTACCCGATCCACCTCACGCCGCCCGCCAGATGCCTTAGTGGCTGTTCACCCACTCCGCCGGGATCGCGCCCAGGCGGCCGGCACGGTAGTCCGCCATCGCCTGCGCCAGTTGCTGCTGGTTGTTCATGACGAAGGGGCCGTACCACGCCACCGGCTCGCCGATCGGCAGCCCCCCCAGCACCAGCACGTCGAGGTTCGGGCTGCGGCTCTCCTGCTCCCGCTCCGCCTCGATGGTGAGCGCGGCGCCAGGCCCCAGCAGGGCCAGTTGCCCCATGCCCACCCGCGCGCGCTCCGGCCCCACGCGGCCGTCGCCGTTCAGGACGTAGACCAGTGCATTGAAGTCTTCCCGCCAGGGCAGATGCAGGCGGGCGCCCGGGTGGACGGTCGCGTGCAGCAGGGTGATGGGCGTGTGCGTCGAGCCCGGCCCCTCGTGCCCGTCCAGGTCGCCCGCGATCAGGCGGATCAGCGTGCCGCCGTCCGCGGAGGCCAGCAGCACCACGTCACCACCGGCCAGGTGCTGGTAGCGAGGCGGCAGGAACTTGTCTCTTACCGGCAGGTTCACCCACAACTGGAAGCCGTGGAACAGCCCCCCGGACATCACCAGTTCCTCGGGAGGCGTCTCGATGTGCAGGATGCCCGCGCCGGCGGTCATCCACTGCGTGTCGCCACTGCTGATGAGCCCGCCGCCGCCGTTCGAGTCGTAGTGCTGCAGCGTGCCGTCGATCATGTAGGTCACCGTCTCGAAGCCACGATGTGGGTGCCAGGGCGTGCCCTTCGGCTCACCCGGCGCGTACTCCACCTCCCCCATCTGGTCCAGGTGGATGAACGGGTCCAGGTCCTCCTGGCGCACGCCGGCAAAGGCGCGGCGCACCGGGAAGCCCTCGCCCTCATAGCCCTGGGGGGCCGTGGTCACGGACTGCACGTGGCGCTCCACCGCCTCCGGGGCCGGCTCGGAGACGCGAGGCAGCGTGAGGATGTTGTCGACGGTGACCGCAGGCATGACGGCCCTCCCTGGTGTTTCCCTGTGGGATGTTTCCCTGTGGGATTTCGTTGTGGCGTGTTTCGTTGTGGCGTGTTTCGTTGTGGATGCAACCATATACTTACTTTTGGTAAGTCGTCAAGCCGCCCTCGCCACCACCAGTGCCACTCACCACATCACGCCCGTTGTCCACCCTCGTACACTGGCTGGCAGCGGCGGGCGGGCGCCGAAGCGGCAGCGAAGCATCGAGGGCAGCACGATGTTTGCACGCGCAACCCAGCGCGCGGCGGCGCGACCAGAGTGGCGCTTCTTCGCCACCCTGCCTCGTGCAGACCGGACGCTCACGGCCATCTGGTGGGGCGTCCTGCTCCTCCGCGGCCTGCTCCCCGCCCTCTTCGCCGTCACCATGGGCGTGCTCATCGCCGCGGTCGAACGTGGCGAGTCGCTCGCACTGCCGCTCACGTTCGTCGGCGTCGTGTTCGTCCTGCAGCAGACGCTGTCGCCCGTGCACCAGGCCCTCAGCGCCAACCTGGGCGACCGCACCGCGGCGTGGCTGTACGACGAACTGGCGGACATGACCGTGCGCCCGCCGGGCATGGGCCACCTGGAGAACCCCGCCCTCACGAACGACCTGACCATGGCGCGCGACTTCGACCTCGGCATCACGGGGCCGCCCATGCGCATCTCCATGGACTTCATCGCCAGCGGACTCATCGAACTCGTGGCCGGGCTGGCGGCGGCCGCGATCCTCTTCCAGTACACCTGGTGGGCGCCGCTGCTGCTCCTGGCCGCGTGGGCCTCCACCCACTGGCTGCTGCGCGAAGGCGCGATCTGGCGCGACCGGGAGACCGAGGCGGTGCGGGAGGCCCAGCGCCACGCGGACTACACCTACCGCCTGGCCGTGGACCCGCCCGCCGCCAAGGAACTACGCATGTTCGGCCTGGCGGACTGGACGGTGGATCGCTTCCGCAGCCAGCGCCGCCGCCTGTTCGAACTGCGCTACCAGGCCACCAGGCTGCGTGAGCGTCCGGTGCTCTGGGCGCTGCTGATCGTCTCCGTCGCCAACGCCGTCGTCTTCTGGTCGCTCGCGGACTCCGCCGCCAACGGCGACCTGTCGCTCGGGCGCCTCACGACCTTCGCGATGGCCTCGATCACCGCGAGCATGATCGCCTTCGGCACCCTCTCTTGGGCCCTGGACGACGCCGCCGCACCCACCGTGGCCACCCATCGCCTGCGCGGACTCATGGGCCCCGCCGGCGCCCTGGCAGAGGGCGCCCGCAGCGCCGAGGGCCGCCCCGCCACCGAGGTGCGCTTCCGCAACGTCACGTTCACCTACCCCGCCGGCACGGAGCCCGTGCTGCGCGGCCTTGACCTCGTGATCCCCGCCGGCTCCTCGCTCGCCATCGTGGGGCAGAACGGCGCGGGCAAGACCACGCTCGCCAAGTTGCTGTGCCGCCTGTACGACCCGCAGCAGGGCAGCATCGAGGTGGACGGCGTGGACCTGCGCGAGTTCGAGATCGACTCCTGGCGCGGGCGCGTGACGGCCGTCTTCCAGGACTTCATCCGCTTCGAACTCCCCCTGCGCGACAACGTCGCCCCGGCGGGCGCGCCTGACGAGGTCATCCACCAGGCGCTGGCAGAAGCCGGTGCGGACCACCTCGCCGACCACCTCGCGGACCTGGACACCGTGCTGGCGCGCGGCTACCCGGGCGGCACCGACCTGTCCGGGGGCCAGTGGCAGCGAGTCGCCCTGGCGCGGACGTTGCGCGCGGTGGCCCAGGGCGCCGGGCTGGTGCTGCTGGACGAACCCACCGCGCAACTGGACGTGCGAGGCGAGGCGGAGATCTTCAACCGCATCCTCGCCGCCACCCGCCACTCCACCACCATCCTCGTCTCACATCGCTTCTCCACCGTGCGCCACGCGGACCGCATCGCCGTGGTGGAGGACGGGCGCGTGATCGAACTCGGCAGCCACGAGGAACTGATGGCGCGCCGCGGGCGCTACCACACCATGTTCACGCTGCAGGCGTCCCGCTTCGGTGAGGACGCCGCCGTCGCTACCGGCGAGGAAGGAGGCGACACGCGGTGACCGCCTCACCTGACGACCTGCCCGCGGCCGTCCCCGCCATGTGGCGCGCCCTGAAGCGCGGCTACCAGGCCGAGCCCGTGCTGCTCCCGGTCGCCTTCGGCCTGTCGCTGCTCGCGGCGCTCCCGGACGCGCTCATCGCCCTCTGGTTGATGTTCCTCGCAGACGGCGTCACACAGGGCGACCGTACGTTGATGGTGGTGTCCGCCCTGGGCCTCGGCGGCTCGGCGACCGCCACGTGGTTCCTGCGCGTGGTGAGCGACCGCACCCAGCGGCGCTTCCGCGACCGCGTCACCATTGCCCTCGAGTCGCACGTGGCGCAGTTGCAAGCGTCCGTCAGCACCATCGCGCACCACGAACGGCCGGACTACCTGGACCGCCTGGCGGTGCTGCGCGACCAGGTGTTCGTGCTGGACCACATGTACATGTCGCTCTTCGGCACGGCCGGCTGGGTGCTGCGCCTGGGCATCACGGTCGCCCTGCTCGTCTCGATCCACCCCGCCCTCGCCGCGCTCGCACTCTTCGCCCTGCCCACCGTCCTCACCTCCACCTGGCGCCCCGGCGCGGAACGTGCGGCCGAGGAACGCGGCGCGTCCTCCGTGCGCCTCGCCCGCCACCTGTTCGACGTGGCGACCACGGCCCCGCCGGGCAAGGAGGTGCGCCTCACCGGCATCGGCCAGCGCCTGGTGGCGCGGCGACGTGCGGCGTGGGAGCGCTGGTACGGACCCGTCGCCAGCGCGCGCTGGGCCAGCGCCGCCTGGCACACCGTGGCCTGGGCCATCTTCGGCGCGGCCTTCGTCGGCTCCGTCGTCTTCGTCGCCCAGGTCATCGAGGGCACCCCCGGCCAGGTGCTCCTCGTGCTCGCGGCCGGCTCGCGCCTGTCGGCGTACCTCAGCGCGACCGTGGGCGAGATCGGCTTCCTGCGGGGCGTCTGGCTGGACGGCTCGCGCCGCCTCGCCTGGCTGGAGGACTACGCCGCCTCGCTGACCGTGGACGCCGACCAGCCGGTGCCCCACCGCATCGAGGACGGCATCACCCTCGAGCGCGTCTCGTTCGCCTACCCCGGCACCGACCGCCTCGTGCTGGAGGACGTGGACCTGCACCTCCCGGCCGGCGCGGTGGTCGCGGTCGTGGGCGAGAACGGCGCCGGCAAGAGCACGCTGGTGAAACTCCTGGCCCGCATGTACACCCCCACCAGCGGGCGCATCCTGGTGGACGGCGCCGACCTGTCCAGGATGCCCGCGGACGAATGGCGCGAGCGGCTGGCCGGCGCCTTCCAGGACTTCTACCGCTTCGAGTTGCACGCCCAGCAGACCGTGGGCCTCGGCGACAGGCCGCGGCTGGAGGACCGCCCCGCCGTCACCACCGCCGTGCGCCGCGCCGGCGCCGAGGACGTGGTCACCCACCTCGCCGCCGGCCTCGACACCCAGTTGGGCCCCTCCTGGCCCGGCGGCGTGGAGGTCTCCTTCGGCCAGTGGCAGAAACTCGCGCTCGCCCGCGGCTTCATGCGCGACGATCCACTGCTGCTCATCCTGGACGAACCCACCGCCGCCCTCGACGCCGAGACCGAGCACGCCCTGTTCGAGCGCTACGCCGCCATCTCGCGAGCGGGCGCCGAGGCGGGATCGAACGGCCGCATCACCGTCCTCGTCTCCCACCGCTTCAGCACCGTGCGCATGGCCGACCTCATCGTCGTCCTGGACGGCGCCCGCATCGTCGAGCACGGCGCCCACGAGACCCTCATGGCCAACCACGGCCCCTACGCCGAGTTGTACGGCATCCAGGCCGCCGCCTACCGCTGACCCGGCCCCTCGCACGCCTGCCGCGCGCGAACGCGCCGAGGGCCATGAGGGCGCAGCACGCTGCGCCCCTACACAAGAGTGGTCAGAGTCCGATCGAGGCAAAACCGAAATCGCATGGCGGCCCGCGTCCGGCCCCCTCCCCCCTCGTGGGTGTACAGACCGGGGAGATATCGGACACCCGTTCGGGGACATATCGGACACTCCAGCAGCGCGGCGGAGGGCGGGAGGTGCCGTCCGATGCCGCTACGGGAGCGCTCGATCATGTCTCAGCGTCT